>Ga0114948_10001160_pt1 | contig 11195 bp, 10 predicted proteins | sample CR04metaG_FD_83877 | JGI IMG/M metagenome (GOLD analysis project Ga0114948, IMG submission 83877) | Deep subsurface microbial communities from Mariana Trench to uncover new lineages of life (NeLLi) - CR04 metaG | ecosystem: Environmental > Aquatic > Marine > Ocean trench > Sediment | place...
CCGCATGCCCTTCGAGACACTGCCGTAAAGCGTGCCAGGGCAGCAGCGCACATTTGATCCGGACGGGAAATTTGCGAACTCCCTTAAAAGCAGACAGATCTTCCGACTCAGTGACATTGTTGTCGCTTCCTTGCAACAAACATCTGAAACGCTCAAATCTTCGGATGGCAGTGCTTAGTCCGTCACCTTTAATTGTTTCTGTCATGACAGAAGCTACGGATAAACAGATTGCACAGCCCTGCCCGTGAAATCTGACATCCTGAATAACGTTGTTTTGAATCTCAAGCTGCAAGGTGATTTTGTCGCCACAGACAGGATTGTCCACCGCAGCTTCAACGGAAGGATTTGAGAGTTTTCCAAAATTGCGCGGGTGCCTGGAATGTTCTAAGATTAGCTTTTCATACAGTGTTTCGGAGGCCACGATTACATCATGCCTAACTCATACCTGGCAACATCGCTCATCAGGTCAGGATTCCACGGCGGCTCCCAGACAAGTTCGACTGTTGCTTTGCTAATTTCTGGCATGTTAGCTATCTTTGTTTCTACTTCTCCGGGAAGGGTTCCCGCCACCGGGCAAGCAGGAGAGGTAAGTGTCATTTTCACGACAGCATTATTTCCATCGTCTAATTCTATGTCGTAAATCAAGCCCAGCTCGTAAATGTTGACCGGAATTTCAGGGTCATAGCAGGATTTCAACACTTCAATGATTTTGTCCTGCAACGCAGTCTTTTCTTCTTGTTCTGCCATTTTGTATGTGGTCTTCCTGAGTTATTCTGTGGTCACGACCTCATTCTGATGGTGCAAGGCCGCCTGCAACGTGTGCCATGCCAGAGTGGCGCACTTGACACGCATTGGAAACTGTCGCACACCCGCAAAGACAATGAGTTTTCCAAGCTCCATATCATCGACGTCAGTGCCAACATCCCGGGTGATAACGTTCTGAAACATGTTGAACAACTTCTCGGCTTCCTGAATAGTCTTCCCTTTGACCATGGTCGTTAGAATAGAGGCTGATGCCTTCGAAATGGCACAGCCGGATCCCTGAAAACCGATATCCTGAATAACGTTGCCGGCGAGCTCGACGGCAAGACTTATCCTGTCACCGCAGAGAGGATTGTAACCTTCTGAATTGCATGTGGCATTATCCAGCTTCTTGAAGTTTTTGGGATACTGATTGTGGTCCAAAATGACCTGCTGGTAGAGTTCCCTGAGGTGGTCATTCATTTGAATAGATTGATGACTCCGTAGATTCCTTCAACCAGATGGTTTACTTCATCCATTGTATTATAAAAGGCAAAGGAAGCGCGGGAGGTCGCGGGCACCCCAAAACGCTCCATCACTGGCTGGGTGCAGTGGTGACCTGTACGAATAGCGATGCCGTTCTGGTCGAGTATGGTGCCGACATCGTGGGGATGAATGTCGGCAATCACGAACGAAACCACAGCGGTCTTATGTCGCGCCGTGCCGATGATTCGCACTTCATCTATTCCGGACAGAGTTTCATGGGCGTAGTTGAGCAGGGCATCCTCGTGGCTGGCGATCTTCTCAAACCCAAGGTCCACAATATAATCAACAGCCGCACCCAGACCCACGACACCGGCGATGTTCGGAGTGCCGGCTTCGAATTTGTGCGGCAGGTCGTTGTAGGTCGTCTTCTCGAAGGTGACCGATTTGATCATGTCACCGCCGCCCTGGTACGGCGGCATTGCTTCGAGAAGGCTCTCCTTACCATACAGAACGCCAACTCCGGTTGGTCCAAACATTTTGTGTCCGGAGAAAGCAAAAAAATCGCAGTCCAGGTCTTGAACATCGACTGCACCGTGCGCGACAGCCTGCGCCGCATCGAGCAGCACCGGCACATCGTACTCATGGGCTTTTTCGATGATGCGTTTAACCGGGTTGATCGTGCCCAGAGAGTTGGAGATGTGAACCACGGCCACCAGCTTTGTGCGTTCGTTGAGGAGCGCTTCATATTCTCTAAAAACAATCTCGCCGGCGTCGTTGATGGGAATGACTCTTAGTACCGCGCCGGTTTGCTCACAAAGCAATTGCCACGGTACGATGTTGGAGTGATGCTCCATGGCGGTTATGATGATCTCATCACCCGCCTTCATAGTAACGCGGCCGTAACTGAACGCCACCAGGTTTATGGCTTCGGTGGTTCCCCTGGTGAAGATGATCTCCCGATCTGACCCGGCGTTGATAAATTTGCGCACCTTAGTCCTGGCGTCTTCATATTTTTGGGTAGCAAGCTCGCTCAAGTAGTGAACGCCGCGGTGAATATTGGCGTTTTCAGATTCATAATATGCCTGCAGCGCGTCGATGACCTGCCGCGGTTTTTGCGTGGTGGCTGCATTGTCGAGATAAACCAGACGCTTGCCGCGCACGCGCTTATGCAGAATCGGAAAATCATCGCGAATCCGCTCGACATCAAGAAACTCGATGGGGCAACACGCTTCTTCAATCCCTTTTGCTTGCAGCAATTCAGACATCAAGTCATCTTTCCGTTGGTAAACCGCTCAATAATGGTCTCATCTAACTTTTCCCGAACGCAGTCATGCTTGATGTTGGCTAGCACATCGCTGATAAACGCATGCCGCAGCATCGCCCCTGCCATCTCGGCACTGATGCCGCGCGCCCTCAGATAAAACATCGCCTCATCGTCCAACTGCCCGACGGTGGCGCCGTGCGTGCATTTAACATCATCCGCAAAGATCTCCAACTGCGGTTTGGCGTTTATGACCGCCTCGTCGGTCAACAACAGTGTTTTGTTGGATTGCAGCGCGTTCGTCTTTTGGGCATCCTGGCGCACCAGAATCTTGCCACTGAAAACCCCTCTCGCCCTATCGTCGAGCACGCCTTTATAAAGCTCATTACTGAAACAATGCGGCATGGCATGGTCGATGAATGTATGGTTGTCGATGAGTTGCGTGCCGCGCCCCATGAAAAAACCGAACAGGTGTGTTTCGCAGTTTGGTCCGTTGAAAAGAACGTTCAGGTTGTTTCGTACCAGCGCGCCACCAAGGTCAACAGTCACTGTGGAAACGACGCTGTTTCTTTCCTGATGAATTTGAACACTGGAGATGTGAAACGCATCCAGGTTTTCATCCTGAATTTTGACGTGGTCAAAATTGCCGTTTTCATTGACCACCACCTCGCCAACCAAATTATTAAAATAAGCGCCCGTACCCTGCCCGCTGAAACTCTCAACTACCTTCAGTCGACTGTTCTTGCCAACCACAAACAGTGTGCGGGGGTGGGCGACAAATCCGTCGCCCTCGGGCCGTGAAATATGCACTACATGGACAGTTTCGTCCGCGACCACATTGTCAGCGACGTGAATAAACAGACCGTCGCCGGTAAAGGCGGTATTGAGCGCTGTGAAAGCTTCCGTTTCAAACCTGGCGTGCCGGCCAAGATACGCAGTCACCAGATCAGTGTTTTCCACCAGCGCTTTCGCCAAACTCTTGATGATGATGCCTTTAGCAGTTATCTTGATTCGGGAGAGCGATTCCGCGAACCGCCCGTTCACAAACACAATAACATTGTCTGTCAAGCCCTTGAAAGTCAATTCTTCAACCTCGGCAGCGGTGACTTCCAGATCGGTCTGCGTGGCACCAAACTGTCGCGCCAGAATTGGCGCCACGTTGGTGTACTTCCATTCCTCACTTCGGGGCGTCGGAAAGCCAAGCTTTGAGAAACACGCAATGGCTTGGCGCCGGAGTTCGTGAAACGGCATGTCCCGGCTTCCATTGAGACTTTCTTCAAACGTCCGAAAGTTTGAAATGTATGCCTGAACGATTTCGTTGTTATTTGCTACTGACATTTATATGAAACCCTCGTTTTTTATTCTAACCTAAACTACGCGTTTGGCCACTGGCTCTTGACCTTTGGCTTTTAATTTTTGGGTAGTTCCGTCGTGAATATCATTTCACCTGTTTTGTGACTTACAAATAACCATATTTAATTAGTGATTAACCGAAAACGCGGTCGCTGTCATGCGGCGACCGGTTCGCCTGACTCCTCTTTCAGCCAGTCATAGCCCCGATCTTCCAGTTCCAGCGCAAGACTCTTGTCGCCCGATTTCACGATTCTACCATCGACCAGCACGTGCACGAAGTCGGGCACGACATAGTCAAGCAGTCGCTGATAATGTGTGACCACAACGATAGCCTTGTCTTTGCTGCGCAGGCTATTGACGCCGTCGGCAACAATCTTCATCGCGTCGATGTCCAGCCCCGAGTCTGTTTCATCAAGAATAGAAAGTTTCGGCTCCAGAATAGCCATCTGAAAAATCTCGTTGCGCTTCTTCTCACCACCGGAAAATCCCTCGTTGACAGACCGTTTCAGAAATTTTTCTTCCATCTTTACCAGTTTAAGTTTTTCTCTGACAAGCGAAAAAAATTCCATGGCATCCAGTGGTTCCAGCCCGTGAGCCTCCCGCATCTGGTTAAGCGCTGTCTTAAGAAAGTTGGCCATGCTTACGCCCGGAATCTCGACCGGATATTGAAATGCCAGAAAAACGCCGTCCCGGGCACGGTCTTCCGGCTTCATCTCCAGCAGGTCTTTGCCGTTGTACTCAATGGAACCGGCAAGCACTTCATACTCTTCGCGGCCGGCAAGCACGTTTGCAAGGGTGCTCTTGCCGCTGCCGTTCGGTCCCATGATGGCATGAACCTCACCCGGATTCACTTCCAGGTTTAACCCTTTGAGAATCTGATTGCCCGCCACCGCTACTTCTAAATTCTTTATCTTCAACATCATTGATTTGTGTCTCCTGAAAATGAAAGTTGAATAATCTTAGCCAACGCTGCCTTCAAGGCTGATCGCCAGCAGCTTCTGCGCTTCAACCGCGAATTCCATGGGAAGCTCGCGGAAAACTTCTTTGCAATAACCATTCACAATCAGCGCAACGGCGTTCTCCGTGTTAATACCGCGTTGATTGCAGTAAAATATCTGGTCTTCGCCGATTTTTGTTGTGGTGGCTTCATGCTCTATTCTGGCCGACTTGTTGTGAATCTCAAGGTATGGAAACGTGTGCGCACCACACCTGTCACCGATCAGCAATGAGTCACATTGTGAGAAGTTGCGAGCGTTCTCGGCGCCCTTCGCCACGCGCACCAAGCCGCGGTAAGAATTCTGACTGCGACCGGCGGAAATGCCCTTGGAAACGATGGTGCTCTTCGTGTTTTTGCCAAGGTGAATCATCTTAGTGCCCGTGTCCGCCTGCTGGCAATTGTTCGTCAACGCCACCGAGTGAAACTCCCCAACAGAATTGTCCCCCTTTAAAATCACGCTCGGATATTTCCAAGTGATTGCTGAGCCCGTTTCAACCTGGGTCCACGAAATTTTGGAATTTTCGCCCATGCAAATGCCGCGCTTGGTAACGAAATTGTAAACGCCACCCTTGCCGTTTTCATCGCCCGGGTACCAGTTCTGCACGGTGGAATATTTCACTTCAGCATCTTTGTGTGCCACGAGTTCAACCACAGCGGCGTGCAACTGATTTTCGTCACGCATGGGTGCAGTGCAGCCTTCGAGATAGCTGACATAAGAGCCTTCCTCCGCCACGATCAAGGTGCGCTCGAATTGTCCCGTGTTTGCAGCATTGATTCGAAAGTAGGTTGACAACTCCATGGGACAGCGCACGCCTTTCGGGATGTAGCAGAAAGAGCCATCGCTGAACACCGCAGAGTTGAGCGACGCGTAGAAGTTGTCCGTGTAAGGAACCACTGAACCCAGATATTTCCTGATCAGGTCGGGATGGTTATGCACAGCTTCCGAAAAAGAACAAAAGATGATGCCTTGTTTGCTGAGTTCATCCTTGAAAGTCGTTGCCACCGAAACGCTGTCTATGATCGCGTCCACGGCCACACCGGACAAGCGTTTTTGCTCCTCAAGGGAGATGCCGAGCTTATCAAACGTTTCCTTGATCTTTGGATCAAGGTCGTCGAGACTCTCAAGCTGAGCTTTCTTTTTGGGAGCCGCATAGTAATAAGCGTCCTGATAATCTATGGGCGGGTACTTGACATTGGGCCACGTCGGTTCCGCCAGTTTTTGCCAATACCGAAACGCCTTCAGGCGCCATTCCAGCAGAAAATCCGGCTCGTTTTTCTTGTTTGAGATAAAGCGAACCGTATCTTCATTGAGACCCTTGGGCGCCAGTTCATTCTCGATGTCTGTTGTAAAGCCCCACTTGTATTCGGTCTTAGTAAATTCTTCAATGGTTTCTTGTTCAGTGTTCATCCAAAACTCCTATGAATGAAAAATCGTTTGATTACATTGCGAAGCTGCTGCCGCAACCGCACGTTCTCTGTGCATTCGGATTGTTGAACGTGAAGCCGGAGCCACTTAAACCATCAGTAAAATCCAGTTCCGTACCGTTCAGGTAGATCGCGCTCTTCGGGTCCATCACTACTTTCATCCCATCAAATTCCATGATTTTATCGTCGGAACGTGTTTCTTTTACAAAATCGAGCACGTAGGATAGACCTGAACAGCCACCGCCCTTCACGCCCACGCGGAGCGAAAGTTCCCCGTCTGTGGTCTCCTGACTCATCAATTTTCTTACTTCAACAATGGCTTTGGTTGTGACTGTAATCATATTTTGACTCCTTAATGATCAATGCCAGACGACATGTTGCATTTCCATTTCATTATTAATATCGGCCAGAGAGATGCCGGCCAGAAACAGCTTGAACTGTTTTTGAATCACCTGAAAAGAATCGCTGATATTACAATTCTCCAACTGCACACAATCGCACTCCGAAGCGCCGACGACGCAATCGACTATGCCCAGCGGGCCTTCGATGCTTTCAATGATCTCGGAGAGGGAAATTTGGTCTCCGGCGCGGCCAAGTACGTATCCGCCCTTCGCGCCTTGACATGATTTAACGATACCACTCCGCGCAAGCGTCTGTAAAGTCTTGGCCATCGCTTCCAGAGGAATGTTATACAGACTGGCCACATCCTTGGCACGAATGATGGCGCCCTCCGGCTGATTCAACATATGCTTCAGCGCAATAATTCCGTATTCAGATTTTTTTGATAACCTTAGCATATCCCTACAAAAATAAACCCGACCTTTTTAGTCGGGTTTAATATAGACAAAACGGAATTCTTTGTCAAGACAAAAAAACTAAAACTTTTGACCATAAATAAACTGGTCCGGAACCTATACCACCTCTGCCTTTCGCCGCGTTCGGACCCGGGCAGGCACCATCCTCTTTTCCCGTGCGTCGGGTAAGAGAATGATGAATGTCCCCAAAGTGATTATTAAACCGGAAAGCCACACCAGATTGACAAGAGGGTTTATGTAGACTTTAAAAACGGCGCTCCTGTCCTCATTGGGTTGCGCCAGGACCACGTACAGATCCTCCAGCAGGGTCGAACGCAGTACCACCTCAGTGGTCGGCTGTTCCTGAACTTTGTAAAAATGCTTGTTCGGGTAGAACGTTTTTATCTTTTTGCCATTTTTATAAACGTCCATCTTCGCTTTATAGACGGTCTTATTGGCATCATCCAGAATCTGAAAATCCATATACTCGAGGGTGTATCCTCTGACCTGCATTGACTCGCCAATCTGCAGATGCTGTTCTTTCTCGGTGTCGAAGGCCTTACCCGTAAAACCAACAAACATAACGACCATGCCGAAATGAACTACATAGCCACCGTAGCGCCGCTTGTTTTTCTGCAGCAAGCGCAACAGGGCGCTGAAATAGTTTTCAGCATTGGTGCGCATTCTGGCCCGCGCTCCCCGATGGAACTCGGCGACAATCGTGGCAACCACAAAGATCGACAAGGTCAGCGATACCAGTGCATAGAAATGTCGGATACCCGCCACCAGCATAATTATGAGGCCGATGAGGGCAGAAAGGGATGGTTTTAAGAAGATCTTTTTCAGCAGTTTTTTGGAGGTCTTGCGCCAGGCCACCAGCGGCCCGACCCCGGTAAGAAACAGCAGGAAAAGACCGATAGGAATCGTGACCATGTTAAAGAAGGGTGCAGCTACAGTGATCTTTTCGCCGCGTATAGCTTCCGTCACGATGGGGAAAATCGTGCCCCAGAAAACAGCAAAAAGCGCTCCCAGAAATACGAGATTATTGAGCAGAAAGACAGACTCTCTAGAAACGATCGAATCGAAATGATGTTTGGTTTTAAGGTCAGGAAGTCTTTTGATGACCAGAATGGCAGACCCCCCGATGAGCAAGACCAAGTAACCGACAAACCAGCCGGCGATATCAGAACGGGCGAACGAATGCACCGATGAAACCACCCCGCTGCGGGTCAGGAAGGTTCCGAAAATGCACAGCGTGTAGGTCAGCAGAATCAACGAAATGTTCCACACGCGCAGCATGTTTTTCTTTTCCTGAATCATGACGGAATGAATGAAGGCAGTGCCGGCCAGCCACGGCATGAGCGCCGCATTTTCGACGGGATCCCAGGCCCAGTAGCCGCCCCAGCCAAGTTCCATGTAGGCCCACTTTCCACCCAGCAGCAATCCGATTCCAAGAAAGAACCAGGGAACGATCGTCCAACGGCGAATAGTGCGGAGCCACTGGCTGTCCAATCTACGGGTGAACAAGGCAGCGATGGCGAACGCAAACGGTACGACGAATCCGACGAACCCAAGGTAAAGTATAGGCGGATGAATGGCCATTGCAGGATGCTGGAGCAGAGGATTCAGGCCGCGCCCGTCCGGCGGCGCAAATGGCGTGGAACCAACGGGCTGGGTCACAGATTTGATGACCCGGCCATCAGCCAGCGCCCAAAGCTTCTCAAATGGCGGCGAAACGAATATATTGAGCAGTATGAAAAACGCTGCGCTGACCATTAGCGTAGCAACGACATACGGCATCAATTCGCGATTTTTATCTCTGTTCAAATAGATGGCGAGTGCCGCGTAGATGGACAGTAGCCAGCCCCAGAACAGCAGAGAACCTTTCTGCCCGCCCCACAGAGAGGCAAGGATGTAAAGGGTAGGCATGTCCCGGTTAGAGTAGCTGGCGACATACTCGTTGTGAAAGTCATGCGCAAGAATCTGCTGCCACAGCACGATGACAGCCAGCGTTAATAGCGCCGTGACGGCAAAAGCCGCGTTTTGGCCGGATTTGACCAAGTCATCGCGTTTAATTCGCGCACCCTGAACAGAAGCAATGATGGCATAAGCAGCGCAGGAAAGCGCGAGCACGAGGATCAACTGTCCTATGTCAACCATAATAAGAAAAGTCCTTAGTTTGTGCCGTCGAACTCTTTGTTCGCGGAATCTGAGTAGTCGGCAGTATTATATTCGTCGGTACTTTCGTACTTTGAAGGACACTTTGCCATTAGCATATTCGCATCGAAATAGCCGGCATCGGTGAAATGTCCTTCCACGATAACCTCTGCGCCATCCTTAAAGGTGTCCGGTCTTTCTTTCGTGTAACGAACCCGCATTTCTTCGCCATCTTCCTCCATGGTGAAGAAAATCTCCAGACTTTTTTGATTCTCTTCAATTGAGTCCGAAACCAGGTATCCCTTGACGCGCAGACCCTTGTTGAACTGCTCGCCAGGCATCGCCTTCAAATCTTTGATCTTGACGTAGTACTGCATGTTCTCGTTGAAGCCTGATACGATCAACCAGAGCAACAACACCACTACCACGGCAAACGAGACCGCGACTTTCATTTTCTTGCCGGACATATTCTACTCCTCTACGGCTTTGTGAGTTTTGAGTGATGACTGCCTTTCGGGCCGCGGCTTTTTGCCGCCACCCATAATTTCCAAACATTTATCAGCGATTTTTTCCGGCGACAGCCCGATGTTATCCAGCAGGATAGCACGAGAGCCGTGTTCGATGAAACTATCCGGGATTCCGAGATGTGTCAGGCTACCAACCGACCAGCCATTCTCCTGCAGATGGCGGCTCACCTGGCTGCCAAATCCCCCGCTCAACACGTTTTCTTCGACGGTAACAAGGTGTTCATATTGGGTCGATAGATCGCGCAGCAGAGACGCATCCAAAGGTTTGATAAAACGGCAATTGATCACGGCGACGCTATGATGTTTGTTTTCCAGCATTTCCGCGGCCTTCATGGCATTCGCTACCATTGTGCCAACTGCCAGGATCGCCAGATTATTCCCCTCGCGCAGGACTTCCCAGGAGCCGATGGCAATTTTCTGGAAATTGCAAGATTCATCCAGCGTGATGCAGCTATCTTTTGGAAAACGAATCGCAAAAGGATTTGTATCTTGCAGAAACGCTGTGTGTAGAAGATTTCTCAACTCGTTGCCATCTTTCGGAGCCGAGACTATCATACCAGGAACGATCGCCAGATAAGAAAGATCGAATGCGCCGTGATGCGTTGGGCCGTCTGCGCCGCACAAGCCAGCCCGGTCTAAAGCAAACACAACCGGCAGTTTCTGGACGGCGACATCGTGGATGATGTGGTCATAAGCGCGCTGCAGGAAAGTTGAATAGATTGCAGCGCACGGACGAACACCATCTGCGGCCAGTCCTGCTGAATAGGTGACTGCGTGTCCTTCAGCGATGCCGACATCAAAGAACCGGTCAGGAAATGCCTTCTGGTACTTGACCAGACCTGTTCCCTCCGCCATTGCAGCCGTAATGGCGACGATCCGCTCATCCTTCCTGCTCAACTCAATAAGCGCGTCTGTGAAAACGCCATTATAAGTAGGTGGTTTTGGCGCTGCTTTCTTGTCACCTTCCGACTGTTTCGGTGGCGGCGAAACAGCATGAAACTTGACGGAATCCTCTTCGGCGTAATCGACGCCCTTGCCTTTAACTGTCAGGATGTGCAGGACATTCGGCCCCTTGAGTTCGCGCAATTTTTGTAATGTCGGAACCAGTTCGCGCAGGTCGTGACCATCGATAGGGCCAAAGTACCTGAACCCGATTTCCTCGAAAAACATGCCAGGCACCAGCAGGTTTTTCAGGCTTTCTTCCACCCTGCGGACAAACTTACGCAGTCGGCGCTTGCCAAAAGGCATTTTTTCTGTGAGATGCCAGATTTCATCTTTAATTTTGTTGTAGCGAGGATCTGTCGTGATTTCCGTCAAGTAGCGAGAAATGGCCCCCACATTGCGAGAGATAGACATCTGGTTGTCGTTCAGAATCACCAGCAGGTCCGTGTTAAGACTGCCGGCATTGTTGAGCGCCTCATAAGCCAACCCTCCGGTCAGCGCGCCGTCACCAA
>Ga0114948_10001168_pt1 | contig 11162 bp, 9 predicted proteins | sample CR04metaG_FD_83877 | JGI IMG/M metagenome (GOLD analysis project Ga0114948, IMG submission 83877) | Deep subsurface microbial communities from Mariana Trench to uncover new lineages of life (NeLLi) - CR04 metaG | ecosystem: Environmental > Aquatic > Marine > Ocean trench > Sediment | place...
AATTTTTCTGGCAGGGTGGTTATGGAGGATTTTCAGTTAGTCCGTCACTGCATGCTAAAACAAGAGAATATATAAAGAACCAGGAATCGCATCATAAAAAATCCAGTTTCAAAGAAGAATACTTACTATTCCTGAAGGAATATGGGGTTGACTACGATGAAAATTATTTGTGGACAGATTAGTATAAGTTGCCCTTTCAGGGCGCAGATAATATTTTTCTTCTGACCAAAGGCGATGCCTTTGGCTTATGTTAGCTGGGCTTTCAGCCCGAAATGACATATTGAACTCCAGTTTTTAGCGCTGCAACACCCATTTTTAAAAATATTTACCCTCTATTAAACGTATGAGACGATTTCGAAAAAAGTGTGGAAAACAGGGTATTGGTTCGGAAGTTAATGGGGATACTGGTTTTTTAAACCCTGAGATGAGAATGGATAGAATACTTTTTTAAATTTGCACTGATATCAGCTTAAAAGATCACTATTAAACCATTCCGATACCTTTCTTTCCTCCGTGCCGTTCATGGTATTATGATAAAACTCATTGACCGAAGCGTCATGATAATAATCCTTTCCCCACTTTTCATGATTCCGAATAAGTGATTTAATGGCCTCAATGATAAAATCAATTTCTTCATTGGACGTGGTCGGGTGCAATGACATTCTGACCCAACCGGGTTTGTCTTCGAGATGACCCTCATCGATCCGGTCGGTTATGGAATGAGATACTTCAGGAGAAATGTGCAGCAGGTAGTGCCCATAAGTGCCGGCACATGAGCAACCACCACGGGTTTGAATACCAAAACGGTCATTAAGTATTTTTACTGCAAGATTATAATGAAGGTTGTCGATATAGAATGAAAATACGGCTAGCCGGTCCTGGAGTTCTCCTGCTAGGAAATGCAGATTGTCCACGTCAGATAAACCGTGAAATACCCGTTGCACCATTTCATGTTCTCTTTCAAGTATATTTTCAACACCCATCTTTTCCTTGAGTCGTATTGACAGCGCCGCTTTGATAGTTTGCAGAAATGCAGGCGTTCCGCCATCTTCCCTGATCTCAATATTGTCAAAAAACTTATATTCGCCCCAGGGATTTGTCCAGGCTACCGTGCCACCACCAACCTGGTCAGGAACCTGATTTTGGTATAAATCTGAATCAAATATCAGAACACCGGTGGATCCGGGGCCTCCCAGAAATTTATGAGGTGAAAAATATATGGCATCCAGTTTTTCAAGCGGATTGGCAGGATGCATATCGATATGTTCATAAGGGGCCGAACATGCGAAGTCAACAAAACATAATCCCCCATGTTCGTGCATGATCCGGGCAATTTCGTGATAGTCGGTATGGATACCAGTTACGTTAGAACAGGCAGTAACAGAAGCAATTTTCACTTCCCTGCCTTTATATTTTTCAAGTAACTCGCACAGATTATCCAGGTCGATGAGGCCTTTTTCAGAAGGCATAATGCACTCTACATCTGCAATGGTTTCGAGCCAGGAAGTATGGTTGGAATGATGCTCCATATGCGTGACAAATACCACGGGCCTTTTGGATTCGGTAATATCTATTTGACTATAAAGTTTTTCAGGCAATTTTAGTCCGAGTATTCGTTGAAATTTGTTTACGACGCCGGTCATTCCGGAGTCAGTAGTGATGATCACATCATCACCTGAAGCGTTTACATGTTGTTTTATAATAGCATGTGCCTTATGATAGGCCTTTGTCATAGTAGTACCTGTAACGGTAGTTTCAGTGTGCGTGTTTCCAACAAAAGGCCCTACCTGTTCGCTGATTATCTTCTCAATAGGGGCATAAAGCCTGCCACTTGCAGCCCAGTCGGTATAAATAATCTCTTTTTCTCCATAGGGAGATTGAAATTTTTTACGGTTTCCGACAATATGTTTTCTGTAAGAATTAAAATACTGTTGCAAATCAATATTCGGGCGTTTTTCAAGAATTTCCATACTTTTTTAAAATCATTTCATGCAAATTTAAACAGATTTAGTGGGGAAATCTTAAAAGATTAGATTCTATGTGAAGATATGTGGGTATAAAATGTCCTGTAACAATTCATATGGAGACAAATCATCGAATTAGAACTTATAAATAAGCTGGCCTCTAATTTCAGATTTAGTGTTTCCGGAAATTTGTTCGGTTCCTGAACCAATATTTTCTCGGTTTCTGAAAGTTGTTCTTGACCACTTAAGCCAAAGATGCAGTTTTGGGAATAACACCTGTTTTAATAAAATATAATATTTTGTTCCGGTACCATAATACATCGGTACAGAAAAAGAATACAAAAGGTCCCGTTCATAAACATAAAACCTGTTTTGGAAATCAGGACTGTCTACTATCGCAAATCTTGTTGACAGTGTGGTGTTCGGATATGTCAAAATAAAATCCTGATAGAATAAAAACCCCTTTGAGATTGCCTCGCCAATTTTATAAGATGAATGCCGGATACCGAACCGGACCGAAACATGATTGTTCAGGGTTATCTTTGTATCTGTATGCAGTTGCAGTTTTTGTCCGGATTTGACGCCGGGAATTTTAGCATCCTTCGTTCTGTTGTTCATTTCTTTTTTTCCGGAACGCAGAAGACCACGCACTTGAATGATATCGGAAGGGGTATATTCAATATTGAACATATATTCATTGCCATATGAAGGGGAATAAACAGCACTAGTAAGCCACGGATACGTATAAACATCTGCAAATGCGGACAGCAGGAGTGTTGTTTTGGGGCGGTATTTCACACCCCAATAAATGCCTTTTTCATTTTGGGCCTTTGACGATTCACGAAAAGCCTGAAAAGCGAAGGGACTATTGAATTTACGGGAGTAATCCCGGGCAACGATAATGGCATCAAAGCTGTGCGAAAGGGATGCAATAAGGCCACTGATAAGACCATAACCACCTGTTTGATTAGCGGCGACTTCACCAAAATAAACAGTATTTGTTTTTCTGTATTCAAAGTGCATCCCGGCAACCATGTTATTGGCATCTGTATTATAAAATAGCTTATATGGTTTTTCTGTAGTTTCAAATGGCACGCTATAACTGTTGTAAATTAATGAAGTGCCAAAACTTAAATGTTTATTGTTTGGTTGATATTCGATGTTTATCCCTGCTGCATGTTCTTTTACTACCTGTCTTTTTGATAATTCTCTAAGATTTCTGTGTAACCCGGAAGTAAGCAGCGAGGTGATCTCACCTTTCGTATTCATGCCTGCATCCACATTTCGGCTGGAAAAAAAGGAAGAGACAGTTAAGGGTCCCGATGTGACTTCAATTGCGGCACCCCTGAAATAACCGTATTCTGAAACAGATCCGTAGGGTTCAAAACCAATGGAATTTCTTTTCACGGTCATAATAGGTTCACGGCCCTTGCCCATAAAAAAGCCTCCTCCCATTACCAAACCCTGACCCCACAGGGTTGTGAAATCGCCAATTACAATATTTTTAATCAATTTCTTCCCTTTGAATCGCACAAATCCCGAAACGTGGTCAAAACCGTACGCGCCTTCTGATGGTGACCACATTAATGGCTCGCCGGCGTCCTTCTCAATAGTGATGCCTGTTTGTAATCGTGGACCAACAGATAATCTTAGCTTTGAAATTATTTTTACGGGAGAGCCTAAGTACCTGAAATCGGGATCGGTATGTTGATACCCGGCTTTTTGCTCTATAATGCGATCCGCCCTTGTAAGTACGTATCCTTTCAGAGTTTTACTTAACTGGGAAGGATGCCTGCGAGTGTCAATTATTATGTAGGGTTGTAGCGCTTTAATGGTTTGCATGCTGAAACCGGGTATGATCTGAAGTTCATAAATGGATACCAGCGGGCCATACTCCCGTATATGCCGCATTAATTGTTCAATCTGCTTTTCGGTGAGAATATACAAACCGGCCAGTTCTTTAGACGATGCATTGTTAATATCCAGCGGAGTTCTGTAGCGTAATATCATTTGTTCATAGGCTTCAATATTTTGTTCGCCATTGAATTCCAGATCTAAAATTCCCGTTATCCACTGCGTATTATACTGTGCAGATATTTCCAAAGAGAGAAGCTGACATAGTGATAATATATTGAAATAGTACTTCAATTTTTGATCTGGTAGAAGATGGAAATACTATGTGTACGACCAAGCAGGTAGTTATTCTGCAGGGCGTAATCGAGTATAAATTTCTTATGTATGAACCCAAATCCGAAACTAAACCAGAGAGGCTGTGTATTGAGGCCTGTTCGTAAACTAAGTGCGTTGATTTTGTATTCCAGACCAAATTTTAATTTTGCAGGAAATTCAAGGTCTTTATCAATCTGGGTATTAAATCGTAATTGGTCAGTGGGCCTGTATGATATACCTGCTGTGAGGATCGTCGGATAATACTCATCCGGAAATTTGGATACTTTCGCCTGATTAATATTTTTAATTCGTCCTCCAATAAATAACAGGGGGCTCAATTCCGCTAGTCCGCCAACATCAACACTGATAAATCCATGTGAACCAAATCCTTCGATACGATATTGGATGTAATGCAGTGTTACCCCAAGTGCTGCAATTCCAAACCTGTTTCCAAGTCCGGTACTTACACGTGATATACTGAAAAGTTCATCACCAAATGCTGAAACACCGATGGATATTGCACCCGTTTTTATCCTATTATTTATTACTGCAAAAACGGTATTGAGTCCTTCTACTTCATAATGGTTTTGATAACCGGTTGCAATAGAGGATTTTTCTAAAAATCCCAATGAACCTGCATTATTATATATTGACAGGCCATCTGCGTAAGTTACCGACGTATGTGCTATTCCGGCAGAATGGGCTCCCTGAAAGCTGATAACCTGTGCATCAGAGAAATATGGAATGCTTAGAAACGATATGGCAAGTAATCTTGTAAACACATCGTAAATGTAATCTAAGCCTGATCATATATATTGAAACCAAAGAGCCTCTTTTTAAGGATTATCGTTGAACGTCGGGTGTTTGTGAGGGGAGTTTTGCAAAAATCGCAAATACATGAAGGCTGTAATTAAAAATCTTTTCTGAAGTGCAGAAAGAACCCGGTATCATTCTGAGAATTGATGGAATATTCTATTCGAATAACGAGGTCGTATGTTGTGAACATATCAAGCCCTAATCCGTAACCATAAATGAAGGTGTTGGTAAGACTTGTAGTGAGTTCCGGGTTTTCCAGGTTGCTTACATATCCGAAATCGAAGTAGGTTTTTAAATAAATGGCCAGCGGAAAGGACTGAAATTGCTTGATCGGAATGGCATTAATTTTCTTGTTAAAAGCAAATAATTCTTTTTTAAAGGTGGTTTTGTTTATTATATAACTTTTACCGTCAATAACAAGCAATTCGTAACCCCGTATTGTGTTTTTATTATAACCAAGTCCTGAAATATTGGCATAAGGTTGTTGGGCAGGAAAACTCAGGTAAACACTTGTGTAATTAGAAAGAAAAAACTTATTATTTAACTCCCAGAACTTTGAATAGGAGGTAAGAATATTAAACATATTTAGGTCATCAAATATCCCCAGGCCTCTTTTCATAACCGAGAAACGGAATAAATCGCCTCTTAACGGATAAGCAATAATATCGCGATGGTCGAAACTGAATAAATAACCTATTGTAAAATACTGCTGTCTTGTATTTGAATTGTTGAAATATTCAGGATTCTGGGTGATAACTGTATCGGCGATCCACTGATTATCGTATTCAAGGCCAAAATGATGTCGTATGTAAAAGGAATTCCGGCGTATTATAGACAATTGGGTATTAAAAGATGTTTTTATTATCAGATCTGAGTCAATGAATTGCTGAATATTGTCAATAGTTGAATATCTAATGTTAGTATTTTCTCCATAACCTATTTGATAAGAAAGACCAGTCCGCTGGCTTTTATCAATGTAGGGTATATCATATTGCAATCCGGCAGCTTTTGTATATCCACCCTGAAACAATACATGCAGTCGTTCTTTTCTTCCCCTGAAGTTGAATTGTGTTAATTTTACCCCATAATTAAGACGGTTCAGATCTGCGTCATGATTTATTACCCAGTCGTTAAAATTCCGGTCCACGAAAGCAATTTTTGGGATAGGATAAAAATACCACCGTTCATCCACGTCCACCTGAATCAAGACCCTGTTAAATGTTAATTCATAAATGTGTATTTCGACAGTGTTGAATAAGCTGGTATTATAAACCTTGTTACGATCATCATTAATTATTACCCGAAGGTCTTGTAAATTGTATCTTTCTCCTGGCTTAATATCCAGCTCCCGCATTATAATGTGGTCCTTTGTCTTTTTATTTCCTGTGATTATAATTTTATCTATTTCAACAATTCTTGATGTTGTATCTGTCTCAGTCAGCAAATCCATATCATTCGCAATCTGAGACTGCACATAGCCAGTAAATGATAGCATAACAGCTATACACATTGCTGAAAAATACGCTATTTTTGTCCTTATGATATGCATATCAGATCGTACTACGCCCGACTTTAGCTTCATTAACATGGATTTATACAATGGTAATTCTATTGATTATTGCTAATAGACTTTCAAAAATAGTTAATATAATCCGAGGTCGTTCTTTATTCAACTAAAAAATTTTGTTTGAAAAGATGACGATGGACAGGATTATCAGGAAGATATTTACCATACCGATATTATTATATCAATATATTTTTTCGCCATTTTTCGTTGGTTCCTGTCGTTTTACACCCTCGTGCTCGCATTATGCAAAAGACGCTATCATGAAACATGGGGTATTGAAAGGCACGGTTTTGGGCATTAAGAGAATATCACGTTGTCACCCATGGGGTGGCAGTGGTTTCGATCCAGTACCCTGATGTCTGAACGAATGGATCAGTATAATTAATCCAAATACGATCATCGGAATACTCAGCCATTGGCCCATATTTAAAGGAATGTTATCTTCAAACGAAACCTGATTTTCTTTAAAAAACTCATGAATGAACCTTAATCCGAATAAAATTACCAGAAATAAACCAATAAGGCGTCCAGGGGGTGTGTTTGCTTTATATCTATACCACATTGAAAGCAAGAACAGAAAAAGGAGAAATGTGGTAATAGATTCATATAGTTGCGTAGGATGTCGTGGAATACCCAGGGCGTTTACATGGGCCTCCCTGCCGTTGATAGTATATGCAACAGGCTTTTCCGGATCGATCAATAAGTGATCGGAAATATAGGTATACCGGCCTCCAAGTATGGTGGGCAGATGGTTTTCGATATAGGTCTTCATTTGGTTTTCGTCAACTCCTCTTTTGAAAGTAAGATTTATGACTATCGGCACATAATTCCCTTCGTTTGATTTCGTCATTTTAGAATACGAAACATCGTTTACAAGTCCGGAATTCCTTACAATGGCCTCTGAAGCATTTCTTGTAAAAACTATTCCATATTCAGAACCTGTCGGTAGCCCGTAAATTTCGGAATTTATAAAATTCCCAAACCGGATAAGTCCACCCACAAGTGCAACTACAATTACTATTCTGTCAACAATCTTTAGCCATGTCCAGTTTGCTCTTTTTCGGGCAAAAATCCAGAGGATAAAAAGAAGAGCAATAGCTGCACCATGACTGGCAAGTCCGCCTTCCCATATTTTTAGGATATCCAATGGATTCTTAAGGTATTTATCAGGCTCATAAAATAGAACGTGGCCCAGCCGTGCGCCAATAATTGTGGCCAGCACCAGATAAATGGTTAGCGTTTCTACATCCTTTTCTGCCCTTTTTTTAAAAGAGTCACCTTCAGGCGCTTCCTTTTTCAGCATCCATAATATTATCCATTGACCTATCAGGAAACCGAGAACAAAAAGAATACCGTACCATCTGATTGGGCGGGAAAACAGGGTGATAATATCCGGATCGGCATTCCAAATGAGGTATAGAAAATTCGTCATTCTTATTTTAAAAAAATTTCGTTAAAGATAAATGAATAACCCAATAGTTCAGTCTGTCGCTTCCAACTCCTTTAATTCATCCTGGAAATTGCCTGAAATAATGGGAAATCTGCACCAGGATCTTGGATCAATATTGAAATCATCGATGTGAAAAGAAGGTGCCAACCGCTCCCGTTTCCATTGATTTCGTGCCCAGAGTGTAAAAAACTTTGCAATATAATTTTTTAGAGACGTTGCTTCTGAAATTTTTCTTTGTTTGAGTATCCCGTAAACTTCAACCGGAGCATGATGATCACGAATTGCCAGTCTTTCAATTTCCACCATCACATCATAGGGCATAAGGTCAGCTTCGTCTGTTTGATTGTATTCCGGAGGCCTCAATTCCGCTGTTGGTATCATAACGTTTACTTTTTTCAGCCCCTCTAGTCCTAGGTGTATTTCTGCCCACTTTAACCAGTGGCGTATAAAAGCTTTGTCGATACCGGCAATGGGTGCAAGGCTGCCACTGGTATCACCGTCCATGGTTGCATAACCTGCATCTCCTTCACTCCGGTTTGAAGTTGTTAACAGGATGGCATTTTTTACATTCGCCAGCAGCCAGATTACGGGTGATCTTGCTCGTGCCTGAATGTTTTGTAAGGCAATATCGTCTTTTTCCCACTTCAGTTTGCGGCCTATGGCTTTTTCGATCGAGGTGGTATAACTGGCTATCGCTGCATCAACATTCCATCGGAAAAAATCTGCTCCTATCGAGTTGGCAAGGATCTGTGCAGCAAGATAAGTATCTTCTGAAGAATTTTCGGTAGCCTGATAGGCACATGAAAGTATATGACCTGTTACAAATTTATTTGCCTGACCTGTATCCATTTGCAGGACACGATCGATCAGTTCTTCATTGTTTATTTTTCTCAGAAATTCATTCCAGCCCAATTCAGATGCTGCTCTTTTTACCATCTCGAATACCAGTACGGCGCACATGGCAGAATCAGCCCCTCCGCTCAGTGACAAAACGAACCCGTTGACATTTGTTTTTCTGAAATAATCAAATAGTGCAAGTGATGTGGCCTGAATGAACTCCTTTTCGCGTGTAAACGCTTGATGATTGTTCTGAATTACATAGATATCAGTCTTATCAGTATTCAGGTCGAATGAAAGGATATTTACCTCTTTAAAGGACAACCGCTCATTTATAGCCAGCAACTTTCCTTTATTAGCAATTATGATTTCTCCGTCGTAAATCATTCTACCTGCTTCGTTACCAAGCAGGTTTACATATACATAGGTACAATTAAATATTTTTGAACTTGAAACAACCAGCTCCTGCCGTTCTGTGGTTTTTTCAAGAGCAAAATGGCTTGCAGATAAATTGAATATAATGTCAACATTGCGGTCCCGGAGGCTGTACGCGGGTCGATTTTTGCGCCATGCGTCTTCGCATAATTCAAAACCGATAACCTGATCGTCAATGTCGAATACCATATCACCAAGAGGGACGGAATCATGACAATAATCAATATTTACTACTTTGCCTGATATCCAGGTTGTAAACCAGCGAGTCTCATAATGAACACCATCAACAGCTAAATTTTGTTTGGCGACGATGCCCAGTATTTTTTGATTACGGATAACGCAGGCACAATTGAATACGTGCCCAGAATATTTCAGTGGGATACCAATGATAACGGTAATATTTTCACAAACTTGTATTATATCAGCAAGCATCCGTTCTGATTTGTCTAGCAACCAACCGGCAAGAAAGAGGTCTTCGCAGCCATAACCAGTAAGTACTAGCTCAGGAAAGCATAGTATTTCAGTATTTTGTGAAATACCTTCTTTTATTGCTGTTATTATTCGTTGTGTGTTGCCTTGCCAGTTAAGCGGGGTTTGATTTAATGATGCGCCTCCTATCTTCATATTATTGAACGTTATAACGTGTCCAAATTTAACTGTTCAATTGCTTTCTGCGCTGCATCCTGTTCAGCTTTCTTTTTTGTACTACCGTACCCGACTGCAATGGGCTTATTATCAATCAACACCTCAGCCGTGAACTCTTTTCTGTTTTTAAGGTCTTTAACATCACTGGTTTCAAAACTCAATTCCCTTGATTCTTTTTGGGACCATTCAATGATCCTGCTTTTGAAGTTCGTATTGTTTTTTATTATTTCTTTCAGGTTGAAGAAGGGCTCAAGAAGTCTGAAAAGAATAAATTTTCTGCAATAAACATAACCCCTGTCTAGATAAACAGCACCTACAAGCGCTTCAAGGGTATCTCCATAAACGGACTTGCGAGATGATTTGAACTTCAAATCTGCTTCAATGATGTGTTGAAGTCCAAGTTTTTTGCCCAGCTGGTTCAGCGATTCACGACTTACAATCCGAGAACGTATCTCCGTAAGAAACCCTTCGTCTTTATAGGGGTATATTTTGAATAGATATTCGGCTATAACTGCACCCAGAATGGCATCGCCAAGATATTCAAGTCTTTCATTCGATTCTGTTTGCCCCTTTATGTTTTTTTTTGCGACCGAACTATGCATCATGGCAAGCTTGAATAGCTGAAAGTTTCGAGGCGAATAGCCTATTATTCCTTTCAGGTATTCGCGGATCTGAAGGTCCTGATCGCTTGATTTCTTAAATTGAAATTTAAAATTTCTTAATGATGGCACTAACGGTCAACTTTTGCAAATATGGCGGAACTATTGTGTCCGCCAAATCCAAATGTATTGCTCATCGCAATATTTACTTCCCGCTTCTGAGCAATGTTAAAAGTAAAATTAAGTTTAGGATCAAAGTTTTCGTCGTCTGTAAAATGGTTAATAGTTGGCGGTATAATATTGTCATTTATAGCCATTATACACGCAATGGCTTCAACGGCTCCTGCAGCACCAAGCAAATGACCGGTCATTGATTTGGTTGAGCTGATGTTGAGCTTGTAGGCATGCGTACCAAACACTTTTTGAATAGCAGTAATTTCACTGATGTCGCCAAGTGGTGTGGAGGTACCATGTACATTTATGTAATCAATCTCTGATGGTGCGATGTCTGCATCTTTCAGTGCGTTGATCATCACATTGGTAGCTCCAAGCCCTTCGGGATGCGGTGCAGTGATATGGTAAGCATCAGCAGACATACCGGCTCCAATCAACTCGGCATAAATAGTTGCCCCTCTTGCCCGGGCGTGTTCATACTCCTCCAATATCAATGCGCCGGCACC
>Ga0114948_10001171_pt1 | contig 11153 bp, 7 predicted proteins | sample CR04metaG_FD_83877 | JGI IMG/M metagenome (GOLD analysis project Ga0114948, IMG submission 83877) | Deep subsurface microbial communities from Mariana Trench to uncover new lineages of life (NeLLi) - CR04 metaG | ecosystem: Environmental > Aquatic > Marine > Ocean trench > Sediment | place...
AAGGATTTCGTCGAGGCGTTGGCATTCACGAACCGCGTCGGTGTGATTGCTGAAGAGCAGAACCACCACCCGGACATCTACCTGGCATGGGGCAAGGTGGGAATCACCATCTGGACGCACAAGATCGACGGGCTGACGGAAAGCGACTTCGTATTCGCCGCGAAGTGTGGCGAGGTGTTTGGAAGCTAGCAGTTATCCAGGGCCGCGTGCGGTGCGCCTTGGCGGCCCGAACGAGGACTTCGTTCGCGATAAGACGGTCGAGGACGACCGAAAGACGTAGGCATCAAAACGTGCTCATTGTTGGGCGAACACTTCTGCTTTCGAGACGAACGCCTGGCAGCTAGAAGCCGGCAGCTCTCCTTACATCACCGGCCTGTCCTTCGGCTCCAACTTCACCGACCACAGACCGCTGCTGATGTCGGAGAAGAACACATGGCCCTTGTACGGCATCACGCTCCACGCCGCCGGCGCGTTGTGAATCCAGCCCACGGGATCCATCGCCTTGTGGACCGCGATCTCTCGGCCTTGCGTGTAGAGATTCCCCATCAATTCACCGGACACGTCCACCAATCGCACTCCCCCCTCGTAATACGCCTGATAGAGGATATCGTCCTCCACCCAGATGTTGTGCGTGCCGTACTCGGTGACTTCGTAGCGGGCCACCATCTCCGGATTCTCCGGATCGGTTAGATCGATGACCTGGATATAGCCAGACGTGACGCGGGGATATCCACCACGGCCGGTCTCGGGATCGTACGCCATCCTCACGTCTGGGCCGCTGCCCTGCCACGCCAGTCCACGGCGATTGGTGATCTCGTCGCCGGCAAAGAGATAGAACTTGCCCGTCGATTGAGATACGTAGGGGAACACCGCGTGTGTCCGACCGCTCGGCAGCGGATAGGCGTTGATCAACACGGGGTTCTCGATGGATCCACCCCATCGGCCGTTGCCGACATCGACCATCACGACACCGGTTTCCCACTCCGCAGAGTACGCGATGCCATCATGCACCCACAGGTCGTGGATACGGCTGTTGGGATGGTTGTACTCGCTCACGTAGGTGGGGTTCTCGATGTCGCGCATGTCGAGGATGACGTATTTGTCACCGCCCGAAAGCGCAAACAAGTAGTCGTTGGTGGCAAAGACGTTGTGTACACCGCCGGTGAGTCCCTCGTCGTAGATGGACGCGATCGTCGGGTGGGCGGGGTTTGCCATGTCCAGAATGACGACGCCATTCCGCCGGTTGGATGCCCCCTCACGTGAAATAACCGCATAGCGCGCGTCGGGCGATACTTTGATGTCGTTGACCGATCGGGCGTCGACCTGGATGGAATCGGTCTTGAAGATGTTGCTCGGATCGGTCACGTCCCATATGAACGCGTGGCTCTGGGCCTGGCGCGCGCCAGTCATAGCGTAATCCCGCCCGTCGAGCCCCTCGAACACCCAGAAATCGCTCGTGTAGTGCGTGTTCTGGCTCCCATGGCCCACCACCGTGAGTTTCCGAACCACTTCCCGCTCCACCACCGTGAAGCGCCGGCGGGCCGTGAGCGGCCCTGCCGAGGCGATAGCCGTGTACACACCCGGCACGTCCGCCACCACCTTTCCGCCGTTGATCTGGCCCGGCCCACTCGGCGCGACGACACCCTCAGCGGGTTTGTATGACAGCGACCATTCGACGGCAAGATCGTCGATCACGCGGCCGCTGCCGTCGCGAGCCACGGCCGTGAACGTCTGCACGTCGCCCTGGCGAACTTCGTCTTCGCCACCGAGGACTTCCAGCTGGGCCGCCGGAAACGGCGCGACGTTATATGTGATGCGAGCCGTCACTCCTTCGAAGGTCGCCGAAATCGTCACTTCGCCGGTACCGTTGGCCCGCACATACCCGTACCGATCCGCCGATGCAACGTTCGGGTCAGAACTCTCCCACAAGAACTCGGCACCCGGACGCACCGATCCATCGCCGTGTCGTCCCGTGCCTCGGTGTATCAGGGCCGTGCCGTCGTACAAAGTTCCCGGCTCGGCCTCGATCTCGACCCGAACGACCGTCGGCCACTCGACGGTAACCGGTATCTGCACTGCGGGCGGCTCGCGGCCGGCGTCGGGCGGTAGCACCACCGTCGCGAAGATCGTGTACTCCCCCGCCGCAATACCACGAACCTCACCGTTCTCGATGGCCAAACCTCGGAACCGCCCGCCGATTCGGATGGGGACGTCCACCGCGTTCCCCGCCGCGTCGTAGGCGGCGATCGACAGGCGTGCCCGCTCACCCTGCGTCACCACGATCGTCCTGGGTGTCGCTTCCAAACGCGTCACGCGGAGCGCTCGTTGCAACGCGTCCTGAGCCACCGCGGACGGCACGGAAAAACCGGTGGCAAGTAGAGCACCGAGTAGCATACGGGCGAATTTTGACATGATGCAAAGCTCCGAAGATCTAGCGGAAATAAGGATCGTCAACTCCCGAATATCGGGTTTCGAGCCTGCAAAGGGAAGTTCAGTATGTGTCGCCTGTGCCGTCTCTGTGCACTATTATTATCTATTTTAGAGCATCAGACCTGGGGAATCGTTACCGGAAGCCGGGGTTCCAAAGCCATGCACCACTCGACTCGAACCGACATCTACCGCTACGGAGACACGCGCGTCGACGTGAAATTGCCCCCGCGGGCTTGGTTTGCTCGGGTCAGGCTGTGGAGCGGAGGTCGCTGGCCACACGTCGAGAAGACATGGTACGCGGGCGCCCACCGCTGGGTCCCGTGGTTCTCTTTGGAGCGACAGGCAGTGAGGGCGGTAGAGCACGCCAACCGACGGTGTCACACCTTTCTTTCGCGGAAGGAAGTGAGGCGGCAAGTGAGAGCAGCGCTGCAAATGCTGAAGTAGGGCCAGCTATCAGCTATCAACTCACGACTCACTACTCACTACCCAACTCGAAACAGCTCCATCCCACGCTCGTACCGTTGTTGCAGGCGTGTGCGCAACGCTGAGTTCTTCTTCTGATCGAGCAGCGGATCCAGTCGGATAATCTCGAGGGCCGCCTTGCGTGACGCGATGATGAGATCCTCGTCCTTGGTGAAATCCGTGAAGCTCACCGCCATGCCGCCCGATTGGCGGGCGCCGGCGAGCTGTCCCATCCCCCGTTCCTGCAGATCCAACTCGGCGATGCGGAAACCATCGTTCGTCTGGGCAAAGTTCCGTAGCCGATCTCGCGCCCCAGCGTCGGCCACGAGTATGCAGTAGCTCTCGGCCGTACCGCGACCCACGCGTCCGCGCAGCTGATGGAGCTGCGCCAAACCGAAGCGCTCAGGATGCTCGATGACCATGACGGTCGCGTTGGGCACGTCGATCCCGACCTCGATTACCGACGTAGCAACGAGCACCGGAATCTCACCGTCACGAAATGCTCGCATGGTCGCCTCGCGCTCCTCGGCTTTCATCCGGCCGTGCACCAGACCGATCTGGAGTGGGCTCAAATCCTCACGCAGCCGCTCCGCCATTGTCGTGGCGGCCTTGAGATCGACCTTCTCCGATTCTTCGATCACCGGATAGACGACGTACACCTGCCGTCCGGCAGCGCACTGTTCGGAAACAAACGCATAAATGGCGCTGCGATTCTTACTACTGCGGATGGACGTGCGCACTGCCTGCCGGCCCGCCGGTTTCTCTTTGATGACAGAGACATCGAGGTCGCCATACAACGTGAGCGCCAGCGTCCTCGGAATTGGCGTCGCCGACAGCAACAAGACGTCGGGCGCCTCTCCCTTCTCGATCAACGCAGCCCGCTGTTCGACGCCAAAGCGATGCTGTTCGTCGACTACGACAAATCCCAGCAGGTGGAACCGTGTCTTTTCCTGAAACAAGGCGTGCGTCCCCACGACGATGCGGGACACGCCGGTGGCAATCCGATCCCGAATGGCCGCCTTTTCGGATGCCGAGAGGCGACCGATGAGCAGTTCGGGCACGATGCCGAGCGGTGCAAGGAATCGCGTCAACGTCGCGGCATGCTGCTCGGCGAGCAACTCAGTGGGCGCCATGAACACGGCTTGGCTGTCGTTCTCCATTGCGAGAAGCATCGCAAAGAGCGCCACGACGGTCTTGCCTGAACCAACGTCGCCCATGAGGAGGCGGTGCATGCGGTGAGGCGCCGTCATGTCAGCTGTTATCTCGCGGATCGCGCGCCGCTGGTCGCCGGTCAGCTCGAAGGGCAACGCCTCCTTGAGCTGGGTGGTGAGTTGTTTCTTGATCTCGTGCTGAATGCCCTTGACGGCGTATTTCGCCAGGTGTCGGGCCCGGGCAACTACGAGTTGCATGTCGAACAGCTCGTCAAATGCGAGCCGGCGGCGGCCCTGTTCGGCCTGGCTGGTGGTTGCGGGACGGTGCACGGCAAGCAAGGCATCGCGCAACGACGGCAGGTTCAACTCCTCGGGAACACTCGTCAGCACGACATCGTCCACCAACGCTACGAATTCCTCGAGATGATTCTTGATGAGCCGACGGATTTGTCGGTGGGAAAGCCCCTCCGTGGCCGGATAGACCGGCAGCACCAATCCCTTGTCGGTGTCCTCGTCATCCGCGTCATCCGGGCCCGCGAGAATGACTTGTTCGCGCGGAACCATCTGGCGTCCGTGGTAGTGCTTGATCGGCCCGGACACCAACAGAAGTTGACCTTCTTTGATCGACCGATCGAGGAATGTCTGACCTGGCCACGCGCACTCGATGAGCCCGGATGCGTCGCGAATGACCGCCCGAAAAATGCGCAACCGACGGCGTGTGGGCAAAACACCGGTCGATACCACCCGTCCGACCAACGTGACTTCTGTGCCTACGTCAGCTCGGGCGATCGGTGTGACCGTCGTCGCATCGAGATAGCGGTGGGGAATATGGTAGAGGAGGTTCTCGACCGTGTGGATCCCGAGTCGTGCAAACGTCTCAGCTCGGTGCGGGCCCACCCCCCTGAGATACTGAACCGATGTATCCAGTCGGAGCGGCATCAATCTCCCAAGAGGCGTTCCGCAAACCGCCGAGGATCGAAAGGTTCGAGGTCCTCCACTGCTTCGCCGACCCCGAGGAACCGCACCGGCGTTCCGATCTCCCGGTGAAGCCCGACCACCGCACCACCCTTGGCCGTGCCATCCAGTTTGGTCACGATCAGACCGGTCAACGCGACGGAGCCTGAGAAAACCTTGCCTTGCTGTAAGGCGTTTTGCCCCACGGTACCGTCCAAAATCAAGAAGCTCTCGTGTGGCGCGCCCTCGCGGCGCCTGCCGATCACGCGAGCCAGCTTGCTCAGCTCGGCCATAAGGTCGTCTTCCGTGTGCAGTCGACCGGCGGTATCAACGATCACCACGTCGATGCCACGCGCCGTGGCGGCCTCGACGGCATCGTAGGCAACCGCGGCCGGATCGCCACCGGGCACACCGGTTACCACCGGAACGCCGAGTCGATCGGCCCACACTGTCAGTTGTTCAGAACCCGCTGCACGAAACGTATCCGTCGCGGCCAGCAACACGGTCTTCCCACGCGTCACCATCCGATGCGCCAGCTTCGCCACTTGCGTTGTCTTCCCTACCCCATTGACTCCCACCACGAGGATGACAGCAGGTCCGGTCCCGTCCCCGAAATTGAACTCGTCCGCGGCCCGCCCATCAAACATCCCCGCTATGTCATCGAGCAGCCATTCGCGAAACACCGCCTCCGTCTTGAGTTGGCCGCGCGTCATCTTGTCCCGCAACCGTTCGACCAGCTCGAAGGTGGCCGGGCCAAAGTCCGCTTCCAGCAGCACCCTCTCGACTTCCTCCAGCATCCCGTCGTCGATCCCCTTGACCAGCACGGCCACATCGGTCAGAGCGACACGCTTGATGCGACTCCACAGTCCCATGTCTTACGGCAACCCTCGGCGTTGTCGCCAACCCCACTCGAGCAACAGGGCTGCCATGGCCAGGAGGTACAGCCACCACATTTCGCGGGCGCGGCGCACGATCAATTGGAACGCGGACTCGCTCAGGCTAGCCACGAGGGTTACCCTGCGCAAATGAAACTCATCGGAGTAGCGTTCTACGACGGTCACACCACCGGCACCACGCACCCCGCGCGCCGTCCACCGATACGTCCCCGGATCGAGCAAGACCAAGGCAACTCCTCTCGCGTCGAAGTGAAGCACGGTCGCGAAGGTAGAATCTGCACCGGCTAACGTCACCACGGCCGAATCCGGCACTTCGTCATCGTGCCATCTGAAAGCGACCGGCACACCGCGCTGAGTCACGTCATCGGCGGTCAGCACCGCGTCATGCCGGACGGCCTCGCTTTGCAACAGCCAGTCGGTCCCGACCGCGATGAAAGTGCGGTAGGTCTCACGGGCCGCTGTGCCACGCAGCACCCAGCGCCACAAACCGAATCCGGCAGTGGTAAGGGTGCGTGATCCCGCCGAATCGCGGCCCACCAACAACGGTCGGTCGGCGCCCCGCCGCGCAAGTCGTCCGGTCAACCCGATCCACTCCCCATCTCCTGGGACCAGCGGCACGATGCCCGTCAGCGGGGGGACCGAATCCAAAGCCGCCGCCGCGAGCCGCCCCGCGACCGGCGACGCCGGGGGAGTCGGCGTCACGTACCAATCACCCTCGAAGAACTCGGTAGTTGGGTCGCTCGCCGCCGGCCAGTACCAAACCGCGGCCGCCCCGTCGGCAAGCCCAAGCGCGTCGCGCCCCCGAATCACCAAGAGTGCCGCCGCCCTCGCGGCGGCGCGAACCGCGGCCTCGCCGACCGGGCTGAACGATCCCATATCGATCCACAGCCCGCTGCTCACCCTGGCAAACCCACGCACGCTGGTGCGGGCCACCTCGGCCATCTCATTGACCAGAAACCGACCTTCGGTATCGGCGGGATCCACGATCACGACAATGGCCGGCTGCGTCGTGACGGTGATGGGCCGGTGGCGCTCGTTGTCACCGCTCTCTCCGTCGTTGGCGACGTCCAAGTGAAACCGCAGCACGTGGGACCCCGTGGCAAGCACCCCCGGAGGCAGCGTGACGGAGCGGCGCGCCGTCCCCGGCGCAGGCGGCAACGCCAGCCGACGACGCAGCAAGCGGCGCTCTCCCACAAACACCTCGATGGCGGCAGCGGTGTCCACGTCGCCCCATGTACCGATGACGAGCGTCACCGCGATGGAGTCGGCGCGCGGAACCCGTCGGCTCATCACCACATCCAACAGCGCCGCGTTCGGTACCGTGTCCCTCGGGAGCACGACGGCATTCACCCGGTGGGCGAGGCTCGGCGGCAGAGTCGCGACGTCGGGAATCTCACCATCGGAGACTACATATACGGCTCCGCCGCGTGCGACGCTCGCCTCCAACGCGTCGCGTAAACGCGACGTGCCATAACTGGGGGTGGTGCTGTCGAACACGGCAAGTCCCGAACCGAACCGGAAGATCGTGCCCGCCGGCCCACCCTGACCACGCGCCAAGGTTCGCGCCGTGTCCAGCGCCTCCTGCCAATGTCCGCCACCAGCCGCCATGCTCAACGATGCATCCAGCAGGACGGTGGGAGCCCCCGGCGCGGCGCGGCGCAGCCAACCCGGGTTGAAAAGCACCAGAAAGAGCGCTCCGAACGCGACGGTTCGCAATGCCGCGAGTGCGAGGCCCTCGGGCCCGAGGCGCTCGCGGCCGAGATACACGACCCCGGCGACCACGGCACTCGCAACGGTCGCAACGATGGCCGCGATCATTCGAGCGCCCCTGTCACGTCGCTAAAGGCGCCGCGGCAACTGGGAACGGTGTGGGAGGTGGGCAAACCAACGTCGACAGTGCGAGAACCGTTAGGAAGTGGGACTGCCATCCTTGTCAATCTAACCACGGGCGACCCCCGCGCCCATCGAGGCGGCGGTCGTGGCGCCTCCTGTGGCGTCACACGAAAACGACCCGGCGGCGGGGCCGAGTCGCTGAGAATATTGCCGGGCGTTAATCCGCAGCGCTAGTTGCTCGCCACCGCTGGACGTGCCGCGCCATCCGCAACCAGAGCCGCGTTTAATGTCGCTTTGGCCTTTTCGAACTCCGGACGCAATTCGTCGGATACCGGGTCACCATCACCGAGATCGACTCCGCGCGAGTCGACTTGACGGCCATTCTTCAGAAACTCGTAATGCACGTGCGGACCCGTCGCGAGTCCAGTCATCCCGACGTATCCAATCGTTTGTCCTTGTGTCACGCGCACGCCCGGGCGAATACCCGGGGCTACACGGCTCATGTGGGCGTAGCGGGTCTCGACGGCCTTGGGATGGCGGATCGTCACAACGATGCCGTAACCGCCCCACCGTCCGCTCCTCCGAACGACGCCGTCCGCAGTAGCTCGGATCGGAGAGCCCGAAACGGCCGCGTAGTCCGTGCCCAGGTGGGCGCGGTAGCGACGCAACACGGGGTGATAGCGGCGTCCGAATCCACCGGAGATCCGCCGAAATTGAACGGGATACCGCAAGAACGCGCGGCGCAGCGACCGGCCCTCGGCATCGTAATACACGTTGTGGTTTCTCTCGTCCGAGATCACATAGGCCGTGTTCGGCTCTCCACCGGTTTCGATGCTTGCGGCCAGCAGGCGGCCGTAGCGGACATCCCCTGCCGACGAGATCAGTCGCTCATACAGGATATGAAATTCATCGCCCGGACGAATGTCACGATAGAAGTCTATGACCCAACCGTACACATCTTCCGCGACGTTCCACATCAACCGATCCCGCTCACCGAAAGGAAGGATGGAATCCGGGATCGCCCGGTAGATCCCGTTGTTCAGGGACGAACCGATCGAGCCGGTGACTCGCTCCCGCACAATCGTCCATTGCACAGGATCCAACGTGCTCGCCCACTGGCCGTCCGCATCGCGGTCCAACCGCAGGAATTCATCGTCGTTGATGCGTAGTGTCACGCGGTCGGGAGAATCCCTTCCAACCACGTACCGCAGCATAAAACGCTGGCGCGGCATGATGCCACGTGGGTTGAGCCCGCCCTCGCGCGCCACTTTCAGCAGCTGCAACAGCTCGACGCCTGCGATGTCGTGCCGCGCGAACATGTGAGACAGCGTCTCGTTGCGGCGCAAGTTGTCCGTCTGCACGACGTACGCAGTCGTGACCACGATTGGGGCTGCAACCGGAATTCGTCGGGCCAATCCTGCCGAGGCCGCGCTCCACGCGACGAGCACCGCCACAACCACGGCCCCCGGGATCCCGAAGCGGATCAGTTGACGGCGCATCAGTCCATCTGCCGCCTGATAAAGGTCGGGATCTCCATCTCCGGGATCTCGCCTTCCGCCTGTCCCTCTGAGGCCGTTGGTGACGGCGGCACCGCGTGGGAACCGGACGCGCGCTGGGGGAATTGGAGGACGCCGGGAACACCACCACGTCCCAGAGCGCTTTCCTGCTGCTCTATGGTCTTATCGAAGCCGGTCGCAATGACCGTTACCCGGATTTCTCCCTCCATAGCCGGATCGTTGACGGCGCCGAAAATGATTTCCGCTTGGTCTCCGGCGGCATCGTGAACGATTTCGCTGATCTGGTTCACTTCCCCCAGCGTGAGATCTTCACCGCCGGTGATGTTCACCAAAACGCCGGTCGATCCGTTGATCGATACGTTGTCCAGCAACGGGCTCGAAATGGCTTCCTGCGCGGCTTCGAGCGCACGGTCATCGCCGCGCCCAATGCCGGTGCCCATGAGCGCAGCGCCACCGTGTTGCATCACGGTCCGCACGTCCGCAAAATCGACGTTGACCATGCCGGTGATCGTTATGAGCGTCGAGATGCCTTGAGTGGCCTGCAGCAAGACTTCGTCGGCTTTCTTGAGGGCCTCCTGGAAGGGGACGTTCTTGCCGACTACTGCGAGTAGGCGCTCATTCGGAACGACGACCATCGTGTCCACCCGTTTGCGCATTTCCGCAATGCCGATCTCAGCCTGACGCATCCGCTTTCGACCCTCGAACAGGAACGGCTTCGTGATGATCCCGACGGTCAGCGCCCCAACGTCACGCGCTAGCTGTGAGATGATCGGAGCTGCGCCAGTGCCCGTACCGCCCCCCATGCCGCACGTCACGAAGACGAGGTCGGCCCCGTCGAGGGCATGGAGCACGTCGTCCTTGTTCTCCTCGATCGCCTGCCGGCCGATCTCCGGCCGCGCCCCAGCACCCAGCCCGCGGGTGAGCTTCTTACCGATCTGGACTTTTACGTCGGCCTTGGTGTTCATCAATGCCTGCGCGTCGGTGTTGACCGTGATGAACTCCACACCCGTCAGATGTTCGGCAATCATGCGGTTGACCGCGTTGCCGCCGCCGCCGCCCACACCAACGACTTTCATGTGAGCGTTCAGCGAAATCGCTTCCTCGAGTTCAAAAACCATTTGCGCCTCTTAGAAGAAGTCCTGTAACCACCGCTTCACCGGACTGATCAGTCGCTCCACACCGGATGCTGTATCCGCCGCGCTCTGCAACGTGTCGTGCGCCGCGAACAACGCCAAGCCAACCGGCACCGCATATCGCGGCGCTTGAACGCTGTCTACCAACCCGGAAATACCCTGGTGCGGCATCCCCACCCGCGCTGGAGTCGCAAACGCCTCGCGCGCTAATTCGACGATGCCCGGAAGGTGTGCGCCCCCTCCGGTTACGACGATCCCAGCCGGAAGATTGCCCGCAAAGCCTCGTTTTTCAATTTCGTCCTGGACCAAACCAAGGATCTCGTCCAAGCGCTGGTGAATAATATGGGCAAGTAGTTCCCTTTTTGCTTGCCGTACCCCTTGACCGGGGGTGCTGGGAAGACTGATCGACTCGTCGGGATCCACCAGCGGCGTGTACGCCACCCCCCACTTTTCCTTCAGACGGTCTGCGTCTACCTGTGTCACACTGAGTCCGTGCACGATGTCGCTGGTCAGGTGCGAACCGGCGTAGGGCAGGGACATCACATGCTGCACCTTCCCGTCTTTGAAGATCGCGGCGCCGGTAGATCCGCCGCCGAGGTCGATCAGAGCGCACCCCAATTCCCGTTCTTCCTGGGTCAGCACGGCAAGCGAGCTGGCAAGCGGCTCGAGCACGAGCTGCTGGACCCGGTACCCGGCACGCTGCACGGACTTGCGGAGATTCTGGGCCGCGGCGGTTTGCACCGAAACGAGGTACATCTGGACCTCGAGGCGGAGTCC
>Ga0114948_10001172_pt1 | contig 11149 bp, 6 predicted proteins | sample CR04metaG_FD_83877 | JGI IMG/M metagenome (GOLD analysis project Ga0114948, IMG submission 83877) | Deep subsurface microbial communities from Mariana Trench to uncover new lineages of life (NeLLi) - CR04 metaG | ecosystem: Environmental > Aquatic > Marine > Ocean trench > Sediment | place...
AAAACGATCTACTGCATTCTGGTTTATGTCTGTCGAAATCAATTGTGTTTTTCCGTGGATTCCATATCGCGGCGATATCTTGCGTTAGGTGGCGGCTGATCCCAGATCTTTCGTCCCGTATGCTCTGGCGTTTCATACTTGGCAAAGAAACGTTCCAGTTCAGCAATCAGTCGATCACGCAGTGGCTGTCTTGGGGCATCTGCAGCATGTCGCTCAGCAAATGGATGCGCGAGGTCGTACCACACATCCGTCGGTCCATCCTCCGGGTCTCGTGGGTAATTGCGAACGAGCTTCCACCTGCCATCTGTAACCATCCGCGCATTGCCACGTTCTGAAAATTGTACGGTGCGCCAACCTGTATTTCGTTCGCCTTCCAGCAATTTTCGCATTGATCGACCTGGTCCGTATGCCGATTCGGATACGCGCCCGCCAGTTGCATAGTCGATTACCGTTGCGTGCAGGTCCATCAGATCGACGAATTCACTGCGTCCCTGACTGGGACGAAACCGGTCACCGGGCGCATGAACGATCAACGGAATGCGAATAGTTTCCTCGTAGAAATTCGGCGGATTCGTCGCGTTGGTTTTGCCGTATAAACCATACTGGCCGACCAGCAAGCCATGGTCCGACGTGTATACCAGCAGCGTATTGTCCAGTAACTGCCGGCCCTGCAGCGCATCCAGCAGCCGACCGACCTGATCGTCGATCAGTGAAACAGCCGCGAGGTATTGCGCCAGTTTCTCAACATGGTCGCCCGGCGTTGTCGTTGCAGGACCACGGTCCGCCATGTCCGACGTGCCACCGGCCTTGATAATGTCGTTGGCGACCGGGCGGTACCGGGTAACCAGCCGTTCCGGCAAGCCGACGAACGGTGCGTGCGGCTCGGTGAAATTCAGACTAATAAAGAACGGTTTTGGTGATGGGTCGTCAATGAAGCGGATCGCCTCCTCGGTCAGAAACCTTGCCTGTACACCCGTGTATTGAACCTGCTCGCCGTCGCTGGAAAAATTGACAGTGCCACTGCGCAGATATTGATTTTCCCAGCCCGCGCTGAGGGAGTCGTAGCTTAGCCAACGGTCAAATCCTGGTTGTGGCACCTTGCTATCTGTCGTTGCATGCCACTTGCCAAATAAACCGGTTCTGTATCCCGCGTCCTGCAATCTCTCGGACAGCAATTTTTCGCCGGCAAGCCAATTGGCATCAAATTCCGGACTCTCGCTCAGGAAGTCATGTACACCATGTTGAGACGGCATTTTCCCCGTGTAGAAGCTGGCCCGTGCCGCCGAGCAAACTGGCGCGGGCGTCATGGCATTTTCGAAAAGCACGCCCTGATCCGCCAGCCAGTCGATGTTCGGTGTGTCGATCTGATCCAGCCCATAGGCGCCCAACGCCCATTGCGCATGGTCATCCGCCATTACAACGACGATATTGGGGCGCGCCGCGGATTGCGCATTCCCGGACTGTACTGGACTCAATAACGGTACCAGCACAACCAGGACAAAAAAAAGGCGCCCCCGGTAAGGGGCGCCCTTGTTGGCCTTCATACGGCCATCTTCATTAGCGTATCTGCCTTTAGAAGTCGACCCTGATGCCCACCTGAATGCGCCACAGAGAATCCCACGCATCCGGCGTGGTAGATGGCGTCTGGAAGCCAGAATAGATGTACTGGTTAGTAACCGGGTCGAGATCTGCCTCGACAATGCCAACAGCCGAAGCTATATCCGTATCATCGATGTAGCTCTTCGTGCCGCTGGAATCATCTATCAGATTGAGGACATTCTCAATGTCGAAGTAGACCTTGCCTTTCGAGTTGCCGAAGAACGGAAATTCCTGCTGGAAACGAAGATCCAGATCGCTCTGCCACGGATTGTCGAGCGCACCCTTGGGCGCAATCGCTCCACGCGCCAAACCGATCGAATCTGTCCAGGCAAAGAATGCGTCAGCGGACCCATCGGACCAGGTCACGAGCGGATCGCTGGGACCTGTCGGGACGTAGAGCAGGTAACGTGCCTCGTCGCTTTGGTCGCCAACAACGCCATCATATGGCCCACCAAAGAACACGGTGCTCATGGGAGCTCCTTTCTTACGACTGAAGAATACCGAGAGACTGGTCGTGTTGTCGCCGAAGAACATGTTCGAAATCGTCCCAGCGAGCACAAAGTTGTGCCGCGTATTCCGGTACGAAGGACCAATCGGTGCATTCTCAAGCTCCCTGTACACGACGGAGCGGTGGTTTCCGGATGCCGTGAATGAATTACCGGGATTACCGATTTCGGACTCGTTGTACGCATATCCGGTCGTAACATTCATTTGCCAGGAATTGCCCCACTGGAATAGTTTGCTCGCCTGAATCGACGTTGTGAACGTATTGCCACCGTCACCCGGCCTGTTGGTGAAATAGATATCCTGGTTAGCACCGATACACTCCGGAGTCACGTTACTGAAGCCCTGGCGAACACCGTTGAAGGTCGCATTACAACCCGCTCTAAGCGGATCGACTTCCTCATAGGCTGGTCGGCCGTCCGGTAGTAGCGCACCCGTTGGCGAGATCGAGAGGTCGACGAAGTCAACCTGGTCCTTTAGATCGGAATAGATAATATCCAATCTCAGGTTCCAGTCAGTAAAGAAACCGTCGCCGATATTGGTGTTGTGCTCGAGGCCGAAGCTGTATCGATGCGCGGTCGGCAGCTTCAGATTCGGATCAGTCGCGTTGACCGCGCCCAATGTTGCAACCGCCTGGGCCTGGCCCGCGTCAGCGACGCAAGCCGGAATGCCACCAAAGGGATCGGTGCCAGCGGGGCCCAGCACGTTCAGAGCGGCAGCAGGACAGTCACCGGTTGCAGTTCCCAAGCCGAGCGTACCACCGAAGTTCTGGTAAGCATTGGAAAACCAGACTGTCGGATCGTTGCCGGAGAAGACGCCGAAGCCAAGAGACATGCGTGTATCGCCCCAACTGTCGGGCATGGTTAAATTGTAGCCAATCCTCGGCTGAATAGCGTCCAGGCCGTCGAAGCCCACCTGGTTGGTCATGCCATAACGAGCCACATAATTGTTGTTCAGAAGCGGCAGGTCATCCGATGCGTACTGGTCGTAACGCAAACCAAAGATCAGCTCTGAACGATCGTTGATATTCCACCTGTCCTGCAAGAAGAAAGAATGGATATCGCGTGTGTAGATTGCCGCTGCGTCGTTCGGATCCTGTGTAAATGAAACATTCTGGCGAATTTCATAAGCCGTACCGGCATCCAGGCTGGCAATATCGCTGAAGTGTACAGAGCCGGTCGCGTTGATGATGAACAGGTTGAATACATCCAGAGTCTCATATTCGTAGCCGGCCGTGATCAGGTGATCGCCCATCTGGTAGTCGGCCTTGATCTTAAACTGATCTTTGCTGGTGTTTAGTTTGTTGGCCGAACGGAACGTGCCCGGTCCGCTGACAAATTCCGTACCGAAGAATTCATTACCGAATCCGATGCCAATACGCGGCTTCGGCACTGCATCCTGCTGCTCACCGCCACCAACTGGATTCTGCAGATCCGTGACGTCCTGGTTGGAGTAGCGAAACTCGGTCGACAAGCGGTCGGTCCAGTTTGAGTACAGCCGGAAACCAATGGTCTCCGACTCCGAACCACGCGCGTGGAAATTATCCGAGAACGTGTACTCGCCACGACCACCGCCGATATCGTCCCCGATCAACGAGGCTTCTTCCACGCTCGACCAGGTAGCTTCAACGCGGTGATCTTCGTTGATGTTCCAGTCAACGCGAGCGAAAAAGCGCTCTGATGTAACCGGCAGGTTTTTGACGCCGACACCCGGATCCCGATCATATTTGGTCATCAGGATATCGCGGATCTGATTCAACTCGGCGGTCGTGAAAATAGTTTCGTTGCGCGGGAAACTCGTGTCGTCCGCCGAACCGAACTGGTTCACAGTCGCTGTATCAAAATTCTCGTAGGCACCGTAGAAAAACAGCTTGTCCTTTATGATCGGCCCGCCGATATCGAAACCATAGTTCTCGCGCTCAAACTCACCTAGCGGAAATGTGTTGCCGTTGATTGTATCGCCGGTCATACCGTCGTCGTTGAAAAGCCAAAAGGCGCTGCCGCTGAACTCGTTCGTACCCGACTTGGTCACGACATTGATGTTACAACCGCTGAATTGACCGTATTCCACCGATATCGGTGCAAACTCAACCGCTGCCGCCTCGACGGTGTCAAAGGGAATCGGAAACGTAAAGCGGGAAAGGTTGCCCGAAAGGTTCAGGCCAAAGGCGTCGGTAGCACGCACTCCATCAACTGTAAAAGAGTTGGTACGACTGGACCCGCCGAGACAGCTGATGGCACCCGACTGGTCGCCACCGCTACCCGTCGCGCCAACACTGACTCTCGGATCGAGCCGGATAATGTCGCGAATCTGGCGCGTTGTTGAGGGCATGTCCGTGAGTTGCTGTCTCGTGAACGATGAGGCTGGCCCGGATGCCGTTACGACCGTCCGGAGTTGAGTCGCCGTAACGACAATCTCTTCGATTGCGGCACCGGCCGATTCCAGAGTCACTGTGAATGACGATGTGCCCGCAACGGCGGTGTATAATTCCGTAACCAATGTTGATTGATAACCATCTGCACTAATACGCACCGTGTAAGGACCACCAGCACTGACCGACCTGAAATTGATCACGCCGCGACCGTCAGATGCAGTCGATTGGCTACGACCATCACGGGAGTCAGAAAGCGTCGCCGTAGCGCCGGCGATTGCCTGGCCGTCCGGCCCCAGAACGGTGCCTTGAACGGAAGCCGTGATTTCCTGTGCCGTCAAATTTGTGGCAAACATGGCCATGGTAGCGGCAGTTGCCAGCAGTAATATGCTGCGCGCGATGCCGAAATTAATTTTTGCGTTTTTCATTCGAGCCCCCTGAATGGCGTTCTCTAGCGTAATGAAGTTGTCTTGGTTCTTTTGATTCTGCGGATCTTGTTCAGTTGAAGAAGGACCTGTGCGGCAACTAATAAAATGGCCTCGCAGGCGTAGTATCGCCAATTTGTTGTTATTCTACAACGAACTCAATTCGTACTGCATCGGTGCATCATACTCCCACAGACGATCTAAATGTATTCATTTCTGGCATACCGAGTATTCGTTTCCGGCATACTGGCCAATCGTTACTGTTGTCCTCTGAAAACACGGCGTAAGCGTGTTATTACGAAAAAAATAACGTTTTGCGGGACGCTTCAGTGATCATTTGTGCAGGTCCTTTTATGCGGAATTTTAGAGGCGAACCAAAAATCAGGCGGCGCTCGCCAGCAGGGAAGACGTGCAAAGCTGCAGCAATATATAGGAATATCAGGAACACGAGGCGGGTGTTTGTTGCAGAAACACCGTCGCCGACGTAGAAGAGGTTTCACGTCATGAATATGCTCAATCTTCAGTCCAGACCACGACCGGATCATGCGCACCGGCAACAAGGCCACGGAAACCCGTCCAGCATCCTGCGTTATCGCAGCAATGTCCGGGCGCCGGCGGGTTTCACTGTATTGAAAATCCAGCTCACCTTCTTGTGTCTACAGTTGCTTGGCAGTGCTGTACAAGCTGCGACGCAACCGAACATCCTCCTGATTTACGTCGATGACCTGGGCTATGGCGATCTTGGCAGCTATGGCCACCCGGTCCTGCAGACGCCGAACATTGATGCCCTCGCGGCCAACGGCCTCAGGCTGACCAGCTACTATGCGCCGTCGGCAATTTGCTCACCGTCGCGGGCAGCTCTTCTCACCGGCCGGCTCCCGTACCGGACCGGGATCAAAAGCTGGATTCCCGAAGACAGCGGTATTTACCTGAGGGACGCAGAAGTCACGCTCGCTGAAGTACTTAAGGACGCAGGTTATGGCACCGCGCATATAGGTAAGTGGCATTTGAATTCAGATCTCGGCAGTACGCGGGAACCACAGCCAACCGATCAGGGTTTCGATTATTTCTACGGGCACAACGCGTTCCAGATGCCGACTAATCACAATCCTGTAAACATTTTTCGTAATAAGACGGCATTGCCGATGCAGGAAGGCTATACCGCAGAACTGTATGCGTCTGAAGCGATACAGTGGTTGGAGCGGCGTGATGAGAACAAGCCATTCTTTCTTTATCTGAGCATGGCAGAACCACATACCACCATAGAGAATCCGCCTGCCTACAATGACCTGTATGCGCAATACACCGACGGTGAGATCGTGCCCATTCCTAACGGTTCGCCGGTACCACCAAAAGATTTGCTGGTACCGCGGGGGCCGGGTGAGTACTACGCCAACATTACTTACATGGATGCGCAATTAGGGCGGGTACTTGACTGGCTGCGTGAACACGATCTTGTGGAAAATACGGTCGTTGTGTTTTCCAGCGACAATGGACCGGTAACGTCGAACTGGATCAACTGGTGGGAGGTGAATGCCTATGGCAGTACGGGCGGCTATCGCGGGCGCAAGCATTTTCTCTACGAAGGCGGCTTGCGGGTGCCGGCAATCATTCGTTATCCAAATGTTATTGAGCCCGGGTCTGAATCGGACGCGCCCGTCATCGGCATGGATTTGTTCGTCACGCTCGCCAATATTGGTGGCGGAAAAGTGCCTGATGATCGCGCTATCGATGGTATCGACGTGCGACCGATATTCAGCGGCGGCGAATTGCCGCAGCGCAGCCTGTTCTGGGCGCTGGATTCAGTTTCGGAATTACAGTTTGCGATTCGCAAGGGGTCGTGGAAGCTGTTGCTGGACAAAGAGCAGAATCCGCGCGAACTGTACAACCTTGTTGAGGACCCGCTCGAATTTTTTAACCTGATCGATGAAGAACAAGAAATATCAGCACAACTAGCCAGTGAAGCAGCAGCAATTCTTGCAGATATCGCCAGTGATCCGTTGCGCCCGAACTAGGCGGCCGGATAGCACCAACGTCATTGCGAGCCCGAAGGGCGCGGCAATCTCTTGGTACTGTTAAGGACATTCGGTCTGCATTTTTGCAACCTGATAGAGATTGCCGCGTCGCTTCGCTCCTCGCAATGACGTCTGTTCTTTTCGGTAGTTTCGATGGCCGCATGTGGGCGACGGCTGACTATCAAAGGTACGACTTGTTCTGACAGCGTCTGTACGATCAAGTTTGATTTATTACAGCTACGTCAGTTTGTCGGCCGCCTGCTGGTACTGTCACGTTGCCGTGCTTGCGGTAGTAGGCAATCATGAGGTCGGCAAGCGGCGTGAGTTCGCGGACGAATTCGGTATCGAGAAACATATCAAAGTGATCACCGCCGCGCGCGATGATGCCGGACACGGCGACATCGAATTCATCATTATCTAAAACTTCCACACCGTTTCTCTTCACAGAGACCAGACGCTGATAATCGGGCCTGGATGTGTCATAGACAGTTTCGATGCCTGACACCGACATCAGACCCCGCAGTTGCGTGAATGATTGCTCGAGAACCTGCTTCAGTTGTGCCCCCGTCACTCGCATGACGAGAACGTTGTCGATGAACGGGTTGGTGTCGAGGATGTCCATAATTCTTACATCACCGGCTGGCAGGTCCTTACGAATCCCGCCGGGGTGCATCAGTCCGATGTCCGCACCACTGGCCTCGACCATTATGTCGGCAGTAAGATTGCCAATGTCGGACTCATCGAAGTACTTTCTATTCAGGCGCTCCTCATTGCGGCCAACCACTTCCATGATTTCCGGAAACGCCTGCTGATAATCATGGTTCTTTCGCACGATTTCCGGATCCGGCTCAAGTGTCGTTGTATTTACGGGGATCAATTTGCCGTCATAGGCTTTGATCTCACCACTGTCGCCGTCCAGCGTTAGTTGCAGGTAACCCAGATAAGTTGCCTGGCCAAAGGTCTGCATGATCAACGTGCCCGTTTTCTCGTTGCGAACCGGTTGCCGCGTCCCCGCATCCGCGTGACCGCCAAACAAGACATCGATTCCCTCTACCGCACCCGCCAGTGCGATATCGGCATTAATATCGCGTGCCAGCCGCGGGTCAGCCTCAGCATCTGTCTGCATGGGTGCGGTGTGTCCCATATGCGTAAGCAAGACAATGAGATCGACGTCATCCCGCAGTTCGGCGACGGAGCGGGCGACTGCATCTGCCGGGTCGGTTACGTCCAGTTCGTCAATGTGATGCGGTGCAATCGCGGTGGCGGCTGCGTCCTGTCCCAGGATGCCTATGACGCCTATGCGAATGCCATCGCGCTCGATGATTGTGTGCGCCTGCGCAAACGGATGATCGGTGCCCTTGAAAAACAGGTTCGCGCCAAGGACGGGAAAAGGCGCGCGGTTTTTCTGCCAGGCGAACGTCTCTTCGCCGTAGTCGAACTCATGATTACCAATTCCCATGGCGTCATAGCCCATCGTGATCATGAACTCGAACATCAACGCACCGTCCGTCAGCCGCGATAGCGCCCCAGTGAAAATATCGCCGGCATCGAACAGGAATACATTGGGTTCATGTCGTCTGACATCACGAATTAACGTTGAGAGTTCCGCAATACCGCCGATGCGTTCCATGTCAGCCAGCCACCATGCCGGCACCGATTCGTAGGCACTTTCGATGTCGTTGGTGAACAACAGAGTTACGATTTTGTCGTCACTGGATTTCGCAGTGATTGGCGCGCATGCGACCAAGAGCGCCAGCCCGAATGCTGCGGCGCGAACAGAGCGGTAAAAAGACATTGCTCCAGCGTACGTTCGATCCGCCGTTAATGCCAGTCTGCAGCCAGCCAACCAGTGCCAGAACAATGCATCGCGCTACGCAGGTGAGAGCTTGATCCGCAGGGATTTTGGCCCACGCACAGACAATCCACGCCGGTACTCTGGTTCTGCCCCGGTCAGCCTGATTTCTGAAAAACGCCGCAGCAGTGTTGTAAACACGATTTCCATATCCAGCCGCGATAGATGATTGCCCATGCAAAAATGCGCGCCACGCGAAAACGCCAAGTGCCGGTTTCGTTGCCTCGTGATGTCGAAGCTATCTGGGTCGTCAAATTGCTGTGGATCGCGATTGGCTGAACCGTAAAGCACACCAAACCGGGTGCCCCTGGCAAAAGATTGTCCGTTTATCTCAATGTCTTCGGTCGCATATCGATGCATGAAGGGCAGAGGTGACTCAAAGCGAAACATCTCCTGAACGGCTGTGCCGATGAGTGACGGATCACGGCGCAAGCGCCGCATCTGCTCAGGAAAACGCAGCAGCGCATGCATACCACTGCCCATAGCATCGATCGTTGAACCGTGCCCGGCCATGAGTATGAGCATGCAGGTTGAAATGAACTCATCTGCATTGATCTTGCCGGCATTCTCCGCGCTGATGAGTTGGGAAATGAGGTCATCTTGGGGCGCTTTGCTGCGTTTTTCCTTTATCACTTTCAGATAATCATAAAATTCTTTGGTGGTTTTTTCGGCCAGCGCTTTGCGTGCATTCGAGCGATCAATGTCGAAATACTGAACGATGTTTTCAGACCAGACACGCAACCGATCACAATCTTCTTCGGGTATACCCAGCAGCCGACCGATTACGTGGCCGGGTATGCCCGCGGCGAAATCCTCGACGAAGTCAATTTGGCCACGCTCGATCAGATCGTCTATGCGTTTGTCGACAAACTTCTGAATATCGGACCGCAGGCCTTCGATGGATACGGCCGTGAGCATGCTGAATACTTGTTGCCGTAGCCGAAGATGCACCTCGCCTTCACTATCGAGAAGGCTGAATTGCACGAACCGCGAGTGGTAGGGCATGTCATGAAAGTTCTCCCGGCGTTTTTGCGCGGCGACCTGCTTTGCAGAAAGGAAAGACTCCGGTGAGCGCACCATGCGACGATTCATGACGATGTCAGTTACATCTGCGAACCTGGAAACCAACCAGATATCAAAATCCGCGAAGTAGAAAAGCTGCTCGCGATTCCTGAGAACTTCGTAGGAAGCGTAGGGATCTTCTGCGAACGCCCTGGACAAGGGGTTGAATGCCCATTCGTCTTTTCCGGCAGTGGATCGCAAAGCTGATTCACTGTTGTCTTCAATTTCAATCATTGATCAAGCCCTTCAAACTGTTCGTTTCAATCGGGCGGGTTCGGCATAGAGTATTTCGTGAATTATTTTCCGTAACCAACAGTTCACCGCGTCCTTGTCATAGCGTTTGTGCCAGAAAAGAAAATAATTTACTGGTGGCACTCTGATTGGTAATTCTTTTTGTACGAGGGGATGTTCATTTGCGAGTTCGGTAGCTGCTCTGCGTTGAATGGTCGTCATCAAATCGGAGTTGAGCAACGCGTCTGTAACATTCATAAAATATGGTGTAGCGACGCTTACAGTGCGCCTGTGGTCAAGGGCAGCAAGAGCTTCATCAATCGGGCCTACCACTGTGCCCAATGGCGAGACCATCAGATGCCGTGCTGACAGATATTTCTTGAGTTCCAATTTCTGCTTTTCGAGCGGGTGGCCTTTGCGAAACAGCACTACAAAGTCGTCTGTATAAACCAGTTTTTGCTTTAGATGTTCGGGAATGTGCCAGTTTGGTGTAATGACAAGATCGACATTGCCGAACTCCAGTTGTTTTGCAGCGTAATCGCGCTCGAGAACCCTGAAAATAATTCTGGACTGCGGCGAGTCTGTCGCAATTCTTTTGATCAGATTCGGCAGCAGGAAGTGTTCTACTTCATCCGTGGTCGAAATGACGAGATTCCGCTCGATATCGAGCGGATCAAATTGTGTTTCGGTATCGAGGAGTTCAAATTGGTGAATGAGCGCTTTTACGCTCGGCGCCAGTGCCTCCGCCTTGCTGGTCGGCTCCATGCCACTACCGGTCCTGACGAACAATTCATCACGAAACCAGGACCGCATCAATTTCAGTTGTTTGCTGACTTTTGACTGAGATACGCCCAGCGTCTCCGCGGCCGCCGTAATACTGTGGTTGTCCAGAATTGCCTGAAACACCCTGAGCTCAACAAGGCTCATCTTGCTAATATTCTTATTGGGCATAATTAGTATGCATATATGTCTGTTGTGGAATAGTGTCAGGGAGCGTAGATTATTCCCGGCCACAGAGCAAATGTCGCATGGCGGTCAATCGGGCTGAGGGGAACGGTATGGGTGAGAGTAAGGACAATCACAGCAATGG
>Ga0114948_10001174_pt1 | contig 11141 bp, 9 predicted proteins | sample CR04metaG_FD_83877 | JGI IMG/M metagenome (GOLD analysis project Ga0114948, IMG submission 83877) | Deep subsurface microbial communities from Mariana Trench to uncover new lineages of life (NeLLi) - CR04 metaG | ecosystem: Environmental > Aquatic > Marine > Ocean trench > Sediment | place...
AGGCCGATCGCTCGTCACTTGCGGCTCCGGTGTCCGGTATCAGGTTTTCGGTTCCCACAACCCCCTAAACAAATCTCTGGCACCTGATCCCTGACACCTGACACCTGATCAATTTCTCCCCGCGTCTGACAACATCTCCCGCGCGGCGTTGTAGCCCGGCGCCCCAGTAACGCCTCCACCCGGGTGTGAGCCCGCTCCACACAGGTATAGGTGTCGGATCGGCGTGCGATAGCGCGCCCAGCCGGGGACGGGCCGCATGAAGAACAGCTGATCCATGGTCAGCTCGCCGTGATAGATGTTCCCTTCGGTAAGGCCGAATTGCTTCTCCAGGTCGAGCGGTGTCAACACGTGACGGTGCAGCACCGCTGACTCGAGATTCGGAGCATACTCTGCAAGGGTCTTCACCACCGCATCACCCAGGGCTTCCCGCCTCCCGTTGTCCCACGTTCCATCCTTCAGGTGGTAAGGAGCGTACTGTACCAGGACCGACATGATGTGCCTTCCGGGCGGCGCGAGGCTCGGGTCAGCGATCGTTGGAATGACGGCCTCGAGGTACGGCTTGTGTGAAACACGGCCGTATTTGGCGTCATCGTAAGCCCGCTCCAAATAGTTAATGCTGGGGCTAATCGAGATAACGCCGCTCAGGTGGGGATGGAGGGGGGTGCCGCTTCCCCGAAGGCAGGTGAAGTCGGGTAGCTCGCCCAGCATCAGATGCACCTTGCCGCATGCCCCCTTGAACTTGATGTTGCGGATCTTCTGTGAAAATTCCGGGCTGAGTTCCTGGGCGTGAACCAGCCGAGTAAAGGTTGTCCGGGGGTCGGCGTTGGAAACGATCCACTTGGCCTTGACCTCTTCGCCGCCATCGAGCACCACACCCGTCGCCTCGCCATTCACGACGATTACATGATCGACTGCGGCGTTCGTTCGTATCTCTGTGCCGTGCTCCCTCGCAGCCGCGGCAAGTGCAGCTGTCAGTATTCCCACGCCGCCGCGCACGAGTATCGTTGGTCTCACGACGCCGCCTGCTCCCACGTGGTGGTGGAGAAAGGTGTACGCGGTGCCGGGAGCCATCGGTCCTTGGAACATGCCGGTAATGCCGCACGCGCCGAGTGTGCCTTTCAACACGTCGCTCTCGAACCATTCGTCCAAGAAGTCCTTCACGGGCATCGGCAGGATCCGCAGTACTTCCACCATGTCCTTCTTCCCCAACCGCCTCAACTTGCCGCCCAGGCGAAGCATCGCCCACAGATCTCTGACACCACCCGTAACGACGTTGGGCGGCGTACTGCGATACGCGGCTTCCAGTACGCCAGTTGCTTGCGACACGAGCCGCACGAACGGGATCCACCTGTCGGCGTCAGCTTTCGAGAACGCGCCAACAGATTCCCTGCAGCGTGCGGGATCACGCCACAGTGTGAGATGACGACCGTCTTGCAATGGAGTGAATACGGTGGGATCGGCCGTGAGCAGTTCAACACCGTGACGGGCCAGACTCAATTCGCTTAGGAGTGCGGGATGCAGCGGGCCGACCCGATGCGCGCCCGTGTCGATTCTGTAGTCGGGAAACACCGTTTCGGTTACCACGGCTCCCCCTACCACGTCCCGTCGTTCGAGCACCAAAGTCCTGAGACCGGCCTTCGCCAGGCATGCCGCGGTGACCAACCCGTTGTGACCGGCGCCGATGACTATAGCGTCATACGGGCTCGTCATTACTTCCAGTCCTTCAAAACTCTGAGGGCGGCTAGCCGGCCCGAGGTGCCTGATATGCCACCACCCGGATGAGTTCCAGATCCGCACTGGTAAAAGTTATCGAGCGGAGTACGGTAGTCCGCCCAGGAGGGCGCCGGTCGCAGAAAGAACAGTTGGTGCAGCGACAGTTCGCCGTGGAAGATGTTTCCTTGAGTGAGACCGATGTCTCGCTCCAGGTCCCACGGGGTGATCACCTGCCGGTGCAAGATGGCTCCGGGCAGATTCGGTGCATATTGCGCCAGCGTGTCGATCACCGCATCACCGAAGGCTTCTCGCCGAGTCTCGTTCCAGCCACCCTCGAGATCGGACGGTGCATACTGAACGAAGATCGACATGACGTGCTTGCCTGGAGGCGCCATGCCAGGGTCGATCATGGAAGGGATGATGATGTCCATGTAGGGACGGCGGGAAAAGTTGCCGTACTTGGCGTCGTCGTACGCACGCTCGAGGTAGTCAACGCTGGGGCTGATCGAGATCGCGCCTCTGAGATGCGGCCCGTCGCGCGGCAGGCACGTGAACTTCGGCAACTCGCTGAGGGAGAGGTTCACCTTGCCCGATGATCCTCGGATCTTGAAGCGTCGGATCGAGTCGACGAAATCGTCAGGCAGGTGTTCGGACTCGATCAATTTGAGGAAGGTACGCTTGGGGTCCAATCCCGACACGACGACTCGGGCTGTGATCTCGTCGCCATTTTCCAACGCGACTCCGGTCGCGCGACCGTGCCTTACCAACACCCGTGCTACGCTCGCCTCGGTGCGGATGTCGGCTCCGAAGCGGCGAGCCGCTCCCGCGATAGACTCGCTGATCGCACCCGTGCCGCCTTTCGCGAACCCCCACGCCCGGAACGACCCATCGATCTCACCCAGATAGTGGTGTAGCAGGACATACGCTGTGCCCGGTGAACGCGGCCCGAGAAACGTCCCGATGATTCCGCTGGCCGACATCGTGGCCTTCAACGCTTGCGTTTCGAACCACTCGTCCAGGAAGTCCGCCGCACTCATTGTCATAAGCTTGACCAGTGCGTAAAACTGCGTCGCACCGAGACTGCGGAAGTGCTTGCCCAACTTGAGCAGGCTCAAGAGGTCTCTTGGGCTGAGTGACGTCGGATCGGGGGGAACCATCGCAACGATCGGCTTCACGGCGAAGGCCAGGTGATACATCAGCTTGCCGTAGTCGTCGTATGCCTCGGCGTCTTTGGCGGAGTGGCGGTACAGTTCACGCCGTGTCTGGTCGTGGTCGGCCCACCGGCCGAGGTAGTCGCCGTTGGGAAGCGGCGTGACCGTGCTCTCCAGGGGGAGTATCTCCAACCCGTGGCTCGGCAGATCCAGCTCGCGGATTATCTCCGGTCGCAACAAGCTCACCACGTAGGAGTAAACCGAGTATTTGAACCCCGGGTAGATCTCTTCGGTAACGGCGGCACCGCCCACCAGATGACGCCGCTCCAACACCAGCACACTCTTACCTGCACGGGCAAGGTACGCTGCGTTGACGAGCCCGTTGTGGCCTCCACCTATGACGATTGCGTCGTAGTGCGCCGAGTAGCTCAAGACCGTTTTCTTTCCGGGTTGAAAAAGGGTGTGCTGGTGACGGTGGCGACAGCACGTTTTCTGCGATGCTCCACTGTGACCTCCATCTCGACTTTGGTGCCAGTGCGCGCATGGGTGGAATGGAGATGGGCTAGCGCGATGTATTTCTTGAGAATCGGCGACCAGCAACCACTGGTAGCGTACCCGACTTGGTGCCGGCCGCCGTACACGGGCACACTGGTTCTCCAGGCGATCGTGGGAAGCTGGGGGGGCAGGCCGACATCGGCGTAAAGCGTTTCCAACGATTCCCACTCGATCTCCAGACCCCGAAGCTGCCAGTCCGAACCGTTGCGCTGTTCCTTTAATAAGGCGGTGGATCCCACAAAGCTTCCTTTGTCCAACTTCACGGTCCATCCGAGGCCGAGCTCGAACGGAGAGGACTTGCGATCCTCGATGAGTGCCCTGTGCGCCGGAACGTAATCCACATCTATCAGGATCAAGCCCGCCTCGATCCGTGCAACATCCAGCGCCAGCATTCCGGCGGGCGTTATACCGTACGGCCCACCGGCTTCAATCAGTGCGTCCCACAGAGGCTCAGCATTCTCGCCATCTACCCAGATCTCGTAACCGAGATCTCCCGTGTAACCGGTGCGCGAGATCGTTACTGGGATTCTCTTCACCTCAGCCGCCATACTGCGGAAGAACCGAAGCCCGCCCACGTCGGCGTCGGTAACGCAGCGCAGGATTTCCCGGGAGGTGGGCCCTTGCAGTGCCAACGCAGCGGTCGACTCGGATACGTCGCCGACCGTTACCCGAAAGCCGAGTGCGTTGTTGTGAAGCCAGAGAAGGTTTGGCTCGGCGGAAGTGAGTCGGAACTTTTCTTCGCCCAAGCGCGCCAGCGTGCCGTCGTCGATCACCTTCCCTTCCTCGTCACACCACGGGGTGTAGAGAACCTGGCCTTGGGCGCAGCCGGACACGTCTCTCGTCACCACACGGTTTAGGAACCGCGCCGCGTCGGGGCCCTCGATCATGTACTTGTGGAGTGGGGAGACGTCGATCAGCGCCGCCGAGCTTCGGATGGCGAAGTACTCCCGGTCGTGTGTGAGTTCGTACGAGCCGGCTACGACATGTCCCGACCAGCGCCGCCAGTTCTGAGACTGGCAAAGAGCGCTCGTCCTAGAATGGAATGGAGTTCCTTTCAGCATCGCATCGCTGTTGACTGCCTCCACCTCTACAAACCGGCGACCGACCGGAACGTCGTCCCCGGGCTTCCGCCCGGAGTTGGCTCACAGCTCGTAGCTCGTAGCTCATAGCTCATAGCTCATAGCTCAACCACAATAGTCCATCGCCGCCTCCGCCAGTATGCCCGCGAGTTGCACGACCGACTCGAGATCGACCCACTCTTCCGGGGCGTGCGCCCCGGCGCCCACCGGACCGATGACAACCGTTTCCACCCCGGCAGCGGCCAGCAGCGCCGCGTCCATCCACGGAGTATCCCCGACCCGAACCGGCGCTCGATCGAGCACGGTCCAAACGGCCTTTTCCACCGACCCGACAATGGCGGCTCCGGGGTCGACCTCGAACGGATCGCGTGAAAAGAACGTCTCGACAGTGGCTGTGAACTCATCGTCTTCGTGGTGAAGCCGGTCGAGAATGTTCCGTACCTCGCGTTCGACTTGTTCGGGGGTTTCGCCCGGAATCGTTCGACGCTCTATCTGGAGCTCGCTGGTCGCGGCGTACGTGCTGAGCCCGCTGCCTCCTTTGAGCAACGCGGCGTGCAACGACGGCGGCCCAACCAAAGGATGCCGTGACCCGCTCCGCAGATCCCGTTCGAGGCGGTCCAACTCGCGGAGCACTCGACCCATGTGCATGTTAGCGTCAACGCCCTCCTCGAACCGGCTGCCATGAGCCGCGCGCCCGCGGGTCGTCACCCTCATCCACGTATATCCCTTGTGCGCCAGGCAGACCTGCAGTTGAGTCGGCTCGGTGACGATGGCGCCGTCCACCTTGCACCGGTCGATCACGCTGGCGGTGCCCAGACTCGAGTACTCCTCATCGGCGACAGCGGCCAGCACGAGATTGCCCGCGAGTTCGACGCCGCCGTCGATCAGGGCCTTCATGGCGCCGATACAGGAGGCCAGAGATCCCTTCATGTCGTAGGATCCGCGTCCGAGCACCCGACCGTCGCGGACGGCTCCGGAGAAGGGGTCGGCCATTCCCGCTACCCCCACCGTATCGACGTGGGCGTTGAGCATGAGGGATCGCCCCCGCCCTCGCCCCCCACTCCCACCACGGCCCTGCAACGTTGCGAGGACGCTGATACGGCCCGGCTCAGGCTCGACCATCTCCACAGCGAGGCCGAGCGTTCGCAAGACGTCGCCGATCAGGCGTGCGATCTCGCCTTCCCCACCACCCGCCGGATCGAGCGTGGGATTCACCGAGTCGATCTGGACGAGGCGAACTAGCGTGTCGCGAATGAAATCGGAATCGACAGGTATGGACATTCGGTATGGGCGTCGTCGAGGGTGAACTCCTGATGCTCCCGGCGCACGGTGGAGGGGAACACAGACATGGTCAATCTAGGTGGAACGGAGGGTGATTGCTGTAGTATCTTACATCGTCTCCTACAGGCAACCTACCATCCACCATACCCACTGCAACATTCCGATGGCCCGATTTCTAGTGTTCGTCGCCTGTGCCGTGCTGTGCTTGCCCGTCGGCATAGGCGCCCAAACGGAAGATTCCAAGCGCCCCATTCCCTATCCACTGGAGCCGACCGCGGACTTCCGTCGCGCTGTCGTCAACGGGTCCCGGACCATGACCGGCGAACCAGGTACTGGCTACTGGCAGCAATGGACGGACTACCAACTCGAGGCGAAGCTGTTCCCGGACGAGAAACGCATCGAGGCTTCGGCACGCATCACTCACCACAACCGCTCCCCGATTCCCCTTCCCGTGCTAGCTCTTCAGCTCCATCAGAACGTCCACACCGAGGGCGCGATCCGGAATCGCGTGGTCGAGGTGACCGGTGGCATCACGCTGTCTCGGGTCGCGGTGGGAGGCGTGCAACTCGAAGAGCGACCTCTCGAATCGGGACCGGCGTACGCCGTGGACGGCACCACATTGGTGATCCGAACACCCCAACCAGTATTTCCCGGAACCTCGGCCACGATCGAGATCGACTGGTCGTTCACCGTCCCACAGGCCGGTATGGGCCGAATGGGTTGGAGCCGCGACAACCTCTTCTTCATCGCGTACTGGTATCCGCAGGTGGCGGTGCTGGACGACGTCGTCGGGTGGCAGATCGATCCATATCTCGGCAACTCAGAATTCTATGCCGGATACGGCAGTTACACCCTCAGTGTCGACGTACCGGCCGGATGGGTCGTCATGGGGTCGGGGACGTTGATCAATCGCGAGGAGGTGCTGCCGGCTCACGTGCTGCAGCGCCTGGCGACGGCCGAACGAAGCGACCGGAGGGTTCAAGTCATCACAGAGGACGACCTGCGCTCGGAACGGGCCACGCTACCAGGCCAAGACGATAGACTCACCTGGCGGTTTCAGGCCGATACGCTACGGGATGTCGCCTTCAGCGCAACACGTGAGTCGTTGTGGGACGCGATGCGCACACCGGTAGGAGACCGTGACGGAGACGGCGAAACCGACTACACCCGTGTCGACGCCCTGTACCGCAGCACGGCACCCCGGTGGGCGGAAGTCGCCCGATACGCGCAGCATTCGATCGACTTCTTGTCCCGGTTCACGGGATTCCCGTATCCGTGGACGCACATGACCGCGGTGGAGGGCGCGGGCATCATCGGCGGAGGTATGGAATTTCCGATGATGACGCTGATAGGGGATTACAACCGGGCAGACGACAGCGCCCTGTACTACGTAACCGCTCACGAGCTGGCCCACATGTGGGTGCCGATGATTGTCGGGATCGACGAGCGACGACACGCGTGGATGGATGAGGGCACCACCACCTTCAATGAGAACCAGGCGCGCATGGAGTTCTTTCCCGGAGTCAACCACAACGAGTCGGATCGGGAGCAGTACCTGCAGGCCGCCCGGGCGGGAATCGAGGGTGAGATGATGCGGTGGACCGACTTCCACTACAGCGACCCCGCCCGCGGCATCGCGTCGTATTCAAAGCCGGCAACGGTGCTGGTGGCGCTACGAGCAGTTATGGGAGAAGAAGCGTTCATGCGTGGTTACCGCAAATACATTGCCGATTGGGCGTTCAAGCACCCCAAGCCCACCGACTTCTTCAATGCCATGAGCGCTGCCGCTGACAGGAATCTGGACTGGTTCTGGCGCACCTGGTACCATGAGACCTGGACGCTCGACCAGGCAGTAACGGGCGTGACCTCCAACGACCACGGCGCAACGATCGTCATAGACGATTTAGGGTTGGCCCCCATGCCCGTGCGGCTTACGATTACGCTGGAAAACGGCGAGCAGATTCAAGAGGAAATCGGCGTGGAGGTGTGGCTCGCGGGCGAGCGAACCGCCGAACTCGTGGTTCCGACCTCTTCGCCCGTCGTTCGGGTCGAAATCGACGCCGATGGCGTGTTTCCAGATGCCGACAGAAGTAATAATGTATGGACGCGGTAATTGGGACCGGTTCGCGATGCACTCACACTAACAACCGACACGGTGGAGCCGATATCTCATGATCACTCTCCAAATCGTCGAGCAACCTGAATGCGAGCTGTACAAGGAATTGCGCCGTGCCATGCGCTCCAAGGACCTCAGAACCTTCTCCATGCAGAACCGGGGTCGGAGAATCAAGCACATGACGTATCCGGGCTGGATCAATTGGTCGCATGATGCCAACGTCATCACGTGCGTCGTAAAGAACCCCGCCAACCCCAAGGTCGAATGGCAATTGATGCACGCTTTCCTCGGCCGCCTGGCCGATCGCTACCCAGAGTACATCCACAGCATCAACATCCAGTTCCCAGACGCGGAGTGGGAGGAATAGGGCATCGGTGCCGATTGAAGTCGTAGCGTTCGACGCCGACGACACGCTGTGGCACAATGAACCCCTGTTTGTCGATACGAAGGCCAAGTTTCAGGAACTGCTCTCCGCGTACCACTCCGCCGAGTGGATCGAAGAGCGCCTCTACGAAACGGAGGTGCGGAATCTCGAGCACTTCGGGTACGGCATCAAGAGCTTCACGCTGTCGATGATCGAGACGGCGGTTGAGCTGACCGAAGGACGTATTCGAGGGTCCGACGTTCAGCGCATCGTCGATTTCGCCAAGAGCATGGTCGACCAACCCGTCCAACTGCTCGACTTCGTAGAGGAGACGGTGAAAACTCTGGCCGCCACGTTCCCACTCGTGTTGGTGACGAAAGGGGATCTGTTCGATCAAGAGTCGAAGATCGCCCGGTCCGGACTCGGGGATTTGTTCCGGTCAGTCGAGGTGGTGACGAACAAGGACCGTTCCACGTACGAAGCCATAACGAAAAAGCTCGACGTTGCGCCGGACGGGTTCGTCATGGTGGGGGACTCCCTCAAGTCCGACATCCTACCGGTGCTGGACATGGGCGGATACGCGATCCACGTGCCGTACGACACCACCTGGAGGCATGAAGAAGTTCCCGCGGACGTACTCGACGGATACGAGTTCCAGGAGGCGGCCAGCATCAGGGAGGTACCGCGGATTGTCGGTGAGTTGTCACGGTAACGGAGGTGTCGGGTGTCGGGTGTCGGGTGTCGGGTCAGGCGACTGGTCGTCGCCGTCAAACCCTGAGTTCCAAGCGTTGGGACCCCGTTACGACTGATCTGAGACTAACTCGTCCCGCTCACCTCTCACATACCGCGATATGTCCACCACGTCGAACACCAGGGACGCAGCGTTGAGCAGCATGACCAATCGCATCCAGGCGCCGAACGGTTCCACTGCCGGATAAGCACCCATGCGCGCCCAGAGGTAAACCAGCAGCGGTACCCACAGGACGTGCGCGGCGCCCATCAGCCGCGTAAATCCCGCGAACTCGGTGAGCATCATCAGCATCGCGGCCGAAATGAGAAACACTACCAGGACCACCCACGCCTCGCGGTGACCCAAGAAGAACAACGGCCCGAACCCATTGAAGCCCGCGAGCACCACCACCCATATGACGACCGGCGTGGGAAGCTTGAGAAGTTTCTTGTGAAACTTGACGATCATCTGGAGGCCCATGCTGCCCGTCATGTTCGCCAACGCTCCGGTATCTCGATGACGGCGAGTTCGTGGCTTCCCTCGGACGACACCCACAGCGTCTCGCCGGAGGGATGGACCTCCATCACGATCGGTTGCTCCCCGATGGGAATACGGGCCACCACTTCTCGCTCGGGGAGGGCGATGACCGAGATGTCGTGACTCGCGGTATTGTTGACGAATGCCAGGCGGCCGTCGGGCGTGACGACAACGGAGAACGGAGATTCCCCAATACCGTCCGTCAGCGAATCGACGACTCTGAGTGCCGCAATATTGATGAATAGAATTTTGTTCTCGGCCCTGATCGCCACCGCGTACACCGAATCGCCCGGCAGCACGACCCCTCCGCTGGGGTGTTCTCCCACCGCCACGGTTCCGAGAATCTGTCCCACCCCTGCTCCCGCCCCCGCCAGATCGATGACGGTCACGGTACCGTCGTCGTAATTGGGCACGAACGCCGTGCCCCCATCCGAAGTTGCAGCGGGCGGAAAGGGCCGGTCACCCGTCGGGTAAAACCGTTCGAGGGAGAAGTCGTCGAGATTCAAGACCCACATCCGATCCACTTGCTCGACCGATACCAGGTATCGGTTGCCGGATATCGGTCCGACGAGGAGCGACGGCGCACCACCCGTCTCCAAGCTTTCGCTCGGTTCGGCGCCGGAAAAGCTGATCCGCACAATCTCGTCAGCGCCAAACCGGGCCACCGCCAATCCGCGCTCGCGCGGCAGTATCGCGACGCCGAGGGGGGAGTCTGGCACCGGAAAATGCTTGGTCACGGTCAACGCCGTAGCATCGATCTCTACGACCTGGTCGGAGCCCGCAGCGGCAACGTATGCCGTGCGGCCATCATCGGTGAACGCGATCTGGTGGGGATTGAGCCCGACATCGAGCGTCGCCAGCACCGTAAACTCAGTCTCTGCACTACAAGCGCAACACACGAGCAGCGCCGCCGCCCTCCGAGTGCGGCGGCCAGGCCCTCTGCCTTCAATCCGATTCATGGGACTCCTTGCAAGTCAGATAAGGAACGTGATGCCTAAGCCTGAAGTTCCCCATCCGTGGTGACCCTTGCCGGTCTGGTCGGAATCACGATCATCTGCAGCCCTGCCTCACGAATCCGGCGATTGATGTTCTCGACGTCCTCCTCGATGACCTGCCTCACTTGTTGGGTTACCTCGGTCAACTCGACCGCGAACCGCTCGAGCCATTCGCTCTGCTGGGACGTCGGCCGGTCATTGACGCTCCCAATGGTGCTCAAGAGACTCGAGATCCGATCTCGCAGCATCGCCGCGGAGCGGTACCCGCCCAGTTCGCTCACGAGTTGCAAGCGCAGTCTCTCCAGCCGCTCCCATACGGCCTCGGCGTCGGTGCCGATGTCGCGTACGGGCTCCTCCTCGTCCGCCAGTCGCGCGGTCAGGTCGTTCAACTGTTCCTGGATGTCGACTACGGCGTCGATGGTCTGATCGGCATCGTACCGCATCTGCGTGAGGCGCTTGACCGCCTCGAACTGCGCGACGAGATGTGCCCTGGACACGTGCAACGCCGGGTCCAATCGTACCTGGAGAGGTTGGGTGAGTTCGGTGTCACCCACGGCGAGGCGTACCGTGTATTCTCCCGGCAGAACACGGAGAGACGGGTTCGTTCGAGCAAAGCCCCC
>Ga0114948_10001178_pt1 | contig 11131 bp, 8 predicted proteins | sample CR04metaG_FD_83877 | JGI IMG/M metagenome (GOLD analysis project Ga0114948, IMG submission 83877) | Deep subsurface microbial communities from Mariana Trench to uncover new lineages of life (NeLLi) - CR04 metaG | ecosystem: Environmental > Aquatic > Marine > Ocean trench > Sediment | place...
AAGCTCGGTCGCGCTATCCGCCAGCATGACCTGAATAAGCTGTTTTTCGCTGAGCGGCACACCGTCGACGATGCGCTCATTCGCGAAGGCCATCGCTTCTTCGATCAACCGTGCTGCCGCCCCGCAACACCGGGCACCGATCATCAACCGCTCATGCCGGAACCAGCTGTGCATGTAGGCCATGCCGTCGCCGGATTTGCCCACACGTTGAGAGGCCGGAACGCGAACATCGGTGAACTGATAGGTCGGATGGTGGGCCGCATAGGTATGACTGAATTTCGGTGTTGCAGTGATCTCGATCCCTGGCGTTCCCTGATCGACCAGAAAAAGCACATCATCGTTGTCGTCCGGAATACGCCCCTGAAACCAGAAGAAGTCAGCTAAATTTCCGCTTGTGACGTACCATTTTTCTCCATTCAAGACATAGTCGTCGCCATCCCTGGTGGCCGTGGCCTCGAGGGCCGTCAGGTCTGAGCCCGGGCCGGACTCAGTGATGGCGTAACAATCCTTTTTTTCACCCCGCATCATGGGCAGAATGTATTTCTCAATCTGGCTTTCTGAGCAGGCATCGAACATCCATTCCTGGGCCTCGGCGAAGCACCACGACAGGGCATTGGTCACGCGACCGAGCTGCTCCCAAAGCGCAACCTGCGACTCCATCGGCAGCTCGAGACCACCGTGGCTCTTGGGAACATCGATGGCGGTGAAGCCGAGCTCGATCGCACGCTTCTTGTTGCGGCTGGTAATTTCTTGCGGCAATACTCCATCGTTTAACTCTGCCTCAACTTCGTGCGGTTGCAGATACTCATCGGCGTATTCACGGGCGACCGCTCGCCAGTGTTGAGCGTCTTTACTCGTTTCGATTTTCAAAGTCTTCTCACAACGGAAAGTGTTCGGGGAAAATGCTGTGCAGATACTCGTCCACGGCAATCATGGCATTCTGACGATCAAATAGTTTTGGGCTGATCAGGCAGGAAAGCCACATGCCGTTAGTCATTGAGGCAAGCGCAGTCGATATCGCTAATGCGGTGATGTTTTTGTAGTCGCCTTCAGCGATCAATTGACTGCAGAGACTACGAACGATCTCATCGTAGTATTCGTCGGATTTTTCGCAGATCGCTTGATACCTTGGCCGTGATTTTACTTCGCCCCAGAACGCAAACCAGACCGCGAGCTTGCGACGATCCAGAACAGAAGGGCTCAGGTCGAGCGCCATAAGTGCGCGCAGCTTACTTGCAGCGCCTGGGACCGACTTCTCCAGAGTACGGTTGAACTGAGTTTTGTATTCGTCGGCGAGGTAACGCAAGGTCTCATTGAGCAGGTTCTCCTTGCTTTCAAAATGTAGGTTGACGATGCCCTGAGACAGTCCGGCTACACCGGCCACATCGCCCAAAGTGATACTACCCATACCTTTGCGAGCGATGCACTTCATTGTCGCGTCAATGAGCTGCTGCCGGCGTTTCTCGCGGGTCGCGGTGCGACTTGTGTTTTTTGCTGTGGTCGCCATCGCTGAAGTATGCCATAATATGAATGAATACTCATTCATTTTTATCGATTCATTACACTGGAGACCCGCATGCGCAGCTTGTCCCGCTCTAACGCGCACTTCAAGAAAGCGAAAGCGAAACTGCCGCTCGGCGTTTCGTCGAACTTTCGCTATTGGGGCGATGACAAGACTATTTATGTCGAGCGCGGCAAGGGCGGACGCGTCTGGGATATCGACGGCAATGAATACATTGATTACCGGCTTGCGTATGGTCCGGTGATTCTCGGTTATGGCGATGACCGTGTAGACGAGGCAGCGCGCAAGGGAATGAACGTTGGTGGAGTGTTCGCCCTGTCAACGGAACTCGAATTCGACGTTGCCAGCCGGATCAGCAAAATGGTGCCCGCAGCAGAGCTGGTGCGGTTTTCAAACTCGGGAACCGAAGCGGACATGGCGGCGCTGCGAGTTGCCCGGGCGTTTACCGGCAAGGACGGACATGTTGTCATGGAGGGCGGCTACCACGGTATCTTCAGTGAGGTCATGTGGTACACCGAGGTTGAAGACTGGGTGCCGGGCCAAGGCGCACCCGAGGTCATGCCCTTTGGCGAAGGCGTTCCTGCAGTCTTGAAGCGTCTGTTCCATACGGTGTCCATGAATGATGCGAATGCGCTTGAGGACTTGTTGAAAGAGAAGCATAACGAAATAGGTGCGTTCCTGATTGAACCGATCATGGGCAACTGCTGCGGGATAAAAGCGGATACGCAGTACATGCAAGACGTACGTGAGATCTGCGATCGATATGACGTCCTGTTGATCATCGACGAAGTAAAAACCGGTTTTCGGGTTGCCAAGGGCGGCGTGCAGGAGTTGTACGGCATAAAGGCGGATTTATGCACGTTTGCGAAGGCGATCGGAAATGGATATCCACTGTCCGTAGTCGCCGGGCGCGAAGATATAATGCGCCATATCGGGGACGGCGTGGTTCACGGCGGAACATTTACGGCCCATTCGGTGTCATTGGCAGCAGCGGCGAAAACTCTGGAAATTCTTGACGAAACTACAGCGCTGGCCGACATCGAAAGCTACGGCCTGAAACTACAGGCGGGACTGAGCGCCATTCTCGAGCGCCGCAGTATTGCGCATTGTTTTTCCGGGCACCCGGCGTTGATGGGATTGTTTTTTGCTGACAAGCCGCCGAGTAATTATCGAGAGTGGATTCACTCGGATTACGCCTTTTACGACGCGCTTGCGCCGGAGCTGCATGAGCTCGGAATTCTCGTCGAACCGGACTCGCGGGAGCCATGGTTTCTGTGCGAGTCTCATAATGTGGAATGCCTGGATGAAACGCTGGACAAATTTGAGCGTGCAGTGGACATTACATTGCCAAAACTCGAACAAAGCCAAGCGGTCGCCGCCGGAGGACCGATACACCAATGAAAACTTATGACGCAATTGTCGTCGGTGCTGGACACAACGGCCTGACCACAGCAGCATATCTTGCCAAAGCAGGACTCGACGTTGTGTGCGTGGAGAAGAACGACTACATTGGTGGTGCCACCGTGAGTCGCAACCTATACAAGGACTGGCTGTATTCGAACTGCTCGTACGTGTGTAGTCTTCTGCGCCCCGAAATTTATCGTTCACTCGAGTTACACAAGCACGGCCTGCAGATTACGCCTTTCGGCGGTTCCGTGACGTTCATGGAGAACGGCGACTTCTACGGCTCCTACCACGATCCCGAAGTAGCGTATCGTGAAATGGCGCACTTCTCGCGTCACGACGCAGACGCCTATAAGTCGTACTCAGCGGACACGATGAGGCAGTGTCGATTTATTCGTGACTTTTTGTTGAGCACCCCACCGGACCCGACGTCCTTCAAGCCCAAAGACCTGAAAGAGCTTGCCCGCATTGGTGGCAAGTTCATGGGGATGGGCGAGGACCGCATGTACGAAACCATTCGCTTCTGGACGATGAGCGTCGCTGAATATCTTGACGAATACTTCGAGACAGATGTGATCAAGGCAGCATTCTCGGGCAGCGGCATCATTGGTACGGCACTCGGCATTCATTCACCTGGCACCGCATACGTATTGCTGCATCACTACATGGGTGATGTTGACGGCAACGTAGGTTCCTGGGGTTTCGCCCGTGGTGGCACGGGTGCCGTAGCAGACGCCCTGGCAGGCGCCTTCCAGGCGGCAGGTGGCGAACTACGCACTGAGGCCGGCGTTGATAAAATCGTTGTCAAAAATGGCAAGGTAGCGGGCGTCGCTCTGGATAACGGTGATGAGATCATCGCGAACGTCGTCGTTTCGGCAATGGATTTCAAGCGTACCTTCCTGACCTGTATGGACAAGAGTGATCTGCCGGAGAAATTCTATCGCCGTGTTGAGAACTTCAAGATTCGCGGTTCGTCCGGCAAGGTAAACATTGCACTCGACGGCCTGCCGACTTTTCCGGCGTTGCCGGAAGGCAGTTCGTTGTATCACAGCGACATGCATTTCATCGATTCAATGGAACGTATGGAACGTGCCTATGACGATTGGAAAGATGGAACTTGGTCGAAGGATCCGTACATCGACATGACGATCCCGACAATGAGCGATCCCACAATGGCGCCACCGGGCAAGCACTACATGAGCTGCTTCGTGCAGTACTGCCCGCACAAGATCGAAGGTCGAGACTGGACCAGCGAAGAGAAGGAAGCGTTTGGCAAATGTGTAATCGATCAGGTTGCGAATTACAGCCCCGACTTCAAGGATCTGATACTGCATGTCGAAATTCGCACGCCACAGGATATCGAGAGCGAAATCGGTATTACCGAAGGCAACATCTTCCACGGCGAACTAACGATGGATCAACTGCTGTTTAACCGGCCGATCCCGGGCTACGCGCAATATCGCGGGCCAATCGGTGGTTTATACATGTGTGGATCCAGTAATCATCCGGGCGGCGGCATCATGGCGGCACCCGGGGCAAATGCGGCACGGGAGATCTTGAGTGATCTCAAACGTCCCAACACCGTACCGGAGAACTTTGGCGATGACTGATACATACGATGCAATTGTCGTGGGTGCCGGCCACAACGGCCTGGTGTGTTCTGCATTGCTGGCCAAGGCTGGCAAAAGAGTGCTGGTGCTGGAAGCCAACAGTCAGGTAGGGGGCGCGGCTATTACGCGCGAATTTACCGATGGATACTCAGTGTCAGCTTGTGCGCATTTGCTGTACCAGTTGCAGTCAGAGGTTCGCAAGGATCTGAAGCTCTCTACGCGACTAGCCAGCGAAGACATGACGACGATTGCCTTAAGTGAAGATGGCAATCATTTGCGTATCAGCGCGGATAGCGTCGAGGGTGTCTCAGACGAGGATGCTGAGCAATATCGTCGCTTCCGTAAACGTATGACGCGTTTTTCGGACTTGCTGCGAAAGTTTTTTAATAAACGCCCACCGCGTCTGGGGACGAAAGATATTCAGGATTTCATAACGCTCGGACAACTCGGTCTGGATATGCGCATGCTGGGCAAGGAAGAGATGCAGGAATTCCTGCGCCTCATCGGCATGAATATTCATGACGAAGTTACGGAGCGATTCGAAAGCCCGAAGCTCAGGGGAGCGATTAGTCTGGATGCCGTTTTGGGTACGCATCTGGGGCCGCGCTCTCCGAATACGATCATGACGTATCTCTATCGACAGGCTGGTGATCACGGTCGCACAGGGGTTCCCGCTGGCGGAATGGGAAGTGTCAGCAACGAGCTGGCGCACGCAGCGCGCAACGCCGGTGTAACGATTCGGACAGACATGCCGGTCAAGCGCATTATTATCGAAAACGGACGTGCAACAGGTGTGGAAACTGTGTCGGGAGAACGCTTCGAAAGCCTGATGATTATCTCGAACGCGGATCCGAAAACGACAGTGATGAACCTGATCGGAGCGAAACATGTTGAGACCGGGTTCGCGCGACGCATCAGTCACCTCCGGGCCAAGGGCAACGCTGCGAAACTGCACCTCGCACTGGACGGACTACCTGCGATTGACGGTCTGTCCAAAAAGGACTACGCGGAACGCATCGTTATTGCGCCGGACGAGCACTATGTAGAGCGTGCCTTCAACCCGGCCAAGTACGGCGAGAGTTCACCGCACCCGGTTCTCGAAATCACATTTCCAAGTTTTCGCGACGAAACGCTCGCGCCGGCTGGCAAGCACGTCATGTCGGCGATAGTGCAATACGCACCCTATGATTTGAAGGGTGGCTGGAATGAAGAAGCGAAAGCTAATTTCATGCAGGCGATCATGTCTACGTTGGCCGGGTACATGCCGGATATTGAGCAGAGAATCACAGCTGGCGAATTGCTGACGCCAGCGGATATCGAAAGCGAGTTCCATATTTCGGGCGGTCATTGGCATCACGCCGAGTTAACGCTGGATCAGTTTCTGTTCGTGCGACCCGTGAATGGCGCGGCGCAATACAGTTTGCCGATTGATGGTGTCTATTTATGCGGTGCGGGAACGCATCCGGGTGGGGGTGTCAGTGGCGCCGCAGGGCGCAATGCGGCGCGAACCATCCTGCGCAGGGAGAAAGCAGCATGACGATTCGAGAGCCCGTTCACTAAGGACGCTTGAAGACGCCGTTCTACCCGCGTATCGAGAAGCTCGACACTGTCAATCAGTGGCACGAGTGGAAAGGGTACTCGAGTCCTGACTTATTGTACTGCGAAGAAACGGAGTACTTCGCCATCCGGAATTCAACAGCAGTGTTTGATCTGAGTCCGATGACCAAATACCGGATCACCGGACCTGATGCCCTCGATTATCTGAATCGCCTGGTGACTCGGGACATGGCGAAGGTCAAGCCCGGCCGCGTTGCTTATGCTGTCTGGTGCGATGATCAGGGCCAGGTCATCGATGATGGTACGATTTTCCACCTGCGTGAAGGCGAGTATCGACTTTGTTGTCAGGAACGTCATTTCGCCTGGCTGCGAGCGGCCAGTATCGGCTTCGATGTAACGATTACCCACGAAACCGAAGACGTTGCCGCCCTGGCTGTGCAAGGACCGACGTCTTTTAGTGTGCTTAGCAACATGGGTCTTGAAGGACTGGATCAACTGAAGCCATTCGGCCTCGCGCATTTCGATTTTCAGGGTGCAGAGCTGATGGTTTCGCGTACTGGTTATACGGCGGACCTGGGTTATGAGTTGTGGATCGAACCGAGCAAAGCGCTGGAGCTTTGGGATGCCTTGTTCGAAGCCGGCAAGTTGCACGGAATTCGGGCGATCGGCACGCACGCGCTCGACTTGGCACGGATCGAGGCGGGCTATCTCGCACCGTACACGGAGTTCTTGCCAGTCGATGAAACCATTCGTACCGGACGTTCTCGATCACCCCTGGAGCTTGGACTCGACTGGCTGGTTGATTTCAAGAAACCTAATTTTAACGGGCGCCGTGCGCTGGCCGAGGAAAAGCGCAACGGCTCGACGTGGCGTCTTGTGAAACTTGATATCGATGGCAACAAGGCCGCGCATAATTCATATATTTATGCGAAAGAGAAAGGTAACAAGAAACAGATCGGCTTTGTTACGTCAGCCGTATGGTCGCCAATTTGCAAGCAGAACATCGCGCTGGGCACGGTACGTACGCCACACGGGAAACCTGGTGATACGGTATGGGTAGAGATTTACTACCAGCGCGAAATGCACTGGAATCGGGCAATGGCGAAAGCAACTGTGGTCGATAAACCGTTCTGGTTTCCGCCGCGGCGCGGAGCAATGCCGCCGGGGCCCTATTAGCGGGAACCCCGCGTGAAGAAGCACCGATTGGATCCACTGCTGCGCCCGAAATCGGTTGCAGTAGTGGGCGCGTCGAAGCGTGCTGATACACTCGGTCAATGGGCACTGAAGAATCTCGAAATCGGCGGATACAAGGGCCGAATATATCCCGTCAACCCTCGCTACGAGGAGCTGCAAGGGCATCAGTGCTATGCGGCGCTGTCCGAGCTGCCTGAGGTTCCCGACCTCGTAATCTTCGCCGTTGGCGATCAACGACTGGAAGCGGCACTTGATGAGGCCATTGCCGCAGGCGTACCGGCCGCCGTGATTCAATCGACGCTCGTCATGGACGATGACTCCGAGCCGTTGCTTAAAGATCGCGTGCGACAAAAAATCAAAGACGCCGGAATACTCGTCTGCGGCGCGAATTGCATGGGCTACTACAACGTGCGCGACCACGTCTGGTCTTGTGGTTTTGACAGCGCGCTGCACGAAGCACCGGGCAATGTATCGTTGATAAGCCATTCCGGCTCCGGAATGTCCGGGATAATGGATTGCGAACAACGGCTGCGACTGAACCTCGCCGTTTCCGCTGGCAATGAGCTCGGCACGACGATGGACGAGTATCTTGATTTCGCGCTCGATCTGCCCGAGACACGCGTTATCGGGTTGTTTATAGAGACGGCTCGAAATCCGGATGGATTCCGGGCCGCGCTTAAGAAGGCCACGCAACGTCGAATTCCTGTTGTTGCACTAAAGGTTGGACGGACTGAAGAGTCGGCCCGGCTCACAGTTTCTCATTCGGGGGCAATGGCGGGCGATGACGCAACATACGAAGCGTTGTTTGATCGTTACGGTGTGCAACGCGCGCGTGACCAGGATGAATTTACGACTATGCTCATCATGTTCGCGGAGTTGCATCCGGTCGGTGCCGGCGAACTTGTTTCACTGCATGACTCAGGCGGCGAGCGGCAGCTGTTCGTTGATCTGGCAGACAGTGCGAATGTGCCATTGACGAAATTATCCGACGACACCATTAGCAAACTACGAGATGTGCTGGATCCTGAATTGCCAGCCGTCAATCCACTGGACGCATGGAGCCGAGGTGGACCCGATGCAGCGGAGAAAATGACGCGGGGATTGACGCTGATGATGCAGGATCCCGGTGCAGCCTTGGGCGTTGTTGTTCACGACCGGGCACCATTTGGCAAAATATATCCGAGTTACCTTACTTATATGCAGCGCGCACGCGCCGAATCGGGAAAGCCGGTAGCGTTAGTGTCGGCAACGCAAGGAACGGGTTATGACGACGCTGTTATTACCAGCACCCACGCGGGATTCCCTGTCCTCGACGGTGTGAGCCGGTTCCTGGCAGGTGCCAACGCCCTGTTTGCCTACAGAGATTTCCTGTTACGTGATGCGGACGAACTGCAGTCACCGGCTGAAGGCATCGTAACGCGCTGGCAAGGCAGGCTGCGAACCGGTGAGACGCTCGGCGAGTTGGATGCTCTGGCATTATTGGCGGATTTTGGTGTGCAGACATCGTCCCCGATCGCGGCTGCTGATGAAGATGCGGTTATCGCGGCGGCGAAAAAGTGCGGATACCCGGTAGTACTGAAGACGGCGCAGCCGGGTTTACTGCACAAGTCGGATCAGGCCGGTGTTGTCGTTGGTATCACGGACGAGGATCAGTTGCGCCAGATGTTTGGGCTGATGCAGAGCCGCCTCGGCGATGACATGCTTGTGGCACCCGTCGTCGACAGCGGCGTCGAGATGATTCTCGGCCTGAAGCGTGACCCGCAATTCGGGCCTGTCGTTTTGCTCGGCTTTGGCGGTATTTTGGCCGAGACTATTGCTGACGTGCAATTTGCGTTGCCGCCGTTTGGTGCAAGACACGCGCGTCGTTGCATCGACCGCATGAAACTACGGCCGTTGCTTGACGGTGTGCGTGGCACACACAGAGTAGACATCGAGAGTTTTTGTCAGCTGGCAGAACGATTTTCGATCATGGCGCACGCGCTGCGCGACGTATTGGCCGAAGTCGATGTAAACCCGGTCATCGTCAACGAAAGCGGCTCGATTGCTGTCGACGCGCTCGTTGTCGGCCGTGATCGACGAGAGAAAATACGTGCAGAAACTTGATATATATCAATCGCTATGGGGTATGGAGTTACGCAGCCCGCGCCACCCGGAGCGAACCAGGGACGAAGTATTTTCAATGATTGCAGGGGCTGGATTCGATGGTGCGTGTATGGATCCGTCGGTGGATGAAATTTCCCAGTGCCGTGCGTATGCGCACTTGTTTGGCGAGCATAGTCTCGGTTGCATGGTGAACGCATTTCCGTACACGCCGGACGATATGGCGCCGTTACTCGATTTCGCTGTAGAGATGCAATCCTGCATGGTGAATGTCATCAGCGGCATTATGCCGATCAAACCCGAAGATGCCGTAAAGGATGTGCGTCGCTGGATCGCTGAGGCCAACGACCGTCACATGCCGTTGCTATTTGAAACACATCGTGACGGACTGCTGAATGATCTCTACTTCACACTGCAACTGATGGAACTAATACCCGAGATGCGGCTGTGCGCGGACCTTTCGCATTTTGTTGTAGATCGCGAGTTGCGCTCGCCAATTCCGGAGCGCGATCAAAGATACATCAGCACGGTGCTCGATCGGTCTGACTGTTTTCAGGGACGCGTTGCGAATCGGGAACAGGTTCAGATTCAGATTAACTTCCCGCAACATCAGGTCTGGGTGGAGATTTTCAAAGGTTGGTGGAAGGAAGGTATGCGGCAGTGGCGCGGGCGAAACAACGACGATGCAACGCTGGTATTTCTCTGCGAACTCGGGCCGCCACCGTACGCGATTACAGACGGTGAGCGGAACGAATTGTCAGATCGATGGGAAGAGTCGCTACAAATCCGCGACTGGGTGCGTACAATCTGGGCAGAGCTCGAAAGCGAAAACTGATATGAAGACCACTAAAGCAACAGTTGTTTCCGTTCATACGGGAGCTAGCGATCAACTCGCCAAAGAAGAGCAACCCTCGATAATGGTCGAGTTGGATGGCGTCGTTGGTGATCGCCACCGCTCGTACACGCGTGGAACCTGGGCCGGCGACAAACAGCCCAAAGGAACAGTGCGGCGCAATGAGCGGCAATGGTCTGCAGTTTCCGTTGAAGAACTGGCCGAAATTCAGGAGGCTATGGATCTGGCAGAACCCTTGACGGCGACGGCTCTTGGAGCAAACCTCTGCCTGGAGGGTATTGCCGAATTGTCCCGATTGCCGAACGGGACGATCTTTCGTTTTCCGTCCGGCGCCGAACTGATGGTTGCGGAATACAATCCGCCGTGTCTCGGCATGAGTACAAAACTGGCCGAAACGCTTTCGACGCGGTCAGGCGAGGCTTTGGAAAACACGGCTTTTTCTAAAGCATCGAAATTATTACGTGGGATTGTCGGCGTGGTTGAGGTGGCCGGAGAAATTAACCGGGGAGACGAAGTGGAAATTACCGTGTATGAGCATCCGTCGTGGCTTGCTCGCTCGGCGTCCTGACCAGAACACCGCCCTTAACGACAACACTCATTGAGGGGGTTATATAGCATGGCTGAGTTTCGGCAGACAGCATTCACGAGGCGGCTCGAACAGGATCGGCCGATTCTCCTCGATGGCGGTTTGGCGACGCAGCTTGAGGCGCAGGGCTGCGATATCGGCAATGTGCTGTGGTCGGCGTCTTTGCTACAAACGGACACCGACGCAATCGTCGCAGCACATCGTGCGTATGCTGACGCCGGAGCAGAATGCCTGGCGACGGCAAGCTATCAGGCGAGTCGTGAGGGTTATGCAAAAATCGGGCTTTCGCCGATCGAAGCCGATGA
>Ga0114948_10001180_pt1 | contig 11130 bp, 9 predicted proteins | sample CR04metaG_FD_83877 | JGI IMG/M metagenome (GOLD analysis project Ga0114948, IMG submission 83877) | Deep subsurface microbial communities from Mariana Trench to uncover new lineages of life (NeLLi) - CR04 metaG | ecosystem: Environmental > Aquatic > Marine > Ocean trench > Sediment | place...
CGCGCGGCTTTTGGCCGAAGGCTGCGTCGGCCACAATTATTTTGCATTCTATGCCGACGCCATGGAGGTGGCGCTGCAAGACGGCGATTGGCCGGCCCTCGAGCGCTACGCGAAGGCGCTGGAGGCCTATATAGAGTCCGAACCGTTGCCGCTTTGCCGCTTCCATATCGCCAGGGCGCGGGCGCTCGCCGGCCATGCCCAAGATCCGGCCGATCCGGCGATACGGCACCGGCTGGAGCGGCTGAAGGCGACGGCCGACGCGGCCCGGTTGCATCTGGCGGCGCGGGCCATCGAGGGGGCGCTGGCCGGCGCCTGATCGGACCTCGGCGCCGGATGTAACCGGCCACGGGGCTGGCCAAAATGACGGCGAGGCGACGCCGCATAACACCCTCCCTCCGGCGCGATCGTACCGTCGGTCTGGGTGATTTTTCACGGCAGCCGAAGGACGCTGGAATGTCGGATTGCGGCACCACTCGGAAGTGCCGATTTGCGCGGATTTGCGACCGGTGTTGGCGCTAGAGCCGACATCGGCGTCCCGCCGGCGACTCAACTCTGGTTTATGAGTACGCGTGCTACCGTCGTCCGGTCAGGCGCCGGGCGATGCCGCGGGGCAGGCCTAGGTGGGCCTCGCGGAACAGGATGTAGATGCCGCTCGCCATCACCACGGGCACGCCGATCCAGATCGTATTTCCCGGCACCTCGCCCCAGATGAAGAAGCCCAACAGCGCCGCCCAGATGATGTGCAGGTAGTCGAACGGTGCCACGATCGAGACGTCGGCCAGGCGGAAGGCATTGGTCATGGCGAACTGGGCGACGCCGCCGATCACGCCCATCAGGATCAGCAGCACCCAGTCCTCCGCATCCGGCATGACCCAGACGAACGGCATCACGGCGCCGGCGACCAGGGTCGAGGTCGCGGCGTAGTAGAACACGATGGCGGTGGGGGTCTCGGTCCGGCTCAGCTTGCGGATCGACACGATCACCAGCGCGTAGAACACCGTGGCCGCAAGCGCGATCACCGCGATCTCGTCGAACATTCCGGCGTCCGGCTGGACCATGATGACGACGCCGATGAAGCCGACCAGGACCGCGGTCCAGCGCCGCCGGCCGACCCGCTCGCCCAGCAAGGGCACGGAGAGCGCGGTCACCAGGAGCGGCGCCGCGAAGCTGATCGCGATCACGTTGGCCAGCGGCATCCGGGTGTAGGCGTAGAAGAACAGGCTGAGCGAGATCAGCCCGGCGAGGGCGCGCGCGGCGTGGCCGAGGGGGTTCTTGGTCCGGAGCGCGGCGAGCGAGCCCGAGCGCCACAGGACGAAGGCGATCGGGACGAAGGCGAAGAGGCTGCGGAAGAACACCAGCTCCATGGTCGGGTAGCTCGGCCCGAGCCACTTCACCATCGCGTCCATGATCGAATAAAGCCCGACCGCGAAGACCATCTGCGCGATGGCGCGCCCGGTGTCGCCGGCGGTGTCCGGGGCGATGCGTGACGAAAGCGCCGCGGTTGCGGGAGGCGACGCCGGGGTCGCCGGGATCGTCGCTGGGGCCGAGATCTTGTCTGCCAAGGTGGTCATGGTGGCTCCGCTTGCCCGGGTGTGGGCAAAAGAGACCATAACTCCGACTTGGGATTGTGGGGCGCGCGAATCCGGCAAGTCAGCCCCGCGCCGTTCGCAAGGCTCGATCAGGACTTTCGAAACCGGTGCTCCGGATCAGGCGCGGCGGGCGAGGGCCAGGCCCAGGCCGGCGCCGAGCATGAGGGTCCCGGCGATGCGGTTGCGCCAGCGGATGCCGCGGCGGGTGCGGAAGGCGGCGCCCGCGTGGCCCGCGACCACTGCCCAGAGCGCCGTGAACCCGAAGGTGATCGCGAGGAAGGTCACGCCGAGCAACGCGAACTGCGGCACCGGCGCCGCCAGGGGATCGACGAACTGCGGGAAGAAGGCGGCCAGGAAGAACATCGACTTGGGATTGGCGGTGGTCACCACCACGCCCTGGATCAGCAGCGAGCGGCCCGAGCGCACCGTCTTTGGGGCGGCCCCGGGCACGGCGTCATCTTCGGCCTCGGGCCGGGCGCGCCACTGCTGGATGCCGAGGTAGGCGAGGTAGGCGACGCCCAGCCAGCGTAGTCCCTCGAACCACTCGGCCATCAGCACCATCAGCGAGGTCATGCCCACCAGCGTGACGGCGAGCTGGATGCCGATCCCGATGGTCGCCCCCGCGACCGTCGCCAGCGCCCGGCGCCAGCCGAAGCTGATGGAGTGCGCGACCGTCAGCATGACCGAGGGGCCCGGCAGCAGGATCATGATCGTGGTCGCGACGAAAAAGGCGATATAGAGGTTGAGGTCCATCATGGCTGTCTATCCTGCGCGATCTCTATAGGTCGTTATCAGCGCTCCTTGGTATTATCTCAGGCGTCGAAGAACACGGTCTCCGCTTCGCCCTGAAGCCGGGTGTCGAAGCGGTAGACGATGCCGCCCCGGGGTCCCCCGGCGCTCGGCGACCAGGGTGGCCCGGCGGCCGGCCTCGTCCAGGACCCGGCCGGCGACGATGAAGCGCTCGCCCAGCGACTCGCCGTTGACCGCGCCGTTCCTGGTCAGGTCATCGTCCAGCGGCCCGAGCGCGTCGTGTCCGAAGACCGGCCCGGTCGGCTCCGAGAGCGTCTGCGCCAGCGGCACCAGCGGCTTGGAAGGGCTGCGCGGCGCCGTCGACTTGTAACTCTCGTGCAGGTAAGGCGGATGGACCGACCAGCCCCGCGCCTTGAAATCGCCCGGTTCGCTCATGTCTTGCCTCCTTGGCTCAGTCCCGATTCGATCGGTTAGCCAAGTTCGTTTTCCGCGACGAAATCGGCGATCATCTTAGCCAAGGTCTCCGGCGCCTCGATCGAGGGCAGGTGCGCGGCGCCCTCGATCAGGTTGAAGCGTGCGTTGGGGATCCGCGCAGCCGTCTCGCGCACCACGTCCGGCGGCGTCGCGCCATCCTCGACGCCGCAGACGGCGAGCGTGGGAACGTTGATTTTCCCGATCTCCGGCCCCAGGTCGGTATCGCGGATCGCGGCGCAGGTGCCGATGTAGCCGTCGATCGGGGTGCGCACCAGCATGTGTCGCCAGATGGCGAGTTCGTCCGCGCGGTCCCTGCGGAAGGCCTTGGTGAACCAGCGCTCCAGGATCGCGTCCGACAGGGCCTCGATGCCGCCTTCCTGGATCGCCCGGATGCGCTGGTCCCACATCTCCTCGGTGCCGATGCGGTGCGCGGTATCGCAGAGCACCAGTCCGCGCACCCGTTTCGGCTGCCGCGCGGCCAAGCCCTGGGCGATCATGCCGCCGACCGAGACGCCGCCGATGATCGCCGCGCCGATGCCGAGAGCGTCGAGCAGGCCGATCAGGTCGCCGATATGGTCGTCCATCAGGTAGGGTGCCGGCGTCGCCTCCGACAGCCCGTGCCCGCGCTTGTCGTAGCGCAGGAAGCGGAATCGCCCGGCGAGTCGCGCCACCACCCGGTCCCAGATCCGCAAATCCGTGCCCAGCGAATTGGCGAGCACCATGACCGGGGCGTCCTCCGGCCCGTCGAGCGCATAGCGCAGGACGACCTCGCGCGTGCGGCATGCCAGCATGTCTCGGCCTCTTCGATCTCTAGCCAACGCCATGATACGCGCGCCGGTGCGAATGCCAAGCTTGGGGACTTGTCAGGGGCTCGACGGGTATGTGGTCATACGACCGCGACCGCGACGTCGAGCAGGGCCTGGCGGCGTTCGCCGCGGATCACCTCGATCGCCCGCGCCAGCGCACCGGGCAGGTCCGCGCCGCGTTCGACCCGCTCGCCCCAGCCGCGGCTCGCCTCGACGATGCGCACGAAGTCGGGCGTGGGTGCGAGCGAGGTCACCGGCATGAGGTTCATCTGGGATGCCTGGCCGTCCGGATACATCGCCAGGGTCGCACGCCGCACCGAGTTCCAGACCCCGTTGTTGAAGACCACGGTCAGGATCGGCAGCTCCTGGGCCTCGGCGATCTGATGGCAGGATACCGGGTTGGCGAAGATGTGGGAGCCCTCGCCGATGCAGGCGGTGACCAGGCGCTCCCGATCCGCGAGCTGCGCCCCCAGCGCCGCCGGCACCGCCCAGCCCAGGCCGCCGGAGAGCGCGTGCGAGAAATAGCCGCCCGGGCGCTCGAAGGACATCACCGAGGGATCGCAGCCGAGCTCGTTGAACAGCGCCGCTTCGGGGCCCAGCGCCTCCGAGAGGCAGAGGCTGGCCCAGAGTGGGCTCATCGGCGCGCCGTCGCCCTGGCGCGCCTCGGTCAGGCGCGCTTGGCGCGCCTCGGTGGCGCTGGCGGCGACCCGCGCGCGGCGCGCGGCCAGCCGCTCCCGGTTTTCCGCCCGGCGCGGCCGCAGCGCCTCGGCCAGGGCCGAGACCACGGCGGCGGTCTCGCCGGCGAGGGAAATATCGGCCGGAAAGCCGCGTAGCGGGGTGCGCGTGAACAGGGGATCGGGTCCGGCCTGGATGACCTTGCAACCCGCGGGCGGCGCGTGCTGGTCCGGCACCCAGGGCACCAGGGCGTCGAGCACCAGAACCACGTCCGCTTCCGACAGCCAGGGCTCGACCCGGTAGCCGGCGTGCAGGGGATGGGTGCTGGCGAGCGCGTTGCGGACCGGCCAGAACTCGACCACGGGGACCGCCCAGTCGTCGGCGAAGCTGGCCAGCGGCTCGAAGTCGGCGGCGCGCGGATCGCCGCGCTGGGCGATGATCAGCGGCCGCTCGGCGCCGGCCAGCAGCTCCGCGGCGCGGGCGATGGCCGCCGGGTCCGGCTGGCCGGGGGCGCTGGCCGCCATGACCGGGGCCGGACCGGCGTCCGCGCCCCTGCCCGCATGGGCCTCGCCCAGCACCTCGCGCGGCAGGCTCAGGTAGACCGGCCCGCGCGGTTCGCTCATCGCAATGGCGACCGCCCGGTCGACCAGGGTCTCGACGTGGGAGCCGCTGCGCAGCTCGTAGTCCCACTTGACGAACTCGCGCACCATGGCGCCCTGGTCGCGCATCTCCTGGCCCCAGTGGATCGGCAGGCTGCGGCTTCCCAGGTGGCCCTGCTCGGTGACCGGCGTGCGGCCCGAGCACATGATAATCGGGATGTTGTCGGTCGCGGCGTTGATCAGGCCCATGGCCGCATTCGCCAGCCCTACGTTGACGTGAACCATCACCGCCTGGGGGCGCCCGGTCACCAGGTAGTAGCCGTGGGCCATGGCGACCGCGGCGGTTTCATGGGAGATGGCCAGCGCCTCGGGCAGCTCGGCGCCGGCCGCCCCGGCGCGCGCCAAGCCCTCGATCACCGGCGCGAAATCGGTGCCGCCGTTGGCGAACAGGTAATCGATGCCGCGGGCGCGCAGGCGGACGAGCAGGGCTTCGGCGACGGTGGTCATCTCGCGCAGCTTTCCTGGTGGATGACCTCGATCCTACACCGATTCCCCGATGCCGGACCATTCGAGCGCCGGGTCCAGCTCGCCGAGCTCGATTACGTCACGACCTCGCGTGCGGCGGCGCAAACCCTTGCCGAGAACCTTGTCGGGCTGCCGTATAATTGAAATGCCGAGCCTCAGGCCTTGGCCCCGCCGGCCGTCCGGGTCAGGGCGCCGGAGGCCGGGTCGCAGATTCGCTCGGCGGGAAAGCGCGCGGTGACCGTCGTTCCGATGCCGGGCTCGCTCTGCAGGTCTAGCGACCCGCCATGCAGTTCGACCAGCGCCTTGGTCAGCGGCAGGCCGAGGCCGGTTCCCTCGTGCCGGCGGCCGAGTGTGCTGTCGACCTGACCGAACTGCGAGAACGCCTTCGGAATGTCCTCGAGCGCGATGCCGATGCCGGTATCGGCGACCTGGAATACGTAACCGCTGTCGCCACGGAACCGGACCCTCATCGTGACCGTGCCGCCCGCCTCGGTGAACTTGATCGCGTTGGACATGAGGTTCACTAGAATCTGCTTCAGCTTGCGCAGATCGGCGTACAGCGCGGGCGGCTCCTCGGGCAGCTCCAGGATCAGGCGGACGCCCTGTTTTTCGGCCCGTTGCTGGATCAGCCGCCAGACCGAATGCGCCAACGCCGGAATCTCGATGTCTTGCTCGTGAAGTTCATCCAGCCCGGACTCGACCTTGGAGAGATCCAGGATGTCGTTGATGAGATCGAGCAGGTGGTGCCCGGATTCGTGAATGTCGGAGGCGTAGTCGCGGTACCTGACGCTGCCGACCGGGCCCAGGGTTTCGGTCTGGATGATCTCCGAGAACCCGATGATCGCGTTGAGCGGCGTCCGCAATTCATGGCTCATCGTCGCCAGGAACTCGGTCTTGGCCCGGTTCGCGGATTCGGCCTGGTCGCGCGCGATCTTCAAGTCTCCGGCCAGGCGGATCAGGTTGGCTTCCTGGTCCTCGAGCCGGCGCTGCGCCTCCTCGAGCTCGGCAATCCGCATCTGCAGGTTCTTCTCGCTTTTCTGCAGCCGTTCCTCGGCGAGCTTACGATCGGTGATGTCGGTGCCAATGGCGCCGATCCCGGTGATCCCGCCGGTGAAATCGAAGATCGGGAACTTGACGGTGAGGTAAGTATGAACGCCGTCCTCGCGGTGCCAATCCTCCTCCTCTTCGATGGACTGGCCCGCGTCGAGCACACCCTGGTCATGGGCCGTGAAGGCGTCCGCCTTGTCCTTGGGGAAGATGTCGTGGGTGGTCTTGCCGCGCGCCTCCGCCTCGGTGACTCCGAACAGCTCCTCGGCCAGCGGGTTGATCAGGATATAGCGTCCCTGCCCATCCTTGATGTGAATTTTGGCGGGGGAGTTGTCGACGACGGCCCGGAACCGCTCCTCGTTCTCGCGCAACGCCTGCTCGATCCGCTTGGACTCGGTCATATCGCTGACGATCAGGATGGTTCCCATGTTCGGTAGACGCTGCTCGTAAATGCGGACGCAGACCCCATCCTGGCGGGTCACTTCGAAGGGCCCGGCGGGATTGGTATGGCGTTCCATGCGTTCGAGGACCCATTCGTCCTCGCGGCCGAACGCCTCGGGGACGAGCTGATTGTCAACTATGGCGTGCAGGTAATCTATGAAGCGGGTGCCCGGCGTCGTGAACTCGCTGACGTCCTTGTTCAGTTCCCGCCACGCCCGGTTGGCGAGGACGATCCGGTCCTCGGCATCGAACAGCACGACATGCTCCGATAGCGCCTCGATCGCAAGGGCGAGTTGCTCTTCGGTGGTCAGGGACCGGTTCCCTCGTCCGGTATCGTCTTTCCTGTTCACAGGTACAATTCCGGGTTGATTTGGAGGTCGCTGGGGGCATCGCCGCGCCCCAGCCCCGGGTATGATTGCAATCCATGGTTAGGAAAAAGTTAATATCGCGGGCCCGGTCCCGAGCCGGCGGGCAGCCTCAGAGGTAATACATCAGCAGGGTCAGGCCGAGCAGGACCGCGACCCAGAGCGCCGTACTGCCGGTCGATAGGGTGCGCGCCAGAAGGCCACTGGGGCCATGGTGGCGGTAGATCTGCAGGAATGTGGCCTCGAGCCGGCGCTCGGCGCGGGCGACCACGCTCGTGCGCGCCGGCCCGCCGATCCGAAGCGCCCAGCGAACCACTGCCGGCAGCGCCTTGCGGTAGCTCCACTCGGCGTCGATGTTGATGCCCGGCAGCTCCGGCGGATAGAGCCCGGACAGCTTGAGCCAGCAGAACGCCAGCGCCGAGAAGAACAGCAACTGGGACTGGGTCAGCACGTGGGCGGCGGTGTAGGGCGCATAGTCGACCGGGAACGGCAACATCGAATAGAGCACCCAAGGGTATGAGCCGTTGAACACGCAGATGATCGCGGCCAGGCCCATGGCGATCAGCATGTTGCGCGGCGCCTCCGCACAGCGGATTCCGGAATCGTGGCTGAAGAAGGTGAAGAACGGGATCTTGATGCCGGCGTGGTGGAACACGCCCGCCGAGGCGAACAGCAGCGCCAACCAGACGATCGGGTGGCCCTCCTCGAGGACAGCGACCATGACCATGGATTTGGACACGAAGCCGGAGAACAGCGGAAACGCCGAAATCGAGGCGGCGCCGACGATGCACAAGGCCGCGGTCTTGGGCATCGATTTATAGAGCCCACCCAAGGCCGAGCCGTCGATCTTGCCGGTGCGATGGAGCACCGCGCCCATGGACATGAACAGCAGGCTCTTGAACACCACGTCGTTGAAGGCATGGGCGACGGCACCGTTGACCGCCAGCGCCGTGCCGATGCCGATGCCGCAGACCATGAAGCCAATCTGGTTGATCATGGAGTAGGCCAGCACCCGGCGCAGGTCGTTCTCGATCACCGCGAAGAAGATCGGGAACATGGTCATGGCGGCGCCGATGTAGACCAGCAGCTCGGTACCCGGGAAGGCGCGCGCCAGCGCGTAGACCGCGACCTTGGTGGTGAACGCGCTCAGGAACACCGTGCCGGTCGGGGTCGCCTCCGGATAGGCGTCGGTCAGCCAGTTGTGCAGGAACGGGAAAGCGCACTTGATGCCGAACGCCAGGAAGATCAGCCACGATCCCAAACCGTCCAGGCCGATGTAGCCGAATTCGATCGAGCCGGTCTCGTGCGCGATGACCAGCGCCCCCGACAGCAGGATCACGCCCGAGAGCACCTGGATGATCAGGTAGCGCAGGGCCACGCGGTTCGCGCGTTCGGTCCGGCGCGCCAGGATCAGGACCACCGAGGTGATCGCCAGCAGCTCCCAGAACACGAACAGCGTGATCAGGTCGCCGGCGAAGGTCGCGCCCAACGCGCTGCCGGCGTACAGCAGGCCCGCCACGTGTTGGACCGTATCGCGCAGGCGCAGCGAGAACAGGATGGCGATGAAGGCGGCCAGGTGGAACAAGTAGCCGAACAGCAGGCTCAGGCGATCGACGCGCACGATCTCGAGCCGGTAGTCGAACAGCGCGGCTTCGAGGTGGATGCCCTCGCCGAGCGCGTAGAGGTTGAGCGCGCCCGCGAGCGGGACCGCCAGCAGCACGATCGCGCGCAGCGTTCCCCGGGTCACCGCGGTCAGCGCGGCGCCCAAGAAGAAGATCAGGAACGGTGCCGCACTAGTCATCGTAGTAGTCGTCCTTGCGCATCAGGACTTTGCGCATCTGCTTGGCGATCAACACCAGGAGCACACAGGCGCCGAAGCCGTAGAGCGGGTAGAAGCCGAACAGCGCCTCCCAGGGATGGTCGGCGTGGCGCAAGACGAAGAAGTCGCCCAAGAGCGCGACTGCGCAGACCCCGTAGAGCGTGAAGATCGCGCGCTTGGTGTTGCGCGGGTCGTCGAATAGGTGGCGTTTCGGCTTGTCGTCCATGGTGCTAGAGTCCCAAGGGGCGCAGCAGTCGGTAGATCGGGTCCGGGAAGAAGAACAGCGCCAGGCAGCCAAAGGCGGTGATGCCGATGGCGATCAGGCACGGCAGGGGCGCTTCCTTGATCTCCACCGGCCCCGGATTACCGCTGCCCTTGCCGAAGAATCCCTTGATCGGAATCGGCATCAGGTAGGCGATGTTGAGCAGCGAGGAGATCATGAGCACCGCGACGATGGCGATCTGCCCGGCTTCGAGCGCGCCCAGCGCCAAGTACCACTTGCCCCAGAGCCCGCCGAACGGCGGCAGGCCGATGATGGAGAGCGCGCCGATCAAAAACGCGCCGAAGGTGAACGGCATGGCCCGGCCCAGGCCCGAGAGTTCGCTGACCTCGGTCTTGTGGGCGGCGGTGTAGATGGCGCCGGCGCAGAAGAACAGCGTGATCTTGCCCATGGCGTGCATGGCGATGTGCATGGAGCCGCCGATCACCCCCCAGGAGGTGGCCAACGCCGCCCCCAGCACCACGTAGCCGAGCTGGCTGACCGTCGAGTAGGCGAGCCGGGCCTTGAGATTGTCTTGGGTCAGCGCGACCAGCGAGGCGATCAGGATCGAGGCCGCGGCCAGGTAGATCAGCCACAGGTTTTGGCCGCTGGCGGCGAGCAGGTCGATGCCGAAGATATAGACCACCACCTTCATCACCGTGAACACCCCGGCCTTGACCACGGCGACCGCGTGCAGCAGCGCGCTCACCGGCGTCGGCGCCACCATGGCTGCGGGCAGCCAGCGGTGGAACGGCATCAGCGCCGCCTTGCCGATGCCGTACATGTAGAGCAGCAGCAGGATACCGACCACCGGGCCGGAGGCCTTGCCGGCCAGGATCCCACCCACGGTGAAATCGAGGGTGCCCGCAACCTGCCAGGTCCACAGGATGGCGAGCAACTGCAAGCCGATCGAGGTGCACAGCAGGATGCCCAGATAGGTGCGCCCACCCCGCTTGGCGGCCGCGTCGCCCCTGTGGGTGACCAGCGGATAGGTGCTCAGCGTCAGCGCCTCGTAGAACACGAACAGCGTCAGCATGTTGCCGGCGAAGGCGATGCCCATGGTGCTGGCCAGCGCGATCGCGAAGCAGATGTAAAAGCGGGTCTGGTGCGTCTCCTGGTTGGCGCGCATGTAGCCGATCGAATAGATCGAGTTGACGATCCATAGGCCCGAAGCAAGCAGCGCGAACAGCATGCCGAGCGGCTCGACCTCGAAACGGAGCGGCAGACCGGGCAGCATCTCGATCAGCGTGGCCTCGGGCCGGGCGCCGTCCATGACCCCGGGCACCAAAGTGATCACGGTCAGGAACAACAGGCCGGCGGTCCCGAGCGTCACGCCTTCGCGCAAGTTGGGCTGGCGCCCGGCGAGCGCGATCAGCAGCGCGCCCGCGAGCGGGAGTCCCAGGCTCAGCAGGATCGCGGTCTCCGGGCTCACGCGCCGCCTCCCAACAGGAATCGGGCGGCGCGCTCGGCGACGCCGAGGGTCAGCGAGGTGTGGATGCCGAAGTAGATGCTGGCGCCGATCAGGATCCAGGTCGGGATCAGCATGGACAGCGGTGCCTCCGCAATTTCGATCCCAGTGTCACTCTCCGCCGCGGGCCGGAAGTAGGCGACTTCGATCACCCGCCAGACGTAGATCACGGCGAGCAGGGAGCCGACCAGCACCACCGCCGCCACGAACCAGTTGCCCTGTTCGAGGGCGGCCTGGACCAGGACCCATTTGCTGATGAAGCCGGCGGTCAGCGGCACGCCGATTAGGCTGAGACCACCGACCACGAAAGCGA
>Ga0114948_10001181_pt1 | contig 11129 bp, 7 predicted proteins | sample CR04metaG_FD_83877 | JGI IMG/M metagenome (GOLD analysis project Ga0114948, IMG submission 83877) | Deep subsurface microbial communities from Mariana Trench to uncover new lineages of life (NeLLi) - CR04 metaG | ecosystem: Environmental > Aquatic > Marine > Ocean trench > Sediment | place...
ACGAACCTTCTTTGTGAAGGTCAGTGTCTGGAATTTTAGAAAGGGAAAATCTTAACGTCATGAAAATCGCAATTATCGGTATCCGGGGCATCCCGGCTAACTACGGCGGCTTCGAAACCTTCGCGGAACAGCTTGCTCCCCGTCTGGTTGAAAAAGGCCACGAGGTCACAGTTTACGGCCGTTCCAACAACGTCGAGTACGACGGTGAGTACTACAAAGGTGTGCGGCTTGTCATCCTGCCGACTATTTCGCACAAGTATCTCGATACTGTGGTGCACACGTTTCTCAGCACGCTGCATTCGTTGAAAGAAGGCTATGACGTCGTGCTGGTCTGCAACAGCGCAAACGCTTACTGCGCCTTCATTCCGCGTCTGGCGGGGACGCCTGTCGCCATCAACGTCGATGGCTTGGAGTGGCAGCGCTCCAAGTGGAACAAGCTGGGGCGGTGGTTTTACCAGATGTCCGAGTGGCTTTCCACCTTCATGGCCAACGAAATAGTGACGGATGCGCGCGAAATCGAAAAATACTATTTGAAAAAGTTCAAGAAAGAGTCTACATTCATCCCGTATGGTGCAGCCACCGGCATGGTTGAAACCAGTGAAGTCCTGGATAAGTTCGGCTTGCAGCCCGGCGAATATGTTCTTTATGTCAGTCGCCTGGAACCGGAAAACAACGCGCATCTCGTGGTGAAGGCTTTCGAGAACGTCAAGTCTGACAAGAAGTGCGTGATTGTCGGCGACGCGCCATACAATGGTGAGTACATTCTGGAATTGAAGCAGACGCAAGATCCGCGTATCATTTTCACGGGTTACGTTTTCGGGCAGGGTTACCACGAGTTGCAGTCCAACGCGTATTTTTACGTGCAAGCCACGGAAGTTGGTGGCACACACCCGGCGCTGCTGGAAGGCATGGGACACGGTAACTGTGTGCTCGCCAACGACGTGCCCGAGCACCGCGAAGTTCTGGCCGACGCCGGTGTTTACTTCAATACGCGCGACAACGGTGAACTTTCCGAAAAAATGCAGTACCTGCTCGACAATCCCGAGGAGGTTGCGGCGCTGGGCAAAAAGGCGGTGGAGCGGATCAAGGCGAATTATTCATGGGAAAAAGTGGCTGACAATTATGAAGCGCTGTTCAACCGCCTCGCCGGCAAGGAATAGTATTTCACACAAGGAGAGGGCGGTGAGATGCCCGGTTTGTGGCTGAGTTGGCGATGAATCCGGCTACTTTGTTCTTCTAATAACCAATAACTCAATATCCAAGAACGCTTGGTTTGTTCTTCTTCAGGGGGGAGAAAAAAGCTAAATGCTTGCAAAACTGATTTTAGAAGATGGTTCCGTCTACGAGGGCGAGTCATTCGGAAGCACCACTTCTGCTGCCGGCGAAGTGGTTTTTAATACCGGCATGGTGGGGTACCCCGAGTGCTTTACCGATCCGTCCTACGAAGGCCAGATACTCAATCTGACCTACCCGCTCATCGGCAATTACGGCGTCCCGCAAAGTGCGTCTAAAAACCTCATGGACAGCCCGTTTGAATCGGGGGACATTCGCATCTCCGGATTGATCGTTGCTGAATTTTCGCGCGACTACAGCCACTGGGACGGTCGCATCAGCCTTTCCGATTGGCTGAAAGAAAACAACGTCCCGGCAATAAGCGGCATCGATACGCGACGTTTGACGCAGAAGCTGCGCGAGCAGGGCGCGATGGCGGGAAAGATTGTTCACGGCGACGATAAAGAGATCGATTTTGTAGATCCGAATCAGGAAAATTTGGTGGCACGGGTTTCACCACGTGAGCCCGAGCAGTTTGGCAACGGCAGCAAGCGCGTGCTCCTGCTCAACTGCGGCTGCAAGTTCAACATTATCCGGTCGCTGCTGCACAGGGATGTCACGGTTCGCTCCGTGCCTTGGGACTGGGACATTTCGAACGAAACGTTTGACGGCGTGCTGATTTCCAACGGCCCCGGCGACCCGAAGATGTGCACCGCAACCATCGAGACCGTACGCAAGCTGCTCGCCGATGACGCGCCGACCTTTGGCATCTGCCTCGGGAATCAACTGCTTGCCTTGGCAGCCGGCGCGGACACCTACAAACTCAGGTACGGCCACCGCGGCCAGAACCAGCCATGCATTTTGGTGGGCACCAAACGCTGCTACATCACCTCCCAAAATCACGGATTTGCCGTCGATGAAAATTCTCTGCCCGACGACTGGGAGCCGTGGTTCTTTAACGCCAACGACGGCAGCAACGAAGGTGTGCGGCATCGCAGCAAACCGTTCCGCGGCGTGCAGTTTCACCCGGAGGCGTCTCCCGGTCCCTTGGATACGGGGTATCTTTTTGATGAATTTGTGAGCCTTCTATAAAATGCAAAATACACCTGAGAAAGTTCTGGTCCTGGGCAGTTCTGCGCTCAAAATTGGTGAGGCCGGGGAGTTCGATTACTCCGGCAGCCAGGCCATCAAGGCGCTCAAGGGAGCAAACGTGCAATCCATTCTTGTCAATCCGAACATCGCCACCATTCAAACCTCTGAGCATCTGGCGGACAAAGTCTACTTCCTGCCGGTGACCGCGGAGTTCGTGGAAAAAATCATCGCGAAGGAGCGGCCGGACGGCATTTTTCTGGCCTTCGGTGGGCAGACGGCACTCAACTGCGGCTTGGCGCTGGCGGAGAGCGGCGTGTTCGATAAGTACGGCGTCCGCGTGCTCGGTAGTCCGCTGGCAGCGATCAGAGACGCGGAAGACCGCGGCAGGTTTGTGGAACGGCTGAATGAAATCGATGTCAAGACACCGCGTAGTGCGGCGGTGCACTCCGTAGAGGAAGCGCTGCAAATGGCCGAGAAAATCGGTTATCCCATCATGGTGCGCATCGCTTTTGCGCTTGGCGGTCTTGGGTCCGGACTCTGCGTTTCGGCCGATGAATTGCAGGCGCGCGCCGAGAACGCCCTGTCTCACACCAACCAAATTTTGGTGGAAGAATACCTCAAAGGGTGGAAGGAAATCGAATACGAAGTCGTGCGCGACCGCCACGATAACTGCATCACGATCTGCAATATGGAAAACTTCGATCCGCTCGGTATTCACACCGGGGAAAGCATCGTGGTGGCGCCGAGCCAGACACTTAACAATCACGAGTACCACATGCTGCGCGAGCTGGCCATCAAAGTCGTGCGGCATATCGGTATCATAGGGGAGTGCAACATTCAGTACGCCCTCGATCCGAAGACCGGGGATTACCGCGTTATCGAGGTGAATCCGCGCTTGTCCCGCAGTTCTGCCCTCGCTTCGAAAGCCACCGGCTACCCGCTGGCGTTTGTGGCAGCCAAGCTGGCACTGGGCTACGGCCTGACGGACTTGAAGAATTCCATCACGCAGTCCACCATGGCGTGTTTCGAGCCGGCGCTGGATTACATCGTGGTCAAGATTCCACGCTGGGACTTGAAAAAATTCCGCCGGGTTTCTACGCGAATTGGATCGGGCATGAAATCCGTGGGCGAGGTGATGGCCATCGGCCGTTCGTTTGAAGAAGCCCTGCAAAAGGCGTTGCGTATGCTCGATATCGGCGTGTGCGGCTTGACAGGCAATACGCAGTTGCAGTTCAATGACCTGAAAAACGAATTGCAAAATCCGACGGACGAGCGTGTGTTTGCCATTGCGCAGGCCTTTAAAGCTGGGATTGGCCTCGACGAAATTCATGAGCTGACAAAAATCGACGGATGGTTTCTCTACAAACTCAAGAACATCCTGAGAATTGAGGCGCTGCTGAAGCGCTACGCCGACGGCATCTGCCCGAAACCACCGATCCTGGAAGCCAAGAAGGCAGGCTTTTCCGACCATCAGATCGCGCAGGCGCTCAATTCTGACGAGGACAGCGTCCGCGACCTGCGGCAGAATTACGGCATTCATCCCTGCGTCAAACAGATAGACACGCTGGCGGCGGAATTTCCGGCGCGTACAAATTACCTTTACCTTACCTACAATGGCGACAGCGATGACATTGATTTTCGAAATGAAAACTCGGTGATCGTGCTCGGTTCCGGCGTTTACCGCATCGGCAGTTCGGTGGAGTTTGATTGGTGCTGCGTCAACGCCGCTATGACGCTGCGTGAGCTGGGCTACCAAACCGTTCTGATAATTACAATCCGGAGACCGTAAGCACCGACTACGACGAATGCGACCGGCTCTACTTCGACGAGCTGAGCTTCGAGACCATCTACGAAATTTACCGTAAAGAACGACCGCTCGGCATGGTCGTTGCCATGGGCGGCCAGATCGCAAACAACCTGGCGATGCGTTTCAGCAAAGCGCGGCTCAACGTGCTGGGCACGTCAGCTCAGGACATTGATAAGGCCGAAAACAGACACAAATTCTCTACCATGCTGGACGAGTTGGGCATCGACCAACCCGAGTGGGAAGAGTTGCTCTCGCTGGCAGATGCCCTCAAGTTTGCGCAGAAGGTCGACTACCCGGTCCTGGTACGGCCAAGTTACGTCTTGAGCGGCGCGGCCATGGGTGTGGCTTCTACGGATGAGGAGCTGACCCGGTTCCTCGAACGAGCGGTGAAAATCTCCAGTGACCACCCGGTGGTGATCAGCAAGTTTCTGGAGAACGCCAAGGAGATCGAATTTGACGCAGTGGCGCGCGACGGCGAACTGGTAATTTATGCTATCTCCGAACATGTTGAAAATGCCGGGGTGCATTCCGGCGATGCCACGTTGGTGTTCCCGCCGCAACGCACCTACATTGAGACGCTGCGGCAGGTGAAGGCCATCGCGCGCAAAATCGCGCGTGCGCTCTGCATCACGGGGCCGTTTAACATTCAGTTCATCGCCAAAAACAACGACGTGAAAGTCATCGAGTGTAACCTGCGGGCGTCGCGCAGTTTTCCGTTCGTATCCAAGGTGTCGAACCACAATTTCATCGATTTTGCGACCCGCGCCATCATGGGCAAACCGGTGAAGGACATTCGGAGATCGTTCATGGAACTCGATTATGTTGGGGTGAAAGCGCCGCAATTTTCGTTTACGCGCCTCTCCGGCGCCGACCCGACCTTAGGGGTGGAGATGGCCTCCACAGGAGAGGTTGGCTGTCTCGGCGTTGATTTTGAAGAGGCCTTTCTGAAGGCGTTGTTGTCGGTGGGGTTCCGGCTGCCCATCAAAACCATTTTGATGTCCACGGGTCCTTTGGAAAACAAGGCGGAGTTCGTGGAAAGCGCGCGCGTACTGAGCAGCCTCGGCGTGAAGATTTACTGCACCAGGGGCACGGCCAGATTCATGAAGCAGTACGGCGTGGCCGCTGAGGTGCTGAATTGGCCGTTGGAAAAGAAACGCCCGAACGTGCTCGAATATATCAGCAGCGGCAAGATTGATCTGGTTATCAACATCCCGAAAAACTTCCAGGAAGAAGAGCTCACCAACGATTACATTATCCGCAGGAAAGCGGTTGACTTCGGCGTACCCCTCATAACGAATCTACAGCTTGCCAAGCGGTTTGTGGAGTCTTTGGACCAGCTTAAGGTTTCAGATCTCAAAATCATGAGTTGGGATGAGTACACAGCGAACTAAGTCCAAATTGATTAATGTCTGAACGCGAAAATGAATGCGCCCATTGGCTTGGATTTTGCAACCCTTGTATGCTTGTTGCTAAGCAGGCAGGATTCTGGATCATTTGATAACATATTGTTTGCGAATTGTTTATGATCGAAACACTGGCTCCGGGCGTCAGGAAATACGCCCAAAAATTCGATACTCTGAAAGAAGTTAATCCCCGTGTTGCGCTCACCACATTTTTTGTGTTGGGACTGGCGCTGCGGTTGTTTTTCCTGAAATACCGTTTCGCGGTTTCATTCGATGAAGTCAACTACCTGAAGCTCGGCGTGAGCGGTCACCTGCACGGCCTTTCGGATGTGCTGCACACGTACTGGTCGCCTTTACTGCCGGCGTTCATTTCGTTTATGTGCAATTTTTTTGAAGATTATGAATTGGCCGCCCGACTGGTTTCTGTGCTGGCAGGAGCGCTTTTGCCGGTTCCCGTTTTTTTTCTCACAGCGAAAATATATGACCGAAGAGCAGCCGTGCTCGCAGCCGGTTTTGTGGCGCTTTTTCCGCCGCTGGCGTTTCAAAGTACGTTGGTTTTGACCGAACCGCTGGTCATGTGCTTCGGCACGCTGGCCGTGTTGTTCGGTTTGCTGATGCTGCAGCAGTACGCCATTGGGTATGCATTGCTCGCTGGATTTGCTGCCGGCCTGGCTTATCTTGGCCATCCCATGGCTTTTGGCTTTTTGGTCGTGCTCACAGTGTGGTTGCTGCTCGGCAGTTTTTCGAAACTGTTTCTGATCAACAAATTGCGCCTGGTTTATTTGCTGGCTGCGCTGGCGATTGGATTTATGGTGGTGGCGTCGCCGTACTTGTTTTATTTGAAGCAGGCCACCGGCTCATGGACCATCAGCGCAAAAGGTTCGGCCAACCAACAAATGGAAACGCCGCTCAAGGGAGAAGGCAGCTCGTTTCGTTCTCTGGACAGCACGAACGAGACCGTGCCCATCGACAGGGTTTTTCATCAGGGGACATTTCTGAATGCCGCTGAAGGCGGCGCAAAGCCCGTGCGCCAGGTGCGGCTCAAACCCTTTCTAACCAAGTACGTGAAGAACTTCGCCAACATGTTGCAGCACGCCATCCCGACTGTGCTCACCCTTCTGCCGGCCCTGTTGCTGGGCATTGGTTTGCTGGCCGGTGGATGGCAGGTGCAGCGCGGCAAGCAGATCTTGTTTCTGTCAAGCTTCCTGGTGTTTTATTGGCTGATTCTGATTCCGGCGTTTCACATCAATCTGCGTTATCTCACTCCGATGCTGCCGCTTAGTGCAGTGTTTGTGGGTGCAGGCGCGGTTTATGTTTACGACCAGCTTAGAAACTACATGCCGCTGACGAAGTTCGCCGCGCGGCGTAAAATGAAGGCGAGTTCCCTTGCGGCGGCGTTGTGCGTGTTTGTATTTTTGGCGCTGCTGGTGCTGCCAGAGTTTGGCCGGGTCATCTCGCGGAAGAAGGTCACGACTGAATACGTCGCTGACCCGGTAGAGCAGAAGGTCGCCGGGCTGTGGCTGCTTGAAAATACATCGGTTAAGCCAATTATCATGAGCCGCAATCACGCAGTTGATTTTTATGCAGGTAATTACAATATTACGCAATCGGTGACTATTCCCACCAACAGCTACGAGCGCGTTCTGGCCTACGCCAGGCACCGGAACGTAACGCATATCGAGCTCAATGAAAGATATCTGAAAGACTACCCGGCGCTGGGATTTCTGTTGGAAGGAAACGGTTCGAACGATGATCTGCAACAGATTTACAGATTCGTCGACGAAGCGGGTTTTGTCACTGTGATTTACAAACTGTTATAACTATACAGGATTCAAAAGTGTCACTTCGCAAACTTGAAAAATTTTTCCTGGGTGCAACCCTTTTTTGCATCCCGTTCGGGACCGGCGCAGTGTTCAACGCGGTGATGAGCGCAGATCTGGTCATGGTCACCGACGTGTTCTTGTTCTGCCTTTATGCTATGTGGATTTATCGCACCAACGTGCTTACAACCATCACTCTGCGCTTTGGCAAAATCGCTTTTTATGCTATCCTGATGCTGGTTTGGAGCGTCCTGTCCATGACCTCGGCTATTGCTCTGACCGCAACCGGGATCGGTATTTTCTTTGGGATCAAGGCGTTCTTGCTCTATTTCTATCTGGTAAACAACATCAAGACAAAAGCAGACTTGATTTTTGTGGCCAACATGCTGGTGTTTGCCATGCTGTTCCAGGGATTGCTTGGGACGTTGCAAGGCGTGCTCGGCCGAACGCTGGGTCTCGGGTTTCTTGGCGAAAGACAGATGTTGCTGCATAAAGTGGAATCTCGTGTCCGGGGCACTCTGGCTTACCCGAACCGATATGGTTTGGTGCTGGTTTTGATTTTGCCTTTGGCGATCAGCCTGGCGGTCTTCGCGAAGCGTTCGCTCTACAAATGTGTTCTTGCTGCCGCCTCGGGCCTGGCAATGCTCGGACTGTTTTTCTCGCTTTCCAGATCGTCGTGGGCCGGGTTTCTTTTGTCCATGATGGTTTTCACAATTCTTCTATTTAGACGCGGTCTGATGAAACCGAAGTTTTTTGCTGCGATGGCAATGGTGCTGGTGGCAGCGGCGGCCATAGCAATCATAAACTGGGATACCATAGAGGCGCGATTCGAAACCGGATCCGATGGCCGTTTTCGAACGCGTATGATACAGATTGCCTACCCGATCATTATGGCAAATCCAATTTTTGGGGTGGGATTGAACAACTACCAATGGCATTCATTCGATGACTTCAATTTCTGGCATCCGGTGCATAATGAATTTCTCAGGTTTGCCGCTGAGATCGGCATTCCGGGTGCGTTGATGTTTGTGGCCCTGTTGTTCGTGTTTTTGCGGGAAGCATATCGCAACATCATGATAAAGGATCCACTCATCAACGCCGTGGCAATCGGGACGTTTTGCGGCGTCATCGCGTTTATCGTTTGCATCAACATCGGGCCTGAATACCAGCACTATCGAATCAAACTGGTCTTCTGGACGCTGGCAGGATTGACTTTCGCTTTGCGACAGGTTAAGATAAGCGAGTTACGCGCGAAGAAGAAAAAGCAGCAAATGCAGGAACAGATGAATAAAATGAAAATGTCTGTTGACAAGATACCGGTATCCGAATCGACCATGTTGCCAATGCCGGGGGCGCGCCGTATATGAAAATTTTGATGGTGGACAAATTCTATTTTGTCAAGGGGGGCGCAGAACGCTACATGTTCGAGCTGTCGAAAGTGCTGGAAGCCAACGGCCACGAAGTCATCCCTTTTGCCATGCGCCACCCCGACAGTTTCGAAACACCACACGAGGCATTCTTTGCGCGCAACATTGAATACAACCACGGCTCGGTCCTGGCGAAGGTGGCGACTGCCGTCCGCGCCGCCGGAAAAATGATCTATTCATTCGACGCCCGCAAGCAAATGGAAAAGCTCATCGAAGCCACGAAGCCGGATATCGCTCACTTGCACATGATCGACCACCAGCTTTCACCGTCGATTCTTCATGCACTGAAGAAGTACAACGTCCCGGTGATTCAGACGGTGCACCAATATAAATTGGTCTGCCCAAATTACCGACTGTACAACCCGAGGACGGGCAAAATCTGCGAGAAATGTCTGGATGGGAATTTACTGCATCCGATCAAAGAGAAATGTCACAAGGATTCTCTGGTGGCCAGCCTGATGGTCGCCGTTGAAAGCAGCCTGCACCGCGCGACTCGTATTTATGAAAAACATATCGATCTTTTTCACGTGCCGAGCCATTTTATGGGCAGGAAGTTCAAAGAGGCAGGGGTTGGAGATGGCAAAGTGCGGCACATGTTTTATACCATCAACATGCAGGATTTTACGCCGCATTTTTCTGCCGGCGACTATCTGCTTTATTTTGGCAGACTTGCAGATGAAAAAGGCATCCTGACCTTGCTGGCTGCCTCAAGGAAATATCCGGACGCACCTTTGTTAATCGTCGGTGATGGCCCGCAACGGTCGGAGTTAGAAGCGTTCGTGGTGGAGCATTCCCTTGAAAACGTCAAATTTCTCGGCCTCAAATCCGGTGACGAACTTGAGTCGGTGGTGAAGAATGCCCGCGTCATCATTGTGCCTTCGGAATGGTACGACAATTCGCCGCTGGTGATTTACGAGTCGTTCGCGTATGGCAAGCCGGTGATTTGTTCCCTCATGGGCGGCATGCCGGAATTGGTTGACCACGAAGAAAACGGTCTGCACTTCGAAGCCGGCGACGTCGATGGCCTGGCGGCACAGATGGCCAGACTCTGGGAAAATCCGGATCTGGCTGTGACCTTCGGCAAGAACGCCAGAGCCAAAGCAGAGCGCGAGTTTGACCCGGACGTTCATTACGAGCAGATGTACGGATGGTATCAGGAGCTGACGAGTGCGTCTCCTGTGCTGATTCCGAATTAGGAGGGGAGATGAATATACTGGGTATCTCATGCTATTATCATGATAGCGCCGCGTGTCTGGTTCAGGATGGCAAAATCATTGCCGCCGCTCAGGAAGAGCGTTTCACGCGCGTAAAACACGACCAGGATTTTCCGGTAAATGCGATCAGGTTTTGCCTGAAGCACGCCAACCTTGATGTCAAAGATCTGGACTACATCGCCTTTTACGACAAGCCGTTCTTGAAATTCGAGAGAATCCTCGAAACCTACCTCGCATACGCACCCGTCGGCATCCAGTCGTTTCTGATGGCCATCCAACTCTGGATCCGAAAAAAACTCTGGATCCCGGACCTCATTCGGAAAGACCTCGATTACGAAGGCGAGATCATCTATCCGGAACACCACGAATCCCATGCCGCGTCGGCGTTTTTTCCGTCGCCATTTCAGGAAGCCGCGTTCATGACGATGGATGGTGTCGGCGAATGGACTACCACGTCCTATGGCGTAGGGCGGGGCAACAACGTGACCATTCATGCTGAGCTCAAATTTCCACATTCTCTCGGCTTGCTTTACTCGGCCTTTACTTACTACACCGGCTTCAAAGTCAATTCCGGAGAATACAAAGTTATGGGATTGGCCCCGTATGGTGAACCGAAATATGTGCAAACGATCCTCGACAATCTAATGGACTTGAAAGAAGATGGCTCGTTCAAGCTCAACATGGACTACTTCAACTACTGCACCGGTCTTACCATGACCAACGGCAAGTTCGACCGTCTCTTCGGCGGCCCGCCGCGTGAAAAGGAAGGGAAGCTGACACAGCGCGAGATGGATCTGGCGCGTTCGGTTCAGGAAGTAACTGAAGAAGTGATGTTGCGATCAGCCCGGCATATTCACACAGAGACTGGCCAAAAGTACCTTTGTTTGGCAGGTGGCGTGGCGCTCAATTGTGTCGGCAACGGACGAATCTTACGGGAAGGGCCATTCGAGGATATCTGGATTCAACCGGCAGCCGGAGACGCCGGTGGCGCCCTCGGGGCTGCATTGTTCGTCTGGCACCAGTACCTGGATAACAAACGGGAACTTCAGCCGGGTGCCGACCTCCAGGATGGTTCGTATCTTGGACCGGAATTC
>Ga0114948_10001183_pt1 | contig 11122 bp, 9 predicted proteins | sample CR04metaG_FD_83877 | JGI IMG/M metagenome (GOLD analysis project Ga0114948, IMG submission 83877) | Deep subsurface microbial communities from Mariana Trench to uncover new lineages of life (NeLLi) - CR04 metaG | ecosystem: Environmental > Aquatic > Marine > Ocean trench > Sediment | place...
CGCCTGATCGGTCTGCGCGTTCAGCAAGAAATTCAGGCCCTTAAGTTAGTCGATGTTCAGCGGCGGTGGTGCGGCCTCGCCTTCTTCTCGTTCGCCGAAACGACCGAGTGCCCAGCCCGCCGCAGCAAGCAACAGGAACAAACCGGCAAGCAGGAATGTTGACTCAGTCGGCATCGGTCAGCGGCAGGTTGCGCAGGCTTGAAATCTCGGACTCCGTATTCCGCAGGGCACGGCGCAGGCGTCGTCGCTCGTTGACGATGCGGAACATGAAAATGCCGGTGCATAACAGGCCAAAGGCCCAGCCAATAACGAATGTGACTGAAAACGCCAGCGGAATTGACGGTTCGATGACGCCAAATGCCAGGTCAATTTCGACCACGCCCGGATTGTTGCTGGTAAACCAGAGCATCATGATGAAGATCGCGATGATCAGGACCCCGATGCCAATTCTTTTCAGCATGTCCCTACTCCACTGCGGGCAGGCCGCCGGCCTGTCCTGAAACACGCACAGTGTATTGAATTCTCTGGAATATGGTAAGCGGGCAAGGATAAATGCCCTGACTTTCGTGCCACGTTGAGAAGATGCGCTAGCTCTTGATGGGGAAATCGCGGCTGGCGTTTACCCGTTCGCGCAGGTCTTTGCCTGGCTTGAAATGCGGCACATATTTGCCGGACAGCGCAACCGCCTCACCTGTCTTGGGGTTTCTGCCAATTCGTGGCGGCCGATAATGCAGCGAAAAGCTGCCAAAGCCCCTGATTTCAACGCGTTCACCGCTGGCGAGCGAATCGCTCATCAAATCCAGCAGGTGTTTGACTGCAAGCTCAACGTCTTTCGCCGGCAGGTGTTTCTGCTTTCTGGCGATCAATTCTATGAGTTCTGATTTTGTCATAACGCACTTCGCCTATTATTCTGAATACCCTACGGCTAAGCTACCGATTATAAAGGAAATAGTGCCCGGACCGCGAGGCCCGGGCCACTTTTTTTTCTATTTTGTCCCACCGGACATTTTTTCCTTCAAAAGCTCGCCCAGCGTGGTGCCAGATGACGATGCCGCTGACTCTGACTTGTAGGTGCTCAGCGCCTCGGCTTCCTCATGGACTTCCTTGGCCTTGATCGACAGCGCAACGGTGCGGTTCTTGCGATCGACATTGGTGAATTTAGCCTCAACTTCATCACCAATTTTGATCATTGTTCGTGCATCTTCCACACGTCCCATCGCCAGTTCCGAAGCCCGCAGTGAGCCGAAAACACCATCGCCAAGATCAACTGTCGCGCCGCGCGCGTCAACCTCGGTAACTGTTCCCTTGACCACAGAGTTTTTCGGATGCGCGGCAAGCCAGCCCGAGAACGGATCCTGATCCATTTGCTTGATGCCCAGCGAAATTCTTTCACGCTCGGAATCAATCGCCAGCACGCACGCTTCAATTTCCTGCCCCTTGGTGTAATTGCGAACTGCTTCTTCGCCAGGGATGTCCCAGGAAATATCGGACAGATGCACGAGTCCGTCGATACCGCCATCAAGTCCAATGAATATACCAAAATCGGTAATGGACTTGATCTGGCCGGTGACTTTGTCGCCACGATTAACAGTCGTGGAGAACTCAGCCCACGGGTTCGCCTTACACTGCTTGATACCCAGAGAAATACGCCGGCGCTCTTCATCGATCTCGATGACCAGGACTTCGACTTCCTCACCGATCTGCACAACCTTGGAAGGATTGACGTTCTTGTTCGTCCAATCCATCTCGGAAACGTGTACAAGGCCTTCAACGCCCTCTTCGATTTCAACGAAGCAACCGTAGTCAGCAATGTTGGTGATCTTGCCGAACAGCCTGGAGTTTGGCGGATAACGCCGTCCCAGATCATGCCAGGGATCATCGCCGAGTTGCTTGATACCCAGAGATACGCGTTGTCGCTCACGATCGAACTTCAAAATCTTGATGTCGATTTCTTCACCAACATTAACAACTTCGGAAGGATGCTTGACGCGCTTCCAGGCCATATCGGTGATATGCAGGAGGCCATCAATGCCGCCAAGGTCAACGAATGCGCCATAATCGGTAAGATTCTTGACGATTCCCTTGACGGTCTTGCCCTCTTGCAGGCTTTCCAGCAACTGTTCACGCTCGGCGCTGTATTCCTGCTCAACAACCGCACGCCTTGATACAACGACGTTATTGCGACGCTGATCAAGTTTAATAACCTTGAATTCGAGGGTCTTGCCCTCGAGATAGGCAGGGTCACGAACCGGTCGCACATCAACCAGCGAACCAGGCAGAAATGCCCGAACGTTGTCGATCTCGACGGTGAAACCACCTTTCACACGGCCATTGATAATGCCGGTGACAACCTCACTCTTCTCAAACGATTTTTCGAGTTCGATCCAGGTGCGCGCACGAACCGCTTTCTCGCGAGAGAGTTTGGTCTCACCGAAGCCATCTTCGACAGCATCGAGAGCAACATCGAATACATCTCCAACAGAAACGTTCGCTTCACCCTGGTCGTTCTGGAACTGTTCGATTGGGATTACGGCCTCAGACTTGAGACCCGCACTAATCATAACTACATCATCATTTACCGCGACAACTGTGCCCTTGATTATGGCACCGGATTTTAATTGTTGACTGGCAAAACTTTCTTCAAATAACTCAGCAAAACTTTCAGACATTAGATTTAAACCAAGAGAATCGTGAGATCCTCACCCAATCATCTCGCCAAACCCTTTTGGCCGATGGTTATAGAAAAAGAATCAGAAATCCTTTCTGACTCAACAAGTACTGCAAACTAGCTTTCGCTTGCCCATTCCAGGATCATTTGAGTTACCTCATCGATCGTTAAATTGCTGGAGTCCAGCGTTCGGGCATCATCAGCCGGTCGTAACGGGGCTACCTTGCGTTCACAATCCCGCCTGTCACGATCCTCTATGTCCCGCGAAAGGGCCGGCAGGCTAACATCAATACCCTTGTCTTTCAACTGCTTATAGCGCCTTTTCGCACGTTCATCGGCACTGGCTGTGAGGAACACTTTGAGCACGGAATCGGGGAAAACCATGCTGCCCATATCGCGGCCGTCGGCCACCAGGCCAGGGGCTATGCGGAAATCTCTCTGCAGCTGCAATAGTGCCCTCCGGACCTCTGGCAACGCAGCGATTTTAGAGGCCATGAGGCCGCATTCCTCTGCCCTGACCCGACCACTGACTTCCTCGCCGGCCAGCCAGATTTGCTCCTTGCCTTCCTCATTGGTACCGAATCTGACCTCTAATCCGGCCGCAATTTGCGCCAATTCCAGCTCGGAGGCGTCGATCTGCCCTGCTGCATCGGCCGCCACGGCGACCAGCCGATACAGGGCCCCGCTGTCCAGCAGGTGCCAGCCGAGCGCCTGCGCCACCTGGCGGGCAATCGTGCCTTTGCCGGAGCCGCTTGGCCCGTCTATGGAAATTACCGGGATATTGACCAAATCCGGCGCCGTCATGCAGAGACACCGATATCATCATCAAAGCTGTTGATGCCGATGCCCAGAGATTGCAAACACTGCACGAAACCAGGGAATGACGTATCCACGGCTGCCGTGTCCTCAATGCGAACCGGCCAGCCCGCCCGGGTGGCTGCCACGGCGAAAGACATCGCGATGCGGTGATCGCCGCCGCTTTTCACGCTGCCACCGGAAATAACACCACCGTGGACAACAGCGCCATCTGGTGTTTCGTCAACTTCGATGCCGAGCGCTCTCAGACCTGCGGCCATCGTTGCTATTCGATCGCTCTCTTTGACCCGTAGCTCGCCGATTCCGGAGAATGTCGTCTTGCCAACTGCCATAGCAGCCGCGATGAAGAGTAACGGGAATTCATCGATTGCCAGCGACACCCTGGCAGGATCAACTTCTATGCCGTGTAATTCTGTTGAATGTACAACAATATCTGCGACTGGCTCCTCGCCGAACAGCCGTACATTATCCAGACTGATCGCAGCGCCCATTTCCCGCAGAATATCGATCACGCCGGTGCGTGTCGGATTCACACCCACGCCGACCAGCGTGACTTCGCAATCCGTGGCAAGCAGCGTGGCCAGAATAATGAATGCGGCTGATGACAGGTCGGCCGGCACGCTCACATCAGCACCCGTCAGAGACTGCCCGCCCGGCATGACAATCTGTGTCTCACCACTCCTGATTTCTACGCCCATGGTGCGCAGCATGCGCTCTGTATGGTCCCGCGTGGTTGCCGGTTCGATTACGGTTATCTCGCCATCGGCAAATAAACCGGCAAGCAGAATTGCGGATTTCACCTGCGCACTGGCTACCGGCAATTGATATGCAATTCCTGACAGGGATCGCTCGCCACTGATCAGCAATGGCGGTTTGCCCGCAGACGAATCGATCTGCGCACCCATCAACGTCAGCGGTTCGATGATGCGACTCATGGGTCGCTGACTCAGCGATGCATCGCCAATCAATCTGGATGAAAATGACTGGCCACTCAGCAACCCTGCAAAGAGGCGCATCGCCGTGCCGGAGTTGCCCATATCAAGCGGCCCGGACGGTGCACGCAATCCGTCAGCGCCACAGCCTTCCATGATTACCCGGGTATCGCCCGGTCGCTCAATACGCACGCCCATCGCTTTCAAGGCGGCCAACGTCGCCAGACAATCTTCACCGGGCAAGAAACCGCTTATGTTGGTACGACCTTTTGCGATTCCGCCGAGAATCAGGGCACGGTGCGAAATGGATTTGTCGCCGGGTACCGTAACGACGCCGCTGGCGAGTGCAGAGGGTTCGACAACGTAATGCATAAAATCGTGGAGGAGCGGCTAATTGACCGCTTTGGGGTAGGCGCCGATCAGGCGAAACAACGAGCTGTTTTTCTCCAACTCGGCCAATGCTTCCTTGAGCGGAGGTTCCTCAGCATGACCGTCGAGATCGATAAAGAAAACATAGTCCCAGTTCTTGCGCCGTGACGGTCGCGACTCGATTCGCGTCATGCTTACACCACTCTTCGCAAATGGTTGCAATAGAGCATGCAGAATGCCGGCACCACCGGTACCCGACGTCGAAACCAGGATAGTCGTTTTGTCGTCTCCGCTGGCAGTAAGCAACGCGCGGCCAATGACAAGAAAGCGCGTTGCATTGTCCGACCGATCTTCAATATTGTTGACCATTATTTCAAGGCCATACACTTGTGCCGCTGCATCTCCACCGATTGCGGCAGTGCCCGCCTCGTCTCTTGCACGCCTTGCGCCAGTCGCATTGCTGGCAACACCGATCAATTCGACCTGTGGCATATACTCGCGCAACCAGCCACGACATTGAGCCAGGGACTGCTCGTGCGCGCAGATACGTTCAACAGACTCCAGCCCTTTCATAGTACCGAGCAGATGTTGCTCGATGCGCATCTCAATTTCGCCACCGATCTTCAGAGGCGAGGTCAAAAACATGTCCAGCGTGTGGTTAACGGTTCCTTCGGTTGAATTCTCGATCGGTACAACGCCGAAGTCTGCAGCACCACTTTCCACTTCCTGGAACACTTCATCAATCGTCGAATACGGCAAGCCCCGTACTGAATGACCGAAGTGTTTGTACACAGCCGTCTGCGTAAACGTACCCTCAGGACCGAGATAGCCTACTTTCAGCGGCTCCTGTTGTGCGAGACAGGCCGACATGATTTCCCGAAAGAGGCGCAACATTTCTTCATCGCGTAGCGGGCCTTCGTTTCTTTCCAGGACGGCACGCAATACTTCCGCTTCGCGCTCCGGACGGTAGTAGTCCACCGCGCCCGCCATCGGTCCTTTCGAAACACCAACAGCTTGTGCGAAACGTGCACGTTCGTTTATCAGCGCCTGAATCTGGCAATCGACCGCATCGATACGCTTGCGGATTGCCGCAAGATCTATGGGTGATGCGTCTTGTTTTGATTCTTTAGCCAATCCTTCACCTGCAATTCATGAGTACCGAACCCGCGCTAGGATATCGGTTTGCCCAGATTACGCAATGCCAATATGCCCTCAATCTGGCGCAATGACGCGATCGTCTCGTCCGGTACTGGCCCGTCCAGATCGACAATCGTGTAAGCCAGACCGCCAAAAGACTTGTTGAGAAGATCCTCAATATTGAGGCCCGCCGCGGCAAGACCGGTCGAAATCTGGCCGACCATGTTCGGCACGTTCGCATTGGCAATCGTAATTCGATACGCGCCATTGCGCGGCATGGTCGCCTCAGGGAAATTGACGGAAAACCGGACGTTGCCATTTTCAAGGTAGTCTTTGACATTCTCGGCAACCATGACGGCACAATTCTCTTCTGCTTCGGCAGTCGATGCACCCAGGTGCGGCAACGCTGTTACTTTCGGGTGTGCAATCAATGCCGGTGTCGGAAAATCACTAACGTAGGCATGCAATTTACCGCTATCCAATGCCGCAAGCGCTGCCTCGTCATCAACAATGCCGCCTCTTGCAAAGTTAATTAAAACACCACCATCGCGCATCAATGCAATCCGGTCAGCATTAATCATTGCACGTGTTGCATCGATCAACGGAACGTGGACAGTGACGAAATCTGACTCTTTAAAAAGTCGGTCAAGCGTATCCAGCTGCTGCACGCCAGATGAAAGCTGCCAGGCACGGCGAACCGTAATCTGCGGATCAAAGCCGACGACTTTCATGCCGAGTGACAAAGCGACATTGGCTATTTCCACACCGATTGCGCCAAGCCCGATGACGCCCAACGTGCGCCCGGGAATTTCGAAGCCAACGAACTGTTTTTTGCCCGCCTCTAAAGCAGCTGCAAGCTCGTCATCCTTCACGTCAAGACGTTTCACATAGTCTCGACCGTCACAAATGTTTCTTGCCGCGATCAACATACTCGCGACAGTCAGTTCCTTGACCGCATTGGCATTTGCGCCAGGCGTATTGAACACCGGTACTCCCCGGGCGCTCAACGCTTCTACCGGAATGTTATTGACGCCCGCACCAGCGCGACCGACGGCTGCGACGGACTCAGGAATATCCATCTCATGCATATTAAAAGAACGCAGCAGTATGGCGTCCGGAGCGGTTATCCCGGAGCCCGTTTCGTAACGTTTGCGCGGCAGGCGACGCAGACCTTCAACGGCAATATTGTTCAGTGTAAGTACTTTATACATTGGCTGAATTAGTCCCTTTACTATCCGTTGGCACTCTCAAAGTCGCGCATGAAACTAATCAATGCATCGACACCTTCTTCCGGCATGGCATTGTAGATCGATGCTCGCATGCCGCCGACAGAACGGTGACCTTTAAGACTGACTAATCCGGCTGCAGCAGATTCAGCAAGGAATTTCTCGTCAAGCGCTGCGTCTCGCAAAATGAAAGGCACGTTCATCCAGGAACGACTGTCTTGGCGAACCGGGTTGGAATAGAACTCAGAATCGTCAATCGCCGCATAGAGTTTGTTTGCCTTGCGCTCGTTAACCTCGGCCACCGCCGCCAGTCCGCCGCGCTCCTTCAGATATTCGAATACCAACCCGGCAACGTACCAGGAGAACACAGGCGGCGTATTGGTCATTGAGCCCGACTCTGCATATACCGAGTATTTCAGCAATGTAGGAGCCGACACCCTCGCTTTCGATAGCAAGTCGTTGCGAACGATGACGACAGTAATACCGGCAGGGCCAATATTTTTTTGTGCTCCGGCATAAATGACGCCAAATTTACTCACGTCAATCGGTCGCGACAAAATTGAGCTGGACAGGTCCGCAACCAACGGCGTATCTCCGGCGTCCGGGATGAATGAAAACTCTACACCGGCAATCGTTTCGTTCGGTGTGTAATGCAGGTAGGCGGCGTCTTCGCTGCGTCGCCATGTATCCTGCGGGGGCACATAGGTGAAGTTCTCATCTGCACTGTCCGCAACGACGTTTACCGCACAAAACAGCCGGGCTTCGCCGATCGCTTTCTTTGACCAGGCACCCGTCTGCACGTAGTCGACTGTCTGTCCTTCTGGCGACAGGTTCAACGGCACCATGGCGAATTGCAGAGTCGCGCCACCCTGGGTAAATAGCACGCTGTAGTTATCCGGCACGCCCAGTAGGTCACGCAGGTCTTGTTCGGCTTTTGCTGCAACGGCAACAAATTCCTTGCTGCGATGACTGACCTCCATCACCGACGAACCGGTGTTGTTCCAGTCCGGAATATCTTCGCGCACCCTCGCGAGCACAGCATCGGGAATGACCGCAGGGCCAGCACTAAAATTAAATACGCGAGACATTACGCGATCGTCCTGTAAGGAGGGAGGACTGGATTAATGAGGCCTGATTGTCGGAGTGTTTCGCTCGGGTGTTGCACTGCTTATGACTCGTCAACATCCTCAATTGACTCGATACGCGCAAGACCGACGAGACGCTGCCCCGCTTCAACACGAATCAGCGTAACGCCCTGGGTATTCCGCCCGATGATGGAAATATCACTAACCGGTGTTCGCACGAGGGTGCCACTGGAACTGATGAGCATGACTTCATCCTCGTCACGTACCTGGATGGCGCCAACCGCACGACCGTTACGTTCAGTTGTCTGAATCGCGATAACGCCCTGCCCGCCACGACCCTGAAGCGGGAATTCGTCCATTGCTGTTCGCTTGCCAAAGCCACGCTCAGTCGCCGACAAAAGCATGCCATCGCCAACAATCGTCAACGCGATAACTTCGTGCCCCGGCGGCAGTTTGATGCCACGAACGCCAGCAGCACCGCGGCCCATCGCTCTGACGTCTTTATCAGCGAAACGAATGGCCTTGCCATGACTGGCAACTAACATGATTTCCTGGTGGCCATCCGTAATCGCAACATCTACAAGCTTGTCACCCTCGCGCAGATCAATAGCAATAATGCCACTGGTCCGCGGTCTGGAGAAAAGACTCAATGGTGTCTTTTTGACGGTGCCGTTACTGGTGGCCATGAAGACGAAACTATCCGTATTAAATTCCCGAATGGGCAATATCGCGTTAATTCGTTCGCCTTCTTCGAGCGGCAGCAAGTTAACGATGGGCTTGCCACGTGAACCACGGCTTGCCTGTGGCACCCGGTAAACTTTGAGCCAGTACATCTTGCCGCGGCTGGAGAAACACAGGATCGTGTCATGCGTATTGGCAACAAACAGCTTGTCGATGAAATCTTCGTCTTTCACCTTAGCTGCAGAGCGCCCGCGACCACCGCGTTTTTGCGCCTGGTACACGTCAATCGGTTGGGCCTTGGCGTAGCCACCGTGCGACAGGGTTACAACAACCTCTTCCTCGGGAATCAGGTCTTCGATCTGCAGATCACTGTGATCCTGGTTGATCTCGGTGCGTCGCTCATCACCGTAAGCCTCGCGAATCTCGCCCAGCTCTTCCTTGATGACCCGGATTAGTTCATCGGGATCCGTAAGAATACTAGATAAGTCTTTAATTTTAACTAATATCTCTTTGTATTCATTATAAATTTTGTCCTGTTCGAGACCCGTCAAACGGTGCAGCCTGAGATCGAGAATCGCCTGCGCCTGGACCACCGACAGCCGGTACTCATCGTCAACCAGACCAAATCCTTCTGCCAGCGCATCGGGTCGTGTATCCGTTGAACCAGCCTTCTTGAGCATCTCCATGACCGCGCCCGGCGGCCATCTTTTCGCGATCAAAGCGGTTTTTGCCTCCGCCGGAGATGCCGACGCTTTTATAAGAGCAATGACCCCATCAATATTTGCCAGTGCTACCGCCTGCCCTTCCAGCACGTGGGCACGATCACGCGCCTTGCGCAAATTAAAAATCGTACGCCGGGTCACTATCTCCCGCCGATGCGCAAGAAACGCCTGAAGAATCTGCTTGAGATTCAGTAATTTCGGCTGCCCTTCATGCAACGCCACCATGTTAATGCCGAACACACTCTGCAGCGCCGTCTGTTTGTAGAGATTATTCAGCACGACATCGCTCAGTTCGCCTTTACGCAGCTCAATGACGATACGCATGCCGTCTTTGTCGGATTCATCACGCAGTTCGCTGATTCCCTCGATACGTTTCTCACGTACGAGGTCGGCAATTTTCTCGATTAGCCGGGCTTTGTTTACCTGGTATGGCAGTTCCGTGACGATAATGGCTTCCTTACCACTTTTGCCGACCGGCTCGATATGGGTCCTGCCGCGCATGTGTACGCGACCGCGACCCGTCTTATAAGCCTCATAAATGCCCTGCGCGCCGTTGATTATGCCCGCCGTCGGAAAATCCGGGCCCGGAACGTGCTCCATGAGACCCGGCACATCAATCGCCGGATTATCAATAAGGGCAAGGCAGGCACTGATGATTTCATTCAGGTTGTGCGGCGGAATATTGGTGGCCATGCCAACGGCGATACCGGAGGAGCCATTCACCAGCAGGTTCGGCACCCGGGTCGGCATCACGGACGGCTCGGACTCCGAGCCATCATAATTTTCCACGAAATCGACAGTTTCCTTGTCCAGATCGGCCAGGATCTCATGCGCAATGCGGGCCATGCGAACTTCCGTGTAACGCATTGCCGCCGGGGCATCGCCATCGACTGAGCCGAAATTGCCCTGCCCGTCGACCAGCATGTAGCGCATGGAAAACGGTTGCGCCATGCGCACGATCGTGTCGTACACCGCTGAGTCGCCATGCGGGTGGTATTTGCCGATGACATCACCAACGACACGCGCCGACTTCTTATAAGGCTTGTTGTAGTCATTGTTGAGCTCGTTCATGGCGTGCAGAACGCGCCGGTGCACGGGTTTCAGGCCATCACGCACGTCGGGCAATGCCCTGCCGATGATTACGCTCATCGCGTAATCCAGGTAGGACTGCTGCATCTCGTCTTCGAGACTTACCGACAAAATTTCGTGTGCAACTTCAGTCATACAAACTCACAATGCCAGTGCGCTTCCGCCTGTCATCGCGGAAACGCAATCAAAAAAATCGGGTTCTAAGAGGGAAAAATTCCTGTTTTCCGGGACCTGAAACGAATGCCAGACGGCGTCAAAACAAGGCCATAATAATATCACAGCAAGCCGCATAACAGCAGGCTTTCCACGTGTTTTGTTGACGCATCCATGGCCCTTAGCAGATGGCCTTTTGATGGTTATACTGGCACCCACATTTAGCCTATACCCCCCTGATAAA
>Ga0114948_10001185_pt1 | contig 11119 bp, 6 predicted proteins | sample CR04metaG_FD_83877 | JGI IMG/M metagenome (GOLD analysis project Ga0114948, IMG submission 83877) | Deep subsurface microbial communities from Mariana Trench to uncover new lineages of life (NeLLi) - CR04 metaG | ecosystem: Environmental > Aquatic > Marine > Ocean trench > Sediment | place...
AGAAAAGTCTGACTAGTTGCCCCCAGCCGCAGGCTGGCCCGGACAGGTTGTCTATGCCCCAAAACAAATTAAAAGAAATCGAAAACCTCCGTCAGCAAATCCGGCGCCACGATCATTTGTATTACGCTCTCGACCAGCCGGAGATTTCCGACCGCGATTACGACCGCTTGATGGAGGCGCTCAAGGCATTGGAAGCCGAGCATCCGGAAGCGATCACGCCCGATTCGCCAACGCAACGGGTGGCCGGCAAACTTTCCGAAAAGTTCGAGCCGGTGCGTCACAAAACTCCCATGCTCAGCCTCGACAACACCTACAACACCGAGGAAGTGCGCGATTTCCACCACCGCGTGGTTAAAAATCTCGGGACCGATCAGGTCGAGTATGTGGTGGAACTCAAATTCGACGGGCTGGGCGTCACCCTAACTTATGAGCATGGGAAATTCGTGCAGGGGGTGACCCGCGGTGACGGCCAGACCGGCGAGAACATCACCGCCAACCTGAAAACCTTGCGCGCCATTCCGTTGTCACTGACCGGTGATTTTGAAAAATACCCTTATCTGGAAGTGCGAGGCGAAGTGTACATGGACCGCGCGGGATTCCAGAAACTGAATGCCGCGCGGCAGGCCGCAGGCGAAACGCCGTTCGTCAATCCGAGGAACGCCGCCGCCGGGTCCCTGCGCCTGCTCGATCCCAGCATCACCGCCAGCCGTCCGCTCAATATATGGATCTATCGGCTCAGTCACTTCGAAGGTCCGGCTTTCCAAACGCATATGGAGGAACTGGATAAATTGCGCGACCTCGGATTTCGAGTCAATCAGGAAACCCGGCTTTGCCAATCCTTTGAGGAAATCCAAAACCTCATCGAAGCATGGCGCGAGAAGCAAGCCACTCTCGATTATGAGGTGGACGGGCTGGTCATTAAAGTCAACTCGCTGAAAGCGCAAGAACGGTTGGGAAGCACCAACAAGCACCCGCGCTGGGCGGCGGCTTACAAGTACGAAGCGAAAGAAGCGCAAACCGAAGTGCTGGCCATCGGCGTGCAGGTCGGGCGTACCGGGGCCATCACGCCCGTGGCGGAACTCCAACCGGTGTTCGTCTCCGGCTCCACCGTCAGCCGGGCCACCCTGCACAACGAGGACGAAATCAAACGGCTCGACGTGCGCGTGGGCGATAAGGTGGTGATCATCAAGGCCGGTGAGATCATCCCCAAAGTTTTGCGAGTGCTGGCGGCGGCAGGCCGGCAACGTCAGCCCCAGTTTAAGATGCCGACCACTTGCCCGGAATGTGATACGCCCATCGTCCGGCCCGCCGGCGAGGCGGTGTGGCGCTGTGTCAACTCCGCCTGCCCGGCGCAGTTGAAGGAACGCCTGCTTCACTTCGCGTCGCGCAAGGCTATGGACATCGACCACTTGGGCGCCGCCGTGGTCGAGCAACTGGTCGATGCCGGAAAAGTTGCAACGTTCTCCGACCTGTACACGCTGAAGCAGGAGGAAGTGGCGCAGATGGAGCGCATGGCAGAAAAGTCCGCCGAAAATCTTGTGACGGCTATCAAAAAAAGCAAGCAGGCGGGTCTGGCGCGGCTGATGTTCGGGCTGGGTATCCGGCACGTCGGGCAACGTGTGGCCCAGGTTCTGGCCGAGACCTTCCGCTCGATGGACGCCATTCAGAACGTGGCGTATGAAGAGTTGGAGGCGGTGGACGAGATCGGCCCCAAGATCGCCGAAAGTTTAAGAGAATTCTTTGCGGAACAGCACAATCAGGAAGAGCTTGCGAAACTGAAGAAACATAAACTCGTCATGGAGGCAGAAGGTCGCTCGGTATCCACCGGACCATTCACCGGCAAGCAGATCGTGTTGACCGGCACGTTAGAAACTTTAACGCGCGACCAGGCCAAGGAGAAGATCGTCAACGCCGGCGGCCGGGTCACTTCCAGTGTGTCCGCCAAAACCGATTACCTCGTCGCCGGGGCCGACGCCGGCAGTAAACTTTCCAAAGCCCAAAAGCTCGGCGTCACCGTCCTCACCGAAAAAGAATTGCAAAAATTGCTCAAAAGCTGATTCACCACAGACCGCTACGCGCGGGGCGAACAAAAAGATTATATTAGCTGATGAATACAGATAAACACGGATGACTCTAACCGTCACCCTTCGACGGGCTCATCATAAAAAATTAAAGGAAGAATCACCACGGCACTCTTTTACAAAGAGGAGGTTTTCGTATGCCCCGGCGCTTCGCCGGTCCCCCCTTCAAAAGGGAAGGTTTTTTTGTTCGCCCCGCGCGGAGCGGTCGGTGTTCATCTGTGGTTAATTGCTTGGTTGGTTTTACAAGGTCTGTGGTGAAATCAGGATTTTCTGGAGCCGGAGGGTCGGCGTGGTGGGCGGCCGCCGCCGGAGCGTCCTCTATTGGGAGGCCCGCCACGGCTTGACTCGCTTCTGCCCTGAGGTCGGCCTCGGCCGCCGTTGCGCGGCGCGCGGATGGTGCCGTCCCGGTTACGGGGAGGACCCACGGGTCGGCGTCGGCGCATCTTGGGGGTGCCGGGTTTTTCTTCCAGAAACAGCGCTTCGTCCGGCCAGGCGACGGGAATCTTGGCTTTCAGCATTTCTTCGATGCGTTCCAGGGCCTCGACATAATCTTCGCAGGCCAGGCTGATGGCGTCGCCTCTTTTACCGGCGCGCGCGGTTCTGCCAATGCGGTGGATGTAGTCCTCCGGGTCTTGCGGCAGATCGTAGTTGATGACGTGGGTGATGCCCTCGACATGCGGGCCGCGTGACGCGACATCGGTGGCGATCAACACTTGCAAGTCGCCGGATGTGAAGCGCGCCAGGGTGGAGGTCCGTTTGCGCTGGTGCAAATCGCCGCTGATCTGGGCGGCGTTGTAGCCGTTGTAATTGAGTTGCGCTTCCAGGCCCTCGGCCACCATCTTGGTGTTGACGAAGATCAAAACCTTTTCGCCTTTTTCCTGTTTCATCAATCCCAACAGCAGTTTGAATTTCTCGTCGGACCCGACGTGGTACAGAATCTGTTCCACTTCATCGACCACTATTTTTTCCGGCTCGATTTTGATGGGCACTGGATCGTTCATGTGCTCGTAGCACAACTCCATGACGCGGTGGTTGAGCGTCGCGGAATAGAGCATGGTGAGCCGTTCGTTGTACTTGGTGGTGTTGCGGAAAATGTAGCGGATATCGCTGATGAACCCCATGTCGAACATGCGGTCGGCTTCGTCGATGATCAGCACTTCCACCGCCTTGAGGCTGAAAAATTTCTGCTTGTAGTAGTCGATGAAGCGTCCGGGGGTGGCGATCAGCATATCGACGCCGCTCTGGATTTTTTCTTTTTGCTTTTCGTAATCGACGCCGCCGTAAACGCAGACAATTTTCAGGCCGGTGTGTTTGCCCAGCAGGAGGGCGTCTTTTTCGATCTGGATGGCCAGCTCGCGGGTCGGGGCGATGATGAGGGCGCGCGGCGCGATCCACTTGCCGTGTTTGCTTTCCTTGGGATTGCGGAGCAGTTGGGTGAAGGCGGATATGAGGAACGCGGCGGTTTTGCCGGTTCCCGTCTGGGCCTGGCCCGCGACATCCCGCCCGGCCAGAGTGATGGGTAGGGATTTAGCCTGAATCGGCGTGCAGGTTTTAAACCCGGCGTCCCTTATTCCCTCGAGAACTGCCTCCGGCAGGCCAAGGCTTTCAAATTCTATAGTTTCCATTTAGTTGTTTTCCAAAAGGCACTGCAAGTCTCAGGCGGGCTAAGCGGACGGACGGCTTTGAGCCGGCAATGATGTGGTTGACTTTTTGCGATGAATCAAGCGTAAAATACGGTTAAGTCCTTTAAAACGAGTGTAGTATATTACACTGCTTAGGGTTTGCAACCTTAAAACTCATTTTTCTTGACAATTCAGGGGCTAAGGTGATTCAATACCCCTCTTTTTTTAAGCATTAGGTCATCCAATGTGAGCATTTTTACGGACTGGTCCAGCGGCTTGCCTCAAGCCATTTTTTAATGATTCACCTTTGATTATTAAATGGTTGGGGAGTGTGGGCACGATTTATTATTGAAGCGGCAAAGACCGCCGGCAAAATTTCAAGAGGAAACTTTTGTGATCCAACACGATGTATTGATAGTGGGGGCCGGTTTGGCCGGCATGCGCGCCGCGCTGGAAGTGTGCAAGGACGCTGATATCGGCATTTTGACCAAGGTGTACCCGTCACGCTCCCATTCCGGCGCCGCCCAGGGAGGCATCGCCGCCGCGCTGGCCAACTCCGAAGATGACAGCTGGGAAGAACACATGTTCGATACCATCAAGGGCGGCGATTACCTGAGCGATCAGGACGCGGTGGAAGATTACGTCAGAGCCGCCTCGCGCGTTATTTACGAGCTGGAGCATTTCGGTTGTGTGTTCAGCCGGACTCCGGAAGGCAAAATTGCCCAGCGCAAATTTGGTGGCCATTCCAAACCACGCGCCTGTTTCGCGGCCGACCGTACCGGTCACGCTATATTGCACGCTCTGCATGAACAGGTTCTCAAAAACAGTAAATCCATAAAAATATATTCCGAGTGGTACATGCACCAACTGATCGTGGAGAATGGCGCATGCCATGGCGTGGTGGTGACCAATGTACGGACTGGAGAACTGGAAGTGATTCAGGCCAAGGCGGTGGTGTTCGCCACCGGCGGTTACGGCCGGGTTTATAAAATTACCACCAACGCGTTTGCCAGCACGGCGGACGGGGCGATCGCGGCGTTCAATGCGGGGATTCCCTTGGAGGACTCGGAGTTCATTCAGTTTCATCCTTCCGGGTTGTACCGCCAAGGCATTTTGTTTTCAGAAGCGGCCCGCGGCGAAGGCGGTTACCTGTTGAACGGTAAGGGTGAGCGCTTCATGGAAAAATACGCGGCGTCGCGCATGGAGTTGGCGCCACGCGACATTGTCTCCCGTGCCGAACAGAGCGAGATCGATGCCGGCCGTGGGGTGAACGGTGAGGCCTGCATCCATTTGGACCTGCGGCATCTGGGCGAGGCCCGGATCATGGAACGGTTGCCGCAGATCCGGCAGTTGGGAATTGATTTCATCGGTGTCGATTGCGTCACGGATCCACTTCCTATTCAACCGTCCGCCCATTATTCGATGGGCGGGATCCCGACGGACAAGTATGGCCAGGTGGTGATCGATGCCGAAGGCACGCCGCTGAAGGGATTTTTTGCGGCGGGCGAGTGCGCCTGCGTTTCGGTACACGGCGCCAACCGGCTGGGCACCAATTCGTTGCTGGAGGCCACCGTGTTCGGCGAACGGGCCGGCAAGTCTGCCTTGGAATATGTAAAAAATGTGGGCTTTGGAAAGATCAACGAAGGCCATGAAAAAGCCCGGGTGCTGAACTCCATTGAAGAAATATTTCAACGGGATGGCACCGAAAGTTACAACGACATCCGCAATGAAATGAAAGATGTGATGATGGAAAAATGCGGTGTCTTCCGCGATGGACAAACCTTGAAAGACTGTATTTCGGTCATTAAAGGTCTACAGGAGCGTTGCAAAAAAGGTAAAGTGACAGACAAGGGAAAACTGTTCAATACTGAAATTTATGAAATTATAGAATTGGGAAATATGCTGAAAATGTCGGAGATCATCAGCACGGCGGCTCTCGCCCGGCAGGAAAGCCGGGGCGGACATTTCCGTACGGACTTCCCGAAACGCGACGACGAAAAATTCCTGCAACATTCGCTGGTGTATTCCGGTGATAATGATGAGTTGGTGTTGAAAAGCAAACCGGTGGTGATCACTCACTATCAACCCAAGGAAAGAACTTATTGATGGCGACCTTTCGAATCAAACGCTACAACCCGGAAAAATCTCCTGATTCGTATTACCAGGATTTCGAATACGATTTCCCCGAAGGGGCTACCCTGCTGGACTGTTTGAATGAGATCAAATGGACCCAGGACGGCAGTTTGACCTACCGCATGTCTTGCCGCAGTGCCATTTGCGGCTCGTGCGGAATGAAGGGCAATGGCCATGCCCTGCTGGCCTGCCAGCGCCAGGCGGCGCATTTGATGAAGGATGGCGTCATCACCGTGGAGCCGATGGGCAACATGACCCCGATCAAGGATCTGGTGGTGGACTTCAAACCGTTTTGGGAAAAGATCGACCAGATCAAACCTTACCTCAAGAATAAAGAAAAACCGCCTGAGAAAGAACGGCGCCAGACTCCCGAGCAATTCAAGGTGATCGACGATGCCAGCACCTGCATCATGTGTGGGGCTTGTTATTCGGACTGCCAGATGCTGGAAGTGGACGGCACCTTTTTGGGACCGGCGGCGTTGGCCAAAGCGCAGAGGTTTGTGGGCGATTCACGGGACACGGCGACGCTGGAGCGGATCAAGGAGTTGAGTCGGCCGGGCGGCATGTGGGATTGCACACACTGCGGGGAATGCGTCGAACGCTGCCCCAAACCAGTAAAGCCTTTTGACCGGATCAAGGAGCTGATGGCGGTGGGATTGGAACAAGGAGTGCATGGCAACGTGGGCGCCCGGCACGCGCTGTCGTTCACCAAATCCATCAAAAAAAGTGGTTGTCTCAATGAAGCGACGTTGCCCGTGGAGTCGATCGGGTATTTCAACTTCAAAGGCTTGTTCGATCTTCTGCCGGTCGGGTTGCGCATGTTATTCAAGGGGAAAATTCCACCCCTGATTCACAAGTCCTGTGAAGATGTTAAAGATGTGAAACGAATTTTTGAGGAGTTGGGAGAATGAAGTTCGCGTTGTTTACCGGATGTGTGGCCCGCGGCGCAACCCGCGAGTTGATGCTGTCGACCAAAGCGGCGGCGGAAGGGTTGGGCATCGATTTTGTCGAGATGAAAAGCGCCGCCTGTTGTGGCGCCGGAGTGTTGCCCGAAAAAAGTCCCCTGTTGACCGACACGCTCAACGCCCGTACCTTCGCTTTGGCCGAGGAGCAAAATTTGGACTTGATCACGATTTGCTCGACCTGCCAGGGCAATTTGAAAAAATCTGAGTATAATATTAACTCGGACATTGAGTACAAGGACAAGGTCAACCATGTGCTCAAGGGCGGCGGCCATCAGTACCAGGGCGGCAAGATCAAGATCAAACATTTCTCCGATATCCTGGCCACCCCAGAAGGCCTGCAAATGCTCAAGGAAAAGATCAAGCGGCCGTTGACCGGATTAAAAACGGCGGCGTTTTACGGTTGTTACGTTCTGCGGCCCTCGGAGCTTTCCGAATATGAGGATCCGGACAACCCCACGGCCCTGGAAGAGATTTTTGAAGCGCTGGGGGCGACGCCCGTTTATTATGAAAGCCGTATCAAGTGTTGCGGGTTTCCGATCATCATGATGAATAAAGACGCGTCGCAGGCCATGGCGGGCAACGCCTTGATCGATGCCATTCAAAGCGGCGCCAACTGTGTGGTCACCGGCTGTCCGCTCTGCCACCTCAGCCTGGATTCCTACCAACCGGACATAGAGAGCCTGCGTGAAAAAGGTTACTCCATTCCCATCCTGCATCTTCCACAACTGGTTGCTCTGGCGCTGGGTTACTCGCCCAAGGATATCGGCATGGACAGCCACATCGTCGCCACCGCCGGACTGGACAGCATCCTCGCGGCCCACGCTTAAAATTTTCCAACTGCGACTACTGACTGGAGCGGGGGAATCATTTGGGTTGGGAGGCGGTCAGCCGACCATTTCCTAATCCGCGTTGTCGGGCGACATTTTGTCCAGGCAGTTATTTGTTTACTTGTCCAGCTCCTTTTCCAGAATATCCCGGTAATTCCTTATCCGCTGAACATAGCGAACCGGCTCGCGGCCCCGGGCGTAACCGTATTTCAGTGTTTTGTAATATTTTTTCTGGCTGAGCAGGGGAAGCACTTCTTTCAAGTCACTCCAAACATAAGGACTTTTGCCCAATCTGCGGGCCAGTTTTTGGGCATCGTGCAGGTGTCCCCGGCCCACATTGTAAGCGGCGAGAGCCAACCACGTTCGATCGGGATTCTTCACGGCGTCATCGAATCGTCGCAACAGCTTGGAAAAATATTCAGCTCCGCCCATGATGCTAGCATAGGGGTCCAGGCGGTTTTTGACTCCCAAGGACTTGGCGGTGGGCAGGGTCAGCATCATCATGCCTCTGACGCCCGTGGGGCTTTTGGCTCTGGGGTTCCAGCGGGACTCCTGGTATCCATGAGCCGAAAGGAGAATGGGGTCCAGATCGTACCGGTTGGCCGCCTCTTCGAAAGTGGGCCGAAATCTGGGGTACTTTTTGCGAACGGCTGTTTGAAAGGCTTTGGTATCTACATAATCGAATTTTGCAATGAATTCGTAGTAGCGCTCTATCACTTGATCCATTTTCCCCTGAGACTGGAATTTTTTGAACCAGATTTTCATGGCCTTTTGCAAAGCGCCGCTATCGGCGTCCACAGCCCAGGCCAAAGGACGGGGTTTCGTCAAATCGAAGGTGACGATCAGTTCCGGAAAATACCTCCGATTGATTGCAACGATGTTGGCATCGGCCACGGTGCAATCGATTTCTTTGAGCCATACTTTTTCAAGCAGTTGTTCGGTGTTTAACGCTGTATCCGCTTGCCAGAGCAAATCCGGGTGGCTTGCCTGGAGCAGACGAAGGCTCTCCTCATAACTGGTGCCTCCCGAGACGGCAATGTTCAACCCGGCAAGAGCGGCCTGGTTTTTGGGTATTTTCCCATTCTTGCGGCAAACCACCTGCTCTGCGACCTCCTGATAAACCGGGCCAAAGCGAAAACGTTTTTCCCGGTCCTGGGTTCGAGTGAGCCCGGCGGCGGCCAGATCGCCTTGTCCCTGCTCCAAAGCCTCTAAAATTTCTTCGGTGGTGGCGAATAGTTTGTATTCCGTCCGCACTCCCAGGCTGGCGGCGAAGGATTCGACCATATCGTACTCGGGGCCAGTGGCTTGTTCATTGCTATCAAAGAAATAGGTGGTGGGCGCGTTCCGGGTGAGGACCACTAATTTGCCGCTGGCTTTGATGGCATCCAATGAACTGTCGCCCATGGAACAACCCAGGAGACCACTAAAACCGATCAGGATGGTGACGAAAAACTTTTGCTGCAATGAAAGTTTAAATAAGTAATTTATCATTGGAATCCTTTCTGGCACCATTATAACCAGAACGGTTTTCTTTTTATTGGGAATTGATCGTAGCGTGCCTCGGAACGCTTTGGTAAAGTATCGAATGTGAATGACTCGAAAACTCTGGCCCTCAAAAAAATAGTTTTTATTGTCGGCGGTATCCTGCTTTTTTTGTTCATGTTGATGTTGCCGCCGCCGGCAGGGGTGTCGCCGGAAGGCCAGCGCATGGCCGCGGTGGTTCTGCTGATGGCGCTCTGGTGGATTTCCGAAGCGGTGCCGATGGCGGTGACCGCGCTGTTGCCGCTGGTTCTTTATCCTCTTTTGGGCATCCTGCCCAGCAAGGAAGTCGCCCCGAATTACACCAACCACCTGGTATTTTTATTCCTCGGTGGGTTCATGATCGCCTTGGCGATGGAGCGCTGGAATTTTCATAAACGAATTGCCCTGTTCATTATTCGCGCCATCGGCACCAATCCGTCGCGCATCGTATTGGGCTTTATGGTGGCGACGGCGTTTCTGTCGATGTGGATTTCCAACACCGCCTCCACCATGATGCTCCTGCCGGTGGCCATGGCGGTGGTCCGGCAGGTGGCGTCGCATGTCACCTGGAATGGGGACTCGGAGGGATACTCGCCGCAAGTGGTGGAACAAAACCTGGGGTTGACCCTGATGCTGGGCCTGGCTTATTCCGCCAGTATCGGCGGGGTCGGAACCTTGATTGGCACCGCGCCCAATATCATTTTTGCCGGGTTCTACAAAACCAGTTTTCCGGACCAGCCGGAGATCACTTTTTTTCGGTGGATGATCTTTGCCGTTCCCGTCGTTATCATTTTTCTGCCGTTGGTGTGGCTGTACCTCTGCCGGTTTGTGTGCCAGGTGCCGCTGGACAAACTGGAGCTGGGGGAGGGGGCTCGTCAGGTGATCGCCAAGGAATACCAGGCTCTCGGAAAGATGAGCCGCGCCGAACGGTTTGTCGCCGGCGTATTCCTGACCAGCGCGATGCTGTGGATTTTTCGTCAGCCCATAGCTCTGGGATCGTTCACTATTCCCGGATGGTCCGCGCTGTTTCCCTGGCCGGAGTACTTGCACGACTCCACCGTCGCCATGGCGATGGGACTCCTGCTGATGATTTTTCCTCTGGGATTCCCCAACGGCATGGAGCGGGACGGCAAAAAAGAATTTTTTGCGCTGGATTGGCAAACGGTGAACGATCGCGTGCCGTGGGGAATCCTGCTGTTGTTCGGCGGCGGGTTCGCGCTGGCCGCCGGGTTCAAGCAGACCGGACTGGACCTGTGGATCGGGCAACAACTTTCGGCTTTGGGCGAGTACCCGCTCTGGCTGGTGGTGCTGGGGGTTTGCCTGGGGCTGACGTTTTTGACCGAGTTCACCTCGAACACCGCCACCGCCACCATGATATTGCCGATCATTGGGGGCGCGGCCCTCGCCGCCGAAGTTCATCCGCTCCTGCTTATGGTGCCGGCGACCATCTCCGCCTCGTTCGCGTTCATGATGCCGGTGGCGACACCGCCCAACGCCATCGTGTTCGGCAGTGGCTGGGTCACAATCCCGCAGATGGCGAAAGCCGGGCTGGCCCTCAATTTCATCGGCGCGATGCTGGTCACCGCGCTGACCCTCTTCATCGTCCAGTCTTTTATTTAAAAGAACGCTTTGAAAATCTAGTTATCGCGTGAACGTTAACTTTATCACCGGTGATACACCGGTTTCCAGCGGAGTTTGGGTTGGCGGGCGGCACGGGCTTCGTCGGGGCGGGATACTTTGCTCAGATACGGTGCGTCGTGAAAACGTTCCGCGTCTTTTTCCGCCAGCTCGGCAATTTCCCGCATGGCCTGAATGAACCGGTCGATGGTTTCCTTCGATTCGGTCTCGGTCGGCTCGATCATCAGCGCGCCTTTGACGATCAACGGGAAATAGATGGTCGGCGGGTGGAACCCGTAGTCGATCAGCATTTTGGCGATGTCCAGGGTCTTCACGTTGTGGGCCAGTTGGCG
>Ga0114948_10001187_pt1 | contig 11107 bp, 10 predicted proteins | sample CR04metaG_FD_83877 | JGI IMG/M metagenome (GOLD analysis project Ga0114948, IMG submission 83877) | Deep subsurface microbial communities from Mariana Trench to uncover new lineages of life (NeLLi) - CR04 metaG | ecosystem: Environmental > Aquatic > Marine > Ocean trench > Sediment | place...
AAATTGGTGGCCAGGGGCGGAATCGAACCACCGACACGCGGATTTTCAGTCCGCTGCTCTACCAACTGAGCTACCTGGCCTTCGCGGGCATGGCCCCCTCCTACGGAGAGCGGGTCGCGGGCATGGCCCCCTCCTACAAAGAGCGGGTCGCGGGCATGGCCCCCTCCTACGGAGAGCGACGTATTTAACCGGGGGGTCGAGGGGGAGTCAAGGCGAATTTAGACTTCCGGGTTATCGGCGGGCCTCGCGCAGGCTTAAGCCCGTGCGATCCGGAATCTCGGCCATGACGCCCCAGCCGCCGAAGGATTCAGACACGGCGATCCAGACTTCGTTATCGCCCTTTTTGAGCGGCAGAACTACGGTGTCAAAAAGGCCGATCGTACCCAAGTAGCGATAGTCCCGCGATTGATAGCCATTGTTACCCTTATATATGAGAGTGCCGTTCAAGTAGACGCGGGCCGCGTCACTGTAACCAAACACCAATTCCTTCGATTGAGCCTTGTCCGAATTCACGGCCACGGCTGCGAAAACAGTGTTTTTGTCCTGTTGCAGACCTTGTACGCGGGCGAGATTCACAACGCCATTTTCCTCGGTCCAGAGTTCGGTCCATGTTCGCTCACCGCGCATTGCCGGATTAAGGCTGTTGGCACCATCCAACACGGCACTATCGAATGCGTCTGAGACCAACCAGGATGTCACGAGACCTTCCGCTGGCGGCTCTTGCGCAATACCACGGTGTGGAAACTCGTAGGCATCAGCCAATGCCGTGAATTTGAAATTTGCGAAATGCACGGCCGAGAAATTAGCAGACTGCACGCCGATCGCCCCACTCGCATCATCACGCTTGAGATCATCAACGCGCAGTACCGGCTCAGCGGAATCGATGTACACGGCAAGCTTTGAACCTGCAAATATTATTTTTACATGCATCCATTCATCGAATCGATAACTAACCGGTGCCGCATATTTTTCCCCGTAATAGAGCTGCCACCCGCTGACATCATCGAAGACCGGCGTGTACTGATTGGCGTCGGGATTTCCGGATTGATGTGGGCGGATATAAAAGTGTTCGAAGTTGTGATCATCCTGTACACGAAAAATGACTCCTGCGAATCCCCGTTCCTCCGACACCGAAATATCGAATTCGATAAGTCCATTGCCGACGTCCGCGTCCGTCAGAACGGCGGTCCCGCCCTTTATTCGCAACGCCGCCTGCCCGAGGTAGTCAACTAATTCCGACTCGGCCGCGGTGATCCTCCAGCGCTCATCATCGAATGGCACACTTTCAGGCGGGTCGATTTGTACCATCGGCTCTCCGGTCAGCGCCTTCATCGCCGCCTTGCGAAATGGGTCCTCAAACCAGGCGTCATAATGTATCTTCACGTAGGCGTCATCGCCGGTGAATCGTTTCTCGAATGCTGAAAAATCGAGTGCTGCTTCAACATCCTCGTTGTTCAACCCCTTTGCCATTAGCGCATCGCGTTGGTCCGCGATTGACTCCGCGACTTCAATTACGAGGTCAACATAGCTGGTGTCCGTCTGAATCTCGCCATGGCCAGGCACTAGGATCTTGTAGTCCAGATTATTCAATGCACGCATCGTATCGACCCACGCGCGTGGTGGCACATTGAACGCGTATGGCGACGGCAGAACAATAATGTCTCCTGTGGCCACGATTTGCTCTCCGGGCAACCACATCACGATATCGCCTGCCGTATTGGCGTCGCCGAGATAGAGCAGCTCGACGTTTCGATTACCCAAGTCGATCGTGTACTTGTTCGTAAACACGATATCGGGTGGCGTTACCTTCGCCCGATTGAATTCCGCGCCTATCGCATCGGCATCCGCAATGATTCGCTTGTAGATTTCCCGATCTGCCGCGCTATGCTCATTACCGTCTGAGTCCACTCCTGTCGTAATGATTTTTTGAAATTCGGGAACGTTGTTCTCAACGAAATTCTTCTGCCGATCAATGTAGGTGATCCTCGTGCTATTCATTACGTAACGCGTAAATTTGTGCGCAATGAATTTGACGCCCGGAAATTCTTCCGCAAATCGGTACACGCCAAAGTTATGGTCGCCATGCCAGTGACTGATCACAACGTGAGTCACCCGTTTGTCGGTCAGCGATCGAATCTTGTCGATAAGTTGCTCAGACATGGCCGGCATTCCACCACCATCGAACACCACGACGCCCTCGTCACCGATAACAAACGTCGTATTCCCCATGACCGGAAAACGAGAGCTGTCCGGTCGTACGCCTGCCCAGACGTCAGGCGCGATCTGCTCGAATTCGAATTCGAACGGCCCATCGTCAGCGATCGCAGTCGCGAAAACGAGCGTGAAGAAACATATTAAGAGCACGCGCATCAGGCTTTCGACCGTATCGGCGCTTTCTCGTTCCCCGATTTTCGGCGTACGGCTGGCTTGCTAAGCGGCCTTCAGTACCTCGGCCGCAGGCAAATACTCGTATCCCAGGTCGTTGGCGACCGCCTCGTATGTGACCCGGCCCGCATGTACATTGAGCCCGTTAGCCAGGTGCGAGTCTCGAATTAATGCGTCGCGCCAGCCCATGTTCGCCAGTGCTTTGATAAACGGCAGCGTCGTATTCGTCAGGGCAAACGTGCTCGTGCGTGGAACGGCGCCGGGCATATTGGTGACACAATAGTGCACAACGTCGTCGACCACATAGGTTGGATCGGCATGCGTGGTTGGCCGGCTGGTCTCGAAACAACCACCCTGATCGATCGAGATATCGACCAGCACGGCACCTCTGTGCATGTCTTTTACATTCTGCGCCGTGACAAGTTTGGGTGCCGCAGCACCAGCGACCAGCACTGCGCCAACAACCAGGTCTGCGTCCGTAACCAGTCTTTCGATTTCGTGCTTCGTCGAATACACCGTGTGAACGCGCCCGCCCCAGATGTCGTCGATCTCGCGAAGCCGCGGCAGCGACCGATCGAGAATAGTGACGTCCGCACCGAGCCCAACGGCCATATCCGCAGCATTCGAACCTGAGACGCCACCGCCAATAATCACGACCTTGGCCGGCTCAACGCCCGGCACTCCACCGAGCAGCACACCACGACCACCGTTCGCTTTTTGCAATGCGTAGGCGCCCGACTGAATCGACAGACGACCCGCGACCTCGGACATCGGCGTCAGCAACGGCAATGATCCATCGTCTGCGGTCACTGTTTCATAGGCGATCGCGGTCGTTCCGGATTTGATCAGGGCTTCGGTCTGCGCGCGATCCGCGGCGAGGTGCAGGTAGGTAAATAACACCTGGTCATCACTCAGCATTGCACATTCGTGTAACTGCGGTTCTTTGACCTTGACGATCATGTCGGCCGCTTCGAATACCTGCTCGGGTGTCTTCAATACGAGCGCACCCGCCTTCGCATAGTCTGCGTCGGTCATACCGATACCCGTGCCCGCGTTTGTTTCAACGATAACCTCGTGGCCATCATGCACGAGCTCGACCACGCCAGCTGGCGTCATGCCGACGCGAAACTCGAGTGTTTTGATTTCTTTGGGTACACCGATCTTCATGAGTCCTCTCCTGACCCGGATGCGCAGATGAAGACACGATACCGCGCTAATTACGGTATTTTCTTGCTATTTACTTGACTTATTACCATTTTACACAATATTCTGCGTATATTTGCAGTTTTATAACAATATTCTGCTATGGCACTGGACCGATTCGACCGCCTGATCCTCGACGCGCTGCAGAAAGACGGGCGCATCAGCAACGTGCAACTTGCCGCGCACATAAATCTCTCTGAATCGGCCTGCCTGCGGCGGGTCCGCGCCCTCGAGGACGAGGGTTTCATTGACCGCTACGCGGCATTGCTCAACCAATCGAAAGCCGGCCTTTCCGGCAACGTGTTCGTACACATCGGCCTGCACCGCGAGGAGCAACGTGAACTTGCCGCGTTCGAGGAGGCGGTCAAGGATATTCCCGAGGTAATGGAGTGCTACCTGATGACGGGTGAGTTCGACTACCTGCTGCGCGTCGTCGTCGCGAACATGGCCGACTTCGAGCGCTTACATAAAGAAGCGATAACCCGCCTGCCCGGAGTCGCTCGGGTGAACTCCAGCGTCTGCATTCGCACCGTACAGAAAAAGACGGAATTACCGCTGCGACAAGAACCCGCGACATGAGCGAACAGGCACGCGACGACAACCTTCGCGAAATCATCGACGGACTGCAACAAGCCGAGAAAATGATCTCGCCGAAATATTTTTACGATGAGCGCGGCTCACAGTTGTTCGACCAAATCACGACACTCCCCGAGTACTACCCGACAGTTACCGAGCGCGGCATCATGCAAAACAATATTGCAGAAATAGCCGCGTTGATCGGGCCGCGGGCGAGCCTGATCGAGTTGGGCAGCGGTTCAAGTGCAAAGACTCGCGTATTGCTTCAACACCTGGCTGATCAGGCCGTGTATGTCCCCGTCGACATTTCCGAAGACCACCTGCTAACATCCACGCGGCAAATTCGTTCCGAGTTCCCGGACCTAGAAATTCTACCCGTCGTTGCTGATTTCACGCAGCCGTTTGCGTTGCCCGACCCGTCCGTCATGCCATTGCGCAATATCGTTTATTTTCCGGGCTCGACGATTGGTAATTTTACGGACGACACCGCACACGAATTACTTGAAGTCATGCACCACGTAGCTGGCGAGAATGGCGCATTGCTGATCGGTGTCGACCTGCAAAAGGATCCCGGCATCATCGAGCGCGCGTATAACGACAGCGCCGGCGTTACGGCGGAGTTTAATCTGAACATGTTGCGCCATTTGAATCGCGAGTACGGCTCGGACTTTGATCTCGATTGCTGGTCTCACGTTGCCCGGTACAATGAATCCGAAGGCCGTATTGAACTTCGGCTCATCAATTCGACATCGCAAACGATCAATATCGGCCAGGAAACTGTCGTGATCGAAGCAGGTGAAGGCATCCTGACCGAGTACTCGCACAAGTACACACTGGCGGGGTTCGCCGCAATGGCAGGGCAAGCGGGTTTCGAGGTTGCTCAAGTCTGGACGGATTCCGAGCAGCTGTTTAGCGTCCAGTACTGTACGAGATCGTAGGAGCGCTCCTACGAGTCGGGCGGCACGTATTCCTTCGGCGCGGCCGATCCTTCGCCAAAGAAGAACTTTTCCATTTCGGCTTCGAGAAAGCTGCGCGCCTCGGGCTCAATCGGCGTAAGGCGATACTCATTGATAAGCATCGTCTGATGCGCAACCCAGCGTTGCCATGCCACTTTTGAGACCTTGTCGTATGTGCGCTGGCCAAGATCACCCGGATAGGGCGCGTAATCGAGCCCCTCTGCTTCCTCCCCGAGGAGGACACATTTAACTGTTCGTGACATGTCGATTCGTCTTCAAAGTGTTTATGAGCTTCTGCACGGGCGCGGCGATGCCACCCGGTGGTTTATCGCCTAGGGAATGCCAAGTCGCATCCGGGCTGTCGGCCACTTTACGCGACACTGCATCTACGCGCACGACGACCGGCCGAATGTCGAGATCAAAGTGACTAAAGCTGTGCCGTACCGTATCCCTAGCCTCGGCATCGCCCGGCGAAGCGTGCAACACGCGCCAGCACCAGTCATCGACGTCGTCCACCTCGGGCAAACTCCAAAGCCCTCCCCAGATTCCGGCTGCCGGTCGGCGCTCCAGATAAACCGCGTTATCGTTGATCGCCATGATCATCGTGGTCTGTTTTAGTGGCTTGGCCTTTTTGGGCTTGCGTCCTGGAAACCACTCGATCGCATCGGACAGTCGGGCTTTGCAGTCATCGCCAACTGGACAGGTTCCACAAGCGGGCTTGCTACGAGTACAAAGCGTTGCACCAAGATCCATGATTGCCTGCGTGTAGTCGGCGGATCGTTGTACGGGGGTGTTTTCTTCTGCCACGGACCACAGTTTTTTTGTTACCTCGCTCTTTCCGGGCCAGCCCTCGATCGCCTGGTGCCGGGCAAGGACTCGCTTGACGTTGCCGTCGAGAATCACATGCCGTTCATCGTACGCCAGTGACAGTATTGCGCCTGCTGTCGACTGGCCGATGCCCGGTAGCCCGACGACGTCATCGAACGTACGAGGAAACGCGCCTGCAAATTGCTCGCGGATGATCCGTGCCGCACGATGCAGGTTTCGAGCGCGCGCGTAATAACCCAATCCCGACCAGAACTGCAACACATCGTCGATGTCGGCGCTTGCAACACTCACTACATCCGGAAATCGTCGCATGAAGCGTTCGTAATACGGGATAACGGTTTGCACCTGCGTCTGTTGCAGCATGATTTCCGACACCCAGATTCCATAAGGACTGGCATTCTGCTGCCACGGCAGATCCTTGCGGCCGTGCTCGCCAAACCATTGCAATACGCGATCCGAAAACTCGCTCATCGCTGCCACGCTTGTGCGATTGCCTCGATCCGGTTAATCGCCCGCACGCTATCTCTGCGCAGCTTTTGTTGCAGCATATAGGACCCGATCAGCGGCGGGATCCAGAATTTTGGTTCAAACGCAAAGTCGTAGGCGACCAGCGTGCCCGTTCCCTCCGGCCGAAAACGCCATGACTCGAGGCTGGAGTAAAAATCGCTGGCCTCAGGATCGGCCGTGGACCGGATGAAAACCAGTGACTCGTGTTCAACATGCCCGCTGCGTTCGAAGGACTGACAGTAAAACCAGACGCAGCCGTGATTGCGAATGTAGAAACGGCGTTGCCCTGATGGGTCGGGTTCCAGGTTGCGTGATTCGACGATAAAGCTCGAAAATCGTGACCGAACATCGTAGTCAAGAAACACCGCGTAGACCGATTCAATGTCGGAATCGAACCAGACTTTCGAGGTCAGGACATATCGCCCTGCAACGCGATCGACTTCGACATTGCGTAGCTCCGCCGCGCCAACGATACCGCAGAACAGCAAGAGAATGGTGCAAGCCGCTTTCATGCGCTTAAAATTTGAAAAGATCCTTGAGCTTGTCCTTGAGCTTGTCTTTCACCTTGTCCTCAAGCTCCTTCTCAACTTTCTCCTCAAGCTCCTTCTTTAACTTCTCCTCAACTTCCCTTTTTGCTTGCTCCTGCAGCATTTTGCCGATATCCGGCCTAATCTTCGGCGCAGTCAGTGAGCCCGACACCCGTATAGGGACGACCATCTTGGTGAAATCCTTGAGCTCATCCGCGGTAATGTCATCGCCGACAAATTCCGGATTATTGATTACCTTGGCCGACATCTGATAATCAAGCGTTGCCTCGACAAGGTTAACCGACCCTTTGCCGGTTATCCGCATAAACGGCAGTTCGGCGAGCAGATCGTTATTTGTGAATACACCATTTTTCACCGGTCCGCTCGCTCTTACCTGGCTGAACTGGGTTCGCACCGGCAACCGCGGTTCCGGTGGGGGTTCCTGCTTGATCGACGCGCGGGCACGACGCAACTCGTACCAGACGTCGGTGCCCAACCATGCTCCATCAATAAGTTCAAATGCGATGTACCCGTCCAGGTCGCTTTGAATCTCGGCCAGGTCGTTGCCTCGCCCGCTGAGTTTGAAGGATCCGTTGATCGTGCCATTGATGTTGTCTTGGTCGAACATTGCCAGTGCCAGCGCACCCAACTGGACACCTTCGATTTTCTCGTTCACCGACATCACAGCCGTATCGCCCGACGCGTCAATACGGACGTCGCCGTTGTACGTGCCCTCAAACAGCGTCGCGGAAATCGGATTTAGTCGTAATTTTCCGTTGTGCATATTCAATCCCAACTCGACGTTTTCGAACCGCATACCACCGAGCTGCGCGTCACCAACCGTCAGACTGCCGCGCGCATTAATGAGCCGGATCATGTCCGACGGAATCTCGATGGGTGGCTCATCCGCAACGGCCGTCGTTTCAACATCGGCTACCGGTGCCATGTAGCGATCCAGGTCGATCGAATCCGCCTTCAAGTCGAGCCGGTAGATGCCGGCGTCGCCCAGGGGAATCGACAATTCACCAGTAAACGACGTTTCGTCCAACACCAGGGATAAATCCGTTAACGCAATTTCACTGGGGCTAACACGTGCGGTTGCGTCGACGATCACTTTGCCAAGCGCGGTCAGGTCAGCCGTTTCCGGTGCTTCGATACTGAGTCGCTGCATCAGGCTGCGCAGCGAGAAAGCGTCCACCTGAATTGCTGCAGTCAGGGAGATTTCGTTCGCGTAGGAAAATGGCTCGACGTCGGCCGAAATATCAAGTCCGAGCAGCGACATTTCAATTTTCTCGAGCGAAATCGTTTCCGCCGCAGTATTTGCTTCGAATGACGCCGTTTCGAAATGTAGCGTCGTCGGAATTTCCGTAACGCCTTCCAGCAATCCATCGATTGTCAGGTCGTCCAAGCGGACGACGTTTGCATCAGCATCGAACGTGATAACAGTATCCATCTCTATGTTGCCCGACACCCCTGCCGGCTGTAGCTCGAATGCAAGACCGCCGGACAGGGGAATAGGTTCGCCAGCTGACACGCGGCCAGTCACCAAATTGACGTCAGTCAAGCGGTACTGCTCACCGGACTGCGCATCGCTGTAGCTAAGCGACGCAGCACGAAATGCAATGCTGGAAACGTCCAACGCGCCGGATTGGCCGGCCGGCTCGTCGGCGGCCTCGTCCAATGGCGCAGCGGCAGCGACCTCACTGGCGTCGATAAAGTCCTGCCAGTTAGCCCGGCCGCTGGCATTAACAGCCAGGTTCAGGTGCAAGCCATCGAGTTCGGCGCTGCTGACTTCGATATCACGCTTGATCAGCAGCGGAATCAGCCGGACGCTTAGGCTCGCTCGTTCAAAACTTGCAAATGGTTCGTCACCGAAACCCTCCCCATTGCCAAGCCGGGTTCTGCCGATTTCAATGGCAAGCCATGGATACACGCTGATCTCGAGTTCACCCTCAATAATCAGCTCGCGGCCCGTAGCCGCTTTTACCGCAACCGCGATGTTTTCACGATAGTCGTTGGGGTCGAAGAACAACAAAACGCCGACGACGCCCATGACCAGCAAGGCCACGACGCCAACCACGGTATACAGAAGGGGTTTGAGAACTCGGCCCATCGTACGACCTTCGGTCAGGGGGTCGTTAAGGGTATCAAATTATGATGGGGCCGCGCCTCTTGAGGCGCGATTCTACTGATCGCAGATGTAGACGTCACCGTTCAACGTTTCGATTACGACTTCGGAATCGCCGTCCCCCACGGTAAAGCTTAGCTCCAGGCCTGGCGAGTAGCGGCTGCTGCGCTCCGCTTGCGGCCCGAAGCAATTGTCGATATCACCGTTAAATGTTTCGATATCGAATCGCGCCGATACCTTGTTTGAAAACTTGACGTCGATCGTGCCATTGATTGATTCCATCACCAGTTCACCACCGTCACGAAGCCCCGCATAGAACGAGAGGTCACCGCTAACAGTCTCAAGATAGGCCTCGCGGAAAGACCCGCCATCGATTTCAACATCGCCCGACACAGAGGCACCCGCAACGTTGCCGGAGAGATCTGAAAGTACGACATCGCCGGATACGGTCCCGGCTTCAGTGTCTGTTTCCTTGCCCATGCCCGATACTTCAACGTCGCCACTGACGGAACCAACTTCAACGTCACTTTCAACCCCGCTGGTTTCGACGTCGCCGCTGACTGTTTCCAATGACTGTTCACCGCGGATGTCCTCGACTTCGATGTCGGCGCTCACCCCCGAGACCTCGATGGAGCTGCGTTCCGGGGCATGAATTAAGAGATCAGCCTCAATATCGCCGTGATACCGATTCGGTACTTTGACCTTGATCAGAATCACATCGCCGTTGCGCTCGAAAATCAGCTCCTGGACGTCGTCACCAAGATCAGCATCCACCTGCACGCTTTTTCGCGACCATCCAATGATCTCAATCGTTCCTGCAGTATTGTAAACCCTGATATGGCCATCCGCCGCGGCATCCATAGACCGTCTAATCTCCTCGTCCGCGACGACCGGCAGACTAAATAGTCCTGCCAACAATACAATCAAGCTTCCATGTTCAAGTTTTGTCATCTTAAATGTCCTTTCGCGCCATGACGCGTTGCGTCATTTGGCCAACTCGGTTCATCAATGCCAGTTCGTTGCTATATGCCTCGACCAGCAGCTTCTGCAAAAATGCATGGTTCGGATCTTGCTCAAGCGCCTGAGCGATGTCACCAATCGCCTCACGGACCACGGTCAGGCTAAGTTCCACGTCTTTTCGCGCTTCCGGCGACAGCCTTGCCAACTCGCGATTGAATCGCGCTTCGACGTCTCCACCCGCCCGGCTGTAGACCGAAGCAAACGTGTAACCCGCACCAAACGCCGTCCGCTCGAAAGTCAGATTCGACGGCGCACCCTGAACCACAACAGGATTATCGTACTTGACAACAACATAAGTCAGCAACGACGAAACACCAACGATTAGCACGATCGCGGCCGCCTGGGCCAGCATCGGTGTCCAGCGAGATCGCTTCGGCTTGTTAATCGCCTCTTCGACACCCGGCCACAAGTCATGCTCCGGACTGATCTCCGTCGCGAGCCTGCTCGCCGCTTTGCTCAGTTTATCGTCGTCTGTCTCGTTCATGCTTTAAATCCCTGCTCTTGCAGTTGTTGTGCCAGCAGCCGTCGCGCCCGGTGCAGTTGCGCTTTGCTCGTTCCCGGCGCGATGTTAAGCATATTGCCGGTTTCCTCGTGGCTATAGCCGTACACGGCTTGCAACACAAATACGTGTCTTGCTCCTTCCGGCAATCTGTTGATCGCCGCGGACAGATCCCGCAGGTTTCCGGTGTCCGCCACCGTTACCGGCGCTGGTGCTTGCTCGGCCGCAAGCTGAATCCGGTCCTGCTCGCGTTTCGACTTGCGAATCCTGCCAAGTACGGTATTGACAGCGATGCGGTGTAACCAGGTGCTAAATGCGCTGTCGCCGCGAAACCGGTCAAGCTTGTTCCATGCCTGGATGAATGCCTCCTGCGCACAATCTTCCGCCTCACTGACATTGCCCGTCATCCGCAGGCAAAGCCCGTAAACCCTGTCGACGTGCATCCGGTACAGGCGCTCGAACGCATTCGAATCCGACT
>Ga0114948_10001188_pt1 | contig 11104 bp, 10 predicted proteins | sample CR04metaG_FD_83877 | JGI IMG/M metagenome (GOLD analysis project Ga0114948, IMG submission 83877) | Deep subsurface microbial communities from Mariana Trench to uncover new lineages of life (NeLLi) - CR04 metaG | ecosystem: Environmental > Aquatic > Marine > Ocean trench > Sediment | place...
GTGGATAACCCGGATAACAAACCGACACCTGGGCGCGGTCCCAGTCAAAAGCAGCCAGTGCCAGCGACTCATGTATAAAGTCAATGACTGCCGCGCGAATTTCGCCACTCGAACCGAGCGAACCATCGGTCCTGTTCGGCAATGCATTGACACCAGCCTGCCAGGTCCCACCACAGCGCAGCCAGCGAATATTTTCATCGGCCTTAATAGCCTGACGCGCAAATGGCAGTGCCTGGGTTACCCAGTTTGCCAATTGTCGGTCGTAGTTAAACAGGCACCAGCCTGTTTTGAAGAATTCAGATTTGTTCATCGTAACATTGCGCAAGAATACTTCGATGCTATCATGGAAAGCCTGATCTCATCTCCAGTATCGAAACATAAAAACTACTGACAAAGTCAGACCAATATCATGGCGGAAGACCTGCAAACAAAAATCTCTAACCTGGACTGCTGGCGTTCGAAGGTACAGATCGAACCCCTGGGGGGCGGCATGACTAATCTGAATTTCAAGGTCACCGATGGTGGTCGACAATATGTCGTACGCCTTGGCGAAGATGACCCGGTGCATCTGATCTCTCGCAGCAACGAAATCGCCAGCAGCAAGGCAGCCTTCGAGGCTGGGGTCTCCCCCGAACTGGTATACAACGAGCCGGGTGTGATGGTGGTGCGATTTATCGAAGGCAGGGTTTTTCAGGAAGCGGATATTCGCGATGACAATAACCTGTCTCGAATAATCGAACTGCTAAAACGCTTTCATATTCAGATACCAAAGTATTTCCGGCAGATCCCGGTCTTGTTCTGGGTATTCCAGGTTTTACGCCATTACCAGGGCCTGTTGAAAGAAGGCAATAGTCGTTATGCGAAACGTCTGACTGAACTGGATGCAATCGCCGCCAGCCTGGAAAAAGAAGTCGGCAAGGTTAAAATCGTTTTTGGTCACAACGACCTGCTCGCTGCCAATTTTATCGATGACGGTGAAAAAATCTGGTTGATTGACTTCGACTACGCCGGCTTCAATAGTCCGCTGTTTGACCTTTCAAATCTCGCCTCTAACAATGCACTCTCGGTCGATCAGGAAATTACCATGCTTGAGTCTTATTTTGGTTCGAGCTGGAACCGTCACCAGTGGTGCGGTTATTATGCAATGAAATGCGCTTCGCTATTACGTGAAACACTCTGGTCTATGGTGTCGGAAATATACTCCGAAATCGAAATGGACTTCCCCGCATATACGAGTAAAAACCTCGAACGATTTGAACTGGCTTTCGATGATTTTTGTCGTGAATACGATTAAACCAGGATATACGGGAACCCTTCCATGCAGCTAGATATCGATTTTGTTCGCCAGCAATTTGTTCAATTAAACGACGAGCCGGATTTTGTATTTGCCTCCAATGCCGGCGGCACTTATGTCTGCAATCAGGTCAATGAGTTCCTCGAACATTATAATCGGCATACCCGGGTACAGCCCTACTCTAACTATAAATCATCCAGCGAAGCCGGCGCGGCGATGGATCGAGCGAAACAGGATTGGGCTGCGGCATTGAGTATCGATCTCTCCGAGCTCACGATCGGACCCTCTACTTCGATGAATACCTATGTCATGTCACAGGCGATTGGTGATCGCTGGCGAAGCGGGGATGAAATTGTTGTCACCAACCAGGATCACGAGGCCAATAACGGTGTCTGGCGGCGCAAGGCTATCGAAAAAGACGTTACTATCCGCGAATGGCGGGTCGACCCGGACACTGGGCTACTCGACATCGAAGCACTACTTCCGCTGCTGAATAATAAGACTCGCTGGGTGTTTTTCAGCCACTGCTCAAACCTTGTCGGCACCGTTAACCCGGTAGCGTCGATTACAAAAACGATAAAAGCTCATTCCGCGGCCCGGGTGTTTGTCGATGCGGTAGCTTATGCACCACATCACATCAGTGACTTGAAATCACTGGGAATCGATGGTTATGCCTTTAGTTTATACAAGGTTTTTGGCCCACACCAGGGTGTCATGTATATCAACCAGTCAATTCGAGACGAACTGGTTTCGCAGGCGCATTATTTTCTCAGCGGCGATCCAGGCAAAGACTTTAACCCGGCAGGCCCGCAGCATGCACAGGTAGCAGCCTGTGCCGGTGTGCTCGATTATTTTAAGCTGCTACACAGCCATCATTTTAACGACAGTAATATCGAAATGCCGCGAAAACTGGCCGATATTCGCCACTTGATTCAACAGCATGAAAACCAGCTTGCGGCACCGATACTTGAATTTCTCGACGCTCACGCCGATGTTAGACTCATTGGTAAAGCCACCGTGCGCGATGACGATCGCCCACCAACCATTGCGTTTAAACCATTAAAACAAAGTTCGCAAAAATTCGCGCAGCAATTGCAGGATACGGGCATCGGCACCGAAAATGGACATTTTTATGCCCACCGCCTGGTGCGTGACCTCGGTATCGACCCCGACGATGGCGTGGTTCGAATCTCCCTGGTGCATTACAATCGACAACAGGACGTGGCAAAAATTCTGACTCAGCTAGATCGCGCATTGAATTAGTGCCGAAACGATGAAAGCCAGTTTTGCAACACCCTTCGGGCCATCGAGATTATGGATATTGGTTGTCCTGGTTAGCTGCTTTGCAGCACCACCCGGGGTTGCTCAAACTCCCCCGGCAACACAGGAAGTCCTGGCTTATAACGGATTGTTCAAAGCGGTGGTAGAGCAGGATTCGGCTGCACTGAAAAAAGCGATTGCCGAATCCGGCCAGGTCGACATCGAGGACAACCACGGTAGAACACCATTGCATGTTGCCGCATACATGGCAGACCATGAGGCCATGCGTCTACTGGTCGACGCCGGCGGGGACTCTAACGAGCTGGAACATGATCGATACGATATTGTTACCATCGCCGCCGTTGCAAACGATCTCCCTACCCTGCGCCTGGCATTAGAGCTTGGCGCCAGCTCTGGCAATATAACCAGCCCATACGACGGCACTGCATTAATCGCAGCCGCGCATCTCGGTCACGTCGAGGTAGTCAAAACACTGATCGCCGCTGGCGCCCCGCTCGACCATGTTAATAATATAAGGTGGACGGCATTGATTGAATCAATTGTGCTAGGCGACGGCGGCAACAGGCATACAGCGACACTAAAAGCACTGGTTGACGCCGGCGCAAATGTCAATCTGGGCGATGGTTATGGCCGCTCGCCTTTACAACTGGCGAAACGAAGCAATTACAGGGAGATGGTTGAAATACTATCGGCAGCTGGTGCAAAATGAGCCGGTCAAAAGCCAGAGGACCTCTGAGCAATTCGGCATTTACCGAGAATCACAAGCATGACTCCTGAATCCGCTATCATCTTTTTTATCACCATCATTATTTTTTCGATAACGCCTGGGCCCGGTGTATTCGCAATTATGGCAAAATCGATGACCGGGGGGGTGCAGCCCTGTATCAGTCTGGCACTGGGTATGGCGCTTAGCGATGTCGTCTATCTGATACTGGCCTGCTATGGGCTCTCGGCCATTGCCGAACAATGGGGTAGTGTTTTCACACTGATTCGAATTGCCGGTGCTATTTACCTGATCTACCTGGGCTGGAAAATGTGGCGCAACCGCGCCAAATATATCGAGCCCGATTCGGATAAAAATAAAATGGCTGGATTTGTAACAGGTTTTCTTATCTCGGCATCCAACCCCAAAGTGATCCTGTTTTACGTTGCCTTTCTGCCGAGCTTTATGGATCTGTCCAGCCTCAGCGTAAACGATATTATGCTGGTCTCGTTTTTAACCTTTACCGGTTTGATGATTGGCTTAATGTCGATTGCCTTCAGCGCCGCCTGGGCCAGGCGATTTTTCCGTTCGGAGAAGGCGATGACCGGTCTCAATCGAGTAGCCGGTTCGATTATGATCAGCGCCGGGGTTTATCTCGGAACCCGCTAGCCCGCATATTGCATAAGGCACGTAGGATGGGTACAACCCATCACTAATAGGCTAAGGTAAAAATTTATCGTTCACTATGCCATGATGATGGGTTGCACCCATCCTACTTTTTGCTAAGTTGTTGTTGGCGTTTGAATATGAACCCAACGATCGCGGCAAAGATCATCGCCAGATATTCAAACGGTGCGAGTAAACTGGCTTCTGCATAACGAAACGAAATAACAAAATTTCGCTCAGCGGATAGGTTGTCGACAGGACTCTTACCATCGCGCTGATCAGCGACATAAGCAATAAATTGCCAATGAATGTAGCAACACCAAGGGTCGGATGATCGCGTCGTTCAGACCCGGCTGTCGTTACTGAAACCATGCAGTGATTTAATCTGCGGATCAGTGTGCCTGAATCATTGCACTTAAAGTAGTTACTCTTGTTTTTAGAGGTGTCCTAGGGTCGGATATAGGCGTATCCCTGCTGCTGCAACTCCATTATGCGGGCGACACCGGCTGTCACCTGACCGACTCCTTCGAGTAATTTCGGCATTTTGCCGGTTTTTTCCGCCACCTTCTTCATCGTATTACCGCAGGCACTAAAGGTTATATCCTGCATCGCCAGGCTGGTTACGCGACTTGCCATTATACTTTTTTCGGTCATCAGACCCAGGCCCGGGCCGTAAGCTACGATCTCAATTATGATGTTGTCGATTCCGTAGAGCTTTTGCAGGTTAACTGCATTATTCAGGGCAATTTTCTGGGTACGTGGATCGTCAGTGCTGACCTGAATCACCAGTTTATTCTTGGTATGCGAATCGGCACTGACCTGAGCAGAAAACATCAGCATCGAGCTCAACATCAGCAGCAAAAACGGTTTTAGTAATTGATTCATTTCCAGCCTCCGGGCTTTCCCCTTTTATATTTATCTAAGCAGTTTATGACTAAAATCGGATATAGCATATACCCCATTCAGGATCAGTCCGCTATTGGACAAGGTATGGGCAAAATAGTTTACTTAAAACGCATAGATTCCCGATCAATGACGCGGGAAACCGACCGGTTCAGTCTAGCTGCCTGGACTGGGTAAAGCCGAAATTATTTTTACCCGAGTGTTTGATCATGTACATCGCCTTGTCTGCCTGCTGGATAATTTCTTCAGAAGTCGTGCCATCGTCCGGATAGATCGCAATGCCGATACTGGCACTAATTTCAATCTCCTGTTCCCTGTACATTATGACTTGTGAAATTTTTTCGATCAATTTTCCGGCCACGCGTCGAGTAACCTTGATGTTCGACATATTCGATAGAATAATCAAAAATTCGTCACCGCCAATGCGTGCGACCGTATCGGTTTCTCGAATCTCGGCCCGGATACGGTCTGCCGTTGTTTTGAGCACAATATCACCGCATTCGTGTCCATGGGTATCATTGATTAACTTGAAACCATCGAGATCGACAAACATTACCGCGGACAATTGCTTGTTACGGCGTGATTCGGCAAGTGAGCGTTCCAGTCGGTCCTTGCACAGACGTAAACTTGGCAGTCCGGTGAGAGAATCATGATTCGCATGGAATTTGAGTTCAACTGCGATCCTCTCGCGCTCTTCTACTTCTATCTGTAATTGCTCGACTGTTTTTACCAGTTCCTCGGTACGCTCTGCCACCTTGGCTTCGAGCGATTCCTTGGCTTCCAGCAACTGCGCCTCGATATTTTTTTGTTCGGTTATATCCTGCAATACTCCGAGAGTCTGTTCGACGACACCGTTCATAGTCCGGTTAGCTGAACTCAGCTCGCGTACCCAGCGGATTTCACCATCGGCACGCCGCATTCGAAATTCCACCGAATAATCCAGTCCGTCTTTAAAGTATTTTTCATAGACGGCTGCAACACGCGCGTGGTCGTCTTCAATTACGTCCGAAATATCGTCTTCTCTCGATTTGACCGCTTCCATCAGTTGTTCCGGCGTTACGCCGTGAATACGCGCATAGCCAGGACTAATGTATAGATAGGTTTCCGACACCTCACTGTAGATATAGTGACCGATATCGGCACTCTCTTCCGCCTGCTGCGATAGCGCGTCACGATACTCGAGATCCAGTCTGTGTTGTTTTAGCCTGGTAATGTCCTGCACTATGCCGAAAGCGTCCTTATGCTTTCCACCATCATTCAAGACGAGGAAGGCGACTTCGCGAATATGTCGAATTTTGCCATCCTTGCGAATAATTCTATATTCGATATCGTGTGATCCGGTGTCTTTCTGCGCCTTGTAGGAAGATTCGTAAAACTCCTTGTCATCGGGGTAAATTTGTTTAAGCCAGGATTTCCAGTTTTTTTGTGCTTCCATCACCTCTTCAATACTCATGCCGAAAATTCGGGCGTATCCCTCGGAACAGGATTTTATGCGATTGTGTTGATAGTCCCATTCACAATGACCGATATTGGCAATTTTCTCGGCAGTGTCCAGTAAGGATTCGCGATGGCGAAGTTCCTCCAGCTCACTGGCGAGCTGTGCACTGGTCATAGCTTGAAACTTCACATCTTCCACGCCTTAACTTTACCCTTTTCTGTATGTTTTCAATGCCTTATTGCGCCGAAATGGTTGATTTTTATTTATTGCCGACCATCTCGACTCAGAGTATATACGTGAAACTGTTTTATAGCCATGCTAGCTAAAAGGCTAATATCGCTATAGAGAAACTGGCTTTTTAAGTGTTCAGCGCTCATAATTTCGGTGAAAACAGCAGGTAACAGGCATGAGTAGCGTACCGAGGTCAGTTCAATCCGATAGAGAATTGCTTATTGCAAAGTTGCGCGTACTGCTGGGTGATCGCGTTTCAACCGCCGATTCGGTATTGCAACAGCACGGTCGAGGGGAATCCTGGCATCCATCACAGCCACCCGATGTTGTTGTTTTTGCACAATCCACTGAAGAAGTTTCGCAAATAGTCAAATACTGTGCCGAAAATGCGACTCCGATTATCGCCTATGGTAGTGGCACTTCGCTGGAGGGGCAGGTTCAGGCCGTTAAGGGCGGCGTCTGTATCGACCTGAGCCAAATGGATCAGGTGATTGAAGTCAACAACGAGGACCTGGATTGTCGGGTCCAGGCCGGGGTAACACGTAAGCAACTCAACCAGTATCTACGCGATACGGGCCTGTTTTTTCCCGTCGATCCAGGTGCCGATACCTCGATCGGAGGCATGACTGCGACGCGCGCCTCGGGTACCAATGCGGTACGCTATGGCACCATGCGCGAAAACGTTTTAGCGCTAACCGTGGTCACTGCCAGCGGTGACATCATCCATACCGGTACCCGCGCACGAAAATCGGCCACGGGCTATGACCTCACACGACTGTTTGTCGGTTCCGAAGGCACCCTGGGAATCATTACCGAAATCACGTTACGCCTCTATGGACGGGCAGAGACAATATCGGCAGCGATCGTCAACTTCCCCGACGTGCGTTCGGCTGCCGACGCTACCATTCAGACTATCCAGATGGGAATTCCGGTAGCCCGTATCGAACTGGTAGATCGCGCCTACATCAAGGCGATCAATGAATATAGTAAAACCGACTATCCGCTACGCGACACTTTGTTCCTCGAATTCCACGGCACCAAAGACTGGGTCGCAGAGCAGGTAAAGCTATTCGATGAAATTTCGCGTGAATTTGGTGCCAGTGGGTTTGAATGGGCGGAACAAGAGGAGGACCGGAATCGCCTCTGGAGCGCTCGGCACGATGCATACTATGCGGGGCTGGCGATGGCACCCGGCTGTCGAGGTTATGTTACCGATGTCTGCGTGCCGATATCCAGACTCGCGGATTGCATCGCGCAAACCCAGCAGGACCTGGCCTCGACAAAACTCTATTCGCCCATAGTTGGCCACGTCGGTGATGGCAATTTTCACCTCACCATATTCATCGACCCGGATGATGATGAAATGTTCGAGGCCGCCTTACAGATCGATGCGCGTCTGGTGCAGCGCGCACTGGAGATGGGCGGTACCTGTAGTGGAGAACATGGCATTGGCCTCGGTAAACTCAAACACATGCGCAAGGAACATGGCGATGGTGCAATAGCCATGATGCAGGCGATCAAACAGGCGCTCGACCCGCAAAATATAATGAACCCCGGTAAACTAATCGATTGCTAGACGTTTTTCGAATCCCAGAGATTCTACATGCGCTTTTAGTTGCGGGAAAAATTGATCAAATACATTTAAAATCAAATCTTCATTCCGGCGTAAATCCTCGATTGCATTATCGAAGGAATTAGGAAAACGAATTCTTGCTGCGATGCGATCAAGTGCCTCGGCAACTGAATCAATATCCTGATATGAACCAAACCAGTCATGAGAAATCATGCGCGAGGTGACGCGACGCATTTCGCTACCCGGCATCAGACATTGCCCGTGTTTCATCCGCAGGTAAAACTCTGCTATCACCTCGTCTAAATTTCGAGGGTCAAACTTGTGCCAGTGGTTGACGAGTAAGTGATCAAAATAAACATCCAGCGCGATGCCTGCAAAGCGTCTTCGTTTTTTACTGAAACATTGCCTGATCTCGCTAACCATCGGGTGAGCATCGGTAAAGCGATCAACAGCTCGATGATTTTTCAGCCCGGCTAACACCGCTGGACTCAGTGTCGACTGATCAATCCCATGCGCGAAATCCCCCAACAGGTTACCCACCGTCGATTCAACAGTCGGCTGTGATAAAACCAGGTGGGCGAAGTAATTCATCATCCAGTCACAAAATGCTATTTCAACATTAAAGGCTTCTTATAACTTGGTAAAAATAACACTTGAGCGAATTGCGTGAAATCCTCGATCGCGAAGAACCCGACTACAAGCTCTAAAATGATAGTCGCAATATCTAAGGAGCCTCTGATCAATCCAGCTAAATTATTCCAGTTGCCCGGAAAAGATCTCCGAATTAATGCCCAAATGATGGATAAGATATGACGCACCATTGCCGACCAGGAGGATTTTTATCACTGCTGGACCGGTTTCGAATACCACGGGTATCTGGTAAGAAACGAGATCGATTTCTCCAAGGCCGTCACTGAATCCTGACTGGTCGGTAATATATTGCGGTTTGCCAATCGATCTCAACTCACCAAGCCGGGTAAATAGCCGATAGACATCTTTACCCTTATCGGTTTCAAATTTAGCCCGCGCCTGTGGAGAAAGCATTGGCGCCAGTTCTGAAAATTTCCATTGCGCTACCACAGGCAAAGTATTATTTAAATAGGGCACAGCGGTTTCGTCATATCGCCTGGCATTCATGCTAAATAACAGGACATAGAGAACCAGGCCCACAACAACCAAAGCGATAAATATCAAGCTGCGTATCAGAACCGGATGCATAGATTTTTAGGCATATTCTTAATAAGATTCGTGGGAACTTAGCACATTTGCATTACAGAATATATTCGACGGCTGCCCTGAAATGCAATTCAGTCAATTCAAACTACCAGAGTATTGTCCGAGTTCCTTTTGACTCTCAAGATAATTACTATTGCCCGGAAAAATCTGCAGCGCCCTGTCGATACCAGTAGCGCCAGGCGCAGGCTATCAAAAACAGGGTTATTGTTCTGTTAAACATGCCATTTTTTACCAGTGCTTCAGGCTAATCTGGCGCCATTGGGGACATCGCTTTCGGGCCTTGCCAGTACCACGGCACCGTCCTGCCGATGAAACCCGGTTACCAGGCATTCGGAGCGCATCGGCCCAATTTGTTTTGGCGGGAAATTCACCACGGCTAATACCTGCCGGCCAAGTAAATCGGCTTTGCTATACAGGTCAGTAATCTGCGCACTCGATTTTTTGATACCAATTTCATCACCAAAATCAACTTTGAGTTTGAACGCGGGAACCCGTGCTTCAGGAAAGTCTTCGACTTCAATTATGGTACCGATACGAAGTTCTACTTTTTCAAAATCTGCCCAGTTTATGGTTTCCATTTAACTGCCCTCCAGGGAGCCTCTGTGTATTCATGAGAATTCACTGCGAATAGAATGACTCTGCTCACCAATTGCAGGCACAGTCCTGATTTCACTGACCTGGTTGGAACGAATCGCCGCTACCGCGGCCACACTGGCTTCACCCGATTCGGTTTTCACTCGCAATCTTCGTAATTGAGGATGTTTAGAGAGGCCCGCAACGTCGTTCAAGCGGCCATAGGCGATACCGGCTCGATTGAGTCGGTCGATAATCGCCCCCCCATCCAATTGCGAAAATACGCCATTAATCGTCTGGTCAACCAGTTCTCGATGTGCTACCCGCTGCGCATTAGAGCGCAGGCGTTCATCATCGGGTAGTTCGGCCTGTTCAAGAACATCGGCGCAAAACCGTTTCCATTCGCGTTCATTCTGGATGGCTAAAACCACGTCGAGATTATCCCGGCTGCGGTAAGCACCGTAGGGACTAATCGTTGCATGATTAATGCCGACTCGCGGCTGGATGGTCCCGGCATAGTCATAGTGCAGTAGTGGCACGGCCATCCATTCAACGATGCTATCGAATAGCGAGACATCGACGACGCAACCTTCACCGCTGTGCTGGCGCTCGATCAGTGCCTCCAGAATAGCACTATAAGCCTGTTGCCCACAGCTGATATCGCAAATTGAAACGCCAACGCGACCCGGCGCATCGGGCGTGCCGGTGATCGATGTCAATCCAGACTCGCATTGTACCAACAGGTCGTAGGCCTTCATGTCACGATACTCGCCCTGTTCTCCATAGCCCGAAATATTGCAACAAATCAGTTGCGGATAAAGTTTGCGCAAACTACGCGATCCCAGTCCCGAACGAGCGGCCGCACCCGGTGCCAGGTTTTGAATAAAAACGTCGGCTTTTGCCAGTATCCGATGTATCAGGGCAGCGTCTTCTGCATCCTTGATATTCAGCACCAGTGATTCTTTGCCACGATTTAACCAGACAAAATAAGCTGACTGACCGTCGACCACGCTGTCGTAACCACGCGCGAAATCCCCCTCTTGACGTTCGATTTTGATTACCCGTGCACCCGCATCGGCGAGACGGCAGGAGCAGTAAGGCGCCGCTACCGCCTGTTCGAGAGTCACGACCAGGATATCGGCAAGATCGAGCATTAAAATGACCTGGGCAGGCCAAGGATATGGGTTGCGATATGCGATAGTATCA
>Ga0114948_10001189_pt1 | contig 11103 bp, 9 predicted proteins | sample CR04metaG_FD_83877 | JGI IMG/M metagenome (GOLD analysis project Ga0114948, IMG submission 83877) | Deep subsurface microbial communities from Mariana Trench to uncover new lineages of life (NeLLi) - CR04 metaG | ecosystem: Environmental > Aquatic > Marine > Ocean trench > Sediment | place...
ACCGGAGCAGCCCGTAGTCGATGTCCTTCATCGCGATGAGCTCGCCGCCCGCCAGGCTGACGACGACCGGCACACCCAGTCGCCCCCCGGTCCAGACCGCCACCCAGCCTGGCTCATCTGCCCAGAAGGCATGAATCACCACGAACGCGCCCCGGCGATGTTCCTCGGCAATTGCGCGGGTCACACGTCGCCATAGGCCGACAACCCGAAACCCGAGTCGCCGTCCGCCGCCGAAGGCGTGCACCCGCGCCGACCCGATCGCATAGCTGGCCCGCCGGTGAGGCCAGCGGAGCGCGTAGACGTGGACCTCGTACCCGCTGTCGGCCAGCCGGTCGACATGGCCGCGCAGGGCAGGTATGCACCAGTCGGTGGTGCTGGTGCTGAAGCCGGGCACCAGCAGTGCGATTTTCATCCGCCCACCCGCGCCGGTGGATCACTCAGGCTGACCGGGGAGCCGGACGCAACGATCTGATAGATACGCAGCGCCTGGCGACCTACCGTCGGCCACGAGAGCTGGCGGGCGAACCGCCGTCGCACCTGTCTGGACGCGGCCCGCAGGCCCGTGTCGGCGCATCTGACGAGCGCCGTGGCGAGCGCACCGGCGTTGCCGCACGGCCACAGGGCGCCCACCGCACCGCCTCCCGTGATCACCCGGAACGACGGGATGTCGGTGACGACCGGCACCGCGCCGCAGGCCATCGCCTCGAGCAGCGCATACCCGCTGCCCTCGTGGTGACTGCCGAGCACGAAGAGATCGGCGGCGCTGTGGAAGGTGGCCAACCGCTCGTGCGCAACCTGGCCGCGGAGATGCACGCGGCCGGACAACTGGCGCGACCCGGCGATGTGCCGCTCCACATCGGCCCGTAGCTCCTCGGTGTGGAAGAGCATCGTCAGGTGGGCGTCGCCAAGCCGAGGCAGCGCGCGCTCGAACCCCGCCAGCACCGTCAAGGGGTCCTTGTTCGCGTCGAGCCGCCCCACCCAGAGCAGCGCCGGCTGGCCCAGCAGTCCGGTCATGGCGCGCGCCCGACGACGCCCGATCGGCTCGAACCGCGTGCTGCTCTCCATCACCTCGAACACCGGCTGGTCGGCGCCGATGAGCCCGGCCGCGCGCCAGGGCTCGGCCAGCGGCGCGGCGGCGAACAGGAAACCGTTGGCGGCCCGCAGCCCCACACGGCCGAGCGCGCGGCGCGCCGGATGCCGCGGGAACCGGTTGGCGTGGTCCTGCAACACGATCGGCGTCTCCGGGAACGTGCGGCGTAGCAGCCACGTCTCCACCGGGAAGGACAGCCCGTTGACATGGAGCAGGTCTGGGCCGAGCGTCGCGAGAACGCGGTGCAACCGGCCGTGCGCCAACGCCTGCGGCCGCACCGGGGCCGTACGCACGAAGTGATATCGGACCTGACCGCGCCGGACGATGGCGTCCCGTGTGAAGGCAACCATCGCCGTTACCCGCTCGACGCCGGCCGCGGCCAGCGCGTCGCCCCAGCCGGTAAGGGTCGCGTAGCGATCGAGCAGCGCGTCCGGGTCCGTGAGGTCCCGGTCGTACGTGTAGATCAGTTGAGCGACATGCATTCGAGCCCTTGGGCGTCGATGGCACACCGCCGAAGGCGGCGCGCCAGACCGGTGTCCAGGAGCTTGACCGCCCCGTCGATCCGGACACGCGTCGCCCGGCTCCGGTGGGCGGCGAACACACCGGCCAGCTCCGGATCGGCGACGAGCGGGCGCCCCCCGACCGCCACCAGCAACACGTCACGCCGTCTGGCGGCAATCAGCGACTCGGCCGGGTCGTCGGCGAGCCGGTGAATCACCAGGAGGTCCGCCTTCAGCCCGGTCGCGATCCGCCCGGCGCCGGGCACCCGCAGCAACCGCCCCGGGTTGGTGGTCACCATCTGGAGCGCCTCGCCGGCCTCCACGAGCCCCCCGTCAACGGCGACACGCAGCTCGTCGAGCAGGTCGAACGACCCGGTCACCCGCGAATCGGTGCCGAGACAGATCCGCGTCTTCGACGCCGGGCAGGCGTCGAGGAACTGTCGAATCGGGGCGGTCCGGCCCAGCAGGAACAGGTTCGAGGCGGGACACCAGACCAACCCCGCGCCCCGACGCACCACACGGCTCCAGTCGGCGTCGCTCAGACCGACCCCGTGCACGAGCACCGAGTTGTCGCCCAGACACCCCATGCGCTCGAGCTGCCCGAGCTCGTCGCGCGCCGCCTGGTCGGTCCCCTCGGCGAGATGCAGCAGAAACGGATGCTCGGGCGGCGTCGCGCGAAACCGCGCGGCCACGTCGCCACCCGGCTCCCCGCGTGCGCCCGCCGCACCGTGCTGCAGACCGAGCGAATGCGCCCAGCCATAGCGCCGGAGCACGCGAACAGGAAACCGAAACCGCAGCTCTCGATACAACGGGTTGTGGTGCGCGACGGTGGTGACGCCGGACAGCAGGTTCTTCATGCCACCGATGAACAGCCGGTCGGCCAACCGAAACGCCTGTCCACATTGCAACGACGGGTCGTTTCGCAGACGCGGCCGCATGTCATCGACCCACTGGCTGGCATTGCCGTAGACTGGCCGGCACTTCAGCCGGCCGTAGTGGTTGAGCTCGAGATGGTCGTGCGCGTTGATCAGACCGGGCAGGACAACGGCGTCGTCGAGATCGACCACGTGATCTCCAGGGCGGGGCGCGGTGTCGACCGACAACACACTGGTGCCATAACGCATCGACGTGGCGAGACCCTCCGCGGTCACCACCTGTGCATGCCGGAGCGCGACCGGTTGCGCGAACATCTCACATACCTCGTCTACCCGGCGGGTCCAGAGCCAGGTCAGACCGACGTGCGTGGAACACGACCACCACCGGCACCCTTCCCCAGCGACGGCGAAAGGCGTCCGCGTCGTTCCCGGTCTCCGCCTCGAGCCCGATCTCGCGAACCTCGCACGCCGCAAACCCGCACCGACCCAGCGTGTCCCGGTGCTCGTCGACCGACCGGGGATGGTACGGCAGCTCAAACCGACGTCCACGCCGATCGTCGAAAGTACGACGCCACCCGTCACCGGCCCACGACACATGGAAGTCTGAGAACACCAGATGACCGCCCGGGCGCAGCACCCTGTGGATCTCGCCCACCCACCGTGTCAGGTCGGCGACGTCGCCGATCATCAGGGACGCCAGCGCGAGATCGAACACGGCAGCCGCCACGGGCAAGTTGACCGCGTCACCGCACACAAGCGCGCCGGCACCGGTGTCACAGCCTGCCGTGAGCATCTCCCAGCTGAAGTCGACACCCACGATGTGGCGCGCGCCCGCACGCGCCAGTACCGGCCGATACCGCCCGGTCCCGGTACCGACGTCGAGCACGCGCTGCGCCCGTATCCTTCCGAGCAACGCTTCAGTGACCCGCTGCTCGACCCGCATCAGCGCATTGTGGGCTCGCGCCGGGTAGACCGGCGCCCATCGCGCGTATGCCTCACGCGTCTCGAGCACCGCTGGCCGTCGCAAGAACCGCAGCATCCGAGCAGCGGCTGGCGAAGCCCTCCGCTTCCTCCCGTCTCCTGCCTCCTGTCTCCTATCTCCTCGCAGCACTCTCAAAATCCCGTCGTCTCCGGTCGCTGATATCGGATCAATCGCTGCAACGCCCGCAGTTCGTAGGGTGCCGCATGCACACCCAGCGCGTAACGCCAGGCACTCACCGCCTTGAGCAGCACGCGATACGCCGTGGTCAATCGCCGATCGGTGACGGTCGGATAGTAGGCGTTGAGGACACGCTCGAAGTTACGCACCCGGCGCCGGACCTTCTCCTCCAACCAGGGCAGGTTCGCGCCTCGGCGCAGCGACGTGCGTCCCCACATCGGCGACGCCCATTCCTCCAGCGTCTCCGGGAACCGGAAGCCCTGCGCCTGTGCCGCCTCATAGAGCGCCCCATCGGCCGGCACCGGGGTGTAGAGATACATGACGATCTCGGTTGCCGGGTTCACCCGTTTGACCTGCCGAATAAAGGCAAACGTGCGCTCCATATCGGCGACCGGGTCGGGTGGCGATCCGAGCACGAACGAGAACTCCGGGACCACGCCCCACTCCCGCATCCGGCGCGCCAGCTCGAGCGACAACTCAGTCGACGCAGTCCCCCCCTTGTTCATCCGTGCAAGCGCCTCGTCGGAGCCGGACTCGACTCCGGTGTAGACCATGCGCAGCCCGGAGCGTGTCATCTTGCGCCATGTGTCGTCGCCATACGCCATGAGGGTGTCGACCCGCCCCAACCCCCACCACGCGAGATCGAGGTCGTTGATCCGCTCGCAGACCTCGGCGGTGCGGGACTCGGAGACGAAGAAATCCATGTCGGCCATCTGCACCGCGTCGATGCCGTAGCGAGTCACGAGACTGCGGATCGTGTCGTCCAGCCGCTCCGGGGACTCTGCGATCCACCGCCGCTGTGACATCGCGACCACCGCGCAGAAATTGCAGGCGAACGGGCACCCAAACGACGAGTTGTGGACGATGGTGCGCCGGCCGAGATAATTGTCGTGGATGTAGTGCTCCATCGGCAGCCGGTGATACGGCAGCCGTGGCAGCTCGTCGAGCGGCGTGAGCGGCGCCTGTGGGTTATGGACGATCCGATCGCCCTGTCGCCACGACAGGCTCGGCACCGATGACAGGTCGCCGCCGCGCTGGCACACCTCGATGAGGCTGAGCAACGGATGCTCCCCCTGCGAACGGACGACAAAATCGACATACGGCGCTCCGAGCACGGTGTCGGCGTGCTGGGTGGGAAAATATCCCCCCCAGACGATCGGCAGGTCGGGGACCGCCTGCTTGACCTCGCGGCAGACCGGGACCGCCTCTTCGAGCTGAGGGCCCGCCATGACCGTGACACCCAGGAGCCGCTCGCGCGCGGGGGCCGACCGCGCCAGCTCGATGATGCGCCGGGCCGGCGCGCGCTCGATGTTCGCGTCAACAAGCGTCCAGTCGTGTCTCCCCTCGAGGACCGCGGCGAGCGACAACATCGATAGGGGCAGCGGCTGCTTCCCGGGAGTAGTCGACAGGGGGTTGTAGAGCAGGATCATGTCGCGACCCACAAGCCGAATGCGGCAGGGCCGCGTCGCATCTTCAGTCCGCCGACCAGTCGTCGCAGCGACCACCCCAGACCCCCGCTGGACCGAAAAAACCGGGACCCCAGGCCGAGCTCGCCGGCGGCGCGCCACAGGTCGGAGAAGGTCAGATACCCGGCGCCCTGGCGGACCACATCCTCGAGTCCGTACTCGGACCGGAACTGCTGATCGGCGCGGCGCAGCATCGCTTGCCCGTCGGCCGCCCGCCGGAAGGTCGGCGAGTCCATCACCAGCAGCGCCCCACCGGGCGCGACCTGCCGGGCGGCGCCGATGATCGTGGCCATGACGTCTGGGGCATAGTGCAGCGAGCCGTTGAACACCACCAGGTCGAACTGCGCGGGTGCAAACGGCGCTCGATCGAAGTCGGCCTGAACGCAGACGAACCGGCTCGGGTATCGCGGCCAGACACCGAGCCCGTCGACGGCGTCGTCGAGCCAGTCCAACGCCACCACGCGGTGCCCGAGCGCCGCCAACCGGTGCGACAGCCAGCCGTTCCCGGCTCCGAGGTCGAGCACCGTGAGCGACCGGTCGTCACGTCGGGCCAGCACGCGGCCGCAGAGCCGCCCGAAGGTGTCGCGTCGCACCCGCCAGATGTCGGCCTGGGGGTGGCGGTCGTCGACATCGGGCAACCGTCGGTAGTAGTCCGGGTCATCGGTCCGGTAGCCGTCTCGGAGCCGCACGTGCCGATACTGCGCGAGGAACGGCTCGAGCTGAGCCAACCGATCGGGAGACAGCAGCCGGTAGACACCGGCGCGACGTTCGTAGTCTCCCGAACAGGATGGGCACCGCAGTCCAGTCGCCGTCCCATCGAGGAAGGCCGAACAACCCGGGCAGACGAATCGCGGGCGCCATGCGCTGTCGGCGCGGTCAGCCTGCATTTCGGAGCACCATCAGGAAGTGGTCGCCCAGCTGCCGGAGCCCCGGCCAGTGCGCGACACGGTCGTCGAGCCACAGGAGCCGCTCGACCAGCCGTGGGTGCCGGCGGGCAACGCGATCCAAGTAAGGTGGCGGCGCCAGCACGGCCAGCCCACGGAGGGCGAGACGCGTGAACCCGGCGGCAGTGAACACGCGTTCGAACGCCCGCGGCGTGTGGTAGCGGGTCCAGACCCGGCGCCCGTGAAACGGCACCGCCACGGCGCCGGACGCGAAGCGCACGCCGGCCCGCCGCCAGTCCATCCGGAGGCCGAACAACGCGAGCTCCCATGGGCAGACACGACCCATGACCGAGGCGACCAGCACGCCGCCTGGCTGGAGACGAGCCGCGAGACCGCGCGCGGCAGCCGCAAGGTCCGGTACGCAGTTGAGCGCGCCGAGCCCCGAGTAGGCGGCATCCCATCGACCAGGGGCCAGCCGCCGGACCTCGTGGATGCCCAGATGGATGGCGGTCGCCGACCCGGTCCGCCCGTCCACCCCGCCGAACCGGGTCGCGGCGGCACGCACCATGCCGGGGGACCAGTCCAGGGCGGTGACGTGGTAGCCCGCACGTGCCAGGTACGCGGCGTCGAGCCCGGCGCCGCAGCCGAGGTCCAGCACGGTCGAACCGACGGGCACGTGGCACTGCACCGCCGCGCGGATGTGCTGCCGCATCGACTCGAGCACCACGCTCGCCGAGGTCGACGCGGTGTAGTCGGCGGCCACAGCATCGAACGCCCGCCGTGTCTCGACCAGTCGTGCCGTCGTCACGCCCACAGACGGCTCCTCATGCCCACCTTCAACGAGCAGACACAACGCCGACAGACCGGGTTGGTCGTCACGACGAGTCCGCGTCTGAACCGCGGCAGGTCGTCGTGGATGATGCTCGGCAGCGGCTTCTCCCGCACGTTGCCGATCGGGTCGTGAAAGAAACAGGGCCGGACGGCGCCGTTCGCCTCGACCACGGCCGAGACCCACGGCGCGTTGCACGACACCGGCGGAAACGGCCCCTCCCCGCGCAGGGCCCGGTAGTACCGCGGGATCCGGCGCAGCTTGTCCGGCGCTTCGGCGATGAACCCGCTGTCGAACTCATGCGCCAGGTCCCGTTCGGTCCGGTCGATGATCGCATCCAGCTCGTCGAGGTCGGCCGCGCCCGGGAGGAGCGCGAGCAATCCGTGGTGAGCGTCCAGCGTGACACCGAGACCCGTCGTTGGCACCGCCGCGCTCGTGCGGCCGAACGCGCTCGAAGACAGGTCCGCCGCGAGAAACGAGATGCCGTCCAACCCCAGCCGATGGGCGGTCGCGACCAGGTCCGGCAGCTCGCGGAAGTTCGCGGCGTGCAGCGTTGCCCGTGCCGCGACCGGGAGTCGGGGCGCCAGTGCGCGCAGCCGCGCCAGACCGGCCTCGAGCGCGCCGAGCCCGTCGATCCCGCGCACGGCGTGGTAGCTCGCCGCCCCCGCCCCATCGAGCGACACCGTCACCCGGTCGACAGACGCCGCCACCGCCTCGGCCCGGCGTTCGAGCAGCACCCCACTGGTCGCCAGCTCGACACGCGCGCCCTGGCCGCCGAACAGCGCCGCGATCCGGCCGAAATCGGGTCGCAGCAACGGCTCGCCGCCCGAGAGCAGCACCCGGCTGATGCGCAGCGCCGGCACGGCCCGGGCCACCTCGACGATCTCCTCGTAGCTCAGGTCGTCGGCGCCCGAGCTCCGCCACCAGTCGCACGAGAGACACCGGCTGTTGCAGCGGCTGGTGGGATAGAAGACCAGCAGCGGCATGACCAGATTCCGGTTGGTCAGCTCGCCGAGCCGGCACGCGGCGGCCGTCGCAACAGTTGCGAGCGAAGGCGTCATCAAAGTGACCCAGAAGACGGCGGCGCCCTTCCGCCTTCGCCAAGGCTTCGGCGGACCAACCAGCTTCCTCCCGACTCCTGACGCCCGTCTCCTGTCTCCTGTTCATGGCGCGTCAGCGTCATCCCCAGACGGCCAATCCGGGCGCGTACCCCCACCTTGAGCATCCGCCAGTAGTCGGGCCGGGCGCGACAACGTTGCTGGTGCCAGGCCACTTCGTTGACCATCCACTGCGTGACCCAGCCGTAGAACCGTCGTGAATGCCGGCCCGTCACCACGACCCGCCGGTCGGACCCGTCGAGCCAGGAGGTCGTGGCGACGATGCGGTCGGCGACGCGGTCATGGTACGGGGTCCCCTTGATCGGATAGGCGACGGTCGTCAGAAAGCGGTCTGGCGGCGCCGCCTTGAGATGGTCCACCGTCGCCTCGAGATCCTCGATTCGCTCGCCGTCGTAGCCGAGCATGACGAACAACCCGGACTCGATGCCATGGGCACGGAGCAGCCGGACCATCTCCCGCACCCGGCCGGCGTTGGTGTCCCGCTGCATCAGGTCGAGTACCCGTTGCGACCCGCTCTCGGACCCGATCCACAACCGGAAACAACCCATCTCGGCCAGCGTCCGTACCACCGCCTCGTTGAGCCGGTCCTCTCGAGTGATCGTCTCGAATGGCACCCGGAGTCGACGACGAGCCAGTTCGACGGCGTAGCGCTCGAGCCACCGGTGATTGATGGTGAACACGTCGTCCGCATACCAGACCATGTCCGGCCCGTAGCGGTCGACGATCTGCTCGAGCTCGTCGGCGACGTTGGCCGGCGACCGCCGCCGGTGCGTGTGGCCGAAGACGCTGTGACTGCACCAGGTGCAGGTATAGGGACAGCCGCGGGCGGTGATCAACGAGACCGACCCGCGCCCGTGCTGCGTCCGCCAGACCCGCACGTACGCGTCGATATCGATCGCCGCCCGGTCCGGAAACGGCAGTGTGTCGAGCGACTCGAGTTGCGGACGTGGCTCGGTGCGGACCACCGCGCCGGTGGTGTCGCGATACGCGATACCGCGGACACCGTCCAGCGATGACGGCCCGTCACCGCTGAGGCGCGGCAGGAGCTCGGCGAGGGTCAGCTCCCCTTCGCCAGCCACGACGACATCGGCACCGTGCGCCAGATACTCCGCTGCGTAGCTGGCGGGCTCCGGTCCACCGAGCACGACGCGTGCGCCCGCGGCCCTGGCCATCCGCGTCATCTCGACCACCATGCGTCGGGTCAGGAGGTTGCCGGAAATGCCGACCACCCGCGGTCCCTCGCGCTTCAGGCGCTCGCCGAACGCTGCCACGGTCGAAAAGGTACTGTCGAACACGCCGACGCTGAACCCCTGCGCCTTGAGATAGGCGGACAGATAGAGCAGCCCGAGCGGCGGGTACGGCCGCATCACCTCCTGCTCGTGCGGGTCATCAGCGAGGTAGAAGGCGTGGCAGAGGAGAAGATCCATGGTCCTACGACAACCTCGGGTCGGGGCGGAGCCACTCGACGACGTGCTGCTCGATCGGGAACGCGTAGATGTCATGCGCGCAGCGCCAGCGCGCCAGCGCCTGCAGCGGAGCCCGCAGCGCCGTGCGCCGGGCCCAGCCGATGCGCTGATAGAACTTGAACCGCTCCACGCGTGTTCGCACGGCGCGACGGATCCACGGGCTGGCGGAGGTCACGTAATCGAACTCGGCCCACCCGTCGAGCGTGTCCGGGTAGCGATAGCCCTGCGCTACGAGCCTGTCGGCGATCTCGTTGCCCGGATACGGCTTGTAGTAGAAGATCGCCACCTCGAAGTCGGGGCTCATCGCGCGGAGCCGCTTGGCGACCCGCATCGATTCATCGACGCTGTCGGGTGGCTCGTCCGGAAAACCGACGATCAGGTTGAAGATGACGCTGACCCCGGTGCGACGGCATTTCTCGGCGGTCTCGTAGACCTGGTCCAGGGTGATGTCCTTCTTCATCCAGTCGAGCAGCGCCTGAGTTCCCGCCTCGACCCCGACCATCACGCGCCGCAGACCGGACCGCCGGGCCGCAGCCAGCACCTGGTCGTCGATGCGCGCCCCCTGGTCGGCACGCATCGTCGCGGTCCACGTGAAGCGGAGACCGCGGCTGAGAAACTGCTCTGCGATCGCTGAGACACGCTTGACGCTGGTGAAGAACGTCTCGTCCTGAAACCCGACATCTTCGACGTGGTGACGCGCCGACAGGACCGCCAGCTCGTCCCCGATCCGCTCCGGCTCGAGCCCGAACCAGCCGCGGCGATAGACATACGGGTCAGCACAGAACGTGCACCGGAAGCGGCAGCCTTGTGAGGAGATGTAGTCGATCTGCCGGCGACGCTTGAGCGTGAAGTAGCCCTCGACCGGGATCAATCCGTAGTCGTGCGCCGGCAGCAGGTTGATGTCCTGCATGGGACGCGGCGCGCCGTGGACCACCGCTTCGTCGTCCCCCGACGTCACGGCACCCGGTACGCCGTCCAGGCGCTCGCCCGCCGCCAGCCGCTCGACGATCTCAGCGAAGGTCGTTTCACCCTGACCGACCACCGCCGCGTCGACACCAGCACCGAACAGCGTCTGCTCCGGAAACAGCGACGGATGCCAGCCACCCCAGACGACGGGCAGCTCGGGTCGCCGACACTTGACGGCGCGCGTGATCCGCAACGCGTCCCGGATCGGCGCGCCGGTGAGCACCGACACGCCGAGACAGACCGTGTCGCCTGCCGCGATTGCATCGATCACGGCGGCCACGGGGTCCGACTCGAGCCGGCCATCGATGATCTGAACGTCGTATCGGGTGCGGTCCAGCGCGGAGCCGAGCGCCATCAACGCGAGCGGCATCGTGAAGAAGACCGCCTGCGGGTTGTAGAGCACGACCCTGGTCATCGTCACCGTCCTGCCGCCACCATCGGGCGGGTCGCCGCGGTCTCCGGTCCCGACTCATGCGCCGGTTGCGCAGTCGGGCGTGCGGCCGACTGCAGCGGCAACGCGTAGGGCAGTGGCCCCAGGTCGCCGTTGGGGACACGCGCTAGCCGGTCCAGTCGCCAGCGCGCGTACGGCAGCGTCGCGACGGACCGCAACAGCGACAGCGTCTGCCGGACCCCAACCCGCGGGCGTGTGAAGGTCGCCGGCTCCTGACCCCGCAACCGCCGCCAGGTCTTCCGCGCGCGGAACTCCCGGTGGAGCACGCGATGCAGCTGCCGGTAGAACGCCGTGGTGAA
>Ga0114948_10001198_pt1 | contig 11061 bp, 9 predicted proteins | sample CR04metaG_FD_83877 | JGI IMG/M metagenome (GOLD analysis project Ga0114948, IMG submission 83877) | Deep subsurface microbial communities from Mariana Trench to uncover new lineages of life (NeLLi) - CR04 metaG | ecosystem: Environmental > Aquatic > Marine > Ocean trench > Sediment | place...
CCCAGTATTAATCTCAACAAGGGCCCGGCACTATGCGGGAGCCCACGCCGTTGAATGTGTGATCACTCATTTGTTGTAGATTTCTGGTAGACGAGGTACTGCTCAACTCTCCCCCGTCTCCACCAGGAGCACAAAAAACCCTGCAAAAGTGGAGGCCAGTGCCTGAGTCGGGCCGCTGACCGGTGAAGTTGCGGTTGTTGCCGCGGCGGAAAGCCTGGACCGGCCCTGGATAATCAGTCCGCTGAACTAGGCCGTAGCCGGAACACGGGCGCGGCGATAGATCTGGATGCGGTGCCGGCAGCTATCCGCGACGAGAACGAGCCCATCGTTTGTGCTTTCCACGGCCGATGGGCGCCAGAATCGTTTCTCTTGCTCGAACAGGCCGGCGTTCTCGCGCCAGCTCGCCTGTTCGGGGTTGACATCCAGGAACTCCTGGCACCACTTCGACAGCGTCGCATCGCCGATCAGCGTCTCGGTGTGCGCTCCGTCCTCCGTGAATACCTGGACGCGGTCGTTCCGCCAGTCGGCGACGAACACCACTCCGTCCGACGTGACGTGGACGCCGGACGGCCGGTCGAACTGGCCGTCGTCCCGGCCGCTGGAGCCCAGCATGCTCACGAACTCTCCGTCGGGCGTGAAACGCTGGATGCGGTCATTCCGCCAGTCCGCGATCCAGATGCCGTCTTCACGGTCTATGGTGATGCCCCACGGGAAGTTGAACTGGCCCGGCTCAGTGCCGAATGTGCCGAAAGAGGAGATGAAGGCGCCATCCGGGGCTAGCTTCTGTATGCGTGCGTTCAGGTGGTCGACGACATGGAGGTTGCCTTCGGAATCGATGGCGATCCCAGAAGGCCGGTCGAACTGGCCGGTTCCGGTGCCGAACTCACCCCAACGGTCGATAAACTGGCCTTCCCGATCGAATATCGTGACGTTGTGCATGAACTCGTCCGTCACGTAAACGCGGTCGTCGCCATCGAGAGCGATCGCGGTGGGCTGGGTGGTTTGCCCGGGCTCGGTGCCCCAGCGTCCGAATTCGTAGAGGTATTCAGAATCCAGCGTTTGCACGCTGATCCGGACATCCTTGTTGGCGGCATTGGAGCGGCTGAGGACGAAGATAAGGCCTTTGCTGTCGAGCCGCACATCGACCGGGTTCATGAAGCCGCGGCCAAGAAACGACGCAATGCCGATCGTGTGGCTGTACGAGAAGTTCTCGAGTCCCATGTGAATATTGCTCCCGGCTACTCGGTGTGCGGCCGCGCGACGTCAGTTTCTGATCAGATCAAGCGTACTGAACTTCTGCTTGAGGACGGGCTCAGACTCGATGCCGAGCACGTCCTCGAGGAGGGTGGCGTAGACCTCTCTGAAATCTGTGTTGAACCGCACGTCGCCGTCAAGCTGATCGGAGAGCGCTAATTTCGGGTAATCGCCGTAAAGCCCGCCTTTGACGGAGTCGCCGATCACGAAGGCGGCACCACCCGAACCGTGGTCGGTGCCGGCGCCATTGTCGGCAATGCGGCGGCCGAACTCGGAGAACATCCAGATGACGGTCTCGTCTCCCTTGCCCAGCTGCCCTACGTCTTCCCAGAAACACGCAACGGCCGTCGAAACCTGGTCCCAGAGCAGGGCGTGGTTGACCAGCTCATTGGTGTGGGTGTCGAAGCTGCCGTGCGCGGCGTAGTAGATGCGGGTGCCCAGGTCGGCCGACATGACCTGCGCGATGCCCTTGAGGCTCTGCGCGATGGGGTTGTCCTCCGGGTACTCGACGTCCGAGGTGTAGTTCGCAGGCGCCTCGCGCAGCAGGTCGGCTCCGTCGAGCATGCCCCGGCCCGTCTCCAGGATGCGCCGGGAAGGGAACCCGCCATCGGCCATCGGCTGATAAATACGGCTTATCGTGTCGAGCATTGCGTCCCCGTTGCGCGCGCCGGCAAGGCCGGTATATAGCCCGTATGACTCAAGTGCTCCGACCGAGGCGACGGACACGCCCTGAGAGGCGAGCGCACGAGGCAGGCCGCGGCCGAAGTTCACGGTGGTGATCGGGTTCCTGCCTTCGGGGTCGATGAGCGAGTTGGCTTTGCCGAGCCAGCCTTCAGAGGAGCTGGTGAACGGCTCGGCCGTGTGCCAGATGTCCATGGACCTGAAGTGCGAGCGGCTGGGTTCCGGGTATCCAATGCCCATCAGGACGGCCATCTTGCCCTGGTCGAAGAGCGTCTTGAACGGGCCCATGTTGGAGTTGAACGCCAACCTGTCGTCAAGCGGGATCAAGTCGTCACCCTTGAGTCCCATGTTGGGGCGGAAGTCGTAGTAGAGCCCGTCCTGATATGGGACCAACGTATTCAGATAGTCGTTGCCACCCGAGAGCTGGATGACAACCAGATTTTTGTCCCGGTGGCCGTTTTTGTTGTTGGTCATGTCGACGTCTCGCAGGGTCGCGGTTGGCTGGTTTCCTAGCAATACTGGTAGTCAGGTGTCGAGACGATCAGCTGGAACATCTCGACGGTGCGATCGGCAGCTTCCGGCGTGCCAGAAACGGCCGGCCCGTTCCGTGTTGCGTGCTCGACCAGGACGGCCATTGAGCTGGGGCCGAGGTCGATGGAGCCCAGTGCGTCAAGACACGCCTCGACGAATTCGCCGGGCTGGAGGTTATCGCCCGCGGACTCGACCCGCTCGAGCATCCGCATGACGCCGGGCGATTCACGGCGGCCCACTTCGGAGGCGGCGAAGTTGATGCGCTCCACGAGAGAGCCGGAGTCGACCCACTCCTCGCCCTCGTGCCAGCCTTCCACGCCGGGCGGGTTGAGCAGGTGCTGCCCCATGTACAGGGTCTGGTTCGCCAGCGTGGACGTCTCCATGTCCGGGATCTCAAAACGGTCGGTCAGCCGGGCCGCGCCAAATACCAGCTCGGCAGGGCTCTTGACCTTGCGGAACCTCACAGCGGCCGATTTGAAGTGGTCCGAGTTGAAGATGGAACGGAGGATGGACCGGATGTCGCCGCCGGTCTCCTGGAAGAGGTCGGCGAGGCGTTCGATTTCCCGATCGTCGGGCTCGTCTGAAACAAAAAACAGGTAGAGGCGCATGGCGATGAAGCGGGCGGTGGCGCGTTTCCTGACAATGATGTCGATGATGTCTTCGCCATTGAAGTTGCCAGTCTCGCCAAGGAAGGATTTTTCGTCGTCATCGTGGTCCGAGGCGTCGAACCGGAACTCCATCGGGAACGGACCCAGGAAGAACGGCGGTGGCGTCGGCTTCGACGCCCACCCCGTGAACGCCCGTGCAGCGGCCTTTACGTCATCCTCGGTGTAGGCGCCCTCACCCAGATCATCAATGCCCATCGAGAACAGTTCCAGGAGCTCCCGGCCGTAGTTCTCGTTGGGCGCGTCCCTGTGGCTGTTCTGGTTGTCGAGCCAGTACATCATCCCCGGATTGCGAGAGATCTCGAAGAGGATGGTCCGGAAGCTGCCGAGGCCGACACGCCGGAACAGCGCGATCTCGGTCAGCATCTCGAGCCCATGATCGAGCTTTGTACCGCCAACCGCAAGCAGGCCGTGCCAGAACAGGGCGATCTTTTCTTCCAGCGGTTTCTCGCTGGTGGCCAGACGCCACGCCCACTGCGGGTCGGCATGACCGACCGACCGGGCTTCGACCGACGCAATAAAATAACGGTCCATCAGGTCCTGGTCTTCAGGCTGACCAGGACGGGGGTTCAGAAGCTCCTCTACCGTCGCTTCGTAGCCCATGGCGACGTGTTGATCGATCTGATCCCGCGTTGCGCCGAACCCCGCTCTGCGGAGCAGGTGGGCAATGACGGCCACATCTTCGTGTTTTGTCGCAACGGTCGTCATAACTATCAACTCCTGTGACCAGCAGACAGGCAAGCCCGACTCACGGCCTATTCTAGCTCCCGCCGACTTCCAGGTCTAAATAGTGCGAAAGTCGCCATGATTGTCGCGTAAGTCGCGTAAAGTGCAGAAAGTTTCAGGTGGCGTGAGATCGTGACGAGATGTGGACTCCTGCCCGTTCCTCCTGCAATGTCATGACTATCGAGGCGTCGCGATCGCCAAGGCCCTTCGACAGGGCGGATTCAATCTCATCCAGGACGGTCCGGGCAATCCTGATCGGCACTCCAGACTCTTCTGCCAGCCCGACAGCCAATCGCACGTCCTTGTGGGCGCCCGCGAGTGTAAACCGGGGTTCGAAGTCGCCTTTCATAAATGTTTCCGGCATCCGGACATGCAGGTTTCCGCCTTTGCCGATTGCGCTTTGCTGCAACGCCTCGAGCAAGCGGTCGGGCTCGATTCCCGCTCTTGCACCGATGGTGAGGCACTCGCCGATCACCTGATCGAGGGCGAACGTGGCGAGATTGTTCATCAGCTTCGCCACCGTACCGGCGCCGAGCGGGCCAACGTGAACGATGGCGGTTGAGAAGGCTTCCAACAGTGGACGGGCGCGCTCGACGTGCTCCGGCTCGCCGCCGATCAGGGCAGTCAGCGTCCCCGCGGCAGCGCCCTCTATTCCGCCGCTGACCGGAGCGTCGACCAGGGCTGCTCCCCGCAGTCGAAGCTGCTCGCCAACCTGCCGGACAACCGTTGGCGAATTAGTCGTGTGATCGACCACAAGCGTGCCAGGTCGGACGGTCGACCCGATGCCGTCCCGCCCCGACATCACTTGCTCCACTTCGGCTGGCCCCGGCAGGCACAAACAGACGATGCCGCACTCGGATGCCAGTTCAGTCAGGGATGTCGCAACCTCGGCCGTGGTCCCCTGGAATGCCGATCTTGCAGAAGCCTCCGTATCGAACACCAGCAGATCGTGACCGGCACGCAATATTCGTTGTGCCATCGGCCGCCCAAGCTTGCCGACTCCTACAAATCCCACCCGGGAATCCCTGCGGGACGCCATGAATACCTCTCCCCAGCTGTGTGGTCAGTGGTCCCCCGTCTGCACCGCAAACACCGGCCATGAGTACAGCGTCGCATGTTATAGGACTTTCAGCAGGGCTACTCGTACGGGTCGATTCGTGGCAGGAAAGCGTTTCGTTAAGCGCCGTCATGAACTGCCGCCTGAACTGGTACCACAGGTTAACTCGATTTTTCTACCAGCGACATTGCCTCCGTTTGCGCGCCACCGCGAGGGTTAGAAATCCGGGTTCCTCCTGCTGTTCTGGCCCTGGAGAACTATAAGTTCTGGCGTGCTGGCGTCGAGGTAAATTAGTCGACGAACGGGCCAATAATCAGGCCGGAACTGCGGAGCGGTATTCTTCGAGTCGCCGAATGTGGGCATCAGCTCCCTCCAGGCCGTCCCCCATCGTGACAATGCTCAAGTGAGTTGAGCCGATGGCGTTCCAGCCCGCGGTTGAGGTTGCCCACGAATCGCCGTTTTTTGCCCTGACCGGAAGTCTCCCCTCAAGCCCAATCTCTGAGTGGTCCCGGCCTATTTCGTTCGCGAATCCCCGCATCCGCTCCAGCTGTGTAAGGCCGTCATCGTTCGGTTGCCATTGCGGCATCCAGCCATCGGCCAATTTTGCGATGCGTCGCAGAACGACGTCTGTCGCGCCTCCACCCAGCCACACCGGAATTGGTTGCTGCACCGGCATTGGCGTGATACCGGCATCGGGGATTGAATGCCACTTGCCTTTGTAGTCGACGACCTGGTTTGTCCACAACATTCTCATCACTTCGATCTGCTCTTCGGAGCGGCGACCGCGATTCGAGAAATCTTCGTTCAAGGACTCGTATTCGATCTCATTCCATCCAATCCCGATACCAAGGCGGAAGCGTCCACCGCAGAGAATGTCGATCGCCGCCGCCTGTTTTGCGACAAGGACTGTTTGCCGCTGCGGCAATATCACAATGCTCGTCGCGAATCCGAGCGTCCTGGTGGCTCCGGCAAGAAATCCAAACAAAACAAACGGTTCGTGGAACGCCGAAGAAACGGAATATGGACCTCGCCAATCGGGTCTGTTCTCCAAGTAGGCCCCGATCACGTGGTCGTACGTGGCAATGTGCGTGTAACCAAGTGATTCAGCCGCCTCGCCGAACGCCCTGATCCCGCCGGGATCGTTACCTATCTCTGTCTGTGGAAATACGATCCCGATCTGCATGTTGACCTCGGCAATCGCGCATGGCGATTTACGGACTGATTTCTGATGGGCACCCATTGCCCACTTCGAATTAATTCAAGCCGTAATGTTAACTCCGCTGTAGATATCATCAACACCTTCAGAGGGATTAATAAGTGCAGGCTGAGTCGTTGGCACATTTCACACGAACTCGTCCGATTTCAGTAATTGTCTCGGTATTCCTCGGTCGTCTCAAGTTCGAATCGCGCGGACCCGCAATCTTCTATTTCTGAAATTCGTGAAAATCATTGAAATGGTCCGGCGCGGGCATCATCATTCCACGAGTACGTGTGTCGATCGCCAGCAAAAACAGGGCACATTCGAAATACAGCCTGAATATGCGACCCGCAGGACTCTGCATTACGTGCTCTGGACAGTTGATTCACCTAATGTGAAATCTGGGACACTCGGGGGGACCGGTATGCGTATCAACGTAAGAGGGCGATCGCTGACATATGTTGCAGCGACAATTGGCATTTTGGGGCTGATCGCCGGCTGTGGTGGCAGTGATGCTCAGCGCGCCACATCACCCGCATCCCCGGCTGCCACGAGTACAACGCTGTCCGTTACAGCGACGGCACTTCCTGAAGAATCTCCGGCAACCGAAACACCCCCTGCCCACCCAGTTGAGACATTTACGCTTGCTGCGAGCGATATCACCTTCCCGGCAATGGTGCCCAGCCAACTCCCGGTGGCCCCGAGCGGGTTTATGCGCCGATGGGGAGTGTACGAAACCGCCATGGTCTGGGCCGTGGACAGGCCCGAACTGGAAATGCGTTTGATCACCGGATGGGAGATGGACTCCGACGGTCTCGGGTGGACACTTGAACTAAAACAGGGGGTGCAGTTCCACGGTGGCTGGGGCGAGATGACTGCGGAAGATTTCGTCTGGAGTTTCGAGGATGAGATACGAGACGGCAGTATTCATTCTGGCATTGGCCTGGCCAGAGCAACGGGCGCGAGAGCAGAGGCCGTTGATATTTACACCGTCAGCATCAGACTGGACATGTTCAATTCGTTCTTCTTCGAAGCATTTTTCGGTAACGGCAGCGGCGCGTCCACGAAGGTCTTTAGCAAGAAACGAATAGAAACCCTCGGGGTTGACGCCGCGTTCCTTGATCTCTCTGGCGGCACCGGCCCCTTCGTGTTCGAGAAATGGGCCCAGGGTGATGAAGTCGTGCTCGAAGCGTTCGACCGATACCACGGCACACCTTCTCGCCTGAAGACTGTTCGTATTCTCGAAATAAAGGAGCCAGCCACACAAATTGCGGCCCTTAAGTCCGGTCAGGTCGATGCCAGCCTGGTGCCAGCTCCGCTTGCTGAGGATGTGGCCAGAGATCCACGCCTGGGCACCCTCGCATTCGGGGTCCCCGGTTCCCAGAGGCTGTATCCGCAGGGCCAGTTCTGCATGGAAACCACACTGGCAGGTGAGCCAGTCGAGCCGTACCCCCGCCCTGGATATGATCCGAGCAAGCCGTGGGTCGGCGAGTGCAACGACCCCGTCTCGCAGGAGAACGCGCGCAAGGTGCGCATGGCCATGTCGATGGCAATCGACCGCCAGAGCATCGTTGACAACATACTTGGAGGCTTCGGACGGCCCAGTTATCTGCCAGGAGTCTTACCGCCCCTTCTCGACACCGTCTGGCAGGATAGATGGTTCATTCCATACGATCTTGACGCCGCCAGAATACTACTGGTCGAGGCCGGATATCCAGACGGATTTGATGCCCTCATTCGCATTACAACCGGATCGCACCCGCTCGAAGTAGAAATGGGCCAGGCCGTGGCGCAGTTCTTAGGAGCGCTCGGCGGTGAAGTGAGGACCGAGGTGCTCACGTATTCGGGAAATAGACCCTCGGTCGTGGCCCGCGAGAGGAGCGACCTGTGGTTCCGGTCCAGCAGTGCCGGGACCGCCGAGCCACCTGAACTTACTCAGTTGCGGCGCAACCCGGAAAATGCGTTTAATCCCGGGCTGGAGGTCAGAGAGCCACTGGCTATCATCCGCCGGATGGATTCCATCACGTCCAGGATGAGATCGATAAGATTCGCGAGCAGCTTTACGATGGTTTCAGTCACAATCAGTGGATTATTCCCGTGGTTTTGGCCGACCAAATTCTGGGGATCAACACGGACAGAATTCTGGAATGGAAGATGACCACCGGTAGTGGTTACCTTGGTGACTTCGAGAACATCCGGTTTAAGTAAGGCTCAATTGCAGGATGCGATTCCTGGCCAGGAGAGTGATTGCCAGCATCGTCACACTTCTGGTCGTGACCATGCTGGTGTTCGGGCTATCCCGGATTCAAGGTGATCCGCGCGCTTTATTGATTTCCGAGGACGCTACCCAGAAGCAATGGGACGCGTTGGGTCAGGAGCTGGGGCTGGATCAGCCTGTATACAAGCAGTACTTGCTGTATGTGACCAACCTGGTTAAAGGCGACATGGGCGACTCGACGCTCCAGCGCAAGCCAGTCGCGGAGATTCTCTGGTCACGTATACCGAATACCGCCATGCTTGCTGCTGCTGCATTCGCTTTCGCCATACTGATCGGGGTTCCACTCGGCGTCCTGTCCGCGGTGAAGCGTGGCGGTTTTTGGGACCATGGAGTCCGTTCATTTGCCGTGCTGGGGCAGGCAATGCCGGTTTTCTGGGTTTCCTTGCTCCTCATCTATATCTTCGCCGTCGGGCTGAACTGGCTTCCCGCATCCCGGAACACTGGTTGGACATCGTTAATTCTCCCCGCCGTTGCGCTTGGCTGGTTTGGCGCATCCGGACAGGTGCGAATTCTGCGCTCTTCGATGCTGGACGCGCTCGACTCGGAGTACGTGCGGCTCGCCAGGGGTAAGGGAGTTTCTGCGCGTGCCGTGATCTGGAAGCACGCCTTCCGTAATGCCCTTCTTGGACCGATAACCTTTGCCGCCCTGACGCTGGCGAGCCTGATTACCGGATCAATCGTCGTGGAGACGGTTTTTTCGTGGCCCGGGCTCGGGTTGCTGGCAGTTCAGGCCGTCAGCAATTCCGACTACCCAATATTGCAGGGGGTGATTCTGCTCACGACCTTCGTCTTCGTTTTCGTCAATTTACTGGTCGATGTGTTGTACATGGCTATCGATCCCCGAATACGAATCCGATGACCACACCTGTTGCCGAACCGGTGCTATTGAACACGTGGTCGGAGACCGCACGTTATTCGAGATGGCGATTACGCCGTTGGCCAATCTCGTCGATTGTCATTCTCTCCGTACTGATCGTCTCGGCCGTTTTCGCGCCATTGATCGCACCCCATGATGCGAAGCTCGGGGATCTCGGGGACCGGCACATACCGCCGATGCTATTTGGAGGTACGTCGGATCACATCCTGGGAACCGACAGCCTTGGGCGCGATATTTTCAGCCGTATCGTGCATGGTGCACGAATTTCCGTTGTGGTAACTGTCGTTGCCCTGGGTGTGGGCGGCATTATCGGTACGCTGCTGGGCGTGGTGTCGGGCTATGCCGGTGGTTGGGTCGACGAAGTCATCATGCGTATTGTCGACATCAAGTTCGCAGTGCCTTTGATCCTGATCGCCCTGGCCCTGGCCGTGGTTCTAGGACCAAGCCTCGGACTTCTGCTGGGGCTACTGGTGTTTCTGGTCTGGGGGCACTTTGCGCGGCAGGTGCGAGCCGAGGTGCTGGTCATCGTGACCATGGATTACGTGGCCGCTGCGCGCTCGTGTGGAGCATCGCCGATCCGGATCATGTACCGCCACATCCTGCCCGGCGTGATTAGCATCGTTGCGGTTGTCGGCACATTGCAGGTGGGAGCGGTTGTGCTTGCTGAGGCATCCTTGAGTTTTCTCGGGGCAGGTGTTCCGCCCCCAACCCCTGCGTGGGGTTCGATGGTCGCGGAAGGGCGCCTTTATATCGCTACGGCCTGGTGGGTCAGCCTGATCCCGGGAGTTGTCATCGGCCTGCTGGTAATAGCAGTTACGCTCCTCGGAGACTGGCTACGAGACCGCCTGGACCCTCGACTGCGGCAGATCCAGGGGTGATCAAGGAGGATTCGTCAGGACGCAGCCAGTTTTGCGACCTGCTCGAGCCGGGCGAACGGATCGTGGCCTGGTGTTGAATCCATCGTGATGACAATCCTGTCGGCACCGGCGGCGGAATAGGCGTCGATGACATCGGGGTCCCGGTTGTTCGTGAATACAGTAATCGATGCGGTGTCCCCGGCCCTGCCGATCCGATCACAGGCGTCATTCAGCAGGCGGCGTCCGGCTGCAAGTTCATCCGGGGCGATGCCCCATGGTGCCCACCCGTTTGCCATGGCGGCAACTCGATCAAACACCCGCGTCGTGCTTCCTCCAAGAAGAATGGGCGGATGCGGTTTTTGAACAGGTTGCGGGTGAAATCTAAGCTTTGGAAAGCTGTGGTAATGACCATCATGTTCTGGTTCGTTCTCCGTCCAGAGCTTCTTCATTATTTCCAGTGATTCGGATGCCTGAGCCCACCTGCGTGGAAAGTCGCCACCGAGTGCGGCCGACTCTTCCGGTTGCCAGCCCGTTCCGACTCCCAGGATGAATCTGCCGCCTGAGTAAAAATCGAGTGACGAAATGCGCTTTGCCAGATCAACAGGGTGATGTTCAGGAACCAGCAGGACGCCCGTGCCAAGACGCAAGGTTTTGGTGGCGGCCGCGGCAATGGTCAGACCGATGAGGGGGTCGGTCATCAGCAGATAGGAATCAGGGATCGTTCCGCCGACTATACCTCCGGGACCAACCGACGGGTTTACTGGAATGACGGTGTGTTCGGGTAACCACAATGACTCCAGGCCGAGCTGTTCGCAGCGAGCGGCGAACTCTGCAAGGTCGACCGAACCGGTGTGAAAGGCCGAGTGTATTCCGAAGTGCATTTCGTCTCCTGTTTGGGGTTCGAATTTATTTTGTTTATCGCCGCCACTGATAAACA
>Ga0114948_10001199_pt1 | contig 11060 bp, 10 predicted proteins | sample CR04metaG_FD_83877 | JGI IMG/M metagenome (GOLD analysis project Ga0114948, IMG submission 83877) | Deep subsurface microbial communities from Mariana Trench to uncover new lineages of life (NeLLi) - CR04 metaG | ecosystem: Environmental > Aquatic > Marine > Ocean trench > Sediment | place...
ACCGATCTCGTCGGTCCCTATGGCTATTGCTGCGACATGTCCCGCTCCTGGGTCTGCGGCGACGGTCCGGCCAGCGACGAACAACGCCGACTGTACGCCGCGGCGGTGGCGGAGATCGCGCACAATACGGCGTTGTTGAAGCCCGGCATGACCTACCGGGAAGTGGCCGAGCGTGCATGGAAGATCCCCGACGAGTTCTACGAGAACCGTTACAGCTCCGTCATGCACGCCGTCGGCTTGTGCGACGAGTATCCCGCCATCAAGCACCTGGGCGACTTCGAGGCAAAGGGATACGACGGCATCATTCAACCCGGCATGACCTTGTGCGTGGAGTCCTACATCGGCACCTCGGGCGGGCACGAAGGAGTCAAGCTCGAGGAGCAGATTCTGATAACGGAAGACGGTCACGAGAAGCTGACCAACTATCCGCTGCAGCTCGAATTTCTTTGAACAAACGACGGATACACCTTCACGTCGAGAATTCATCCGACGTCAACGAGGTCTTCGACATATCGGCGAGCCGCGTGCGTGACGCGATCGCACGCCACCCGGAGATCGCCGCCCGGGTGCGGGTCAGCATCGGTTACGGCGGTGACATTCTCGATGGCGAGCTGGCCACCGCGGACGCCGTCTTCTGCTGGGATTTCGATCGCCGTGATCTGCACCGCCGCGGGCCCAATCTTCGCTGGGTGCACACCCACGGCGCCGGCGTCAGCCACATGATGCCCCTGGACTGGCTGCCGTCCGGGGCAGTGCTCACCAACAGCCGTGGCGTGCACGCTCAGCGGGCCACGGAATACGCTTTCATGGCGATCCTTTTGCTCAACAACCGACTACCCGGGATGATCGCCAATCAGCAACGGGCGCGCTGGCAGGAGCTCTTCAACACCGGCATCGAAGGCAAGACTCTGTTGATCATCGGCGTTGGCCATATCGGCAGCGGTGTCGCGGCCTGGGCCAAGCGTGCAGGCATGCAGGTGCTCGGCATTCGCCGCACGGGAAAGCCGCGCCGCAACGTCGACGAAATGCACAAGCCGGACGCGCTGCACGCGCTGTTGCCGCGCGCAGACTTCGTGCTGGTGTCAGCACCGCACACCGATGCGAGCCAGCAGATGATCGGTGCGCGCGAGCTCGCCATGTTGAAGTCCGGCGCGGGCCTGGTGAACTACAGCCGCGCGGCTCTGGTGGACTATGATGCGTTATGCGCGAGGCTCGAAGCGGGTGAAATAAGCGCCGTGCTCGACGTCTTCGACCGGGAGCCCTTGCCGGCGTCGTCTCCTCTGTGGCACACGCCGAACCTGATCATCACGCCACACTGCTCATCCGACGACCGCGACCAGTACACACCGCGCACCCTGGATCTGATTTTTCGAAACATGAAACGATTCATCGAAGGCCGGCCCCTGATGAATCGCGTCAGCCGCAAGCATCAATATTGAGATTTACCCGCCAGGTGGGACGAAGGGACGTAGGTGCTCTGTCTAATCTGCGGCCAGTGCCGGCTTCTTTGTGTCGGCAAGGCTGGCAATTGCAGCCGTCACGCTGCCCTTGCCGTGGGGTATGCCACACATCTCCAGCCCCAGCTCCACGCTTCCCAGGGCGCCGAGCAGCATGGGCTCGTTGATGTCGCCCATGTGACCGATGCGGAAGGCCTTGCCCGACAATCGTCCCAGACCACCGCCAAGCGACGTATTGAGCCGATGCTCACAGGTTTCGCGGATGCGATCGGCGCCGTAGCGCTCGTCCACGCGGATGGTGGACACCGAGTTCGATTGTTCCCTGGCGACCAGCGCGTTGAGCTCCATGGCGCCACCTTCGGCCCATACGCTGATGCCGGCGCGCACGGCATCGGCGAGTCGCTGGTGGCGGCGAAAGATGTTCTCGAGGCCTTCTTCCTGGACCATGTCCATGGCCTCCCGGAGCGCGAACAGCAGATGCTCCGGCGCCGTGCCGCAGAACCACATGTAGGCTTCCTCATCCAGGCGCCGGCGCCAGTCCCAGTAGTGGCGGGGCAGGGTGGCTTTGTCCGCGTGCTCCAGGGCCTTCGGACTCACCGCCACGAAGCTCAGGCCCGGCGGCGACATCAACGCCTTCTGCGATGCGCCCACCGCCACGTCCACCTTCCAGTCATCCATGCGGAAATCGATAGCCGCCAGGGAGGCAACCGCGTCGACTAAGAGAAGCGCCGGGTGCGAGGCGTTGTCCATGGCCTCTCGAACGGCGGCCACGTCGCTGGTGATGCCGGTTGCCGTGTCCGTCTGCACCATGAGGATGGCTTTGAATGCATGCGCCTTGTCCGCGCGCAGCCGATCTTCCAGGATTTGCGCATCGATGCCGTGGCGCCAGTCGCCGGTGATGAATTCCGGCGTGAGCCCCAGGGATTTTCCCATCCCCGCCCAGGCCTCGCCGAATACCCCGGTCTCGAATACCAGGATGCGATCCCCCGGCGACAGGCTGTTGCTCAACGCCGACTCCCACGCGCCGTGGCCGTTGGCGGCGAAGATGAACGTCTCGCCCTCGCGGGTGCGGAATATCGGTTTCAGATCGTCGAGGCAGGATCTGGCGAGCCCGATGAGTTCCTCCGAGTGCAGCTCGATGGCCGGTCTCTGCATGGCCCGCAGCACGCGGTCGGGAATGTTGGTGGGTCCCGGCGACAATAAAAAATTGCGCCCGCGTCTAATGCTCATGGTTCGATTCCGTGGGGCGGGAGGTTGCAGAAAGCCGGGACTCTAAACGGCCCGTGAGTGCGTGTACAGGGCAGGTTACACTCCTGCCCATGGCTGAGAATGAAAGCTGTGGGCGGGCCGTCATCTCGTTGCTCGAAGCTTATGGCGTGGACACGGTTTTCGGTATGCCCGGCGTGCATACTCTGGAGCTCTACAAGGGCCTGGCGGCGAGCAGAATCCGCCATATCCTGGTGCGCCACGAGCAGGGTGCGGGCTTCATGGCCGACGGCTATGCGCGCGCCACCGGGCGGCCGGGGGTGTGCGTACTGATTACCGGCCCCGGTGTGACCAACGCCGCCACCGCCATGGGCCAGGCCTATTCCGATTCCGTGCCCATGCTGGTGCTCTCCAGCGTCAACGCCAGGGCCGATCTGGGCATGGGACGCGGCCGCCTCCACGAGATCACCTGCCAGCAGGCCGTAACCGCCCCGTTGACCGCCTTCAGCAGGACCGCGCACCGCGCCGGCGAAGTTCCGGGCCTGATCGCCAGGGCCTTTACCGCCTTCGCCAGCGCGCGGCCGCGGCCGGTGCACATTGCTCTGCCACTGGACGTGCTGACGGAGCCGGCGGATTTCGCCATCGAGGCGCGATCCCCCCCCCCGCTGCCGTCACCGTCGCCCGATGGGATCCGCGAGGCCGCCGGATTATTGCAGCAGGCAAGCCGGCCCGTATTCATCGCCGGCGGCGGCAGCATCGCCGGCGCCGACACTCTTGCGCGCTTGGCGGTCACTCTGCGGGCGCCGGTCATCGTCACCAACGCGGCCAAGGGGATTATCGGCGACCATCATCCCCTCTGTCTGGGTGCCACCCTGTCCCTTGCGCCGGTGCAGGATCTGCTGGCGTCGGCAGACCTGGTGGTGGCGGTGGGCACCGAGCTCGCCGAGACGGATTCCTGGATGGATCGCCTGCCCATCACCGGCAAGCTCATTCGCATGGATATCGACGCTATGGCGGCACAGGGCGACTATCCGGCCAGCGTCGCCCTCATGGGGGACGCCGGCCTCGGGCTGGCAGCCCTGGAAGATGCCGTGGACGAAACTTCTTGCACCATCACCGCCGCCGAGCTAGCTAGCGTGCGTAAGAAATGCGCCCAGGCAATGTCGCCCTTGTCCCGCACCCACATGCGAGTGCTCGACGCCATGCGCGGCGCATTGCCCGAGGACGCCATCGTGGTCACGGACATGACCCAGATCGCCTACACCGGAAACGCGTACTACGCTTGCGCCAGGCCGCGCAGCTGGTTTCACCCCAACGGCTACGGCACCCTCGGCTATGCGTTGCCCGCCGCCATCGGCGCGCGCCTGGGCGCTCCCCATCGCGCGGTGGTGGCTCTGGTAGGCGATGGTGGACTGCTGTTCACGATTCCGGAGCTGGCCACGGCCGCGGAGTTGCGCCTGCCACTGGTGATCGTTCTGTGGAACAACGACGGCCTGGGCCAGATTCGTGACGACATGATCGCCAAAGGCATTCCGGAGGTCGGTGTCAATCCGCGCAATCCCGACTACCAGGCCCTGGCGCGCGCTTTCGGTTGCCACGCGGTGCGTCCCGATAGTCTCGATGCCTTCGCTGGCGCGATCGGCCAAGCGCTGTCCGCCGACGTGCCGACTTTGATCGAAGTGCGCCAGGACGCGCCCTATTTGTCCACGGGCGAGTAGTCGAGCAATCCGTATTCTTCCAGCACCGCCCGCAATTGCCACGCCGATTGAAAATGATGCGTCAGCAGGCCCTCCTTCGTTGCTCCTTCGATGTACGATGCCGTGTCGTCGATAAACAACGCCTCTCCCGGATCCACCTGCAAGTGATCGAGCAGGCGCAGAAACACCCGAGGGTCGGGTTTGCAGGCGCCGAATTCGAAGGAGAAATGCGCGCGCTCAGCGAAAACTTCCGCGACCCCGGGAAATACCCGATGGATGGATTCTTTGAGCAGGGGGCCGTTGTTGGTCAGCAATGACAGGATCGCGTTGCGCTTGACACGACGCGCCATGTCCAGCACCTCCTGGTCGGGTTCCATGGCGATGGCTCTCGCTTCCAGCCATTGCTCTTTGCTCAAGGTTGCGCCGATACGCTCGCAGAACAAACGATGGTACTCCTCGGCCGTGTAGCGGCCGGTGTCCGCTTCCTCGTCGAAGCCCTGCTTCCAGATGACCTCGCTGATGGCCTCTGCCGCCACCCCGGTCATCTCTGACAGCCGCGCCAGGCGTTTGTCGAAGTGATACCGGCAAAGAACGTCGTCCATGTCGAATATCACAGCCGTCGGAATCTTGCCCATGTTGATTCCATCGTCGTGTCAACGGCCTGCCATGATCGGAGATCCGGCGCCAGGCTGCCAGCGCTGGCGCGAAGCGTTTATCATGCCTCGGGATTGATCCTGAACGGGGGCCGGCGGCGCGCCGCCATGCACTACGTCGACAGCTACTACCGCAGCACCGTGTCGCCGGGTGCGGCGCGGCCCGCCCTGGGCGCCCACATCGACACGCAGGTCTGCGTGGTGGGCGGCGGTCTCGCCGGGCTCGCCACCGCCCTGGGCTTGCGCGAACGTGGCACCGATGTGGTGGTGCTGGAGGCGCGGCAGGTGGGCTGGGGGGCGTCGGGCCGTAACGGCGGATTCGTCGCCAGCGGCTATTCCCTGCCCCCCGAGCGTCTCATTGCCCGGGTCGGCGTGCAGCGGGCCCGGGAGCTGTACCAATTGACCCAGGAGGCGGTGGCCCTGGTGCGCCGGCGCATCCAGCACTATGGGATGGACTGCGGACCCGTCGTCGACGGTGGGCTCAGCGTCTCTTGGTTCAACGACGCGGATGCGCTGCGCCGTACCTGCGACTTTCTCCACCAGAACTTCCATGAGCAAAGGGAATTCTGGCCGCGGGAAAGAGTGGCCGAGGTATTGCACAGCGATCGCTATTACGATGCCCTGTTCAGCGAGCAAAAGTTTCATCTCCATCCGTTGAATTACACGCGCGCCATGGCAGCGGCTGCGGAACTGCGCGGCGCGCCGATCTTCGAGCAGTCCCCGGTGCAGAAGCTCGATGTAGACGGCACGGATAACGTCGTACACACGGCCGGCGGCCGGGTCCGGGCCGCCCATGTGGTCATCACCTGCGGCGGCTATCTGGCCGGGCTGCAGCGCCGACTGTCCGCCGCCATGGTACCGGTCGCCACCTATATGATCGCCACCGAGCCCTTGGGCGAGGAACGTCTTCGCAGTGCCATCGACATTCCCTATGCCATCTCCGACAACCGCTTCGCCAGTGATTACTATCGGGCGATTGCCGACACGCGCATCCTGTGGGGCGGCCGCATCAGCGCCCGGCGCAGCCAACCGGCACATCTGGCGCGTTTCATGTTGGCAGATTTATTGAAGGTATACCCGCAGCTGGAAGGCGCCCGCGTCGCATGGGCCTGGTACGGACTGATGAGCTACGCGGCGCACAAGATGCCGCAGATCGGTCAGCTGTCGCCCGGCCTGTGGTACGCCATGGGATTCGGCGGACAGGGTCTGGCTACCACCACCGTCGCCGGCGAGCTGGTGGCATCGGCCATTGCCGAGAAGGACGATCGCTACCGGCTCTTCGCACCCTTCGGCCTGACACCCACCGGCGGCCCGGTGGGCGTCGCCGCGGCCCAGCTCACCTACTGGAGCTATCAGTTGCGCGACGCCCTGCGGGAGCGTTTGACCCGCGCCCGGTAATCGTCATGACGGCGTTCAGGTCCAGATCCGCGGCACCCGTGCGGGGATCCCGGCAAGCATTCGATAAACGCCACCCGCCGCCCCGGCGAGGTCTTCGACGCCAATTTCTGCATCGCTCTGCCGACCCAGCAGCACGGCCTCGTCGCCGGCCCTGGCCGCGTCGCTGGCGGTCACGTCCACCAGGGTGGTATTGGCACTGAGGGCGAGCACCGCACAGCGGTGACCGCCCACCAGCACGCAGCCCTCTCCTTCCGGCGAGCCCGAGTAGCCGTCCGACCAACCCACCATCAAGCTCGCCACGCGCGTATTTGCGGCCAGCGGTAATCGTTGCCCGTAACCCACTTGCTCACCGGCCGCCACCGTCTTCACGCCGGCGATGCGTGTCTTCCACCTGACCACGGACCGCAGCTCCGCGCGGGCGAGCCGATGGGGATCCATTCTCGAGCGCTCGCTGGGCGGGAAGCCCAGCAGCATGACGCCCGGGCGCACGATGTCCAGACAGCTCTCGGGCATGGTCAGAATTCCATGGCTGGAGACGAGACTCCAGACAGCGCCGAAAGTGGCCGGCAGTTGTTGGCGCAGGGTGAGCAATCGCGCCAGCTGCTGCCTGTCGCGATCCCGGTCCTCGCTCAAGGTGCTGTAGATGCCGGTGATGTCCAGGGGCGTGTCACGCACCATGCCATCGATGAACTCCGCAGCCTCTTCCACCGGCACGCCCAGCCTGCTGAGACCCGTGTCTACCTTTACCCAGACGCGCAAACGCCCACCGGACCCGCCGGCAATCGCAGCCAGGGTCGACACGCTGCTTTCGGAGAACACCGTCAACGTCAGGTTAAGGTGCCGAATCGCCTCTGCATCGCTGGGGTCGAAGTAGGTGAGACACAGAATGTCCCCATGGATGCCGGCTTCGCGTAGCGCAACCGCTTCGTCCACCGTGGCAACGGCAAAGCGGGTCACCCCGCCATCCTGGAGAACGCGAGCCATGCCGGCGGCCCCCGCGCCATAAGCATCAGCCTTGACCACCGCCATGATCTGCGCGGGCGCCACCAGGCGTCTGACGCCAGCCAGGTTGTGGTGAAGTGCCGAGCGGCTCAGCTCCAGCCAGCCACCGTATTCTTTTGTCTTGGTCGCTGTAGTCGTCATCGGTTCTGCGGTTAAGCTACGCGGGTCCTGCACATTCCCTTGCCAAGGTGGCCGCGAATCATGGGAATCTACTTCAGCCATCGGCACGCCGTCCACGCAGCGGGCGCCGTGCGCCAGGCGAGGTGCTGATATGGGATTATCCCTGCTGCCCGAATGGTCGTCCCTGAGCGTGTTTCTGATCGCTGCTCTGGCGGTGGGGATCTCGCCGGGGCCGGGTATGCTCTATGCGGTCGCCCGCGGTATCGGGCAGGGCAGCGGTGCCGCCTTCGTATCGGTGTTGGGTCTTTCCACCGGGTCATTCGTCAATTGTCTGATCGCCGCTCTCGGCATGTCGGCGATACTCGCGGCGTCGACACTGGCCTACGACGTCGTGCGCTACCTGGGCGCCGCTTACCTCTGCTACCTGGCCTACCGTATCCTGCGCACGCCCGGGGACGAAATCGCCGTCGGCAAGCTTCGCACCGAAGGCCTGGGCCGCATCTACCTGCAGGGCATCGTCACCAATATCGTCAACCCGAAGTCGGCGTTGTTCTACTTATCCTTCGTGCCCCAGTTCATCGACCCGGCCCGGGGCAGTCCCTTCATGCAGTTCATCCTGCTGGGATTGATCTTCAACGTCGGCGGCAACACCGTCAATCTTCTGGTGGCGCTGTTCTTCGGCCGCATCGGCGATTGGTTGTCCACCCATCCGCGCGTGTGGCAGTACCAGCGCTGGTTCACCGCCTCGGTGCTGGGCGGGCTCGCGCTGCACCTGGCGCTGTCGACCAGGCGTTGATGTGTTTCCAACCGGTGGCCTTCGGTGACGTTTATTCGGTCAGGCTTCTGCGGTTGCTGCGGTTTTCCGCGTGGCGTTCCATGGCCAGTTCGATGAGCTTATCGATGAGCTCGGGGTAGGGGATCCCGGACGCCTCCCAGAGCTTGGGATACATGCTGACGGTGGTGAAGCCGGGCATGGTATTGACCTCCGAGAGGAAAATTTCCAGGGTCTCCCCGTCTATCAGGAAGTCAACCCGCGCGAGCCCCGCACAGTCCAGGGCCAGGAAGGCTTCCACGGCGATCTCTCGAATCCGATTCGCCACCGATTCGGGCAGATCCGCCGGAAGGATCAGCCGGGTCGCGTCGTCCAGGTACTTGGACTCGTAGTCGTAGAACTCGTGGCTGGGAAGAATTTCCCCCACCACCGATGCCAGTGGCTCGTCGTTGCCCATGACCGAGACTTCGATCTCACGGACATGGGCGACCGCTGCTTCCACCACCAGCTTGCGGTCGTAACGGGCCGCCTCGTCCATGGCCGGGCCCAGCTCACTTGCATCGTGGACCTTGGAAATTCCGACGCTGGAACCGAGATTGGCGGGTTTCACGAACCAGGGATAGGCGAAGGCGGACTCGCACTCGGCCTGCACGGCTTGGGCGTCCTTCTGCCAGTGCTTGCGCAGGAATACGCGGTAGGGCGTGATGTTCAACCGCCGTTGCAGGAACAGTGCCTTCATGGCGGCCTTGTCCATGCCCACGGCGGATCCCAGCACACCGGATCCCACGTAAGCGATGTCGGCCAGCTCCAACAGCCCCTGCACCGTACCGTCCTCGCCCAGGGGCCCGTGCAGGACGGGAAAAACCACGTCCAAGGGCTTGTGCGGGCCGCCGGCGCCGTTATCCAGGGGCACCAGTGACTGATCCTCCGGGTGGGGCAGCAGCGCCACGCGCTCGCCTTGCAATGCCAAGATCTGGGCGGGTCCTTCCAGGGCACCGGCATCCAAGCGGAACCATTCGCCGGCCTTGCTGACGCCGATGGGGACCAGCTCGTACTTGTCCTTGTCCATGGCCTGCATGATCGACTGCGCTGAGCGCAGAGACACTTCGTGCTCCGCCGAGCGGCCGCCGAACAGGACCCCTACGCGTAGTCGTTTCGTTGGCAAGGCCAAGTCCTCGTCTGCTGGTCTTACAAGCGTGGCGGGGGAAAGTGGCAGAATTCTGGCCAACCGCCGCCCAATCGTGACTGTAGACCAGTATCGGGCGATGGGCGCGGGATCCGCGCGGGTCGTCGTCGAAACTCCGCGCTCACAGAGGCGACATTAAAGTACTTTCGAGGAAATGTTTCCGCGGAAACATTTCCTCGAAAGTACTTCAGCTATCGACTACCGGGCTATTGGGAGTCCAGATGTTCTCGCAAGGTACCCAGTGGCCTGACGACCGTGAGATTCATTCCTGAGAGCATACCGTCGAACGCGCGAAACTCGGCGCCGCTGTCCTCGCCGATGGTCACGGGGTGGCCGGTGAATGCCGCGTGCTGGGATGCGACGATGTACATTCGACGTGGCGCCGATTCGTCTGAATTGTATTGGATGGGATCGGATGGGAGTCGATCTTACAGACCGTGCATCAGAAAAAGATCGGCTGGAAACGACCCGTTTCGGTCATCAGAGCCTAGGGAGGCGAATGTCTGCTGTTCGGTATCCCTACTTACGGCGGTACCCATCAGAGGGTAGGTCATCAGCCGGGGGAAGCTGTGAATGCACCTCTGTTCCATCGCAGTTTCCCCGGTGGACGGAAAGTGATTACCTGGCGGTGGACGAGTGCTCACGTGACTGAGTGCACCGTGCGTGACGACGAAGGTCTGGTTACCCCAGAAATTACGGAGCAGAATCTATAGTTGGCGGGTGGAGCAGCGAAGTCCCTGAGTGTTTTCTCGCTTGACCTATATCAAGTAGAATAGAGCCCTCGTGTGCGATAAATTATTAATGTTAGTAGTGAAATCACCCCGATAGGCCACAAGGGCAACCGCGTCAACTCCGCAACTACGGCGCTGCCACTTCGCGAAACAGACATTTGTATATGTCCACTTTCACTCGGATGAAAGGCATTTTCCCCATTGTCGTGATGCTCGTGTTGGTCGGCTGCACGACGACTCGGACACTGATGCCGACACCTGCCATCTATGTCGATCAGAAAGAGGGACTTTTCGAAGATGTCCCACCCGCGTTGCGCACCCCTGAAGTAGACATTCTTTACGTGACAGACCGCCGGCCCGAGCAGGACGAAGCAGGCAACCTGCGATACGGCTATGGCCGCTCGAAGTCCGTCGCGTTCGGCAGCGTGGTGGTGGATATCGGCCACGATCTCACCTGGGATGCACTCGTGAAAGGCACTCAGTCGTCCACTTCTAAGCGTGATTTTGAACTTTCAGTGCGTTCGGTCGAGGAGATCGGCCGTTTCCCACGCACTCCGGCTCCCTACACAGTAGTGGACAACGCAGTCATCGAGGACAGGGAATACGAGGCCAGGGAGGATCAGGCCGCGGATCGGTTTCGGCAAGAGGTCTTGCGTCGCCTCGCGCTTACGCCACGCCAAGAAGTCTTCATTTACGTGCATGGCTACAATAACACCTTCGATGACGCCGCCTACGTGGCGGCCGAGTTCTGGCATTTTTTGGGGCGTGAAGGAGTCCCGCTCCTGTATACCTGGCCGGCGGGCTATCCAGGTCTATTCGGTTACACGTATGACCGCGA
>Ga0114948_10001200_pt1 | contig 11058 bp, 5 predicted proteins | sample CR04metaG_FD_83877 | JGI IMG/M metagenome (GOLD analysis project Ga0114948, IMG submission 83877) | Deep subsurface microbial communities from Mariana Trench to uncover new lineages of life (NeLLi) - CR04 metaG | ecosystem: Environmental > Aquatic > Marine > Ocean trench > Sediment | place...
GACGGCACCTACCAATACCGGTATGGCGGTTACCCGGCCAATGAGAGCAACCCTAACGAGTGGGATGGCACGAGGACGCTCTCGGACTACAACGGTACTCTTATGACGGATGACGGGTATGACATCCATGTGAAAGGCGTCATGAGCGGGCAACTCACCATTTTGAGCGGCCAGGACATTTACATCGAGGATAACATTGTCTATGCGAACGATCCGAGAAGCGATCCTGCTTCGGGCGACATGCTCGGTCTGATTGCAAAAGACAACGTGATCGTAGCGGACAACTTCGCCAACCAGACTGACGTCGAAATACACGGGGCCATTGTCGCCTTGGATAAGAGCTTCATGGTTGAAAATTATAGCACTGGCGGACCCAAAGGAACCCTGACGACTTTCGGCAGTATCGTGCAGGATGAAGCGGCGCCTTACGGTACGTGGTCGGGGGGGGCCATAACCAACGGGTATCAGGAGAAATCAATTTACGATGATCGGTTTTTGAATATCGGGCCGCCGGTTTTTCCGATTGTGCAGAAGGTCTCGCTTTACTCCTGGCAGGAGGATGCCGGCATCGAGGACTATAACGACGATATACTGATGCCGGCGCCGACACAGTAGTCGTGTCCCTGCGTGAGGCTTGCGGGCAGAAGAACTCACGAACTGTGTGACAAAACGGAAAAAACTGCACGCACTTTTCGCCATGTCACAAAAGTTGCTCTACTATAGTTTGGAGCAACTTTTTGATTAGAACCTAATCGATCGATTGGCTTTTGGCAATTGTAACTATTCAGCTATTGGCATTTGGCTGTTGGTCATTGTTCATAAATTGGTTGCACACAATGAGAGATTTCAGGACTCTGAATATTGGGACAGGTGGGATTGCGATCGTTAAACAAGTTTACCGATCGGCAGAATTCCTTCCTGTTGAATAAAAATATGGCTTGGGTCACTTAGACAAAGAACAAAAAGAGGATAAATAACCTTATCAGCAAGCTCAAGGCCAACAGCCAATGGCCAAACGCATATTTTAGGTAGAAATACATTAGAGTATGGACTTCGAGTCGACCAGAAGCATTGTTAATAAATTAGCCAGCGACATTCCGCCGCATTTGTTCGGCGAGGCACGGCATGTATTCATCGGAAAATATCTGGATGAACAGCCCGATGAAATCAAAATGGGCATCAAAACCCATCTCGATGGCCTGTTGGACCGGATGAGAAAGCTGGAAGCTTCGGATATCGACTTTGGCGGGCCCGGATGTGCGAAGAGAATCTGGTTCCGTGTCTTTGGCAACAAGAAGCCTGAAATGAACCTGAAAGATTATTCGCTGGACGAAACCGACGTCATCATCAACAACATCATCACCAGCACGGAACGGGAAAAATTGCTGACGCAGCGCAATCTCGATTTTTCCTACAGACTCTTTGACGAGGAAAACAAAATTTGGGCACGCTTTCGGGCTACGATCTATTTCGAATTGAATCATCTGGCGCTCAACATGCGCCGTATCAACGAGCAGATCATCCCGTTCCGGGAGTTCGGTTTCCACGATGATGTCGCCAAAGCACTCAGCCTGAAATATCAGAAGTCCGGCCTGATACTGGTGACCGGTATCACCGGCTCCGGCAAGAGCACGACGCTTGACTCCATCATAGATGCCAACAACAGGACTATGAGCTCGCATATCATCATCATCGCAGACCCGGTGGAATATGTGCACGAATCGATAAAGGCCATCGTCAAGCACAGGGAGATCGGAAGGGACGTCCACTCCTTTAAGGAAGGCACGATTCAGGCTTTGCGGCAGGATCCGGACATTATCGTCATCGGCGAGATGCGCGATGCCGAGACCATCATGACTGTTCTGGAAGTTGTGGACAGCGGCCACAAGGTCTTCTCAACCTTGCACACCTCTTCCGCGCTCGAGAGCATCGACCGGATACTCGGCGAAATTTCACCGGATGAACAAGACCGAATCCGGGAACGCCTGGCGGATGTGCTGACAGCCGTGATCTCGCAAAAGCTGATTCCCAGCCTGGATGGCCGGCTCGTCCTGGCAAAAGAAGTTTTGCTGACAAACTCGTCGATTAAGACTGCCATCCGCAACAACAATATTGGCGAAGTCTACCAGATCATTCAGCAGTCGAATGCCGGCGGTATGAACACGATGGAACAGGATCTCGCCCGTCTGAACTCGACGAATACCATTTCATATTTTGAGGCCTACATCAACGCAAATAACAAGAAACGATTTGAGGAACTGGTAAAGTACAGTTACTAGAATCTAAATTGAGCGATTGGCTTTGGGCAATTAGCTTTTAGATAATAAAATTCAATGAGTTAAATATGGTTATTGTAAATCACCTGCCTGTGCGTTGCGTGCCTGCAGGCAGGCACGCAGACAGACCAAACAGGAGAAAAGATATTTACGACGTAAATTCTCAAAAATTAAAAGCTAAAGGCCAAGGGCCACTAGCTAATAGCCAAACGCGTATTTTAGGTTGAAGTAAGAGATGAAACCCAAACACGCAATCGGAATTTCGATCAATGGCAATAATGTCAAAGCTGCTTTCCTGAGTCGGGTCAATGGCGAAATCAAGGTCATGGGCCTGCAATCGACGACCCTGGCGGGCCCGATAGAATATTCACGCCAGTTCAAACGGGCGCAAGAAACCGTGGGAATTGGCGAAGAAGCGCTCGAGAACGCTTTCGATATTCAGGACCCGGTCAGCACGATGCACGCGGACGATGAAGCGTTGCAGCCCGAACCCAAAAGTGACACCAACGTCAGTCTTATCTACTCGATGATCGACCGGTTCCACGATACGGACGCTGTCGTCGCCATCAACGCGCCCATTCTGACAGTCAAGTACGACTTTCTGGATACGGACTCCCTTCCCGATGAAAAAAAGCACAAGAAGGGATTCGTCAAGAAGATGGAGTTGTGGCGGAATGACGATGACGATCTGATCCGTTCCACCTTCCTGCGGCTCAATTCGGAAAAAACGTTGCGGATCGAATATGAACACCATCCGCCCGTACTTGATTTGATCGATGATGTCAGCCAGTTCCGGCGCGGCCAACTCAAACTGCAACTGATGGATACGAATGAGCTGGCCCTGGCGCATCTGGTCAAGAAGAGCTATAACCTTCGCAAGGAATATACCACCGCAGTCATCTATATCGAACCTGACTTCTCGCGGGTCATTTTCATGCGGGGTATGCAGGTTTATTACATTACCCCGGTCATTCACAAAGGCAGCATGTCCAAGGATGTGCTCGATGTGGTTTACAGCAGGATCATCCTGGCGCAGGATCACTACCACATCCCGGAACTTGACAAAATTTTGCTGGCTTCCCGCAGCGCCAAGTTGCAAGCACAGAAATATTTCAAGGAGAAGTTCCCGTCCTCTAGTGTTGGGTATGTCAACTCGAAGCTGATAAAATCAGAGTACAAGTTCGACGAGGAAGGACGCCTGTTTTCTCAGTACGCCATTCCGATCTCATTTGCCTGGAAACTGCTGCAAAAGAAGTCCAAGTTTTCGAAACTGACCAACCTGCTGCCGGACTATATTCTGGAACGGCAGAAAATGCCGAAGCTGGCGTTTCATGGCTATATTCTGCTGTTTCTGCTGGGCATAACGGCTTTCACGTTTACCTGGTTGCTGGTCACCAAGAACCTCCAGATCGTGAAACTGAACCGAAGCAACGAGATGGTCGAGCGCCAGATTGAAAGCAATCAGCCTCTGGCTGAGAAAGTGAAGCAGTACGAGGATGAAATCGGAAAACTGAATCGGAACAATGCCCTGCTGGACAGTATGACTACGGGTTACGATGAAACCATCACTTTTCTCTTGCACCTGAACAAGGCCATGGTGAAGGCGGGCGGCATCTGGATCACGAAACTGAGCATGAAAGATAAACGGATCGACCTCGAAGGAATTGCGACTCAGCGCGACAGAATCCCGATGCTGGCAAATGCGCTGGGCGGGGCAAATCTGAGAAAGATCACCAGAACGGAATTTGAAGACAGAAAGGCGTTTAAGTTTCGTCTCGACAAGGATGTTAAGATTGAGGAAGATTCTAATAACCTGAATCTGCTGCTGACCCTAAAGAAGAGATTTAACGGCCAGAACGACAAGAGAAGTAGCAATGGGAAGGCCGGTACCACAAACGGCCGTTAGGCGGAGAAAAGAACGGTTATTAAACGGATTTAAGCAAGAACGATGTTCGCAAAAAGAAACAGTATTACATTGGCAGCCATCTGGCTTATCTTGTTGCTTGTCGGCATTTTCCTGTATGTCAAGGATACGCGACGCCTGGTTGAGGCCATGCACCAGAAAGTCACCCTCTCTACAAAGTTGGAGTCTTCTCAACACGAGATTGCCAGGCTTAAAGGCATTGAAGATGAACACTCTAAGTTGAGCCAGCTCTGGCTCAGCATGCCCAAGAAAATCGTTTCCGCCGATGAGCCATCTTTCAGCCTCTCATACTTCAACTGGATCATGACACGATACCGTCTGGTGGTGGATTTTGACTTTGAACTGAACCAGATAAAACAATTAGACAGCTATACCAAGTATGTTTATACTCTGAACGGGGAGAGCGCCTACGGCGAAATCCTGAGACTCATATGGCACATTACGCACGAGCCCATTTTATACAGAATCAATTCCATCAGGCTGAACAGTACCGGCGACCCGCAACTGTTAAGCTTCAGCATTGAGCTCGAGGGTTACGCGATGAACGATGAGCTTGAAATTGCAGAGTTTTCGGAGCTATCGCCTGCCAGCTACGCCTCTCTGCCGGTGCAGCACGACATTTTCGCCCCGATTATCAAACCGAAGCCCAAAAGAGTTGTTGCTGAAGCGCCAAAATTACCGCCGAAGCTGCCGGGGCAGATAGATGTTGAACTGGCCTCTCTGCAAGCGGTAACGAGCAACTCCATCTTTATTGCAGACCCTGGCAATGGCGTGAAAGAGCTCAAGGTTGGCGACGCCGTTTACCTGGGTAGGCTGGTCCGCATAGACACCCAAAGAAACGAAGCTGAATTCCGAATTACGAAGTTTGGCAAAACGCAACGAATTACATTGGGCATCAATTACAGGAAGTAGAAAATATGGCAAAGCGGATTTGCGTACTCGGATGCACGGTTCTGGTCATGGTTACTGCGTTTTGCAATGGATTCTTACACGCGCAGGTCGTTCCACGGGGAGATACAAATCTGGGCCGGCGGCTCGGTCAATATGATCCCGAGGAACTGGTTTCCTTCGATAGCAGTTTGCCCATGAGGACTGCGCTGGAAATACTGAGCCAATACACATCACGCTATGAAGGCAGAATTATCATCGATCCGGAAGGCCACACGCGGCCAATTAGTGTGATGGTAAACCGGATGTACTGGAAGCGGGCGCTTGAATACATCCTGCGTTCAAATTTACTCGAGTACATCGAACACGACAATTATTATGAAATCGTGCCTCTGGGGACCGCGACGGAAGAGGGAGAATTTATTGACATCCACTCACGGGAAATTGAAATCAACGCTGTTTTCTTTGAAGCCGACTACCAGACACTGGTGGAGGCAGGTATCGACTGGAGTGCCATGAACGGCGGCAGGGTCAAAGTATTTGGTAATTTCGGCGGGGAAGTGACGAAAGATTTGTTCAGTGCAGGGTACATAGACAAATTTGGCAATTGGGATGTTACGACGTTGCTCCGCACCTTTGAGAGCCTGGACAAAGGGGAAGTGATAGCCAATCCGCAAATCAAAGTACTTGATGGCGAGGTAGGCAAAATAAAAATTGGCACCAACTTCTTTCTGACCACCAGAGACTTTGCCGGCAATACGCGCTTTACCGAATACGAATCCGGTATTATCCTGACTGTGACGCCCACCATCATCGGGGAAGCCGACTCCATGTTCCTCCATCTCGATATCAAGGCGGAAAGAAGCACGGTCAACCCCGATGCAATAAATGTCACGAAAACCATCACGGAAAGCAACACTCAGGTGCTTCTCGTCGACGGCGAAGAGGTTGCCATCGCCGGGCTTTTTTCAAACACAGTCACCACGTCGAGAAGAGGCATTCCAATCTTAAAAGACCTGCCGCCATGGTTTTTCGGGCTGCGCTATCTTTTCGGATATTCGTCGAAGCAAGTCACGAAAAAGGAGCTGGTGATCTTGATACGGGCCAAGATCCTTCCAACCATTGCGGCCAGACTTGCCAGCAAGGCGAGACGACGAAATGTTCTACAAGAAAAGTTACTTGAATACAGACGACGTCTGCGTGATCTGAGAAGCACCAACGGCCGCGCGCCCCGTCGCACCCGGAACGGCAAGTAAAACTTAACGAAGAGTAGTAAAATGGAGCCGTTCAAAATTCTCAATGACCGATACTACCTGCTAACCGTTATCAGACGAGGCGGTTTTGGCACGGTTTACAAAGGCCGGGATTCCGTGCTGGGCAAGGATGTCGCGGTGAAAGAGATCAACCCGGACCTGGTTGACGACGCCTGGTTTGTCGACCGGTTCCGGAACGAGGCGCGCCACGTCGCAAAAATGAATCACCAGAACATCGTGCACATCTTCGACCTGGTGGAGTCTGACGAGGGCCGCTACTACATCGTCATGGAATATATTGACGGCCTCGACCTCGGAACACTGCTCAGAGAGTGCCAAACAGCCTCAACTCGTCTGCCACACCACCTTGCTGTACACATCGTCGCCGAAACCTGCAAGGCGCTCGACTATGCCCATAACTGTCGTAATTTCGATAACAACGAACCGCTGAATCTCGTGCACCAGGATATTTCTCCGGGTAACATCATGGTTTCAAAAGCCGGAACCGTGAAACTGATCGACTTTGGTATTGCGGGTGCACCCAAACCAACGACTGCCGATGATGACACGTTGGCGCTGCAAGGCAAAGTCCAGTACATGTCGCCGGAGCAGGTCAGCGTCGGGCGGCAACTGGATAAACGCTCGGATATTTTTTCACTGGGCCTGGTGCTGTACGAGCTTCTGGAGGGCAAACGCTACTTCCATGACCAGGATGCCGACACAATAATTGAAACATTGAACAACGGTAAGCTCAAGCTTAAAGAACTTTCACACACGCCTAAACCACTGCAGAAGGTGCTCGGCCGGGCCATGGAGAAGTATCCGGACAATAGGTATCAGAACGCCAACCAGTTCTACATCGATCTGGTCACCTACCTTGCACTCAACTCGGATACATCAGATTTTGACGCTGAACTCAACCAGTTTATTGCCGGACTTTCTGGTGTTGATGCACTTGACACCCAGCCCGGGGCAACCCTCGACATCACTGAAGCCGATGCGTTATTTGATTCCGTTCAGGCAGACATCGAGCAGGCGCAGACGGATGAGGAACCTGAAGAGCCGACCGGTGACGTCTTGGGGGAAGATGACCTTGGCGAGAGTCTGCCAAGCCTCCCGGGCCTGGCGCCGTCATCTTCCAAGCCCGTTCAAACACCGCCAGTGCCGGCCAAGCCGCCTGAGTACTTCGAAGTTGGCGATGAAATCAAGACCGTGATCGACGTGATTCGCCTGTCGACGCGGGGACAAAAAAAAGCGATCACGCGTAGCCTGATTGCCGTAGCTGCAGCGGCTTTTCTTTTCTTCGTGATAGATATTTTCTCGCAGTGGACCAGCATTGGTACAGGTGTTTATGACTACCTGTTCCCACCAACCATTCGAGTGGCTTCGGTTCCCGCGGGTGCAAAAGTTTATCTGAATGACGAGGCCATTCCCGGCGTCACGCCACTCTCTATCGACGGCATCGAACCTGGCGTTTACCAGTTGAAGCTGACGCTTGACCCGTACAAGCCCATCGTCAAGTCGCTTCACGTGCCGGGCAAAGGGCAAGCCGAAATTAAAGGAGAGGACGTTCGCAGCGGGGACCAGCCGTACGCATTCAGTTTCAAGACAACTCTGGAGTTAGAATCCGTGCCTCCTGGCGCCGACGTTTATATCAACGGTACCAAATTCGGTCTGCAGACACCTTGTTCCGTGACGTGGGAAGTCGGCGAGCCTTGCGAAATCAGGATGGCCAGAAAGGGATTCAGTGATCTCGCGGGTTTCGCGTTTGCCGGTGAATTGATGCGTGAAGAAATAGATGATCGCCGGCTCTGGAGATTTGAGGTAGTGCAGGATCCCAGCCCGCGATACAAAGTGCGTGGCCTGTTCGGTAAGTTTGTGACCGTCAATTCTACGCCATCGCGGGCGGCCATTTACCTGGATGGTGCGAATGATCCTGTTGGCACGACCGGCGACGGTGCCCAGCTTTTCCTGATGGCGGCCAAGCACACACTTGTATTGAAAAAGAAGGGATATAATGCCCGCACGATCAATATTTCGGTCAACGACGGGACGCCTGAGAAAGTATCGGCACTGCTCACCAGACCCGTGCGATTTTCTGCATACGATGCGACCAACGGCAAGAACAAAGACCTTGGTGCTTCTCTTAAGCGGCTGGTCCGGAATGGCAAAACAGTTAGCTCCGGAAGGCGGACGCCCTTCACGCTCAATCTCCAGCCACGGCCGTACACGGCCACCTTTTCCAGGCCGGGATTCAAAGACGCCCGGGTGGATATCTCTTCGAGGGATAGAGCTGTAACCGTCAGGCTCGAGCCTGTCGCATCAAGATTTTCGGTGGTTGTTTTAGACAAGGCTTCCGGCAGCCCCTTGAGCAACGTTGAGGTAAGGATCAGAGCGCTCGATGAGCCAGCCGCTCCGGAATCTGTCGATGTCACAGACATAGACGGTACCGTCAGCGGTCAGGTTGAGCCGGGTTTGTATCTCTTCCGTACCAGCAAGATCCGGTACGAATATCAGGAACAGTCTGTCGCCATTCGCTCCGGAGGAATGACATTGATCGAGTTTAATCTGGCAAGGAACTGAAATCGGGAAAACAGCTATGCCCAGGCTTATTCTAAAAAAGAACGACGTGCTGGTCAGAGAATTTGAATTTGACCGGTCCAAGACCGTGTTTATGGTTGGCGCAGATGTCGAAAACGACCTTGTCGTCGATGACGAAAACATCTCTAGCAAGCATCTCAAGGTTGAGCGCATCAACAACAGTTTCTATTTGCAGATCATCAACACGGCTTTTCCTACGCAATTCAATGGCCGCCCGCTCCTGCGCAGAGTGCAAATCGTTGATGGGGATGAGATCACCCTGGGCGAATACAGCCTGCTGTTTCGGCACGACAAGACGCCGTTGCCTGCCGCGAACTACGACGAAGATCTTGAAATTATCGGTGCCGACGACCCCGTCAATGTTTTTGAGTTCGATCCGACAGAACCGGTGCAGACGCCGCCTAATCTGAACGAGAATATTGTTTTTGAACAGGCGATATCAAGCCAATCTGACTCCTCAGAGATCATAGATCTGCCTAAGCTCTCAGACGCCTTTGTTACAGGAACCGGGAAAGATGACAACGGCGTCGATATCTCGGAAGAGAAACATTCAGACTACTATCTCCTTGCAATTCACGGTCCTTACATTGGTAAACGCTACCCCTTGAAACGCGGCGACACCAAGATCGGGCGTGACAACACTTTGAATGACATCATCATCAGAAACAACGAGGATGGCGTGCTCGATCCCAGCGTTTCGAGGCGGCATGCCACGGTCAGTTACCGCAACGGTCAGTTCTTTGTCACAGACAAAAGAAGCAAGACCAGAACCTTCGTCAATCAGACGAAGCTTGAACCAACCGATGAAGTGGTGGTTCATGAAGGCGACGAGATCGAAATCGTCAGTGATCAGAAGAGTACGATTTTCCGTCTCACCCGAACAGATGTCAGTGATTTCAGGTCACCGCGCAAGGCGGGTCTCTGGTGGGTGCGTTACTCGGGAAGGTTGTTTGTGTTGCTTTCTCTTGTGAGCATCGTGGTTGCCGCGGGTGCCATTGGCCTGTATGTTAAGAATCAGAAAGCAATTTCCCAAAAACCCGAGCAACTCAAATTGGTTGAGGAGGTGTGGTTCCTGGCGCCGGCTTCCCTGGGAGACAGGCTCACTACGGCGACTCTTGCGGTTTCGGACCTGGACGGCAACGGTCAGGTTGACATCGTATTTACCGACACCGAGAATCACCTCACCGCGTTGGATGGTGTGACGAAGACAAAGTTATGGCAGAATACCGAGCTTGAAGTCCGGTACGATATTCCCATCGTGCTGGCCGACCTGAACAAGAATGGTTTGCAAGATGTGCTGGTGGTCGGTTTGGATGGCCGTCTGCACGCGTACGACGGCGCTAACGGCGCTGAAATCTGGCTCAGCCCGATCCTGGGCGAAGCTGTCAGCGGGCCGCCGGTGGTGGACGATTTTAACGACGATGGCCTCAACGACGTGGCTATTTGCTCACAGGCAGGCGACATTCACATCGGCTATGGCAGTGTTTTCGAAGTCAACTGGAAAAGAATCGCGACGCAATTCAGCTTCAAGGCGTCGCCTTCGTGCGCGGACTTGGATGATGACGGCCAAAATGAAATATTCATCGGCACCGAAGACGGCAAGCTTCTGACCGTGACCGAAGACGGCAATGTCGCGGTTCTCAACTTGAGTGAAAGAATAAACGAAGCCGCCGGGGAAGTCGGAAAACGACATGTTCTCAGGAAGCCGGCAGCGTTCGGTGACCTGGACGGTGACGGTGTACCGGACATGATTGCAGGTTCGGTGGCCGGAGATTTTTTGGCGATGTCGGGATTGACGCAGCGTCCGATCTGGCATGAGAAACTACATCATGCATCGCTGTTCACGGAACAGAATTTCGCGCCTGTTGTCGGCAAGCTGAACGATGACAATTTCGATGACGTGGTACTTGTGACAAACCAATTGATTAGAGTTGTGGCCGGCAGCAATGACGCAGGTAATCCCAAGCCTGTCCTTTGGGACTATTACGTGGACGCCGAAGACTATTTCGTTGCCGCGCCGGCGCTGGCCGATTTCAACAAGGACGGCTCAAACGACGTCATCATCGCCGCCCGCAGTGGCACAGTGTCCGTATTTGATGGGAAAAGCGGCAAGATC
>Ga0114948_10001202_pt1 | contig 11053 bp, 11 predicted proteins | sample CR04metaG_FD_83877 | JGI IMG/M metagenome (GOLD analysis project Ga0114948, IMG submission 83877) | Deep subsurface microbial communities from Mariana Trench to uncover new lineages of life (NeLLi) - CR04 metaG | ecosystem: Environmental > Aquatic > Marine > Ocean trench > Sediment | place...
CCGGCATAAAGGCACACAAGGTCGCCGGCTTGTGGACCCGATAGCCGGATGACCGCGACACCCGATGGCGCGCCGCCGCTGGAAAGGGCGAATATGGTTTGCCCGGCACCGGCAATCTTTTCCATTTTTCTGTCCGCCTACCCGGGTTAAAAGACCAAATGTCCGAAAACCGACTCGCCGCCAGCACCAGTCCCTATCTCCGCCAGCATGCCGACAATCCGGTCCATTGGTGGTCGTGGCAACCCGAGGCCTTCGCCGAGGCGCGGGCCCGCAATGTCCCGGTGCATTTGTCGATCGGCTATGCCGCCTGTCACTGGTGCCACGTCATGGCGCATGAAAGTTTCAGCGATCCGGACCTCGCCGCCTATCTGAACGAAGCCTTCGTCAACATCAAGGTCGACCGCGAGGAGCGGCCCGACATCGATCAAATCTACATGGCGGCTATCCACGCGCTCGGCCAGCAGGGCGGCTGGCCGTTGACGATGTTCCTCTCCCCCGCCGGCGAACCGTTTTGGGGCGGCACCTATTTTCCGCCGCAGCCGCGCCACGGCCTGCCCGGCTTTCGCCAGATCCTGCAAGCCATCGCCGCAGCCTGGCAAAACCAGGACGACGCCGTCACTGTCAATCGCCAGGCGATTCTCGACCATTTGAAGCGCAACGAAGCGGCGCAAACCGGCAACATCGCCGATGCGCCGATCAATGAATCCGCCGCCCGGATCCTGGCCATGTGGGATCGGGAAAACGGCGGTATTCGCGGCGCCCCGAAATTTCCCATGTCCCCGGTCCTCGAGCAACTCTGGCGCTCCGCGCTCCGGACCGGAAACGCCGATTTCGAAGCCGCTGTCCTGACGACGCTTCGCTCTCTCTGCCAGGGCGGTATTTATGATCACATCGGCGGCGGCTTTGCCCGCTATTCGGTCGATGCGCAATGGCTGATTCCCCATTTTGAAAAAATGCTCTCCGACAATGGCCAGCTGCTCAATCTTCTGTCGCTTGCCTTTGGGCGCACCGGCGAGGCTTTGTTCCGGATCCGAATCGAAGAGACCGTTACCTGGCTAAGTCGCGAAATGTGCCTGCCCGGCGGTGCCTTCGCGGCGAGCCTGGACGCCGATACGGATGGGGAAGAAGGTCTGACCTATCTCTGGACGTCGGCCGAAATCAAGACCGTCCTTGGCCCGGACGACGCCCAGGCGTTCATCGCCGTCTATGGCGTTACCGATCAAGGCAATTTTGAAGGCAAGACCAACGTGAACCGTTTATCAACGCGGAGCCGGGCCTGGCAGGGCGATACCGAGGAAGCGGCTTTGGCGGTAATGCGGGAAAAATTGTATCGCCACCGAATCGATCGCCCGCAGCCGGCGCGCGACGACAAGGTTCTCACCGACTGGAACGGTGCCGCCATCACCGCTCTTGTGCGTGCCGGCGAGGTCCTCTCCCGGCCCGACTGGCTCGCCATGGCCGAAACCGCCTATTGCTTCATCACAACCCAAATGCTTGCCGGCGATCAGCTTTCCCACGCCTGGTTCGATGGCCACCCAACCGCTGCCGGACTGGCGACCGATTATGCCTGGATGACCGCCGCCGCCCTCGCCCTTCACGCGGCGACCGGCAACCCCGACCAGCTCGCCGATGCGTGCCGTTTCCATCAGATCCTGATCGACCGTTTTTATGACACGAAAAGCGGTGCCTGTTACCTGACCGAATTGAACGCCGACCTCATCATTCGCCCGCTCTCGATCGTCGATGACGCGATGCCATCGGCGACCGGCATTCTCGCCCAACAGGCCATGGCGCTGTTTCATCTGACCGGGGATCCGGCCCATCTTCAGACCGCCAATGAGATTGCCAGGAAACGGGCCGGTCAGATCGCCCAAAATATCATCGGCACCGCCAGCATCCAGGCCGGGATCGATTCATGCCAGCGCTCCCGCCTTGCCATCGTCACCGGGACCGGCACAGCGGCCGACGCCCTGAAAGCGGCCGTCCGGGCTGCCGGTGACCCGGCGCTACTTCTGATCGCCCCACAGGACCTTACAGGCCTGCCAGCGAACCACCCCGCCCAAGGCAAAGCCCCGCTCGGCTCAGCGCCGACGCTTTATCTTTGCCAATCATCCTCTTGTCAGCCCCCGGTCACCACCGCCGCTGATGCCAAAGACCTGCTGACCCGGAGACCCACGTAAAGTCTCGCAAGGCAGACCAGCCGCCGACTTACCGCCGGCTCGGTTAACCGGCCATACAGGTCAGACAATATTGGCTCAGGTGTTCATGGAATCGAAGAAATCGTCGTTTGTCTTTGTCTGTTTCAGCTTGTCGAGCAGAAATTCGATAGCATCGACGACGCCCATCGACGACAGAATCCGGCGTAGCACGAAAATCTTTTTAAGATCGGCATCCGGCACCAGCAGCTCTTCCTTGCGGGTGCCCGATTTGAGGATATCCATCGCCGGAAAGATGCGCTTGTCCGTCACCTTGCGATCGAGCACGATTTCAGAGTTGCCGGTGCCCTTGAACTCTTCAAAGATCACCTCGTCCATGCGGCTGCCAGTATCGATCAGCGCGGTCGCGATGATCGTCAGCGAACCGCCTTCCTCAATATTGCGCGCCGCACCAAAGAACCGTTTTGGCCGTTGTAACGCATTGGCGTCGACGCCGCCGGTCAACACCTTGCCGGAAGAGGGGACGACGGTGTTGTAGGCGCGGCCCAGCCGGGTGATGGAATCCAGCAGGATGACAACGTCACGCCCGTGTTCGACCAGCCGTTTGGCTTTTTCGATAACCATTTCCGCGACTTGGACGTGCCGGGCCGCCGGTTCATCGAACGTCGATGAAATCACCTCGCCCTTCACGGTCCGCTGCATATCGGTGACTTCTTCCGGCCGTTCGTCAATTAAAAGCACAATCACATAGCACTCTGGATGATTGATAATGATCGACTTGGCGATGTTCTGCAGGAGTACGGTCTTGCCGGTCCGCGGCGGCGAAACGATCAGCCCGCGCTGGCCTTTGCCAAGCGGCGCAACCAGGTCGATCACCCGGGAGGAGAGATCCTTGTTCGTCGGATCGTCCACCTCCATTTTGAAGCGGGTGTCGGGATAAAGCGGCGTCAGATTGTCGAAATGAACCTTGTGCTGGGCCTTTTCCGGGTCTTCAAAATTGATCCTGTTGACCTTCAAAAGGGCAAAATACCGCTCCCCGTCCTTGGGACTGCGAATCTCGCCTTCCACCGTATCGCCGGTGCGAAACGAGAACCGCCGGATCTGCGAAGGCGAAACATAGATATCGTCCGGTCCGGGCAGATAATTGGCGTCCGGCGAGCGCAAGAAACCGAAGCCGTCCTGCAGCACCTCCATGACGCCCTCGCCGATGATCTCGATATCCTGATCGGCAAGGTTCTTCAAAATCGCGAACATCAGCTCTTGCTTGCGTAAAGTGCTGGCATTTTCGACCTCGTGCTCCTCGGCAAAGGAGAGAAGCTCCGTCGGCGATTTGGCCTTCAGGTCCTGAAGTTTCATTTCACGCATTGTTTGGTCCCATAGGGAAAGGCGGGGGGGGAAAAGGAGAGACGCATTGAACGCGCTACCAGGCTTGAGCATTCTGCTGGTTCTTGCAGCACCGGCCGGCGCCGCGCGTCAACGCTTGAACCGCTTCTCAATACCGGCGCGCGCGGCAAACCACAAGCAGCAAATTCGATCTGGTTAAAGGGAACGCTAAAACGGTTTGACGATCACCAAAATGACGATGGCGACCATCAGCGCCGTCGGCACTTCATTGGCGAAACGGAAATACCGGGTGCTGTGCTCGTTCTGGTCGGCGGCAAAATTCCTGACCCAGCGCGCCGCCTGGAAATGAAAGGCCGTGAGAGCGAGAACAAAGACCAACTTCGCCCAAAACCAGACCATGTCAAAGGCGTCGATGAGAAATACCAGCCACAGGCCCAGCACCCAGCTGGCGATCATCGCCGGCGTGGCGATCGCCTTCAAAAGCCGCCGCTCCATAATCTTCAAGGCTTCCGAGCGCTCTGATCCAGTCGCGCAATCGCCATGATAAACCATCAGGCGCGGCAGATAGAGCAGCGCCGCCATCCAGGCGATAATGGCGATGACATGAAACGACTTGACCCACAACATCAGTGCAATCTCCTGTAATCCCCATCAGCCGCGAACACGCTCGATCAAACGCTCCACATGAGCGATCGGCGTATCGGGCGTAACGCCGTGCCCGAGATTGAAAATATGCGGCCGGCCGGCGGTAGCCGCCAGGATCGAATCGATACCAGCATCAAGCGCCTCGCCGCCGGCAATCAGCCGCATCGGATCAAGATTGCCCTGGCTGGCCATCTTGCCTGGCAGCATCGCGCTCGCATCGGCGATCGGCATCGTCCAGTCGATACCAACGCCATTCGCCCCGGTTTCCTTGCCGTAAACGCCGAGCCGCGATCCGGCGCCTTTCGCAAAGACGATGATTTTTGCCTCAGGAACCACCCGCCGAACGCCGGCGATGATCCGCCGCACCGGATCAATTGCCCAGCGCGCAAAACCCTCATTATCCAGAATTCCGGCCCAGGTATCGAAAATTTGCACCGCATCGGCGCCGGCCGAAATCTGGCCAACAAGATAATCGATCGACGCATCGACAAGAATATCGATCAGCACTCCAAACCGATCCGGCACGCCATAGGCGGCAAGTCTCGTCAGCGCCTGATCCGGCGTCCCATGGCCAGCGATCATATAGGTTGCAACCGTCCATGGCGCACCGCAAAAACCAAGCAACGCCTTGTCTGGCGCCAATTTTCCGCGCACTTGCCGAACCGTTTCCAGCACTGGCGCCAAATGCTCTACGATTCGATCGATCCGCAAATCATCGAGCCTTGCCAGATCGACCGGTTCAAGAACCGGCCCTCGCCCTTCCACAAACCGTACCCTTTGTCCGAGCGCGTCGGGAATGACCAAAATATCGGAAAACAGAATTGCTGCGTCGAAACCAAACCGCAATATCGGCTGAAGCGTCACCTCCGTTGCCAGATCAGGGTTGTAGCAAAGCTCCAGAAACGACCGCGCCTTTTTCCGAACCGCTCGATATTCTGGCAGATAGCGACCTGCCTGCCGCATGATCCAGATCGGCGGTGGGTCTAGAACCTCGCCATTCAGGACACGAATAACCGACGGCAAAGTGGTCATGAACAAAAGATCATTTGATAAACAAAACCTTAATAGAGAGTCTTTTGATTCTGTTGGTGTGTGGATTAAGGGGATTCATATCCCTCCACAATCGCCATTCTCCACCAGGGTCTGGATCGAACGACCGCCTGAATCGTGGACAAGGTATGGGAAACGTGGAAAACCATAAGAAACCATAATAAAATCAACAGTTTATAGGAAAGGAAAACGAAACTATGGTTTTCATGTCCTATCTAGATTCGATGATAAGGAACGTTTATCACCATCTCGAACTGGCCCGTTTTTCAAAGCCCACAGCGCCGTCATCTGTTGATGGATTTTGAAAAGCGGGTATCAAACAACCCGGTGAAGGACTTTTGCCGAATTTACCCCGATTTATCAACACAACCACACCAGAAGACAACACGTTTTGCCGAAAACACGGTACTTTCATCTTCACCTCATTTCCGATGCGACCGGTGAGACATTGCTCAATGTCGGCCGCGCTGCGGCAGCACAATATTCAGCAACGCAAGCCATTGAACATGTCCATTCCCTGATCCGCACGCCGGCACAGATCGATCGCATTGCCGGCGATCTGGAAGAGGTGCCCGGCATCGTTCTTTACACCCTGGTCGATTCGGACCTTTCAGAACAGCTGGAGAAAATCTGCCGCGACATCGGCGTGCCCTGCGTCTCTGTTCTTGATCCCGTATTGAACGCTTTCCAGTCCTATCTCGGCACCCGCTCGGCCGGCCGCGTCGGCGCGCAGCATGTTCTCGACGCCGATTATTTTCGCCGTATCGATGCGCTGAATTTTTCCATGGCTCATGATGACGGCCAACTTCCGCCGGACCTTGAGGAGGCCGATGTCATTCTGCTCGGCGTCAGCCGGACATCGAAAACGCCAACGTCGATCTATTTGGCCAATCGTGGCGTAAAAACCGCCAATCTGCCACTGATTCCCGGCATTGAAATTCCCGCCGGCCTGACCAAAACGAAGCATCCCCTGATTGTCGGACTGGTTGCAAGCCCCGGCCGTATCGTGCAGGTTCGCCAGCATCGGGTGCTTGGCATGACGCCGGACGAGCGACCCGATTCCTATGTCGATCGCACCGAGGTAACCAAGGAAATTACCGAAAGCCGCAAGCTGTGCGCCCGCAATGGCTGGCCGGTGATCGATGTGACGCGGCGCTCGATCGAGGAAACCGCCGCGGCCGTCATGGCGTTGATGGCGGAGCGGAAATAGGCAGCTTCGATGGCGATCATCCTTGCCTCTGCAAGCCCGGCCCGGCAGGCGATCCTGAAAAATGCCGGCCTCACCGTTAGTAGCCAGCCTGCCGGCATCGATGAACGGGCGGCGGAAGCGCCGCTGATCAAATCCGGCGCCGGGGCGGATGATCTTGCCCAGGCGCTGGCCATGATCAAGGCGCGCCATGTCAGTGAGCAGCACCCCGCCGATCTGGTTATCGGCGCCGACCAGGTTCTGGAGATTGAAGGCGAAAGGCTGAGCAAACCGGCGGACATGACGGCTGCCCGGCGCCAGCTCCTCAAACTGGCCGGCAAGGCCCATCACCTGCATTCGGCGGTCGCCTGCTGCCGGGACGGCGCGGTGATATGGCAGCATATGGAGACGGTGCGGTTGACCATGCGTCCGCTGACGCCGGCAGAGATCGGCCGCTATCTGGCAAAGGTCGGCGCGAGCGCGCTGACCAGCGTCGGCGCCTATCAGATCGAGGGCCCGGGCATTCAGCTGTTTGAGCGCATCGAGGGCGACTATTTCGCCATTCTTGGCCTGCCGCTGCTGCCGCTTTTGACCTTTTTGCGCGCTCGAGGCGAAATCGAATGACCGGATCGGGGTCCGTGAAACAATGCGCATCATCGGGCTGACCGGTTCGATCGGCATGGGCAAGACGACGACGGCCGGCTTTTTCCGTGCCGCCGGCATCCCCGTCCACGATGCCGATGCGGCCGTGCATCGTCTTTATTCCGGTCCGGCTGCCGCCGCGGTCGAAGCGGCCTTTCCCGGCACGGCTCCGGACGGCGTTGTCGATCGCGAGCGCCTCGCCGAGGCCGTTCTTGGCGACCAACTGGCGTTGAAACGCCTGGAAGCGATCATCCACCCACTGGTGCGTGAAAGGGAAAAAGCCTTTTTGCAGGCGGCAACGGAGGCCGGCGCGCCGATGGCCGTGCTTGAAATTCCGCTGCTGTTTGAGACCGGCGCTGAAAAGCGCTGTGACGCCGTTGTTGTCGTCACCGCCGAACCGGAGGTTCAGCGCCAGCGCGTGCTGAAACGGCCCGGCATGACCGAGGCCCGGTTGCAGGCCTTGCTGGCGAACCAGATGCCGGATGCCGAAAAGCGCCGGCGGGCGCATTTTCTTGTACTTACCGACAACGACCTGGATTCAGCAAAACGCCAGGTAACAGCCATCATTCGCGCCCTGACAGCCTCGGGCTAATTCAACTTCGCGGCAATCAGCCCCGCCTTGTCCCCAGGCAATTCAGCTGGCCCCCTTGCAATGGCGGCGCGGAAGGCAAATGTTGCCGGCCATGCGCGAAATCGTCTTCGACACTGAAACGACCGGTCTGAACGCGAACGGCGGCGACCGGCTGATCGAAATCGGCTGTGTGGAGCTGCACAACCACATCGCCACCGGCGGCACCTTTCATAGCTATATCAATCCTGAACGCGCCGTGCCTGCCGAGGCCGTCGCGATCCATGGCCTGGAAGATGCGTTTCTGATTGACAAGCCGGTTTTTGCAGCGGTTGTCGATGGTTTTCTGGATTTTGTCGGCGACAGCCCCCTGGTTGCCCATAATGCCGCATTCGACCGCGGCTTCATCAACATGGAGCTGCGCCGGACGGAGCGGCCGGAATTCTCCGACGAACGGTTTGTCGATACGCTGGTTCTGGCCCGCCGGCGTCATCCGGCCGGCCCCAACTCACTCGACGCGCTGTGTGCCCGCTACAAAATCGACAACAGCGCGCGCACCCGGCATGGCGCGCTGCTTGATGCGGAAATCCTCGCCGAAATCTATGTCGAATTGCTCGGTGGCCGCCAGGCCGATCTCGGTCTTTCGCCGGAAGCGGGCGCCACCTCGCTCGCGGTTTCCCATGCAGCGACGGCGCCACGGCCCGAGCCGCTGCCGCCACGCTTGAGCGAGGCTGAAGCGGCAGCCCACCAGGCCTTCGTCAAGGATCTCGGCAAAAAAGCGCTTTGGCTGAAATATTCGCGTTGAGATAATCAGGCCCTGACATCAGGCCAGAGCGGCGCCCCGGATTAATTGGCCGCTTCCTCTGCCGCCTGCGCGCTCACCTGCGCTATCCGCTGCCGGTAGAGCGCGGCGAAGTCGACGGGATCGATCATCAGCGGCGGAAAACCGCCCTGCCGCGTTGCGTCGGCGAGGATCTGCCGGGCGAAGGGAAACAGCAGCCGCGGGCATTCGATCAGGACGATCGGCTGCATATGCTCCTTCGGGACATTGTGGATCCGGAAAACGCCGGCATAAGCGACCTCGGCGATAAACAGGGTTTCCCCCTCGCGCGTCGCTGTCGCATCGAGCTTGAGCTCGATCTCGAAATCGGTGTCCGACATCGGCTTTGCATTGACGTTGACATTGACATCGAGATTGGGGTTGGCGCTGTTTGGACGCAAGGAAGCCGGCGCGCCCGGATTTTCGAACGACAGGTCCTTGATATACTGGCCGAGCACATGGATGCCCGGTTGCTCGGCCTGTTGCTCAGATAGCGGATCGGCCGGCTGGTCAGCCGGCTGATCGGTTGCCTGGTCGCTTTGCTGGCCGTCGTCGTCTTCGGCGTTGCCGCCGCCATTCGCCTCGGGTTTCACCATGTCAGAATTCCAAGTGTGATGTGTCGGCGCGGCCTAACACGGCGTTTGTCCGCGAACAACCGGCAGATTGGGCAAAGAGCGAAAATCTGCGTTGTCACTTCTTGCCGTTTCGCCACGGGCTGTGCGGATCAACCTCGGCGCTGTATTCGCTCTCGTCAAGTTCGACGATGTTTCGATGCCGCACCGAACCTTGCGCCGGATCGCCGGCTTGTCTGACCGAGATGTCGAGACGCTTGCCAATCTGGCGCCAGAGGAAAGCCCGGAACGCCGGTACGAACAGCGCGAAACCGACACTGTCGGTGAAGAAACCCGGGGTCAGCAGCAGAATGCCGGCGCCGGCGATCATTGCGCCGTCGGCCAATTGTCTGGCCGGAATCCGGTTCGCCTCGAACTCTTGCCGGATCAGCTGCACGATAGCCAGTCCCTGGCGACGCAGCAGCATTGTGCCGATGATTGCCGTGACCAGCGTCAAAAGCAGCGTAATCGCTACGCCGATCTGCCCGCCGATTACGATAAAGGTGGCGATCTCGACCAGCGGTATAGCAAGAAATAGCAAAAATATCAGCATGTCTGAGGCTCCCACCGCTATATGGATGCTCGATGGTGTTTCTTAAAGGTTTTCGACCCATTAGCTGGACTCGCGGTTAAACGTGCTTACATTAAACGCAAACAGCGCGCCGTGGTCGGCAGCGCCCCCTTAAAGAACAGGCGAATACCCTTCATGAGCGGGTTTCTCGATATTTATTCCATCATCTTTCTGGTGATCGCGGTTGTCATCTTCATGCGGCTTGGCAGTGTCCTGGGCCGCCGCACCGGCAACGAACCGTCATCTATTGACGCTTCTGTCAATCGCGGTCCCGGCGCAGCCAAATCGAGCAACGACAATATTGTCGCCCTGCCCAACCGCGACCGTTCAGCGCGATCCGAAGCGGAATTGGAGCTCGACCTTGAAGTCATCGAACGCCACGCCAAGGCAGGGTCTGACCTGCATGCCGGCCTCGTCGCCATCCTTAAGGCCTCGCCTGGCTTCGACCCCGATCAGTTCCTGGACGGCGCCAAGATCGCCTATGAGGTGGTTGTTACCGCCTTTGCCGACGGCGACCGGACGGCATTGAAAAATATCCTGGCGGCCGATGTCTATGACGGTTTCGTTGCGGCGATCGACGAGCGCGAAGCGCGTGAGGAACGTGTCGAATCGACCTTTGTCGGCGTCAACGATGCCAAGATCACCGACGCTGATCTGGAAGGGCGCAATGCCCGGCTGACGATTCGCTTCGACAGCGAGTTGATTTCCGCTACCCGGGCCAAGGACGACACGGTCGTCGACGGCGATCCCTCGACGGTTCAGGCGGTTCGCGACATCTGGACGTTTTCCCGGGACGTCAAGGCACGCGATCCAAACTGGAAGCTTGTAGCGACGGAAGCCGTCTGAGGAGGCTTTGCTTGCCGGCGCCCGAAAGGCCGCAACGCCCGACCATCGCCGACCGGCTGACGCGTTTATCCTATGCGCAGATTGCTGGCTGGCGCGACGATGATCACGCCTTGGCCTTCGCGGCGTTTTTGCGTTCCGCCCATCAAATCGTCGAAACCCCCCCGACAAAACGCCATCGGGCTATCGATCTGAATGCCCTGGTTGCCGTGGCGCATCGCGCTATTTTGTCGGGACCGATGACGGCGCAAACCGCTCGACGCTTTTTTGAAGAGCACTTCGAGCCGGCCAGGATCGACGCTGCTGGCTTCGTCACCGGATATTATGAGCCCGAGCTTGCCGCCAGCCCGGTTCGCAGCGGTCAATTCCCCATTCCCCTCCATAAACGCCCGCCCGACCTCATCGACGTCGATGACGGCAATCGTCCGGCGGGGTGGGATCAGGAAATCCGCTTTGGCCGGCAGACGGAAGACGGCATCGAACCCTATTTCGATCGCGCCGCGATCGAAGATGGGGCGCTAGCGGGAAAGGGACTGGAACTGGCCTGGCTTGCCGATCCGGTCGATGCCTATTTTGTACATGTCCAGGGATCGGCCCGGCTGCGCATGGCCGGCGGC
>Ga0114948_10001205_pt1 | contig 11035 bp, 9 predicted proteins | sample CR04metaG_FD_83877 | JGI IMG/M metagenome (GOLD analysis project Ga0114948, IMG submission 83877) | Deep subsurface microbial communities from Mariana Trench to uncover new lineages of life (NeLLi) - CR04 metaG | ecosystem: Environmental > Aquatic > Marine > Ocean trench > Sediment | place...
CGATCGCTCTGGTCGGCATTTTGGGCGTCTGGGCAGCGACGGCGTTCTTCGTCGCCGATCTAGGTTCCGCCCACGATTTGGCGACAGCGGAATATCTCAACATGTTCGATCCCCCCGGTGGCGTCCCCACCGCCGACAGGACCGACGTTGTCGAGCTCGCCCTCCTCGCCCTCGACGAAGGACGTTGGAAGGACGCCCAGACGCTATTGGTTGATGAACCGTACGATAAAGCCGGTATGGTTCCGCTCTACCTGGGCATGAGCCAATACTTTCTCGGCGACCATGAGGCGGCGGCAACGACCCTCGCGTCGATCCAGGATATGGCGAGTGTGCACGACAGCGGCGTGAAGCTTCAGTCCACGTGGTACGAGGCGAACGCTCTGCTGGCGCTCGACCGCCCGTGGGGAGCGCTTCCCTTGGTGGAAGTGATTACGAGCGCCAATATCGATCTTCCGTTCATGGACCTGGCCAACAAGACCCTCGACGACCTCTCCACCCTGCTGGGAATCAACAAAGCCGGCAAGAAGTAACTAGAAGCTCCAACAAGCTCCGGCAGCTCCGGACAGGTGCCGATATTTCGGCACCTGTCTTTTTTGTTGGCCAGCAAACGCCGACTAGGCGTCGAAACCACGTCGGCAGAACGATCGTCAACGTAGCACCGACCCTTTGTTTGCAGGTGTTTGCCGGATCTCACCCGATCTGGCACGGGCCTTGCTGTTCTCTTCGGCTGTAACCGCTCACAGCAGCCAAAGGAGCAAGCAATGCCTCGAATCATCCAGCCGGTCGTATCGCCAAGGGGGCGTGTGATCGTACTGACCGGCGCGACCTTGTGGCTGATCGCAGCGATGCTGCTTTCGGCGATTCCCGAGGGAGCCAGCGCTGCGGCACGCGCCACGCCCCTAGAGAGCATCAGCTTCCTCGTCGACACCTTCGAAGAAATCGAAGGTGCTCCAGGACTTCTGCTCTTCCCTCGCATGTACACCGGTGCCAACGGTCGCGTCTACATCGCGGACAAGGGCAATCACCGGGTCATCCGGCTCACCGAGAACAACATCCGGGCCGATGTCATCTACGGCCGCAAAGGCGCCGGGCCCGGCGAGCTGATGTATCCGCGCGGGGTGGCCGCTGACCGTGCCGGCAATGTGTTCGTCACCGACCAGCGGCTGCAACGGATCTTCAAGTACGCGCCCGACGGCACGTTCTTGAAGTCTGTCACCGCCCCCCGCGTCGTTTCCGTGGTCATCGATTCCGAGGACAGGGTGATCGTCCGTCCGGGCCGCGGCAACGCCCTGTTGCAGCGCTACAGCAACGACCTCGAAGAGGACGTCGTGCTGCTCGAGAAAACCGACTCGCAGCACAGTTCACCGCTCGGCATCCTGATGGCGATCGACGCCACCGACCGTCTTTTCCTGCTCGATCAGTCCGACCTGACGGTAAAGGTCTACGACCGCGATATGCGCCTTGTGGACCAGTGGCCGGTCGATCCGCCGCAACTGCATGAAACCGTCGCCATGCGCCTGGCAGCCGCCCGCGCCAAGTCCCCCGATTTGGTCGCCCGCGTCGACGGCGTCCAGTCGATGACGCTCGATCCGACCGGTAATCGCCTTGTGCTGGCCTACCTGGTGATGCCGGCGGCGAACGTCAAAGAGACGAAGATCGCCTGGTACGGCGTCGACGGCACATTCATGGGAGTCGAAGACCGCGGTGAAGAGCGAATCTTCGCCAACCTGATTTTGCCCGATGGAAGAATTCTGGAAGGGAGCCCGGAGCACATCCGGGTCCGTCTCAAGGGGACCGCAACCAACGCTGACGTCGAGAACAGCTAACGCATTCGACGAGTCCAATCAACGCAAGGAGGAAAATGGTGCAATACATCAGACGGAACTGGTTCGACATTGGAACGATGGCGTGGGCGATCAGCCTGCTCATCGTCGGCATCCTCTGGGTGGCGACACCTGCGTTCGCCGGGGAAGATGAAGACGGGGATTGCGGCGTGGTGTGTGCCGTCGCCTGCGACGAAAACGATGGCTGCGAATCGTATATCCCGGGAGCGGGCGGCTGTGAAGTCTTTTGCGAGGATGGCACGCACTACCGGTGCCCGTTCCTCTAGGGCCCACGTATGAGTTGAATTTGGCTGCGGTGAACCGGTGCGGCCGGCTGACGGGTCTTCCCCCTTGCACCTGCCAGCCGCGCCGCACCCCCCGCTACCGAATCGCGGCAAGCCCGAACGGGCTTGCCGCAATTCGCTTGGTTCAGCGCCGCCGCGAGACGCAACTGCCGTCTCGCCGGGGTGACTGAAAGACAACGACCAAGTACCAACCCTCAGTGTACGCCGTAGCGCCGTAGCTTCGATTGCAGCGTCGTACGGGGGATCTCGAGCATCCGGGCGGCGCGGCTGATGTTTCCCTTCGCCATCGTCAGCACGCGGCGAAGATGCGCCGCAGTGGCCCCGTCGAGCCCGAGCGAATCGACCTCGGAAAACCAATGGCCGTTGCCACCGAATCCCGGTACGGCGCGCCCGACAACAACGCCGGTGGACGGCACGACCGTGAGCTCGACCTCCGGCGGAGGCCGATGATCGTTGCCATTGCCGGCCCGCGGAGGAGCCGTGCGGGTGCCGTTGGCACCCACGTGGCCGATGGAACCGCCGTTGCCGTTCGAGGGTATGAAGGCACCGGTGTTTCCATTGCCGTGGTGTCGGGTTCGGCCGTTCCCGCTGGCGCCGTTGACGGAGATGTCGAACCGCTTGCGGGAACGGGACGGGGCCGCCACATCGGGAAACGGAATCGCGTCGATCCTTCCCTCGCACGACGTGGCGGCAGCACGAAGCACCAGGTTGCGCAACTCGCGCACGTTGCCGGGGAACGGGTAATCGAGCAGGCTGTTCAGCGCCCGCGAGACGATGTCCAGCGACTGCCCCCACCGTTCCTCGAGAACCGCCACGAAGTACCGCGCCAGCACCGGAATGTCCTCCGGACGGCTGCGCAGGGGCGGCACGTCGATGGTCAGCGCCGCCAGGCGATAGTACAGGTCGCTGCGAAAGCGCCCCGCCGCCACTTCGGCCGCCAGGTCGCGGTTGCTCGCTGCGATCACCCGCACGTTGATCCGCCGCATGCGGCCTTCGTCGCCGAGCTGCTGGATCTCGCCGTGATCGAGAACGCGCAGCAATGCTGCCTGCAGGCTGGGCCCCATCTCGCCGATCTCGTCGAGCAACAGAGTGGCCCCGTCGGCCATCTCGAAGCGGCCGCGCTGGTCGCGCACCGCGCCCGTGAACGCACCGCGACGATGCCCGAACAGCTCGCTGGCGATAAGCTCGTCGGGCACGGCGGCACAGTTGATCGTGCACAGCAACTTGTCGCGGCGCGGGCTCAAGCAATGCAGCGTCTGGGCAATGAGCTCCTTGCCGACGCCGGTCTCGCCCTGTATCAGGACGGGCTCCTCGAGCCCGGCGTAGCGCCGGGCTAACAGTTCTACGTACCGAATCTCGGCGCTGCAGCCAACAATTGTCTGCAGCGCGCCGGTCGCGCCCAAGCGGCGCCGCGCCTCCCACGTGGCGAGCAAATCGGCAACAGCCGCCGCACGCTGGTGCGCTGATTCGTTGACGGGCTCGTTGGTCTCCAGCCCCACCGTGCCGCACACGTCGCCGGCGAGACTCACCGGCACCTCGACACCGTACGGATACCGCGGAACGCTCGCATCGTTCAGTGTTTCGACGGCGTGCGCGTCGAGCCTCGCCCAAGCCCGCTGCACGCCGGGCGCCGTCAGACAGGAATGGGCCGCTGCGTGGAGTACCGCCTCGCGATCAGAGTCTTGTGGAGGACGGCACAGGAATTCCAATAACCCGGACTTGGCCAAGCTTCTGGCCTGCATCATGACTCACCTCCCCTTGCTTTGCCTCCGCCGCCGTTCGGGTCGAACACGCCCCGATGTTTGATAACGGTCGGGGTGCCTCCCCTTACGAAGGCATCCGCCGCTGATCACGATTTGACTGCTCTTGGCTGCGGTGATCAGAGCTGATGCTGATCAGACACTGCACCAAAAAACCTGACATTGCCAATGCTTCTAGGCCGGCAAGGTTTACAATTGATCCAAGATCGCTTCCTGCGCTGCTCTGAAGCCACCTGGACACCTTGATTCATGATCGGAGAAATTGATGCGCACCCGTAACTTGCTGATCAGCCTCCTGCTCATTTCAGCGATCACGCTGCTGATCCCGAAACCGGCGGCAGCAGGCCCCGAGGTCACGTTCGTGCTCGGCGCCATGATCGGCGACTCCCTCCGCGACGTCCTCCAGGTACGCCCGACAACGCTGACCGAGGGGTTCAAGAACGCCCCGATCTTCGGCGGCCGCCTGGGCTGGAGCGCCTTCCCGTTCGCCGTCGAAGGGAGTCTGCTGTACACGCCCAGCGCCATCAACGTGACCAACATCGGCAGCTTCGACGCCAACATCATGTACGCCGAGATCGAAGCCCAGATCCTGATCCTCCCGGGACCCGTGTCTCCGTTCCTAGGCGGGGGCATCGGTATTCACAGCATGGAGCTGCGAGTCGGCACCAATCCACGAGAAACGGTGATCGGCTATGTCTTCGGTGGCGGCTTGCGGGCGGCGATCGGCACGCTGGGGCTGCGCCTCGACATCAAAGACCACGTCACACCGCTGGAGATCACCGAACTGGACCCGGCTTTCGCTGAGGTGATCGGGGTTGCGGTGAGCACCAACGTCCATAACGTCGAGTTCTCGGGCGGCGTCACGATCAAGTTCTAGTGTGCTGTCCCCGATATAGCTTGACACTTGTAGCGAGCGCGTCGGGGGTGCAGAGCGCGATGGCGCGAGAGTTCTTCAGCGCCCTGCTAGCCCGAATATCTCAACGGGTCACGGCTGCGCGGGCGCAAACCCGCCCGCCAGACCCATCACACTTTCACCACGACCTGCTAGGCACCGAGATGGCGGCGGAAGAAGCGCACGACGAGGTAGGCGTCGATCAGGTAGAACGGCGGGCGTCCCAGAGTGTAGTGGCCGCACGGCAGCACGACGCGCCGGAAATCGACGTCCGCCTCGCGCAGCGCGTCGACCAGCGACTGGGAGTGCGCGGGCAGGAATACCGGGTCGTAGGCGCCCGAAACTATGAGTATCTTGGGTTGCCGCTCCACCAACCGTTTGGCGAAGCGTGCCGGCGAAATGGGGGCCCAGCAGCGTCGCAGGGTCTCGAGGTCGATATGCCGATCGAGGCTGGCGCGTACATGTCGCGTGGCGAGCCCGGACCATACGACATCGGCAAACTCGCCGGCGACGTGATTGAACGCGGCGGCATCGAGGCCCTCCTCATGGGCCAGCGCCAGGAACCCGATGCACGATCCCAGGCTGGTGCCCAACAGACCGACATGCCGGTAGCCCCGCTGTCGCAGCCACTGAACCGCCAGTCGAACCTCGATAACGGCGCGACGCACCGACTGGAGGGTAAGCCCCAAAACCGGGCTGACCATGGCGTCGGCGCGCACCATGTGGCTGGGCCGACGCTCTTCGTGGTAGGGCAGAGTCATCCGTAAGGCACTGAGCCCGCAGCGGTTGAGGATCTTGCACGCCTGCACCATCGAATTCTCATCGGCGTTCCACTGCGGAACAACGACGATGGCGCGACCTTCGGCGCCCGGAGATTCAAACAGCCGGGCCGAGGCACGCCGCACCTCGACGTCGCGGGACGGCAGCGGCGAGTCGAACGTCAAGCGAATGCCGTCGAACGACACCCCGGTGATTCCCTCGGCACGGTAGAAATTCCCGCTCGTCGCACAAAGCGCCGCAGCTATCTCCGGCAATCGGGATTCCGTGCCCTCGAGCTCGATGTCGCCGAGATGCTCCAACCCCCAGCCGAACGCCTGCGGACGCCGGTCATCGGCATCGTCCCCGAAAATCGATAGCTCCCAACGATGAAAGAATCGGCGCAGCATGGCCGGCTGATGCTAGCAGGGTGCTGAAGAGCTCCCGGGGATGCCCTCATGGGCACCATCGGGCAGACCCAAGGCGACGCTGGCAATCGCGCCGAGCGCTGGTTACGCTGCACTGGCCCGCTTATTCTCCTTGCCCTCGCGACGAAGGCCGGTGAGATAATAGGGCTAGCGTTGAAGGTTTTTCGTGCGCGCTCGCGGCGCGAGCCGCCGACCAGGAGAGATTGCCATCACGCGGTCGCATGACCCATATCGGCGCACCAAGATCGTCTGCACGCTCGGACCGGCCACCGAGACGATCGAGCAGATTCGAGCCTTGTTCGCCGCGGGTATGGACGTCGCCCGCCTCAATTTCTCCCATCAGACGATCGATTGGCACCGCGAACGCGCCGCCATGATTCGTGACATCGCGGCGCAAGCCGGCTGTCCGATCGGTATCCTGCAGGACCTGCCGGGGCCCAAGATCCGGGTCGGCAACTTCCCCGATGGACCGGTGGAGCTCAAGGCCGGCCAGGAGTTCGTCCTGACAACCGACGGCGCCGACGGCAACATCCGCGGCGTATCCGTCAACCAGAAGGCCCTCGTAGGGGCGATCGAGCCCGGCGACCCCATCCTGCTCGCCGACGGCGCCATCCGTTTGCGGGTTGTCCGCCTCGAAGATGACCACGTCGTCTGCGAGGTCGCAGTCGGCGGCAAGCTGGGATCTCGCAAGGGAGTGAACCTCCCCACCCGCACCATGGCGCTGCCGGCGATGACCGACTACGACTACGAGGCGCTGGCTGCCGGCCTCGATATGGGGGTCGACTTCGTGGCCTTGTCGTTCGTGCGCTCCCGCGATGACGTCGAGATGGCCCGCAAGGCCATGGAAGAGCACGGCCGACGGGTTCCGATCATCGCCAAGATCGAGAAGCACGAAGCGCTCCACAACCTCGATGGCATCATCGAGGCGGTGGATGGGGTGATGGTGGCGCGCGGCGATTTGGCGGTGGAAATCCCCCTGTGGGAAGTCCCCCAGGCGCAGAAGCGGGTCATCAAGGCCGCTAACGAGGCTGCCAAGCCGGTGATCACGGCGACCCAGATGTTGCTCTCGATGGTCGATTCTCCGCGACCGGCGCGCGCCGAAACAAGCGATGTCGCCAACGCCCTGTACGATGGGACCGACGCGATCATGCTCTCCGAGGAGACTGCTGTCGGCAGCTACCCGGTCGAAGCCGTCGAGGTAATGGCGAAGATCTGCGTTGCCACCGAGGAGGAGCTGTGCCGGCCCGGTTCCTACCGCCCGCTTCCGGAGCACCGCCGCCACCTGGTACCCGACGCCGTCGCCGCCGCCGCGTGCATGGTGGCGAGACACCTCGGGGCCACCGCCCTGCTCGTACCTACCCGAACCGGCAGCACCGCGATCAAGGTCGGCGCTTGCCGTCCGAGCCAACCGATTGTCGCCATCGGCACGGACCGCGATACGGTCGCCCGCATGACCTTGGTGTGGGGAGTCTTGCCGATCTACGGCGAAGAGCTGCTGACTCATGAATCGATGCTCACAGAAGCCGAACGCCGCGCCGAAGCCGCCGGGTTGATCAATAAGGGCGACTTGCTGGTGATCACCGCCGGTTTCCCGGTGGGCGGTCCCGGGAGCACCAACACGGTGACCGTCAAGATCGCCGGCGAGCAACTCAGCACGATCAACCCCGATTGACGATGCGGCGCTTCACTGCCGCCTGACCCGGGTCGACGAGCGCGAGCTGGCGCGTGCCGTGGCCGAGTGGCAATGTTAAGAATCCGTGGCGAACATCCGCTGGCAGCAGGTAGGAACCCTTGACCGATCCCCTCGAGCACGTCGTCAACCAGCGTCGGTTATCGGAGAAAGCCGAGCGCTTCACCGAATCTGTGATCCGGGAGATGACCCGGAAGGCGATGATCCACGACGCCATCAACCTGGCACAGGGATTCCCCGACTTTCCGGCGCCGGCAATCGTCAAGCAGGCCGCCATCGATGCTATCGACGCCGATATCAACCAATACGCCATCACCTGGGGGGCAAAGAACCTCCGCGATGCCATCGTCGCCAAATTCGGCGCGCAAACCGGGCTGCAGATCGACCCGGAGCGGGAGCTGACCGTGACCTGCGGCGCGACCGAGGCGATGATCGCGACACTGTTGGCGCTCATCAACCCGGGCGACGAGGTGGTCGTTTTCGAGCCCTTTTACGAGAACTACGGGCCCGACGCCGTCCTCTCGGGCGCCACACCGCGATACGTCACCCTGGAGCCGCCGAATTGGACGATGGACGTCGCTGAGCTCGAGGCGGCGTTCAACGACAACACCAAAGCTGTGATCATCAACACGCCCAACAATCCGACGGGCAAGGTGTTCACGCGCCGGGAGCTCGAGGAGATTGCTCGCCTGTGCCGCCAGCACGACGTCATCGCAGTGACCGACGAGATCTACGAGCACATCATCTACGGCGAGCCGGACGCGCCCCTCGAGCACCACTCGATGATCACGATCGACGGGATGCGCGATCGCACCGTGGTGATCAACGGGATGTCGAAGACCTACTCGGTCACCGGCTGGAGGGTCGGCTGGACAGTCGCCGAGCCGGCGATCACCGACGCGATCCGCAAAGTGCACGACTTCCTCACCGTCGGCGCCGCTGCGCCGCTGCAGGAAGCCGGCGCCATCGCCCTGTCACTACCCCGTAGCTACTACCAAGATCTCGCCGACGGTTACCGCGCCCGCCGCGATCTTCTTTGCCAGGCGCTCGACCGCGCCGGGTTCGGTTTCACCGTTCCCGACGGCGCCTATTACGTGATGGCTGACATCAGCGCCTTCGGTTACTCCGACGACGTCGCGTTCGCCGACTTCCTGGTCGAACAGATCGGCGTTGCGGTGGTCCCCGGCTCATCTTTTTTCAGCGAAGCAGAGCGTGGCGCCCAACAGATTCGCTTCGCTTTTTGCAAGCGCAGGGAAACCTTGGAGGCGGCAGCAAGCCGCTTTGAAAAGCTGAAGTAGCGCACGGAGTAGGAGCAACCTCGACATGGCTATCCTTAAACAGATCACGGTCTTTCTCGAAAACGTACCCGGCCGCCTCGCGACCCTGTGCAACACGCTCGAAGAACGAGGTGTGAACCTGCAAGCGATGACTACATCGGAAGCCTCCGAGTACGGCGTCGTGCGCATGATCGTCGACGACGTCGACGCTGCGACCGAGGCGCTGCGTCAGGTCGACCTGCCGTTCTCGACCGTCGATGTGCTCGGCGTCGAGGTTTCCGACGAGCCGGGAGCCTTGGGAAAAGTCGCCGTGCGGCTCGCCGAGGCCGGCCTCAACGTCGACTACGCCTACGTCACGGTGGCGAGTCAGTCGGGCAACGCGCTGTGCGTCTTCAAGGTCGCCGACCCGCAAAAGGCGGAGGCAATTCTCACCGGCGCCTGATCGAACCGCCTCCGACTGATCTCAGCTTCGCCCAAACTCCCCGGTCGCTTGCCACTTCCTGTTTGTGCCGGTCAGTCGCTGTTTCCTAACCTCGATAACGCCCAATAAACAACAAACGATGCGGCAACCGATGCGAACACCGGGTGGATAGACGACAGTGTGTCGATCCCTGCGGTCAACGTCGACCACGAAACGACCACCACACCGCCCACTGCCATCGAGCCGACCGCAGACGCCGGGGACCCGCGCCATCGAAAGAGCGCCCCGAACAACGGTGCCGCGAAGCAAGCAGCGTAGAGGCTGCCGGAGAAGATCGTCAGCGAGAGGATGTCGCCCGGCGGCCGCAAGGCGATCAGGGCGGTCACCGTGGCGAACACAACCACATGAACACGAGTGAAGCGTAACGACCGGGCGTCGTCGAAGCTACCGGCGTACACCTCGACGACATCGCGCTGGAAAGCACCGGCCAAAACCAGCAAGACCGAGTCGATCGACGACATGGCCGCCCCCAACAGCGCCGTGAGAATCACCGCCGAGGCGACCTGCCCGGTTACCCGCGGGTCGGTCAACAGCATCGGGATGACCGCGTCAGTCTCGGCAACCGAACCCTCGGCCAGCAGTCCGCGGGCGAGAACGCCGAGCGGCAGCAGGCACAAGTACGAGAGGCCGATGGCCGCCGGCGCCACGATCATCCCGACCCGCAGCGCCCGATCGTCCTTGAGAGCGAAGAACCGCGATACCTGGCGGGGCTCGACGAGGAACTTCGCCCCGCCGGCGCAGGCAACGCCGAGCAACAGTGCCCACGGCATCGTTCCGGTGCTCGCCAGCAAGGCCTCGCCGAGCGGGCGCCCATCGGGCGCGACCCCCGGGGTTGCGGCGACCCGCTCGATCAGCGCGGTCCAGCCGCCTCCGGCGCGTAGAACGCTGATCAGCATGTAGACGCTGCCCAGCAACATCAGAGCACCCTGCACAGCGTCGGTGTGAACGACCGAAATGAAGCCCCCAAAAACTGTGTACCCGACCACAACGACGAAGACCAAGCCGACGCCGACCTCGTAAGGAACGCTCAGATACGCTTGCAGCGTGCCGCCGATCCCCTTGAACACCGCGGTCATGTAAACGATCGACGACACCAAGATGACCCCGGCGGCGGCGACGCGTAGGGTTGTCGATCCATAGTAGATGCCGAGAAACTCGGCAACGGTCAACGCCCCGAGCTCATCGGTTGCGCGCCGCAGACGAGGCGCGACGAAGTGCCAGGACGCAACCGCGAACAACAGCAGCACCAGACCCATCGCCATCCAGGCGAACCCGACGTCGTAGGACACCCCGGCGAACCCGATGAAGCTGTTGGTCGAGAAGAAGGTCGCATAAAACGACAGACCGAGCACCAGACCGCCCATACGGCGGCCACCGACGTAGAAGTCGGCAGTGCCCCGCGTCGCCCGATGCCCACGCCAGGCGTGCACCACGATCACGACGAGGTAAATCGCCAGGGCGACAAGGGGAGCCACGTGGGCGCTGATCCAGGACGTCACCGTGAGTGCTCCCGATCGTAAGTACGTTGACCTTTGTGGGGGCGTGATCGTGGTGGATGTGGGAGCACTAGGCGTCTCCGCCGGGGCCGCGACGAATCACGTACAGAGCGTTCAACACGACGAC
>Ga0114948_10001209_pt1 | contig 11032 bp, 6 predicted proteins | sample CR04metaG_FD_83877 | JGI IMG/M metagenome (GOLD analysis project Ga0114948, IMG submission 83877) | Deep subsurface microbial communities from Mariana Trench to uncover new lineages of life (NeLLi) - CR04 metaG | ecosystem: Environmental > Aquatic > Marine > Ocean trench > Sediment | place...
GTGGCAAGCGATAAGCGATACGTGCGGCCGGAGCAGCTTATACGTGATGCCGACATTGCCATGTATCAGGCCAAGGCGGCGGGTCGTGCGCGTCATGTGGTCTTTGATGAGAAGATGCACCAGGATGTCCTCAACCGGCTGAGGCTTGAGGAGGGTCTCCGGCACGCCAACGAAAAGCGCCAGTTTACGCTCCACTACCAACCGATCATCGAGCTCCAGAGCGGGTGTCTCGTCGGATTCGAAGCGCTGATCCGCTGGAGGCATCCCGATCTCGGCCTTGTCAGTCCCGGCGAGTTCATTCCGGTGGCTGAGGAGATCGGGCTCATCGTCCCGATCGGCCGCTGGGTTCTTCGGGAGGCGTGCAGCCAGCTGAAGTCCTGGCACGATCGCTTTCCGTCAACGCCCCCGCTGACGGTCAACGTCAATCTCTCCGGGCGGGAGCTGGCCGATGCCAACCTGATCGCAACGATCCGACAGGCGCTCGATGAGACGGGTGCAGATCCACGTTCACTGAGGCTGGAGATCCCCGAGAAGACAATGATGGACGACATGAAGAGGCAGGTTACGGTTCTCCATGAGATCAGGAAGCTGGGCGTGCGTCTGTGCCTGGATGATTTCGGAAGCGGGCATTCCTCCATAAGCTGTCTACACCGCTTTCCCATCGACATGCTCAAGATCGACCAGATGTTCATTGACAACATGGGCGCCGGGATCGACTACGCGGCCGTTATTCACGCGATCATCACCCTGGCCCACAACCTCAATATGAGCGTGGTGGCTACGGGCGTCGAATCGGGTGACGTACAGGTGGCGCAGCTGCAAGCGCTGCAATGCGATTATGCCCAGGGCTTCTTCTTCTCTGAGACGCTCGCCGCAGATGCCGCCGACGCGTTTATCACCGGGGCGCTACAGCGAGAGGGCGCGGGCCCGGCTTCGCCTGCTGCCGAAGAAGACGAAGATTCACAGCGGAGAGCCGCAGAGGATCGCGGAGAAAAGAGGAGGGTTCGGAGTTCAGCACGTCGTCTGGAACCCCGAACCCCGAACCCCCTTGACTCGTGCTGACGTAGGGCCGACTGTGCCGGCCGCCGAAGAAGGCGAAGAGTACAGGGAAAGAGGCTGTCAGCAATCAGCTGTGAGCAGCAGGTCGACCCGAACCCCGGCCGCATAGGATTGCTGGCGTTCATAAGGCGTCGTTCAATGCGATTGATTGCCTCCAGGTGTGCGCTGGTGACGTCCGCTATCCTCTTTCTCTGGGCCGGCGGTGGCTGCTACGAAGAGCTCGACGACGAGGAGCCCTCCTCGCTCGAGCCTGCGGCCGAGGGTTCGTCCGCTCCGCCCCCCTCGAGCATCGGCAACACGCCTCGTCCCGGGCTCGGTGGTGCCAGGCGGGCCGCTCGCAACACAGAACAGAAGATCCAGCAGCAACAGAGGAAGCTCCAGGAGACGATGGAGCAAGACAGCGACGGGTGATTGGCGGTGCGAGATTGCCGGCGGGGGTTTCCCAAGGAAACCGGGCATGGGAGGGGTTCGCGCCCCTTTTTCAAGGAGCAGACCATGCGGTCCATTGCTCGAGCCTGAACGGCCGCCATCATGGCGTTGGCGGTTTCGGTTTTCCTGGGCGGCTGCTACGGCGGCGAAGCGGAGCAAGAGCAAGCCGACTCCTACGCGCAACCGGCTGACGAGGGTGGGACGACGTTCCCCGCCGACCAGGACGACTGACCGAAAGAAGCTGTCGGCTCTCGGCCAGAGAATGCGGACGCCGCAGGCGGACGACGCCACGGTTGGTCCGACCACGAGAAGACCGGGGCTTCGCTGCGCTCAGCCCCGGCCACCCGGAGCTTGCCTACAGCCGATAGCCGAGAGCCCAATTGTCAACGCACTTCGACGATACTCTGTCGAGTGCGATCATGAAGGGTCCGGCGGCGACACCCTGGGAGATCTGGATCGACACAGGTGGGACCTTCACCGATTGTGTCGCCCGCGATCCCGCCGGGCGTCTTCACCGTGCAAAGGTCCTTTCAACGGGTGCCCTCCGCGGTCGCGTGCTCGAGCGGCTCGAAGGCTCGCAGATCGGGGTCGAGCAGAAGTGGGGAGTTGCAGACGACTTCATCCGCGGCTTCCGGTTTGGACTGCTCGGGGTTGACCACGAGGCCGTTGTTGTGGCCCGCTTCGATTCCGCGGCGTCGGTGATCGAGCTGAAGCGACCGCTGCCGGACGCGGGGCGATTGAGTCGCGGCGCGGCGTTCGAGGTACGGTCCGACGACGAGGCGCCGGTCATCGCGGCGCGGATGGTGACGCGCACGGCCGCCGGGGGAGCGTTGCCCCCCCTCACGATGCGGCTGGCCACGACCCGGGGCACGAATGCCCTGCTTCAGCGGGCGGGTGCGGCGACTGCGTTGTTCGTCACACGGGGTTTCGGCGATCTGCTTGCGATCGGTGACCAGCAGCGGCCGGACCTCTTTGCATTGTGTGTCTTGAAACCGGCGCCGTTGTATGAGGCGGTGGAGGAGGTCGACGAGCGAGTGGCCGCCGACGGGTCCGTGGTGGTGCCGCTGGACCTTGAGGACCTGGCCCGGCGGGCCCAAGTCCTTTGCGGAAGGGGGATCCGGGCCGCGGCCGTCGCCCTGGTCAACAGCTACCGCAACCCCACCCACGAGCGGCGCGTGGCGGAAATGCTCACGTCGGCCGGATTCGATCATGTCACCTGCTCCTCGGAACTGGCCCCCCTGATCAAGATCCTGCCGAGGGCTCAGACGGCGGTGGTCGACGCGTACCTCTCCCGGGACGTCAGGGAGTATCTGGACAGGGTGGGCCAGGCCCTTTCCGGGAGCGAAGGACCGCTGCACGTCATGACCAGCGCGGGGGGCCTGGTGAGCGCTCATGCTGCTCGCGCCGCCGACACCCTGCTCAGCGGGCCCGCCGCCGGCGTGGTGGGGGCCGCCGCGGCAGGGCGGCGTTGCGGGTTCTCGCGGATCATCGGCTTCGACATGGGCGGCACGAGCACCGACGTCGCCCGCTTCGACGGCGACTTCGAGTACCGCTTCGAGCACCGTGTGGGCGATGCCCGGGTGGTGGCGCCGGCGTTGTCGATCGAGACCGTGGCGGCGGGGGGAGGCTCGATCTGCGCGTTTACCGACGGGCGTCTGACGGTGGGCCCGGCCAGCGCCCAAGCTCATCCCGGACCCGCGTGCTACGGGGCGGGTGGGCCGCTGACGTTGACGGATGTCAACGTGCTGCTGGGCCGGCTCGACCCCGCGCGGTTCGAGATCCCGATCTGGGCCGAACGTGCTGCCGACGCGTTTGAGGCCCTCCGGCGGACCGTCAGCGGCGCTGTCGGGGGCGCCGACGGCGAGACGCTCCTTGAGGGATTCCTGGATATCGCCAACGAGCGGATGGCGGGCGCGATCGCCGAGGTGTCGCTGCGGGCCGGCTACGACCCCCGCGAATACACGCTGGTCGCCTTCGGCGGAGCCGGGGGCCAGCACGCCTGTGCCGTGGCCGGCCCCCTGATGATCGAAACCGTCATCATGCCGGCCAACGCGTCGCTGCTCAGCGCCGAGGGTCTCGGCGACGCGGTGATCCAGCGGTTCGCCCACCGGCAGGTGCTCACGGGTCTGGAGGAGTTGGGACCTGGGCTGCCCCGCCTCATCGAGGAGCTTGGCCGGCAGGCGGTCGCCGAGGTCGCCGCCGAGGGCGTGAGCGCCGGCGAGATCGTTGTTCGCCGGCGGATTATCAACCTGCGGCTGTTCGGACAGGAGACCTCGGTCGCACTCGAGACCAGCGGCGATTCAGTGGGGATGATCAAGAAGGCCTTCGCCAAACGCTATCGCGATCTCTATGGCCACGCGCCGGGAGACCGGCCGATCGAGGTCGAATCGGTCCGGGTGGTCGCCTCCACGCGGCCGCCCTCGTTGTCGGAGACTCCGCCGGCCGGGCTCGACTCCCGGCCCGAGCCCGCGGGGAGCGTCCGCGCCTGGTTTCAGGGGCGGTGGCGGGCCGTGCCCGTGTTCGAACGGGCACAGCTCTCTGCGGGGGCGGCGATCAACGGCCCCGCGCTTGTTTTTGAAGCGAAGACGGCATGCGTCGTGGAGGTGGGGTGGACCGGTCGGATCGATGGAGCGGGGGCCTTGGTCCTTCGCCGGCAGCGCTGGGGTCCGCAGGGTGGCGTCCGCCCGCAGCCGGAGGTCGTGCGCCGTGAGCTCTTTGCCAATCGCCTTACGACGATCGCCCGGCAGATGGGGCGAATGCTCCAGCGGACCGCGCTGTCCACGAACGTCAAGGAACGGTTGGATTTCTCCTGCGCGGTGCTTGATCCACAGGGGCACCTCGTCGTCAACGCCCCCCACATCCCTGTCCACCTCGGAGCGATGGGCTTGTGTGTGCGGGCGCTGCGCAAGGCGCTGGCCATCGGGCCGTCAGATGTGGTGGTGACGAACCACCCCGCCTACGGGGGCTCCCACCTACCGGATGTGACCGTGGTGACCGCGGTCCATGCCAACGGCCGGCTGCTGGGGTACGTCGCCAACCGGGCTCATCATGCCGAGATCGGCGGCAGCCGCCCCGGCTCGATGCCGCCGGGGGCGAAGGTGCTCGCCCAGGAGGGTGTCGTGATCCGGCCTCAGTACCTCATCAGGGCGGGTGTGGCGGCGTACGACCGCATCGAGCACCTGCTCCGCTCGGCGGCGTATCCCTCGCGAGCGGTGCCGGAGAATCTTGCCGACCTGCGGGCACAGGTGGCGGCCAACCAGCTGGGTGTCGAGTCCCTACGTCGCCTGGCCCGCGATCACGGCCACGAGCGGGTCACCGAGGAGATGGCAGCGCTGGAGGACCGTGCCGAGCGGCTCGCCCGGAGGGCTTTGCAGGCGTTGCCTGAGGGCGTCTACGAAGCGTGCGAGCACCTCGACGACGGCTCCGCGATCGAGGTTCGCTTCGAGCTGGGTCACGACGGAGCCGTCATAGACTTCGCTACCCCGGCGGGTGTCCATCCGGGCAACCTCAACGCCACTCCGGCAATTGTGCACTCGGCGGTGATCTACGTGCTGCGGCTGCTCGTCGGCGAGCCGCTTCCCCTCAACGAGGGGTTGATGCGCGCGGTGACGGTGCGGGTTGCCAAGGGGATGCTCAACCCGGACTTTCCCGACGACCCCGCCCGCGCCCCTGCGGTCGGCGGCGGCAACGTCGAAACCTCCCAACGGATCGTCGACGCCCTGCTCAAGGCCCTGGGTCTCTGCGCCTGTAGCCAGGGGACGATGAACAACGTCGTGTTCGGCAACGATCGATTCAGTTACTACGAGACGGTGGGCGGCGGCTGCGGCGCCACCCGCAATTGCCGGGGTGCGGACGCGGTGCACAGCCACATGACCAACACCAGGATCACCGACATAGAGATCATCGAGCACAGGTACCCGGTCCGCGTGAGGCGCTTTAAGATCCGCCGCGGATCGGGCGGCCGGGGGCGGTTTCGCGGCGGCGACGGCGTGGTCCGCGAGCTGGAGTTCCTCGAGCCTCTTTCGCTGTCGATCCTCTCGCAGCATCGCCGGGCGGGGCCGTATGGGCTCGCCGGAGGCGGAGCAGGGGCGCCGGGCAGTCAACGTGTCCTTCACCCGGACGGCGAAACGCTCGAACTGGGGTCGATCGACGGCTGCGAGGTTGGCCCCGGGGATCGGTTGATCCTGGAGACCCCCGGCGGTGGCGGCTGGGGCTGAGCTCGGCCGTCGAAGAAGATGAAGATTCACCGCGGAGCGCCGCAGAGAAAAGAGCAGGGTTCGGGGGTGGGGAAAGCGATGAACCTCGACCCATGAACCCTGAACCCCGGGGCCTTCCGCTGGGTGGCTGGGGCTGAGCGAAGCGAAGCCCCGGTCTTTTCGTCGTCGGATCAACAGTGGCGTCGTCGCGATGCGATCGGGACTCCGTCACAGCCACCTAGAAGTAGAAGGCGAAGATTCACCGCGGAGGGCCGCAGAGAAGAGAAGAGGTTTCAGGGTTCAGGAACCGGGCTGTCGTCCCGAACCCCGAACCACTGCTAAGCTGAGCTACTGTTTACCGCGGCCCGGGGTCACGACGATCTGCGGTGGTCTCCCGGCCGCCAAAGGGGGCATTTCCCACGCCTTTTGCTTGCCGCAGATCACCGTGCGGTCGATAGGATGGCGCGGTTTGAGCACGGTGGCTTTGCGGCCTATCGCCCTCGCGGCAGGCCCGCTAGACTCTCCGCCCTTATGAGTGTCCTTACGAAGCAGAGCATCGGCCCGATGTCCGATAAAGTGTCCGGATTCGTGGGGGACTTCATGGAGCGGGTCGGGCGCCGTAATCCTCACGAGCCAGAGTTCCTTCAGGCCGTCCGCGAGGTGGTCGGCTCGCTCGTGGTCGTGCTCCAGAAGCACCCGGAATACCACAAGGCCAAGATCCTCGAGCGAATGGTGGAGCCCGAGAGGATCATTCAGTTTCGGGTTCCGTGGGTTGATGACTCCGGAGAGATTCAAGTCAATCGCGGGATCCGGGTGGAGTTCTCCAGCGCCATCGGACCATACAAGGGCGGACTGAGGTTTCATCGCAGCGTCAACTTGAGCATCCTGAAGTTTCTCGGATTCGAGCAGGTTTTTAAGAACAGTCTCACGACGCTTCCAATTGGGGGTGGCAAGGGCGGCGCCGACTTCGACCCCAAGGGCAAGAGCGACCATGAGGTCATGCGGTTCTGCCAGAGCTTCATGAGCGAGCTGTATCGCCACATCGGGCACAATACCGATGTGCCCGCCGGGGACATCGGAGTGGGCGCGCGCGAGATCGGCTTCCTGTTCGGCCAGTACAAGAGGCTCGCCAACGAGTTCACCGGGTCGATGACGGGCAAGGCGTTGCAGTGGGGCGGGAGCCAAATCCGCCCGGAAGCAACGGGATACGGCGTGGTCTACTTTGCGGCGGCGACGCTCGAGACGATCGGTGAATCATTCCAGGACAAGACGTGTCTGGTCTCGGGCGCCGGCAACGTTGCTCAATTCGCCGTGGAGAAGCTCACGGAGCTGGGTGCCACGGTCGTCACCATGTCCGACACCAGCGGCTTCATCCACGACCCCGATGGCATCGACGAGAAAAAGCTGGCGTGGATCAAGCACCTCAAAAACAAGCGCCGCGGCCAGCTCGAGGAGTATGTGGAGCCATTTCCAACCGCCCGCTTCGTCGGGGCGGATCCGACGCTGCAGTACAACCCGATGTGGAGCATCCGGGCCGACTGCGCGTTTCCCTGTGCCACGCAAAACGAGATTTCCGCCAAGGATATAGAGCACCTGCTTGAAAACCGGATCAAGCTGGTCTGCGAGGGGGCCAACATGCCGACGATCCCCGCGGGTGTCGACCTGCTGCTGGAGCACCGGACGCTCTACGGTCCCGGCAAGGCGGCAAACGCCGGCGGCGTGGCAGTCTCCGCTCTGGAGATGGCCCAAAACAGCATGCGGATCACCTGGTCGCGGGAGGAGGTGGACCGGAGGCTGCGGGAAATCATGCGATCCATACATGACACCTGCGCTGAGGCGGCCGAGACCTACGGGACTCCCGGCAACTATGTCAACGGTGCCAACATCGCGGGGTTTCGCAAGGTGGCGGATGCGATGCTTGACCAGGGGGTGGTCTGAGACCGGTGCGTTGGCTATAGAACCGTGCGCGATTCTGCACTTTTTCGATGCTCGGGCCGGAGAACCAGTCCGCTTGGGCATCATTGAGCAGTAGAGCAGTAGACCTCAGGCGAGCAGTGCCTTCCGCTCTTTGCACTGCTTTGCTGCTCTAGATGACCGTGCACAATCGTGCACGGTCATCGAGCTGCCCATCCATAAATTCCGCGTCGCGCTCGTCAGCACGACGCGGAGAGAAGAGAGAGAGCTTGGCCGAAACGGGGTCTCTCGACCCAGGTGACCGGGTCGTCCACGAATTCCGCGCCGTGCCCGTCGGCACGACGCGGAGAGAAGAGAGAGAGCCTATCGGGGCTTCTCTAGGCCCCCAAGACCTGAACGGACCACGCAGCCCGGCCAGGATTAGACGGTTGTGCGGATGCCCAGGAGGTCTCCCGTGGATGACCACCGCAGGCGGCCGGCCTCCGATCACCCCTCCTCGGGGCGTCGCTTCGGCTGGCAGTTGGAGGAGTGGGTGCTGTCGGCTGGCCAAGCACCCGTTCGCTCAAGCGAACAGGCACCCAACGCCAGCAAATCCTCCGTCTCCGCATCTTTGTCTCTCTCTCCTTGCCGGACCTAGACCCCGAGGGAACCAGGTTCCTTTCAGCTCTCTTTTCTTCTGACGCTCTACCCCACCGCGCGAGCACGGTTTCGTCAACCTATTTTTGCTCGATACATCGAAAAAAATCACAATCCCTGAACGGTGGGCGGTCGTGAGCGGCCCCAGAGAGCAACCCAGATTGACATGGGTCCGCCGACATCAGGCCGCGAGTGTGGTGGCTCAACCTCAGCGGTTACACGGGGATGGAGCCTGCTCGCAGCCTGCCGCAGCCCCAGTGGCTCATTGCGTGGGTTCCCTGGGGGAACCATGAACGGCCGGGCTGCGTTATACTCATTGCAAGCGGCCGAAGGCCTTGTCTCCGGGGTGTGCGGGATTCGGGCGTCGGGGCGCCCCCATCCGCTCTTGTTGGGCAGTCTCCGGGTTGCGGGGCCTCTGTGCCGCTGTTGTTTGGCAGTCCTGAGGGCTGCGGGTCCCGTGCGGTTCTGACGGCCCCGCGGGCCGTGTCGGTCGATCCGGTGGGTGCGCGGAGGCCGGATTCGTCGATCGCCGGTTGTCGCCAACGCGACAAACGCGAGGGTTATGCCGGCGATGTCGCAGCAATCGCACACACGCCTGCTGAGCCTGATCTTCGGTGACCTGACGCAACCCCCACCGGTGAACCCGTTCACAGCCCTCGCGGAGAAGAACATGTCCCAGCGGAAGTTTCAGTTCGGTGACCGCGTACGCCATGTCCGCAGACCGGAGTGGGGCATCGGGTCAATCGTCAAGATCGAGCCGATGGCCCTCAACAGCCAGCCCGCCCAGCGGCTCTCAGTACGGTTTTTCAATGCAGGGCTCAAGACGCTAGTCGAGGCGAACGCGGAGCTCGAACTGGTGACGGCGGACGCGTCCAACGTGGTAATGGATCAAGCGCACCCGGTGAACGAGTGGGAGAATCTGAGCGAGGAAGACTGGCTGGAACCGCTGGCCCGGCGCAAGGTCGAGGAGGCGATGACGCGACTTCCCCCGGAGATCCGAGATCCGTTCAACTCCCTCCGCAAGCGTCTGGTGCTCTGTCTGGACCTGTACCGCTTCGAGAACACCGGCCGGAGCCTGATCGATTGGGCCGTTGCTCAGACCGGACTCGATGATCCGCTGAGCCGTTTTACACGCCCCGAGCTGGAGCAGCTCTTCGAGCCGTGGTCCTCCCAACGCCAGCAGCATCTCGGCCGCCTGCTGAATCAGGCCAAGAGCGAGCTGGGCCTTGTCCGGGAGCTTGTCGCCTCCGCAACGCCCGCCGCCCAGCAAGCCGTGCGTCGGATCACCGTGGAGCGTTGATCAAAAGCAACATGTGGTGCGACCGGGACGCCGCCTGCGGCGCCGAGGTCCGAGAGTATTGCTGTCGGTGCGGCTGTGCCTGCAATCGGCCGCCCTCGCCGCCGGCTCCTCCACATGGCGCGGAGCTTGTTGTACCCCAACCGACGCCGGTAGAGGACGACCGGTCGCCACTCGTCGTTGGCACCGCCGTTGGTGAGGGAGACCCTGATGGACGAGCAGATATTTCAGACCAGGCTGACCGAGTTGATGGACAAGATCAAGCAGTTGCCGGGCGATGAGCGGGAGCGGCTCGAGCGACTGGTCGAGGAGGCGAAAAAGGGCCGGCAGCGCATCCAGGCGTCGGTGGCCCAGCTCCAGGAGTCGCTGGATCACCTCCGCCTCAGCATCAAGTACCTCGTGTTCGATCTGGAAGCGACGCGTCGCGAGAACACCTACCTGCGACAATTGGTGGAGCAGGCGAACCGTGACGACACGCCCAAGCACGGGTACGACCCCGACGATCAGCTGGACGGTGAGACGACGGGTTTCGAGTAATGGCGGGCCGACCGGGCCTGCCCCCAATCGGGGAGAGAAGAGAGGGAGACCGGCGGCAGGACGCGTGACTGAGCAGGCGCACGCTGGGCCGATCCGGAGGAGTCACGTTGCCGGAGTTCCCGCGGCCGGGGCTTGGCAAAGCCCCGGCCGCGCGGGCGTCTTCCTTGCGTTGTTGATTGCGGCCCTCCACCAAGTGGGGGCCGCTTTCTGTTGGGGGGCCTCCGGCAATAGGGTGGGCCGCCGCGGAGGGTCCTTCCCTTCCTGGTTTGCCATATGACCGTGCGCGATTGTGGACTTCTTCGATGCTCGGGCTGAGATCCGGCTGCTCGGACGTCATAGAGCCCAAGAGCAGTGGAGCAGTAGACCGCAGGTGAGCAGAGCGTTCCGCACTTTGAACTGCTCTCCTGTTGTACTGCTCACCTGCTCAATTTGACCGTGCACAACCGTCCACGGTCATATAGGATAGTCCAGTCGGGGGCAACGCCCACATTCCGAGGGGCTCTGAGAAGGAGCTAGCGATGCGTCTGCTTCCGATCGCTCTTGCCCTTTGGGTGTGCGGGCCGACGGAATCCGCGGTCGCCCAGTCGACCCTGGACTGGCCGGTCGAGCGGCGTCTGCCCTACCACGTCGACAGCGGGCCGCGGGAAAGCCTCGCCGTCGGGGCTGAGCCCGCGAGCGTCTTTGAAGAGGTCGTTCGAGTGGAGGGGGCCGCGTGGCTGCGGGTGTACTTCGGACAGGTTCAGCTCGCCGCCGGCAGCTTCATCAGGATCACGGCCGCGGCGGACAACGAGGTCCAGGAGCTCGACGCCAGTACCCTGGCGATGTGGCAAAACGCGTCGGCGTACTTCAACGGGGACACCGTTGTCGTGGAGCTGATGGCCGCCGCCGGCACCGCGGGCAACCGGCTCGTGATCAAGGACGTGGCCATCCCCAATGGGGACCTGCCGGCGGGTAGCGAGGGGGA
>Ga0114948_10001211_pt1 | contig 11026 bp, 5 predicted proteins | sample CR04metaG_FD_83877 | JGI IMG/M metagenome (GOLD analysis project Ga0114948, IMG submission 83877) | Deep subsurface microbial communities from Mariana Trench to uncover new lineages of life (NeLLi) - CR04 metaG | ecosystem: Environmental > Aquatic > Marine > Ocean trench > Sediment | place...
AGCTCGCTTCCCTCATCCGGCTCGAAGAACCGGGCCCCGAAATCCTGGGAGGCCATCAGCGGCATGTGGCAGGCGGAGCAGTTGTGCGTCGCCTTCTTTGGGTAGTAGAAGCTCGTGACCCCGTGCCCGGAGACGCCGCTGAGGTGATAGGCGTCGTAGTGATTCTGCCCGCGCAGGAACTTGTAGGCGTTGAGCGCCTCGGGCAGATGGACCTTGTGGCAGGTGCCGCAGAACTCGGCCGTCTTGTGAAGGGGCTTGAGGAAGGTGTCCTTGTGGAACTGCGGCTTGGCCTTGACGAGCTGGCGGTTGATCCACCTCAGGAACGCATTGTCGGAGTAGGCAAAGGGGTAGTGGACCGGCTCCTCGATGGTGTAGTCGGCGTTGCCGCGGACAGTGTTGATGTTGGTGATGGCGTGGCAGACGGTGCAGGTGATGCCGGCGTTGGCCATGGGGTCGGTCGAGAGGTCATACTCGGGATCGTCGAACCGCGGGTCCTCGAACTCGCCGCTGAAGAAGGGCACCGGGTCGTGGCAGCCAGCGCAGAACCGCGAGCCCTGGACGTTGCCGTCGCGCTTGAACATCGCGCGGCGGGTCTCCAGCACGGTCGCCTCGTAGGGCCGGTTGTTGAAGGAGCTGAAGCGGTGAACGCTGTGCGCCCAGTGCCTGTGGATGTCGGCGTGGCACTGGAGGCAGTATTGATCGTTCATGAGGGCCCGGGCCGGGATGAAGTTGCCGCTCGCGGTGCGGGCCAACGACGGGAAGAAATACTGCTCGCCCGAGGCGGGGCCCACCACGTTCCATTGCCGCGGATCATGCGAGTGCAGCACCACCATGACCAGGGCGAAAACGCCGGCCACGCCCGCCCACGCGGCGCCGACCGACCACTTGATCCGGGGCCCGGCCAGCCGGTGGAGGATGAACAGCCACACCACCACCAGGGGGCTGAGCACGTGAACCCAGTACGAGACGCCGCGGACGGTCGGATCTTTGACCACGAAGAAGTCGAGGCGGGTGAGGATGATGCCCGTCAAGAGCAGGATCAGGCTCGTGGCGAAGAGCGCCAGCCCCGCCCGCACCGCCCGGCGGTTGGGCCGGGTGTAGGCGTTGCGGATGTGGAAGATGCCGAAGAGGACCACCGGCAGGACGACCGCCAGCCCCAGCACCAGATGGAACAGGAACATGTACTGGTAGAAGTAGTTCTGGTAGGTCTGCTGCCGGGACCACTCGAAGATGGTGACGCTGACCAGGTAGACGGAGTTGACGCTGAGCACCGCGAAGGCCGCAAGAAGCACGACGAGCAGCTTCTTCAGCCGCGGGCCGACCGCCGGCACGTACGTCCGGCCCCTGGCAACCGGAGCGGATTCCCTCTCAGCCATGGCGGGGGCACCTTTCCTCCTCGAGCACGGCGATCAGGCCCGAAGCCTCGACCGCGACAGAGCACAGTATAGGTTTCCGGGGCTCGGGCACGCCCCGCGGGGCGGGGCGATTGGGGGTCCCGGGTTATCGACCCGATTGGAATCGCGTGAGGTAGCGCTCGTGCAGCCGGTCCCGCTCGGCCGACGCCCGGCCTGCGACCGGCAAGGGGCCCACGGTTTCCCCGTCGCGCGTGAACAGGTCCATGTCCTTGCACCAGCCGGCGGTCTCGAAGACGAAGTACCGCGTCCATCCGGTCTCCAGCGGCTCGGACGCGGCCTCGAACTCGAGGTGGATCTCCTCGCCGGGCCCGAAGACCGCCAAGGCGTCGTCGGTCGCCGCCAGCAGCTCGTCCACCGGACCGAAGGCCGTGTAGAGACCCCGCTGGTGGCGGGTGTCCCAGAAGGGGGCTCGGCGGTCGTAGTCGTAGTGCGGCAGACGCTGGACACCGGTCGTCCGCAGGGAAAAGCCAGACCGACCGAGGCGCGCCGCGCGAAGCGGCTGCACGCGGCGCCGGACCTGCGGGCACGGCCGCGCGTACGCCACCGCCAGCCGGTCCCAGTAGATCTCCTGGTTGGTCGAGAGCCGAAGCTGGGTGGTGCCCGCCGGAAGGTCGCCCAGCGGCACCGACATCTGCCGGGGCATCCCCGCGGGGTATCCGAACTGCTCGAGCACGGGCCGCCACCGGCCGTCGGCTCCCCGCGCCTCGAGGGTTGGCGCCCGGTAGTCGGCGCCGGCCTGCCACGCCGCGAACATGGTTTGCGAATAGGGGTACTCGATCCAGCCGTCGGCGATCAGGATCGGCTCGCCGGCGCTGGCGTCGAGAGGCTCCGGGAACGTCAGCGTGATGACCTGATCGGCCGCGAGCCGGCCGAGGAAACGATGGTCGAGGGCGCCCACCGGCGCCGCCCGCAAATCGGCCTCGACGAGACGCGCGGTGACGTCCTTGCCACGGCCGTCGACGGCCTGCACCGGCAGTAGCTCGTCCCGGTAGAAGCGCGGCTCGCCCGTCGGCTCCGGGCCGGCGATCGCCATCCGCTCGTCCAGCGTCATCCGCCAGCCGGGAGGCAGGTCGTACACGACCAGCCGGGCCGCGTCGAGATAGCACACCTCCTCCATCGGCTCGGTGAGCTTGAGCACGTACCGGCCGTCCTTGGGCCGCAACGCGTCGGGCGGACCCGGCGGCAGCATGAGGTTCTCCCATGGCCGGGGCGGCGCGTACTCACCGGGCGCGACCAGGTAACCCAGGCCGCCAACGCCGAGCAGGTCGCTGACGAAGGCGTACCGCTCGCCGTTCCAGGCGAAAAGAACCGGGCAGCTCGACGTCTGCCGCTGGGTCTCCGTGATCCGGTGAGCCCGTCCGGACGCCAGGTCGATCTCGCTCTGGAACACGCCGTCGGACCAGTCGATGGCCACGAAGTCGATGTCGCCCGCGCCGCCGAGGCCCACCGCGATCGGCTGGAGACTCCGGCCCGGCCCCGAGTGATTGGAGAAGGTGTCGAAGACCGTCCATCGCGAGTCGACGCGCACCTGCGCGTGCACGCCGATCCCGGAAGCGTTGGACCGCATCGACTGTCCCGCATCCTCCCGGCCGCTGAAGGAGAGAGCGGCGAACACATGCCGCCCCGGGCCGGGCGACCAGATCAGCGGCGGGCCGTGGCCGGGCAGCCCCACCACCGCGGGCCCGCGGGCGGCGTCGAGCACCGCCGGCGCCCAGCCGAGGCGACCCGAAGCGCTGCGAGCCCCTCGATAGAGAACCCCCCACTGTTCCTTTCCGGCCGCGGCCGCGTACCAGCCGCCGGGCGCGGAGACCAGCACGTTGAGCGCGCCATCGCCGGTGACGTCGAGCAGAGCGATCTGCGGTGCCCCGGCGTCGGTTTCGTTGCCGGGCAAAAGCGTTATCGACGACCAGACGCCATCATCGTTCCGGCGCCACTGCTCGACCACCCCCTCGCGGGAGACGGTCAGCAGCTCGAGGCGCCCGTCCGCGTCAACGTCGCCGGCCACCGCGGCGCGGATCGTCGCCTCGAGCAGGCGATCCGTCCCCGGGGCCGGCCGGTAGGCCCAGAGCCGGTCGTTCTGATACACCTCGTGCGGCGGCTTCTCGTTGATGACCACGATGTCGGCGTCGCGGTCATGATCGAGATCGGCCACGAGCACCTGCCGGGACGCGCCCCCGTCGCCGGCGATTCCCCGCTCCTTCGCGATCGGGCGGAAGGTGCCGTCGAGGTTGTTGTTCAAGAGCTCGTTGGGCCCGTCCGCGTTCACGCAGAAGATATCGAGGTCGCCGTCGTGATCGGCGTCGAACATCGCCCCGTCCACCGTGTCGCGGTCGCCGTTCGCGGTGCCAGTCGTTTCGGTGACGTCCTCCCAGCGGCCGGGCTCCACCTGCCGCCAGAGCTGGTTGGGCCCGCGGCGGCAGAGATAGACGTCCGTCCGGCCGTCGTTGTCGTAGTCGCCCCAGAGCGCCGCCCGGACGTCTGCGACGAGCGCCAGGGGGTGTTCGAGGGCGAGGTCGAACCGGCCCGAGCCCGTATTGATGAGCACCGCGTTGGCGGCGCCCTTCGGCCCGCGAATCGCGTCGGCGATGAAGAGATCGAGATCGCCGTCGCCGTCGAGATCACTCACCGTCAGGCTGGGGGCCCGATCCGCGTCGAGCGCGCTCCAGGTCACCTTGGCGGCGCCGTCGATCGGCAGCGGGCGGGGGTCGGCGAAGATCGGCCCTTGCGGGGGCGGCACGCGGCGGGCATCGGGCAGGTCGATCGCCAGCGCCTCGGCCTTCGGTCCCATCCGCGTGTACTTGGGCTCGACGATCCGGGCGCGGGGATTGTCCTTGAGCCGTTCCCAGTCGCGCTGCGCCACCAGGGCCTCCTCGGAGCGACCAAGCCGCAGGAGCACCTGGAATCTGCGGTAGTAGGCGCTCAGCAGGTAGCCGTCGCGCTCGATGGCCCGCTCGTACCACGAGAGCGCCCCCTCGCGGTCGGCCGACTCGATGCCCTGGCCGACGTAGTAAGCGGCGTAGGCGTCGGCCGCATCACCCTCGATCACCCGGCGGAAGTGCTTCAGCGCCGCCTCGAGTCGGCCGTGTTGGTACTTCAGGATCCCGATGCAGTAGTGCGCTCGAAGATGGTTCGGGTCGGCCGCGAGCACCTCCGCGAGAAGCTCGAGGGCCCGCCCCTCGTCGCCGGCGATCTGGCGGTTCAAGGTGGCGATCGCCAGGTTGACCTTGACCTGGAGCCATTCGGGGTGCTCCCCGGCGAGCTTCTCGAAGACCGCCAGGGCGTCGTCGAACGCGAACTTGCCCATCAACCCGACCCCGCGGTTGTTCGCGTCGATGTCGGCGGCGCCGGGCGGCTGGGGTCGCGAGCAACCCACCGCCCCGAGCAGCACCCCCATCGCCAGGGCCGCCAACACTCGCGCGCTCACGCGGACTCTCCCAACCGGCGCTTGGCGTCCGCGATCCGGCGGCGGACGCCTTCGGCGGTCAGCGGGTGCTCACTGCGCTGCGGCGCCGCGAGCCACGTCTTGCGGGTATACGTATACAGCTCGCTCCGCAGATGAGCCCGCATGTCGTGGCCGACGCGGCGTGATCGCTCGCGGCGAAGCATGTCGACGTTGATCGGCCCCACCACAACCTTCTCGCCCTCGCCCGGATCGGCCTGGGCCAGCACGCGGCCGTCGAAGTCGACCACCATGCTCCCGCCCGGCCAGCTGAAGGGCGGATACCCCTTGAGGCTGGCGCCCTGGTTGGCGGCGACCACGTACGCGGTGTTCTCCGCCGCCCGGGCGCGGTTGAAGAGGGTCCACCAGTCCATCGGCGGCGTCGCGCCCCAGGGGTCCATGTAGGCGGAGACCCGCATGATCACCTCGGCCCCGTTGAAGGCGATCTGGCGGATCGTCTCCGGAAAGAGCCAGTCGTAGCAGATCGCCACGCCGAGTCGGCCGAGCTCGGTGTCGACGACCGGGAAGGGATCGTCCTCGTAGCCGGCGAGGTCGTGCGGGCTCGTGTGCAGCTCCCACGGAATCCACGGGTTGACCTTGCGGTACTTCGACAGCACGCCGCCGGGCCCGACGAGCACCGTCGTGTTGAACACCGCCTCGGGGTAGGCCGGATCGACCTCGAGGAACGAGCCGGTCTGGATGTAGCAGCCGTGCTTCTTCGCGAGGTCGGTGTAGCGATCGGTGTGCTCGTTGGGAATCTCGACGGCCAGCCGCGCCTTGAGCTTCTCGACACTGTCGTAAATGGGCGCGCTGTGCGCGAACTCGGGGAAAACGAGCAGCCGGACGTCAAAGAAGGGTTCGTAGCCGATGATCGTCTGCTCGGCGATGTCGCACATGCGCCGGGTCCGCTCGGCAATCTGGTCGCGAGCGGAAGGGCAGGCGAATGCGGTCTGGCAAGCGGCGGCGTAGTACAGGTCGGGCATGGGGGATGAAGTCTAACACTACAGCACCACAGAATCTCTGCCGCCTCCCGTTTGGCCCACGGCTTCGGGGGTTGCGGGTTCGGGGTTCCGAAAGAAAGAGGAGGGCCCGGAAACTGAAGCTCCTTGCACGTGGCATATTCGCAAGAGAGACCACGGTGCCGATCAATCCGAACCCCAAACCCCCGACCCCCAGCTGTCTGGAATCCGCCGCCGGTATAATGGCGTCGATGCGCAAGCCGGCTCGATTCACGTTGACTGCCCTTCTCGCGGCCGGCGCCGTTGGGGGAGGCGGCGTGATCTGGTGGCAGGCGGGCCGGCCCGCCGTCGCCGATCCGCCGGTCGTCGAGGACCTCGGCCAGGTCGATCCGCAGACGGCCGAGTTGATCACCCGGACGGTGGCCGAGGTGCACGCGCACCCCCGTGACGCCGATCGGCGCGGCAAGCTCGCCATGATCTATCACGCCAACGCGCTGCTCGATTCCGCCCGCCCCTGCTACGAGCAGGCGATCGCGCTCGACCGCCGCAATCCTCGCTGGTGGTACCACCTCGGCCATGTCAGGGCCGACCTGGGCAACATGGAGGGAGCGATCGAGGCGGTGGCAGAAGCGATCGAGGTGGCCGACCCCGACGAGCTCTCCGCCGCCCTCCACTGGCGGCCCGGCCTGTGGCTGATGCGGCTGGGACGCAACACCGAGGCGGAAGCCGCCTTCCGGCAGGCCATCCGCGCCAAGCCCGACGATCCGAGCGGCTGGACGGGCCTCGCCCGCGCCCTGATGGGCCGCGGGGCGTACCAGGAGGCCGCCGACCTGCTGGAGTCGAAGGTGATCGCCCGCCGGCCCGACTACGGCTACGCCCACCATCTGCTGGGCACCACCTATCAGCGCCTCGGGCGGGCCGAGGAAGGCCGCCGCGAGCTCGCTCGCAGCACCGACTCCACGCCGATCCTCAACGACCCCTGGCACGACGAGGTCCGGGCCTACGCCGCGGGCTTCGGCCCGACGATCCAGCGCGCCAGGAGGTTCTTCGATCTGGGTCGTCCCGACCTGGCCCTGGCGGTGCTCAACGGTCTGCGGGAGTCGCACCCGACGAACCCCGATCTGCTCAACAACATCGCGGAAGCCCACTTCGCCATGAACCAGCCGGCCCGGGCACGGGAGGTCCTCCAGATCGCCGTCGACCGGAATCCCCGGCACTTCGCCACGCACTTGAACCTCAGCCTGGCCCACGAGCAGACCGACGACATGCGGCTGGCTCTGAGGCACGCCGACGAGGCCATCGTGCTCAACCCAACCTCCGGATCGGCCTACCTGCAGAAGGGGCGGCTGTTCGCCCTGGCCCAGAACTACGAGTCCGCCGTTGAGCAGCTCGAGAAGGCGGTCCACTACGGCGTGGTGAAGCCCGACGTGCTGATCATGCTCGGCACTATGCAGGGTTTGCTCGACCGATGGCAGGACGCAGCGGAGACGCTCACCCGGGTGACCGAGCGCGACCCCGGCAACATTGACGGGCTCGTTGCCCTGGCCCGGGCCAGGGGGGAGCTGGGCGACCTCGGCGCGGGCTGGTCCCTGCTGGAGCAGGCGTCGAAGATGAGCCCCGGCGATCCGAGGCTCAACGCGGCCGCGGCGCGACTCCGAGAGCTTGTCCAGACACCGGCCCCACGGCAGTAGCCTTAACCCCCCGGCCCCATGCGCTTGACCAACTCCATCATCCCCACACCCTCGATCGCAGTGGTCCTGCTGGCGGGCGGGGCGTTGACCGGTTGCGACCAGTCGCCCCCAGGGCCGAACACGTCCGCGGGCGGTGGCGCGGCCCCCGCGGCGGGCCCGGCCTGGTTCGAGGAGGTCGCACAGGAGCGAGGGTTGAGCTGGGCCCATCAGACCGGGCACCGCCGGCGCCACCTGATGCCCGAGATCGCCTGCGGCGGGGCGGCCCTGTTCGACGCGGACGGCGACGGATACCTCGACGTCTACCTGGTCCAGAGCGGAAGCCTCCATGCGCCGCCCGGCTCGGGGCCCGGCAACCGGTTCTTCCGCAACCGCGGCGACGGCACGTTCGAGGACGCCACCGCGGCGAGCGGGGCGGAGGATCGCGGGTACGGCATGGGGGTCGCGTGCGGCGACTACGACAACGACGGCGATGTCGATCTCTACGTCACCAACTTCGGCCCCAACGTCCTCTTCCAGAATGACGGCCGCGGGCGCTTCACCGACGTCACCGACGAGGCGGGGGTCGGCCACCCCGGCTGGGGCAGCAGTGCGGCCTTCCTCGACTACGACCGCGACGGCGACCTCGACCTGTTCGTGTGCAACTACCTCAACTGGTCGATCGCCACCGAGATCGACTGCTTCAACACCATGGGGGGACCCGACTACTGCAGCCCGAAGAACTACAACGCCCCCGCGATGGACGTGCTGTACCGCAACAACGGAGACGGGACCTTCACCGACGTCACCGAGGCGGCTGGGTTCGCCGCGGCCTTCGGGAACGGTATGGGGGTCGTCTGCGGCGACTTCACCGGCGACGGCTGGATCGACATCTTCGTCGCCAACGACGGCACGCCCGACCACCTTTGGGTGAACCTCGGTGACTCCGGCGAGCCGGGATTCCGCGAGGATGGGCTCGCGGCCGGGTGTGCGATCGATCAGGACGGCGTGCCCAAGGCGGGCATGGGCGTCACCGCCGCCGACACGGACGATGACGGCGATCTCGATCTGCTCGTGTGCAACCTCTATGGCGAGACGGACTCGTTCTATCGCAACGACGGCGCGTACTTCAGCGACTGTACCGCGATCGCGGGGTTAGGCACCGTGAGCCGCCCCTTCACCCGGTTCGGCATGGCCTGGCACGACTTCGACAACGACGGCTACCTCGATCTCTACCAGGCCAACGGCCGCGTGATGCACCAGTCGCTCCGTCACGGTGACGATCCGTTCGCCGAGCCCAACCTGCTCTTTCGCGGATCGCGGGGCGGGTCTTTCAAGGAGCTTCGCCCCCGCGGCGGCACGGCGGAGCCGCTGGTCGCGACGAGCCGGGCCGCCGCCTTCGGCGACATCGACAACGACGGCGGCGTCGACGTGCTGATCGTCAATCGCGACGGCCGCCTGCACCTGCTTCGAAACATCACCCCCCGGCGCGGCCACTGGATCGCCTTTCGCCTGCTCGAGGAGCACGGCCGGGACGCCTACGGCGCCTCGCTCAGCCTGTCGATCGGCAACCGGCGGGTGACCCGCGACGTGCGGGCCGCCTACAGCTACCTGGCGAGCAACGACCCGCGCATCCACGTCGGCCTCGGCGAGTCCGACCGGGCCGAGGCCGTCGTCGTCCGCTGGGTCGACGGGGTCACGGAGACCTTCGGCGACTTCGGGGCCGATCAGATCGTCACCCTCCGCCGCAGCGTTGGCCGGTGATGCGCAGACCCGTGGCATTCTGCGCCCTCGCCGGGGGAGGGGGAGAGCCATGCGGGCTGGCGTGGCTGATCGCCGTCTCGATCAGCGCTGCGGCCTGTGAGCAAACGCCGCCTTTGCCCGTCCCGGCCCCGTCGGTTCCCTCCGGGCCGGCCTTCGAGGAAATCGGCGCGTCCGTCGGGCTTCACTTCCGGTGGCAGTCGGGTCACACCGATCGCTTCTACCTGCCCGAGATCATCGGCGGCGGGGCCGCTCTCTTCGACATGGACGGCGACGGCGACCTCGACGCCTACCTGGTGCAAGGCGGGAGCGTCCGCGGGACCAACGAGCGGCCGCCCAACCGGCTCTATCGCAACGTCGGCACCCCCGGTCGACCGCGCTTCGAAGACGCGACCGACGGCAGCGGGTCCGGTGACCGCGGCTACGGCATGGGCGTGGCGTGCGGGGACTACGACAATGACGGCGACGTCGATCTCTACGTGACCAACGTCGGGCCCAACGTGCTCCTGCGGAACGACGGCACCGGGCGGTTCACCGACGTCACCGATCGGGCCGGGGTCGGCCATCGGGGCTGGGGCACCAGTGCTGTTTTTCTCGATTACGACGCCGACGGCGATCTCGATCTCTATGTCTGCAACTATCTCGAGTGGTCGCCGGCCACCGAGCAGGTCTGCTTCAATGACCTGGGCAACGCGGACTACTGCCTGCCCCAGCGGTACGACGCGCCCGCGCCGGACGTGCTCTATCGCAACGACGGAGATGGCACCTTCACCGACGTGACCGAGGCCGCCGGGCTCACGGCCTTTTTCGGGACGGGTCTCGGCGTGGTCGCCGGCGACTTCACCGGCGACGGGCGGATCGACATCTTCGTCGCCAACGACGGCATGCGCGATCAGCTGTGGGCAAACCGCGGCGACGGGCGCTTTGCCGACATCGCGCCGGCCGCCGGCTGCGGCTTCGACCGCGAAGGGACCCCGAAGGCGGGGATGGGCGTCACCGCCGCCGACGTTGACGACGACGGCGACCTCGACCTGCTCGTGGTCAACCTTGGGGGCCAGACCGACTCCTTCTTCGTCAACGAGGGCGGCACCTTCACGGACGCCACGGTGCCCGCCGGGCTCGGCACGGCCAGTCGAGGGTTCACGAGGTTCGGCACGGCGTGGGTCGACGTCGACAACGACGGCCGGCTCGATCTCTATCAGGCCCAGGGGCGGGTGATGCGCGAGGCGGAGCTCTTCTCGAGCGATCCCTACGCCGAGCCGAACCTGCTCTTGCGCGGAAGCAGTGGACCGCGGTTCGAGGTCGTGCAGCGCAGCGCCGTACTCGTGGCCACGAGCCGGGCCGCGGCCTTCGGCGACATCGACAACGACGGCGGCGTCGACGTGCTGGTGGTGAACCGCGACGAGCGCGTGCATCTGCTTCGCAACGTGACTCCCCGGCGCGGTCACTGGCTGTCGCTGCGGGTTCTCGAGGCGCGGGGGCGCGATGCCCTGGGCGCCACCGTGAGCCTGACCGCCGGCAACCGACGGATCACCCGTGACGTCCGCGCCGCCTACAGCTACCTGGCCAGCAACGATCCACGGGTCCACGTGGGCCTGGGCGGGCTGGATCACGTCGAGGACGTGCGCGTCCGCTGGGTCGACGGCACCACGGAGGCCTTCGGCGCCTTGGGCGCCGACCGGATCATCACCCTCCGCCGCGGACAGGGCGTGGAGATTCTCTCTACGGACAGGGCTGGCCGAACAGCAGCAGCAGGTCGATCAGGTCCAGCACGTTGACGGTGCC
>Ga0114948_10001216_pt1 | contig 11015 bp, 6 predicted proteins | sample CR04metaG_FD_83877 | JGI IMG/M metagenome (GOLD analysis project Ga0114948, IMG submission 83877) | Deep subsurface microbial communities from Mariana Trench to uncover new lineages of life (NeLLi) - CR04 metaG | ecosystem: Environmental > Aquatic > Marine > Ocean trench > Sediment | place...
CATGGGACGACTATGCCGAACACCTCAAGCCCGAGCCAAAAGGGTCGAATGGGTCGAAAACATGGGTGTACACCCAGTTCGGAGCGGGAAAACCGAAGTGGGTCCCTTATACCCGGCCGGCCCTCGACCACCTGGCCGATTCAGTCGTGGCTTCAATCGGCCTGGCCGCCTCAACTGATGGCAGGACTTCAAACATCGAACGCGGCGACCGCGCACTGTTCAACATTCCACCGCGGCCATATCTGGCGGGGCACGCGGCGTTCGAGTTGGTAAAAAAATACGACTTCAAACCAATGATCCCGCTCGAGCTAGGCGAAGACATGGAGTTCAAACAGCGAATTTCCGAGGGATTCGCCCATGCCCTGAACGACCGCGTCGACATTCTCATTTCGATGACTTCGGTACTGAAACGTGTCGCCGAACAGTTTGACCCGAACGCCACTCGCTCGAACGGCTCGGGCGAGCTGATAAAGAAAGTCAACGCGAAAGGCGCTCTTCGACTTGTCGGAGCGAAGCTGAAGAGCACGCTCACGCACCGCGCAATGAAGCCACGTGACCTGTGGGAGCCGAAGTGTGTCGTCGGTTGGGGTCTCGACACCAGGTTCTATTCCGACGAGATCGAAGACGCGTGGGGCAGGCCGCCGTACGAGATGTACGCCTCGACCGAGGTTGGCGTAATGGGCTGCCAGCTCCGCGACCGCGGCGGAATGGGCCTGAACCCCCATACCTGCTTCTACGAGTTTATTTCCGAGTCTGAACTGGAGGTGGAACGCGCCAACCCAAATTACATGCCCCGCACGTGTCTGCTGGACGAAGTCGAGCCGGGCGAGTCTTACGAAGTGGTGGTTACCAGTTTCTTTGGAATGCCGTTTGTTCGGTATCGCCTGGGTCACATCGTCCGATTCACGAACGATCATATCGGCTACGGACATGAATTCCTGTTCGTCGGCCGTTCGGATGAACGAATCGACATTGGCGGTTTCACACGCATTGACGAAAGCACGGTCTGGAAGGCGATCACCAGAGCGGAATTGCCGATACGCGATTGGACGGTGCGACGAGAAATCGAAGGAATCGTCCCGGAACTTCACATGTACCTGGAGCTGTCGAGCCCGTACGATACAGCACGCCTCGTGCCAACCCTTCACCAATCGCTGAAGGACTGCGACCCTCTTTATTCGGACCTGGAAAAGATGCTCAGAATATGTCCGTTGAAGGTAACCGTTCTTTCGCCCGGCACGTTCGATGCCTACACCGATATGCAGTTGAAACAGGGCTCGTCGCTCGTCGGCAGTCGCCCGTCGAGGATGAACCCGAGTGATGAGATAGTGGGGCGACTCGTAGCCCTGGACCGGGCACTGGCACTTTCTGCCTGAAGGTTTATGAACGAAATCTACATAGCATTGCCGTTCATTCAGTTCGCAATTAGTGCGTTCCTAGCAGTGCTTGTGTTGATGTCAAACCCAACGGACCGCCTGAACCGGTTGTTCACCCTGTTCCTGGTGATGATGGCGGCGTGGGGCATCACGATATTTGCGATGCGCGACGCGTTCCCCGACGCGGCCACTGCATACACTCGAGAAAAATGGGCGCTGGCGGTCATTCCGTTCAGCAGCATCTTCTTCCTGCATTTCGTTCTGCGCTATACCAGGTCGAAGCACGGCAGCCTGGCTCTTTACGCCTTTTATTCCATCGGTGTCGCCTCCGCCATCCTATCTCTCGGCGGCTACACCGCGACGGGCATGGTCGAGAAATTCTACGGCTTCGCTCCCGAACTCGGGTGGGCGTTTCCGCTGGTCCTGATGGCATCCTATCCCGCAGTTTTGTGGTCGCTGGTCCTTTTGCAGCGGGCATCCAAAAACGAGCAATCAACACAGCGTCGACAGCAGATGCTTCTCCTGAAGCTGGGCGTCATGGCATCGGTAGCCGGAGCGACCACCGACTTCTTCCCGTCACTGGGGTTGAACACGTACCCGTTAGGCGTTGTCGGAAACATTTTTTTTATCGTCCTTGCGACGTACGGTGTGACCCGGTACAAAATGATGAACTTGCGCTTAATGCTCAGACGTGGCATGGCGTACAGCGCAGTAAGTTCGTTCCTGTTCGGCGTGTACGGCATTTGCATCGGCATTGTGCTCCTGGTCACACGCGACCTCAGTCCGATCGCCTCGGTGCTTTTCGGTGCCGGGACAGTGCTCATCGTTGGGGTCACGGTCCAGCCCGTGATGCAGCGGGTCCAGGCCGTCGTCGACAGGGCCTTCTACCGTGAACGGCACGACCGTATTTCCGCACTCGCCAGGTTAAACGACCTCACAAAGGACATCACCGACTTCCCGACCGTTGCTGAAGGTATCGTCACGACCGTCCGTGAGGCCGCCCAGGTCGATTGGGTTGCGGTCTTGCTTCCATCTCACGATGGCAAAGCGTTCATATCAGTTGCCGATACCAGGGAAGCCTCGCCACATTTCGAACTATCGGCAACTGGTTCAGCGATCTCGAAAATGAAGCGGTTTGGCGAGATGCTGACATTTGACCCGACTATTGGAGACTCGGCTTCCGACGCAGAAAACGTGGTTACCGATGACGATCGTGAGATGGCGCTGTTCGAGCAGCTCGATGTCCGGATGATAGTACCGATGATAGCCGCAGGTAACCTTGCGGGACTTCTTACCGGCGGTCGAAAGCTTGTCGGCTCCGGATTTCTTGACGAAGATGTCGAATTCGTTAAAACTGCGGCGGGACAGGCTGCGGTGGCCGCCCGAAATGCAAGCTTGTACGCCGCTGCCCGCAAGGAAGTCAGCGAGCGGTCGGCGCTTGCAGAGTTGGGCCGCGTGGTCAGCTCGACGCTGGACCTCGAAACTGTATTCGAACGCTGTGCCGAGCAGGTCCGAACGTTGCTCCCTGCTGACAGGATCGCGATAGCGCTTGCCGATGACGAAGGCCAGAGGTTCGAATACACTTATGTATCCGGCATACCCGTGCCGGGCTGGGACCGTGGCGCCACCGATGCGATCGCTTCGTCGCCACTGCAGCCGGTGTTCGAGTACCACTCCGGTATTACGCTTGGAATGACCGACGACCCGGAGAGCGGGCCGTTGCACGACATGCGAGAAGCAAGCGTAGACGTGGGTTTGAACTCACTCATGGCGGTCCCGTTCATCGCACGCGGTCGTGTGATCGGGGCGTTGGTTCTCGAGTCGAGACGGGCACGGGCATACCTCGGTGAAGAGCTGGCGCTTGCAGAGCGGGTCGCAGGCCAGATCGTCAACGCCATCAACAACTCGCGTCAGTTTGTCCAGGCAATGGAACTGGCCGTGGCCAATGAGGCCAAAATCAAGCTGGACGCCGAGAACCTGGAGCTACAGCGTCTGAACGAGGCGAAGATCAAGTTCCTTTCGACCGTCTCGCACGAGTTGCGCACGCCGCTCACCAGCATGCTGGCGTTCGCCAGCCTTCTGAAGCGGAACAAGGAAGGAAACCTGACCGAGAAGAATGTTCGGCACCTCGACATCATCGACAAGAATGGCCGACGGCTCAACGCGTTGATCCAGGACTTGCTGGACGTGTCGCGCATGGACATGGGTAAATTGCTCCTCGAACCCTCTCATTTCGACATCGTCGAGTGTGTGAATGAGCTCGCTGAAAGTTTCGCCCCGATCTACGATAAAAAATCGCAAACCCTGCACCTTCACACTTCCGATGACGAGGCGCTGATTTACGCTGACAAGAATCGCATCATGCAGGTCCTCACCAACTTGCTGAGCAACGCTTCCAAGTATTCGCCAGAATCTAAGAATGTCTGGCTGAGCGTGGCAAAGGTTGGTGACCACCTTGAGTTCGAAGTGAAGGACGAGGGCTTCGGTATTTCAGAGGAAGACCAGAAGCAGATGTTCACATCTTTCTTCAGGGTCGACAGCGAGGAAACTCGATCGGTCGAGGGTACCGGTCTTGGCCTGGTCATCGCCAAGGGTATCGTCGAGATCCACGGCGGCCAGATGAAAATGGAAAGCAAGATCGGAATCGGCACAGTGTTCAGTTTCGAGATTCACGACCTGGAGGGCGATTCACCTGCGGACCAGGCTGAAACAGATAGTCCGAACGAGATCGCGGCCTGACGGCGACGCTCAGTCCGGGTGTGCCCCTCTGAGCTTCCTTTTCGCCCAACGGAACTGGCGATTTAGCCGCCCTGGCGGCATCGCCACACACGAAAACGCCCGCTTGCGACGAGGCCAACTACCACCAGCAGCCACGCCCCGGCCGTTCCATCGACGGAGCCCACAACCGGTGCCGAGCACGTGCCGCCCGAAATGTCCTGTTCTGGCCGTCCCGGGGTATCCGACTGATCTGACTGTTCCGATTGGTCCGGCCGATCCCCGGGGCTTTCTTCTTCCACAGCACCCGCAGGGGCGTCCGGTGCGGTCGGTTCGGGAATCTCAGTCGGTTCCAGCACTTTGACTATTGCCTCGCCAGTATCAGAATCTGAACCATCGCCGGGCTCAGGGCTGGCCGGTCCGGACTCCGGCGGCAGCGTGAGCAATTTGTATGCCGGTGTCGGCTCCGCGTTCGGTGTCGGGGTCGGGCCAGGCGTCGGTTCGATGTACGGTTCGGCCCCGATTACGTCGCGCCAGCGGTTTTCAAGCCCTTCAAGTTCGAAGCCATAAACGGCTTGCAGCGACGCATCGATGCCGATTCCTGTGCCAAGCGTGGCGAGGAGCCGGGCCATCTTTTCCTCGCCGAATTCTCCGATCATGTAATCGACCACGCTGCGGCCCTGGCCGTAGGCGACCAGCGTCATGTTCGGGTCGCCGGGGAACGATAGAAGAGATTTCAACGGGATGAGCCGGTCTGTCCCTTCGGCCCATTCAAGAAAACGCTGATATGACACTGTCTGATCGAGGTTGCCGTACTCGGCCAGACCTTCGTTCAGCCAAAGCGGAATGGAACCGCGGGAACCAGCTGCTCGCGCAGTGAGGATGTGAGTCATCTCGTGGGTCACGGTACCGATGTCCGATCTGCCAGCCAGCACAATGACGACGCTCTCCGAATCGAACGCCTGTCCCTCAGTAATCAGCTCGCGGCTGGTGGCCAGGCTCCTGGCGACAACGGCTTCGATCATCTCGGCGTTGTTGTTGTACAGAGTCATCACGATCTGGGTTTCGGTTTCAGCGCCCGTCACCGGTCCCATGATTCCCAGTGATTCGACGGCGGCTTCTGCAAGCCGTTCTGCCCTGACGCGCACCGGGCCGTGATAGAGAATCGTGATCGCACCGAGAGTCACCTCGTCCCATTCGAAGCGTGCGTCTTCAAATCTGAACGTCTCCGGGTCGGTCAGAAAGGAATCGCCGTTCTCGTCGGTTATCTCGAACCAGTAGGTGATCATCGCGCCGGGCGGGATGTAGCGGTCGTTGGTGTTGGTCCGCTGGAAAAGCTCACCGCTCACAAGGGGCTTCGTCGTCTGGTCCAGGTCCATGTATGCATATTGTGTGGTGCGACGGGCTCCGATTTCGAAAGTCACGCGCACATCGTCTATCCGAACGTCCGACTCAAGCTCCAGCTTGAACCGCATCCCTTCCGGGAACTCCGATGTAGCGCTTGAACTGACGACTCTTACGGATTCTTTTGACTGCGCTGAAACAGGGGTTGCCATCGTCCCGACCGCAATCACGAAGGCGACTGCCACAGCAGCGAGCCCGATCAGACCGGCCGTGTTCCCACCGCGGAACGGATATTCCAACATATCGGGCGATTCCAACTTCGCTTCCAGGTTTATGGACCAGCCAGACAAAAAGTGCTTATACCAACCGTTTTACGCTATCGCGTGGACATTAGGATGCAATTTCCGGACTATTTAGAGCCGATTGCCCGCCAGGCGTCGACAAAGCGCCAGGCAGCGCTGAGCGGTGTGCCCACTCCGAGAATCCACAGTGCGATCATCGGATATCCGGCCATAAGAGACACTACCGTGATGACCACCCGCTCGGGTCGGGTGAGGAAGCCAGCTGTGCCGGTCACGCCCAGCCCCTCGGCCCGGGCGCGGACATAGCTGACCATCAGTGAGCCGGCCACTGCGACGAACGCCAGCAGGACCCCTGTCTGGCTCGAATCAGGGCCAGATAAGAAGTACACCGCCAACCCGAGAAGAACTACAACTTCGGCCACGCGGTCGAATACCGAGTCCACCAACGCGCCGCGTTTGCTCACCCGTCCGGTCGATCGGGCAATGCCGCCGTCGAGCAGGTCGAATGCCGAACTGACCAGGACCAGCGCCCCGCCCACCAGGAAATCACCCTGACTTACGAAATAGGCGGCGACACCCGCAATGATCAGCCCAACAAGCGTGGCAGCGGTCGGAGTGAACTTTAGAGCGACGAGCAGCGAAACCGCGGGACGCTCAAACCACCTGGAAATCGATCCGCGAAACGCAAAGCGGACCGTTTGCAGATCGGGCAAGCCCTACCAGCCCTTGAATTGCGCTGGCGGTACGGGTTGCGCTTCTCGGACCTCGTCGTAGAAATCCAGTACCGCATCGGCCACTCGGCTCCAGCGGTACCTGTTCACGGCGGCCCTGCCGTCCACTGCGAGTTGCGTCCTCAACCCCGGTTTTTCGATGAGCATCTTGATTGCCAGGGCCATCGCTGCCTCATCTTTGGGCGGGACCATCAAACCCTCTCTCCCGTCGGTCATTACCGATGCGAACCCGGGGATGTTAGAGGCGATGATCGGAGTCGAAGCCGCCATGGCTTCGATGATGATGTACCCGAAGCTCTCCTTGCCGGTGTTGGGCGCAAGGAATATGTCGGCGTTCTGGTAGTACGCCGGCAACTCGGTGTCAGAAACTGGCCCTACGAACACCACGTCGTCCAGCGACCGCTCGCCCATCAGTCGGTACGACTCCCGGTCGGGCACGCCCGCGCCAACCACGATGAGCCGGAGCTCCGGGTACTCCCACTTCAACAGCGAATAAGCCCCGAGAGCATATCGGAGACCTTTGCGGGGTTCGTTCACCCGCCCCACAAAAAGCAGGTTCATCGCGTCGTCTTTGAGCACTGTCGGCCTTGGGCCGGGCGATGAGAACTTATCGACGTCCAGTCCGTTTGGAATGACTCGATAATCGCCCTTAAAGTACCGGTTGGCGAAGTCTCTAGCAGGCTCCGATGCTGCTATGCGACCGTTCAGTCGAATGGCCCCCCGGTTCAGGACTTTCTTCCAGAACATGTAGCCCTTGCCCCGGCCTTCGTTGTAAGCGTGAAACGTGCCGATAGTCGGAGAAGGCGAAAAGCGCGACGCGGTGAGCGCGAACATCGGCATCAGCGGCTCGTGGATGTGGACGATGTCGAATTTCTCGTCGTCGAGCATCGTCTTCAGTCGCCACTCGTGCCAGACAGAGAACGAAATCCTGACTACAGACCCGGCGCTGGGTATCGGCACGGACCTGCCGAACGTACGCAGGTCGACGTCGCCAATGTCTACCGCTGGCTCGTTGCGCGTGCACGGCGCAAGGATGGAGACATCGTGTCCGCGGGACTGAAGCTCACGACTTAGCGAGGCGATGTGGCGCTGAACACCCCCCGGGTGAGCAAAATCGTAGGGAGAAACCTGCGCAATCCTCAAACCATCGCCCCTGCAGTACCAGTTGAGAACCAGAGACCGTGCGTCGCCGCTGGGCCGGGGTGGCGCAATCATATTGGATTTCCACCCCCGAACACCAGTTTCTAAGCAACGAAACTTAGAAACTATCTTCACAACACCAACGCCTGGTGACTAACGCCGAACCTACCCGGCTCCTGGGTCGTTGCCATCGGCACCATCGGCAAAAAGCTCGACAGCACGCCGTGCATCGTCGTCGCGCATTTGAATAGGAGGTGACTTCATAAAGTAAGCGGAGGCAGGTTCAATCGCCCCGCTGACACCCCTGTCGAGTGCAATCTTGGCGCTGCGAATTGCGTCGATGGCAACACCGGCCGAGTTCGGGCTGTCTTCAACCTCAAGCTTCAGCTCGATATTGAGGGGCTGGTCGCCCCACGAGGTGCCTTCGAGGCGGATGTAGGCCCACTTGCGGTCTTCAAGCCACGGGACGTGATCGGACGGACCGATGTGCACATCATCGGTCGGTAGTTCCTTTTCGAGCTGCGACTGAACGGCCTGGGTTTTTGAGATCTTCTTCGACACCAGTCGGGAGCGTTCCAGCATGTTGTAGAAGTCGGTATTGCCGCCGAAGTTCAACTGATACGTCCTGTCCAGGCGTACTCCACGGTCTTCAAACAACCTGGCCAGCACACGGTGAACAATCGTCGCACCAACCTGCGATTTGATGTCGTCGCCAACGATCGGGAGGCCACGGTCGGCGAACCGCTTCTGCCAGTACGGTTCTTTTGCGATAAACACCGGAATGCAATTCACGAACGCACAGCCTGCGGCCAGGACCTGCTCTACGTACCACTTGGTCGCCTGTTCGGAACCGACCGGCAGGTAGTTGATAACAACGTCGACCTCGCGGTCACGGAGGATCCCGACGATGTCGGCGGTCTCGCCCGGTGCCTTCTCGATCATCTCTTCGAGGTAAATACCGATGCCATCGTGGGTCATGCCTCGCTCGACCTTCACCCCAGTGTGCGGAACGTCGTAGAACTGGAGGGCGTTGTTGTTCTTGGAAACCAGGGCTTCCGAGAGGTCCCTGCCGACCTTTTCTTTGTCGACGTCGAACGCGGCAACGATGTTAACGTCGCTCAACGCATATCCGCCCAGGGTGTTGTGCATCAGGCCCGGAATCTTGGCCGAGCCTTCATCGATTTCGCTGTATTTATACAGCCCCTGAACAAGTGATGAGGCACAGTTGCCCGCACCGATGATCGCAACATTGATTCTGCCCAAGACGGAGCCTCCAGAAGTGACAAGATAATTTTGAGTGATCGTCGCCAGGCGGCAACACGCTCTTTCGGTAACGATGGAAAGGATATTTGGCCTGGAGCAGCCTCCGGCGGTACATTTTCGCCAGTTTCCCGGCCGAAGTTCCCAAATATTCCGGAACTACACGGGCAATTCAACCCGGAATAACCGGGAACCGAAGCCGGTTCTCCCTCAACGCACAGGAGAGGCCGGGAGCCACATCGCAGCGCGCGACATGCTCTCGCCAGTCATCTGGCAAGTCGGCCTCCGACGCCCGGAGCCGACGCCTCCCTACACCGTTACCTGCATTGCCTCTGCGATGTCGGCAAGCGAGTGGGTCTTGATATGCGGGTTGGCGCCGGACCAGATGTAGTTGAAGTGCTGGCGGAGGACCTGTGCGTACGAGCTGCCGGACGCCAGGCGCAGCATGGGGACCAGGCCGTCGATCGAGCTTCCATCGACTGCCGATTCAGGCTTGCCGAACTGGTAGGTCTCGAGGAAGCACGATTCGTTGGTCATGACCAGGTAGACCGAGGGCCAGTGATCGACAAACCGGACGTCGATTCCGAACCGGGAGCGCGACTCGGCCTCTTTCCTCATTGCGGCGATCACGTTCAGGCTCCGCCAGCTGTCGCTGTAAAGCGGGCCACCCTTGAAGTGTCCCTCGTCCTGGAACTGAACACCGTCTTCTGCGACCGCCCTGGCCCTGGCAAACTCGCTGACCGGGTTGACCAGGATTGCCCTGACCTGGATAGCCCGATTTTCGGCGGCCATTTGCCGGAGGACCGTCGTATAGCCGCGGTCTCCGAAGAACTCTCGGAGCCCGATACCCTGGAGCAATAATTCACCGCGTGCCGTTTCAAGCGCGGTCGCGATTGCTTCCGACGTTGCAGGATCCGTTCCCCGGGGTCCTAGAATTCCCTCGATGCCGTAATTCACCGCACCCGACAGGATGCCAGTGAAACGGTTCAGGGCATCGGCGTCTGACTCGGCTTGCGTGCCGGGTTTATTTTCGGTTTCGGGCGTGTCCCACGCTATCACAATTGGCGCCCCGGCATCCATTCCAGGCCTGGTGCCAGCAGGTATTGCGGCGGCGACGGGCATATTTCGGGGCGTGAGGACCGCCTGTACAGCTTCCTCGGTGATGATCCATGTTTTGCCAATGCGGCGCGCCGGAATCAGTCCGTTTTGAAGCCACTTGTAGACAGTCTTATCGGAGACGTTCAGTCGCGCAGCCACGTCCTTCACTCGCATGTTTATCACCGTTCCGACTATTCTGCGTTTGTACCTGTAGTTCCTAATTTTTCCACAAATACGGCTATTCAGGCAACTTATTCCGAAATCACGGGTATGAATTGCGTGATGTGCATTTTCTATACGTGTTATAAGCGTGCCGGTATCTGAACTCGATTTTATTGGAACAGGTTGGGAACCTGTCGTTGTACCCGGCGGTCGAAAAATGCGCCAGATTGGACATTTCCGGCACCTCAATGTGCAAATTGGCCCCTATCAGGGAATACGGGGCAGGATGAGAAATATCACGCCGTTGCTTACCCCGGGAGAAAGAGAATAACGCCTGGTTGAGGGGAAGCTGTCGAAGGAGAAGCAGAGGTTGTCGAAAGTGTGTTGCCGACGCACCGACTTCCCCTGACCCGCGCCCCGATTACGTCGGGGTACCCGTCTCGCCGGGGAGGGGGGTCAGGTTCGCGGGCAGGCGGATTCGTGGCTGAATCGCGATGTCCTCACTCTTTGGCGGCGATTGCCAGGCCCACCTGAGTTTGACGAATGGGTCGTCGGACCCGTTCGACCCTTCGACAAGCTCAGGGCCAGGCAGGTTCAGGGCATGCTCCTCGCAATGACGGCCAGCGGTGAGGCGATTCTCTCCTCATGGAGACCGGGGTTCAGTGGGAGGGTGGGCCTTTTTCGGGGGTACGGAGTCGAGGCGACTGTTTCGTCGCCAGCGTCTGTATTCGATCGCGGGTTTGACCCACACCCTAACCTTCTCCCTGTTACGGGAGCGGGGATTGATGACAAACTACCAGCCGGCGGCGAGGCCGTCTTTACGTGGCTCCGAGCCTGCGGTCAGCACACCGGTCTCGGGATTTCTTGAGATCACCTGCCCGCCGCCG
>Ga0114948_10001223_pt1 | contig 10990 bp, 9 predicted proteins | sample CR04metaG_FD_83877 | JGI IMG/M metagenome (GOLD analysis project Ga0114948, IMG submission 83877) | Deep subsurface microbial communities from Mariana Trench to uncover new lineages of life (NeLLi) - CR04 metaG | ecosystem: Environmental > Aquatic > Marine > Ocean trench > Sediment | place...
ACCGGAATGAGGATCATGGTTGTCAGGGTGGCGACTTTTAGAGAAAGGAGGATTATCTGAAGTTGTGGATTCAAGATGGCAACATTCCTGTTACAGAGGTTCGAATCCGTATTTGCGAAATACGGTGCTGGCCTGGTCTGACTGCAGGAACAGCAAGAATGCTTGAGCGAGCGGGTGCCGGGACGCAGACGTCACGGCTGCAGAATAGCGAATATCCGGTTGAAATTTCTCCGGCAGCTCAGCCGCCACCACAACGCGTTTGCTGATTTTAGCATCCGAGCGATAGACGATGCCGCAGTCGGCGTCACCGCGTTCAACGTACGCCAGAGCGGCCCGGCCGTCAAGTGCTGGCAAGCACTTGGGCTTCACATCTTGCCACAGGCCGGCTTTCTCGAGGGCAGCTTTGGCGTATATGCCGGCCGGCACGTGCGTCCAGTCGCCTATTGCGATTCTTTTCACAACTTCGGTGCGAAGGGCGGTCACATTTGTTATGTCTTCCCGGCCTTGCGGCACGACCAGCACAAGCTTGTTACGCAATAGATCGATGCGTAAATTCGTCGCCAGCAGAGAGCGGCTTTCAAGGTAGTCCATCCATTCGAGGTTGGCGGCGAGGTACAGGTCCGCATCGGCGCCGTACGCGATCTGTTTCGCCAGAATTGAGGAAGAGGAAAAACTGTATTCGATGGTTGTGCCGGGATGTTCCTTCTCGAAAGCTTCAGCGATTTGCGGCACAGCGGTAGCCAGGCTGGAAGCCGCAAAGAGACGCAGCCGGTCCGGCGTATCTTGTGAGTCGGACGCGCTGCCGCACGCAAAACAGGTGAGGGCAACAAATGTATACAAGTAGAATTTCATGCAATGGACCCGAGATTGCTAAAAAAGAAGTGTAGGAAGTTTTGACGAAAAACGCAAGATGTGCAATCTGTAAAATGCCGCTGCCTTGCCGACCTAAGAAACTGAAACTTCCGACTCATTTGGAATGTTAGTGTACGAAGGCGGGAATTTCCTGCCTGAAGCATAGTCTCTATTTCAAATTTAGTGATAGGTTTGAGATAAAATGCAATAATGCTCGGTTGTGTGCCATCTGTCGAGCGAGACACGTAGAGCGAAGAGCGCACAGTCAATAAATTCGCTCTTCGCTCTACATTCATCAACCGGCGATCACCTGATCTCAAGAACTTCATAACCCGAAAAAACCCGTCTCAGGCTCACAGCATGCTACTTCAAAAAGAAGAAATTCAACAAATCGTCCAACATGTTCCCAAACGGCAAGACATTGTTCCGGCATACACGCCCTCCGCCATTCTGATGTTATTCTTCAATCGCGACCGAGAAACGCATCTCGTCTATATCCGCCGAACCAAAGGTGCGCCCGTACATAGTGGCAGCATGGCTTTCCCGGGCGGGAAAATAGACCCACATGACGACTCAAACTTCGCTGCTGCTGCGCGGGAGACGTCTGAGGAAATTGGCGTGGATCAGACGGCGTACGAGCATCTCGGGGAGATGGGGTTTTTCGAAACGTTTACTTCAAAATTCGATGCTGCGGCGCACATTGCATGGTGCATGGCGCCGCCGTCCTACGTGCGTAATACGTTCGAAGTTGCGGAAATCATCGAAATCCCCATAAGTGAGTTGTACAAGCAGTTCCGCCTCGATCTCAATTTTGATGACCCAAACGAGGTCATGTATTTAGGCTTTCATTTTCAGCCGTCCCATTCAGAAGCAGTTAATATCTGGGGGCTGACCGCACGCATCACGCATCATTTCCTGCAGGGCCTGGCAGATTTTATGTCAAGCTAAGTTGTTGTAACAATTAATTTTAAAATACGGTAAGATTTCAAACAAAGCTTGCATTTGCGTTCCTAATTGCAGATATTGATCGCCCATCGATTAAGGAACCTAACCCAAATGCAAATGATGAGATGAATACCGAGCTGGAACAAACATTTCGAATTATCGACCGGATTCACAAAGAATTGAAGAGCAGCCCCGACGGCGCCCAGCAGTATCTTCAGGTATTGCGGTGCGCCAATGCTGGCAACCTTCTCGCCGGTATCAGCCACACCTTTAACAATATCCTTGGCGGCATTCTGGGGTACTCGCAACTACTGAAAGAGGAACTGCCGGAAGATTCCACAGCGTATCAGCATGCTGCTGTTATTGAGAAAGCGTCTAAGCGGGCATCAAAACTGATTTCCCAACTTCAAACGTATTCCCTGAGGCAGCCTGTGCGGCCGATGTTTGTCGATCCGAAGCGCATCGTGGAGGAGGTCGTTGCAATTGTACAGAGCTCTGTCAAAAACATCACTGTGAGTACGTCCTTCAGTCATGCAGGCACAAAAGTCATCGCAGATTTTCCGGCAATGTGCCATGCGCTCCTGAACCTTTGTCTGAATGCGCGGGACGCGATGCCGGATGGTGGAGAATTGCGCATCGAAACATCGCTGGCCGGTAAGGCAAAAAAGGGCAGTACGAACCGGAATACGCGACGGGTGGTCTTTCGTGTTAGCGACACAGGTCGGGGGATTGCGGAAGACCTTCTGCCATACATTTTTGTGCCTTTCGTCACCACACAGGAAGACAACATGGCAAGCGGTATGGGCCTGGCGATCACGAATGGCATCGTGAAGGACCATGATGGCAGCATTGAAGTCGTCTCCTCACCCGGAAAAGGAACAACCTTCATCATCTCTTTACCTCAGGCACAATTCGTTGCTAAAACACCGGCGCCAGTGCGGCGACGCAGGGCCAAAATCGTGGGCCACGGCGAAGTGATCATGGTTGTTGACGACGAGGAAGATCTCCGTGAAATGGCAAAGAAGATTTTTGAGAAAAAGGGGTTCCGGGTTCTGGTTGCAGATTCCGGCAAGAGCGCTATTGAGCTGTTTGAGAAGCATGTCGATGAGGTGCAACTGGTCATCCTTGACATGATCATGCCCGGCGTCGATGGCGCCGAAGTCTATAAACGACTCAAGAGTATTAGAAAGAATGCAAAGGTTATTCTCACCAGCGGCTACATCAACAACGCACCCTTTCAAGAAATCTTGGACAAGGGAGAAGACACATTCGTTCCCAAACCCTGGGATCTGCCCGACCTCATCGTTGCAACGAGTCGCGTATTGGCAGAGAAGTAGCTTGTGCAAAAAACCTCGCTCTTCATAAGATTTAGGTAGTAAACGCATTTCTTTTTGCTTATATTGCAGGCCTTTCGTAAGCAAATTTCTTAGGAGGTGAAGGAAAGTTGGACAATCTGGAGGGCTGGAAACGAAGCCACACCTGTGGCGAGCTTACCGCAAAAGAAAACGGGCTGGATGTTACTCTAATGGGATGGGTGCATCGCCGGCGTGACCACGGCAGCCTTATTTTCATAGATCTTCGCGACCGCTACGGTCTCACGCAAATCGTTTTTGATCCCGATCTGATCCCTGGAAAATATCAAACTGCGAAAGATCTGCGCGGCGAGTTTGTCATTGCGGCACGCGGCAAGGTGCGTGTGCGGCCGGAGGGCATGGTGAACCCGAACATCGCTACAGGCACCATCGAGGTTGCTGTCGCCGACCTGAAGATTCTGAATCGTGCTAAGACGCCGCCTTTCGAAATCGATGGCGATGTTGAAGTGTCAGAAGAGGTGCGCCTGAAATACCGCTACCTCGACCTGCGGAACACATCGATGCAGAAGAACATGCTTCTGCGCCACCAGATGTATCAGGTGGTGCGGTCATATTTCAACCGCAATAATTTTGTGGAAGTGGAAACGCCCATTCTGATGCGGAGCACACCGGAAGGCGCACGCGACTACCTGGTGCCGAGCCGAATTCACAATGGCAAGTTCTACGCCCTGCCGCAGAGTCCGCAGACCTACAAGCAAATCCTGATGGTGGCGGGCATGGATCGCTACTTCCAGATCGTACGTTGTTTCCGGGATGAGGATCTGCGACATGACCGCCAACCGGAGTTTACGCAGATCGATGTGGAAATGTCGTTCGTGGAACAGGACGACGTGCTGGAGATGGTTGAAAATCTGATGGCCGACCTTTTCAAGGAAACTCTGGGTGTGGAGCTACAGATGCCCGTCAGACGGCTTTCTTATCAAGAGGCGCTCGAAACCTACGGCAGCGACAAGCCGGATTTGAGATTCGATATGAAAATTGTCGACATCAGCTCGCTGGTGCAGGACTGCGAATTCAAGGTTTTTTCGGGCTGTGTCAAAAACGGCGGCCGCGTCTGCGGCGTCGCGTTGCTAGGCGGCGCCAAGTACTCCCGCAAGCAGGTTGACACGCTGACCGAAGAGATGCAGCGGGAAGGCGCTAAAGGCCTGGTAGCGATCAAAGTGGGTGCGGAAGGCTGGGATTCATCACTGGCGAAGTTTTTTGAAAGTGAAGCTGTAACCGAAATAAATGAATCATTTGGTGTGAAAGAGGGCGATCTTCTTCTTTTGGTGGCCGATGAAAAAAACACCGCGCTAACCCTGGCGGGCAGTTTGCGCCTGAAATTAGCGGATCGCGAAAACCTGATTTCTGAGGATAAATACGAACTCTGTTGGGTTCTTGATTTCCCGCTGCTTGAGTACGATGAGGAGGAAAAGCGGTATGGGGCGCGCCACCATCCTTTCACATCGCCAATGGATGAGGACCTGGCCATTCTTGAGGACAATCCGAAAGAAGCGCGCGCCAAGGCTTACGACCTGGTGCTAAACGGTTATGAAGTTGCCGGCGGCAGTATCAGAATTCATCGCCGGGAGTTGCAAGACCGCATGTTCCGACTGCTCAACATTTCGGAGGAAGAGGCGTACGACAAATTCGGTTTCCTTCTCGATGCCTTCGAGTATGGGGCGCCGCCGCATGGGGGTATCGCCTTTGGCTTCGATCGCCTTGTCATGATTCTGGCCAGAGAGCAGTCGATTCGCAATGTCATTGCCTTTCCTAAGACCAACAGCGCTTTATCCTTAATGGACGGCTCGCCATCGAGCGTAAGTGATGATCAACTAAAGGAGTTAGGCCTGAGGGTTATTTAGGGTATTTTTTTTGCTTGACAATGGATTTTTTTTTCGTTATAATTGCTTTTATAATTCGCACTACCTATCCTTAAATGTTTATTCAGGTTAAGCTGTATTCCACCATATCGGATTAGTTTAAGCAAGAAAATCTTGAATCAGGAAGGAGGTGAACGGTCAATATGAGGAAACTGTACGGGTTAGTTATCGCTGCGTTTGTTGTATCTTCTTTTGCCTTCATCGGCTGTACGAAGCATCCCAACGAGGAGCAAAAGCAGGCTTTGGAGGAGCAAAAGCAGGCTACTGTTGCGGCTGAGCAGACTTTAGAGGACAGACAGAGGGAGAAAAGCAGACTCGAAAGCGAACTAAACAAGAAAAACAAAGAGTTGCAGGACACGAAGGATGAATTGGCAACGGTCAAGCAACGAGTTGCTGAAATGGAATAATTCGTGAATACGAAAACAGGAGGGTTTAACATGAAAGCTGTCGTTAACACTCTCTTAGTCTGCTCACTTGTTGCATTGGTCGCTATGCCGGAGCAAGCAGTAGCTCAGGAAATGACCATGAAGGAGTACAAGATTCAGGTGCAGCAACAGGCAGACAGAGAGCAAGCAGCGAATAACGAAATTGCTAAATGCGATGCTGAGATTGCTAATTTGAAATCTCAGATCGCTGATATTGAAGGTCAAATTACGGCTACGTGGGGAGAAATTTATTCGGCCATTGGTGTGACTGAGGCTGATGTCAACGCGTATCGCGATAGGTTGAATGGTCTTGAAAGAGATTTGAACGCGATGGGTGCTTTGTCACCAGAGGATCTCTGGCAACGCCGTAAAGAGATTAATGGAATCGAGGTTCAGCTCGAAGAAGCGAAAAACGACAAGATTTACGTCCTTTCCGAGATGAAAGACAAGGTCGCTGCTCTGGAAGGCAAGATCGCGCAGCTCAGGGCAAAAATGCCAAAGGGCATGTATGACGAGTATACCGTTAATCGCGGCGATTACCTCTGGCGCATCTCAAGAAGCTCGGATGTCTATGGTGATCCGATGCAGTGGGTACGCATTTATTCTTACAACCGTGACCAGATCAAAGATCCTGACCTGATTTATCCGGATCAGATCTTCAAGATTCACCGGGATAATGCGCCCAACGAATACCTCGTCGGCAGTGGAGACAACCTTGCCAAGATTGCCGGCAGCATGGACGTCATGGGTGATCCGACCAAATGGCGTGCGCTGTACGAGGCCAATAAAGACGTTGTTGGTGACGATCCCGGGTTGATCTATCCGTACCAGATTCTCAAGTTTCCAACGAACTAGATAGAAAGGGATCTCAGTTTTGGGCAAATGTGTTCGCCTATTAATTTTGCTGGACACTTTTTTGAATCGTATTTTCATAATATAGCATCCAGAAACATTTAGCTCTTCGCTCGTCCGGTTCTGACTGGACGGGCAAGGGCTTTTTTTATTCTTACCCTTAAAATTTATTTGGTGAAACATTGAGCAACACTATTCAGAGAAAAGTCCCGTTAAAGGGGATCGATCAGTTACGGCTTTTCGGTCTTCACGATCGGAATTTGCGCAAGCTTGAACAATCCTTTGACGTGACAATGATTGCCCGGGGCAATGATGTGATCGTCACAGGCCTGTCAGACCGGGTCAGGCTTGCCGAGAAGGTGCTGGTGGAGCTGATCTTGCTGGTCACCCGTGACCAGGATATCACCGAAAACGATCTTGACACGGTCATAGCGCTTAGCGACAAGAACGGAGAGCACGAAAACACTTTAGAGAACGATCTGAATAGGGTCATTCTGTATACGAAAGACGGTTTTATCAAGCCCAAGAGTGCAGGGCAACACGCCTTCTACGAGGCATCGGCGAAGAATGACATCGTGTTCGCGATTGGACCGGCCGGTACGGGTAAGACGTTTCTGGCGGTGGCGATGGCCGTTGCCGCGTTGCGTGACAAGTTGGCGGACCGAATTGTGCTGACCAGGCCAGCAGTCGAGGCCGGCGAACGCCTGGGGTACCTACCGGGTGATTTCCGAGAGAAAATCGATCCGTACCTGCGGCCGCTGTACGACGCCCTGAATGACATGATTCCGGCCGATAAACTCAAACGCTACCTTGATTCCGGAATTATTGAAATCGTGCCGCTGGCCTATATGCGGGGGCGCACATTGAACAACGCCTTTGTGATTCTGGATGAAGCACAGAACACCAAGTTTAATCAGATGAAGATGTTTCTGACGCGCCTTGGCATAAATGCCAAAGCGATCATAACCGGTGATATAACCCAGAGCGACCTGCCATCCTCGGAGGCGTCTGGTCTGGTGCAGGCGCAGACCATTTTGCACAATATCGAGGGCATCAAATTTGCATATATGAATGAGAGAGACGTGGTGCGTCACCGCCTGGTGCGAGACATCATCAAGGCTTATGACAATTATGAAGGGCATAATGTTAGCAGCCATTCCCAATAGGTGTCCGGTATGCGCGTTATGGCAAGAATGAAACTCACAAATCAAGCTAGGAAAGCAATCCAAACGGTTTTTGACAGGCTGGAAGAAAATCAGACCTGGCGCAATTCGTTCAGACTAACCATGGTGTTAGCCGCTGTTGTCACCACAACGTTGATGTTTCCCTCCAGCCAGACGTTTCAGTTTTCGAACCTGAATGACGGCGATGTGTACAGCGGCAAAGAAATCATCGCGCCATTCACCTTCTTCATCAACAAGAGTGAGGGGGAGATTGATAGAGACAGACAGAAAGCAAGCCGGGAAATCCCGCTTGTTTTCACCGATGCCGACAGCATTGAGGGTTTGACGCTGAAAGAGTTTGATGATTTTTTCGACAGCATCCGACTCATCCGCGAATCGATTTTCCCCGATTCGCTTAAACTGAGACGTATCCAGGATATTTTGAACAACGATTCGATCATCATCGACAAAGCCAACGCGCGACATCTGGCCTACGAGGTTCAAATGGAGAAAAGTCGCACCACCGCTGCCGGCACAGAGCGTAGCGAGTCTACTTTTGACTATGACCTTTTTGCCCAGAAACAGCGGCGAATTCTTGTGGACATGTACGCCATCGGCATTGTAAATCTGAGGGAGGATCAAATTCCTGATTATGGTCAGAAGTTTTCAATTATTTCATCAGATCGGGAGGTCCTAGAGCCACGTGAGAACTTTTACAATCTCAGCAACTACGAAGGTGTCATCCTCGGCAAACTTCGCCAGGTTTTTCTTGCTCAGAAGATAGCAGTCAAAATTGGGTATCCTATCCTGACGGCATTCCAAAGTCCCAATCTTTTCTTCGATAAAATCGAAACCGACCGCCGGATTAGTGGAGCTGTCGCAGCCGTACCATTGTCAAAAGGAATTGTGCTTGAGAATGAACGGATCGTCAACACGCATGAGGTCATAACGCCGGCAATACTGGAGAAGCTGAATTCCCTGGCGGCTGCCAAGGCCGAACGTGAGGTGCAGGTCGGCGGCATCCGGCTGATCCTGCCGTACATTGGGCGGGTGCTCATCGTTTCTCTGGCGCTTTCTTTCACGCTGTTGTTCTTGTCCATTGCCAGACGGGAGATTTTCGAAAACCTGAAAAAGATGTTGATGATTTTCATCATCTTCATGTTTGTGGTCGTCATAACTTTCACGTTGAATAAGCTGGGCTATTCAACGAATCTCAAGTACCTCATCCCAATTTCAATTGCATCAATGCTGCTGACGATTTTCTTTGATGTCAGGACTGCCTTCATTGGGACGGTGAGTCTGAGCATCATCATTGGCGCGCTGCGCGGAAATGATTTTGGCATGATGGTCATCCCGTTATTTGTTGGCACGCTTTCGACGTTTGCGGTGCGGGAAATTCAGGCGCGCTCGTGGATCTTGAAGGGCTTTTTTTATATATCCGGAGCTTACATACTCGCCATTAGCACCATTGAATTTTTAAAACACACGGAGTTTCACGAATTGTGGGAAATGTGGGCTTTCGGGATCGTCAATGGCTTGCTTTCTCCGATTCTGGCGTACGGCCTGATGATCATCTTCGAATACGTTTTTCAGATGACTACAAATTCAACGTTGTTGGAGTTGTCCGACCTGAACAAACCGCTGCTGCGACAACTCGCCATCCGCGCCCCCGGAACGTATCACCACAGCATTATGGTAGGGAACCTGTGCGAGGCCGCTTCCGAGACCATAGGAGCGAATGCGTTGCTGGCACGCGTGGCCTCCTATTACCATGACATCGGTAAGATGGAGAAGGCGGAGTATTTTGTTGAAAACCAAAAAGGCGGCAAAAATCCGCACGAAAAACTCACGCCGTCTATGAGTTGTCTTATTTTGATCAATCATGTTAAACGTGGGATCGAGACAGCGGAAGAGCACCATTTGCCAGAAGAGATACGGCAGTTCATTCCGCAGCACCATGGCACAAACATCATTCGTTTCTTTTATCAGAAGGCGCTTGAAAACAGCGAGGACAGTGAGGTAGACGAAGCCAGCTTTCGCTATCATGGACCAAAGCCGCAGAGCAAAGAGGCCGCTATCATGATGCTTGCCGACGCAATTGAAGCTGGTTCGCGCACACTGAAAGACCCGACAGTCAGCCGTATTCGAAGCATGGTGGATAATCTGATTCAGGAGCGTCTGCTGGATTCGGAGCTTGATGAAAGTCCACTGACCATGCGCGAACTGAAAAAGGTTCGTGAGAGCTTCGTAAACACGTTAACCGGCATGTTTCATGGTCGTGTCGAGTATCCGCAGACGGAAAAAAGAACGCCGAAACGGACGCCCAAAAAAGCAGTTGATGCTTAAGAGCAACATTTTTCACAATCAGATAAGCGATATTTCGACGGACGGAATTGCGGAGCTTGTGCAAACTGTTTGGAATGCAGAAGGCCAAACAGGGGGCGAGATAAATATCATTCTTGTAGATGATGACAAAATGGTTGAATTGAACCGAGCCTATCTTAACAGAGATTACAAAACAGATGTGATTGCCTTCCCTTTGTCGGACGAAGCGGCCGAGTCCTTTGAAGGGGAGATTTACATTAGCGTTGATCGCGTCATCGAAAATGCGCTTCACTTTGAAGTTCCTGCGCACGTCGAACTACGGCGCATGGTGGTGCATGGCGTCCTGCATTTTCTCCACTATTCGGATAAAACAGTCGCCGGCAAAGAGAGGATGACGGCGAGAGAAGATCACTATTTAAGACAATTTGAATTAAGTTAACTAGTTTCGACAACAATTGGACCCTGACTCGTACATTGTTTCCGGCATTGTTTTAGTGGTTTCGGCGTTGTTGTTCGTCTTCTTTGCCGGCGCCGAAGTGGCCTTCCTGGCGCTGCTGGAAACGTCCCCGCTGGAACTCAAGAAAAAGCGCAGCAAAGGCTCAAAGCGTATAGAGTCACTGCTGGCCAACGGCCACTCTTTGCTACTCGCCATTAAGCTGGCGCGATGGGTGACCACCGTCTCTTTGGTGAGTGCGTGCGCGTTTGTGTCTTTCCTAGTAGCTGAACTTTTCGGACTGCCAGGCTGGCTCATTTTGTTTCTGGCTGTGGTGCCACTAACGGTATTCTTCTTTGCTGTCATTGAGATATGGACCGGACGTTTTGTCCTCAGCAACAGCGCCGGATTTGCGCAGACCGTGTCTCTGCCCTTGTTGCTCTACTACAAAACTGTGAGTCCGTTTACCAATACGCTGGCAAAGTTTCTACGGTTCGTTTCTGTCAAGTTTAAACTCAATGGCAACGGCTTGAGCCATCGGGGGGTTCTGGCGATGGTTGAAGATGCGAACGGCAACGAGCTCGAGGAAGATGAGCGGGAAATGATTCACTCGATCATCGAATTTGGCGAAACCCAAGTACATGAAGTTATGATTCCGCGAACGGACATGGTTTGTGTTGAGGACAAAGCCGACGTCAAGAAGTTGGTCATGCTCATCAAGGAGAAAGGCCACTCGCGGATTCCGCTTTATTCTGATGAT
>Ga0114948_10001224_pt1 | contig 10990 bp, 10 predicted proteins | sample CR04metaG_FD_83877 | JGI IMG/M metagenome (GOLD analysis project Ga0114948, IMG submission 83877) | Deep subsurface microbial communities from Mariana Trench to uncover new lineages of life (NeLLi) - CR04 metaG | ecosystem: Environmental > Aquatic > Marine > Ocean trench > Sediment | place...
CCTGCTGAGCAGTCGCGCTACGCATGATTTGTCGTGTGAGCATTTCATCCAGCCAACGCCGATTGTGAACCCCTGTTAAATCATCCGTGCTACTAACACGTTGATACTTTTCTTGTAGGTCCTTTTGCTCGAGTTCGGGCGAACCTTGCTGACGTAATTCTTGCATTACGGTGCACAAAACATTGCGCGCCACAGCATGCGAGCTGTTGATCAACTCCATCAGCCTATCTTCATCGACAACGAGTAGACGACTCTCTTGATTTGCGACCACGTACTGAGAACACGGTCTTCGGTCGAAGAGCGGAAGGACACCAACGCATTTGCCAGATTCAATGGTACTCGTAGGTTCGCTCTCAAGGGAATCCTGATGGACGTGCAAGCGACCTCGGAGCAAAAGATGTACGACCTGATTCGGCTCTCCGGGAGCGGCCAGGGTTTCTCCGGCTTCTAGCACGAGCATCGGGCACGTGCTCAGTAATTCGTGTATCGACAGCAGATTAACGCTTTTGAACAGATCTAGGCCTGATATTTCTGCATGATCGCTATTGCCAGTAACATAGGCTGCAATATTCGTGCTCATGGAAATCGTGCACCACTGATGAAGCCAGGTAGCGATAATGCATAATCCATGCCATCCGCCTGTGTTGGAGAAACAAGGCGGATTTGGCACGTTTTTCGAGTGGTGCGACGGGACCCTCGGTAGCGCCACTGGTGGTGGTAACGTAACTTGGTAGACACAGATAGCCCACGCTTGGCGGAGTCACGGCTATACAGGTTGTGATTGCGCTGGGTGCCTTCGCCGTACTTACCTAAGGAGAGTGTAAGCTTGCCGACTTTGAAATACTCTGGAAAAACGCAGAGGACGCAAAGTCGAGGAGTTCGCAGAAGGACCTTATATACTTGATTTTCTCTGCGTCTCGGCACCTCTGCGTCGTACACGGGCATGGAGAACAAATCGTATAAGGCCCTGGGAGGGGCAAAGAACTGTCCGCTCGGGACAATAACTTTCTAGTGATAGTGTATTCTCGTCATTTCATAGGTGTCCCCTGTCCCACCGGTAGAACAGAGGCGCTGGTCTGACCGCAGCCTCACGGCTAAACTGGATGCTTCTGTCAAACAAGCGTAACCAGCATGAGCTTATATCGCCTTCTATGTGAAAGGGCAGCGAGCCGACCAGTTCGGGTCGGCGTTATCGGTGCCGGTAAATTCGCATCTATGTTTCTGGCCCAAGCCCTACATACTCGCGGGATCCACATCATGGCTGTGTGTGACATCGAGGTCGCACGTGCGCGGGCAACCCTAGATCGCTTGGACTGGCCACAGGGGCGAGCAGCTGTCACATCGTTTGCACAGGCGGTCAGAGATGGAACCACCTATATTACCGACGATGCGGCCGGGCTAATCGCCGCCGATCACATGGAGGTGGTGGTGGATTGCACCGGCGATCCGAGTGCGGGCATTCGGCATGCGCTTGCTTGCTTTGATGCCGGCCGACACATTGTCATGGTCAACGTCGAGGCCGATACACTGGCGGGGCCACTATTAGCACAGCGCGCAGCCCAGGCTGGTGTCGTCTACTCATTGGCCTATGGTGATCAGCCGGCATTGATTGCGGAAATGGTCGACTGGGCGCGAGCAACTGGTTTCAATGTCGTATGTGCCGGTAAGGGTACCAAGTACTTGCCGCAATACCACGCATCAACCCCAGATACAGTTTGGCAGTACTATGGGCTCACACCCGAACAGGCAACGGCTAGTCATATGAACCCGAAGATGTTCAATTCGTTTCTCGATGGTACCAAGTCGGCCATCGAGATGGCGGCGGTTGCTAATGCTACAGGGCTAACGCCAGCCCCTGAAGGCCTGGCGTTTCCACCCTGTAGCGTAGATGCATTACCACAGCTATTGAAACCACATGATGCGGGCGGACTGCTGCACCACAAAGGAACAGTAGAAGTTGTGTCGTCACTCAATCGAGATGGTAGCGAGGTCGAACGCGATCTCCGCTGGGGCGTTTATGTTACCTTCGAGGCACCGTCGGACTATGCAGCCAGTTGCTTTGGCGAGTATGGCCTGGTGACCGACGACAGTGGACACTACTCAGCATTGTATCGCCCTTTTCATCTTATTGGCCTCGAACTTGGGATCAGTATCGCTTCGGTTGCGTTGCGCGGTGAGGCCACTGGTAGAGCACGAGGGTTTGTCGGCGATGTCGTCGCCATTGCCAAACGCGATCTGGCCGCTGGCGAGATACTGGATGGAGAGGGCGGCTATACCGTTTGGGGAAAGCTGATGCCCGCTACCGACTCACTCTCGATTGGCGGCCTACCTATTGGGCTTGCTCACAGCGTAAAACTTGTAAACGCGCGCGCTGCAGGCGAAGCCATTCATTGGCAGGACGTGGAAGTAGACGAATCATCAGAAGCGGTAAAGATTCGCCGTGAAATGGAGGCATCTTTTCAGCCTCCACATAGTGTTAGCGCCACCGGTTAAAGACATGCCGAAGTTTGCCGCCAACCTGACGATGTTGTTCACTGAACTGGATTTTCTCGATCGATTCGGAGCAGCGGCACGTGTCGGTTTCAAGGGCGTCGAATATCTGTTCCCCTATGATTACGAGGCGGCTGTCCTAAACGAGCACTTACAACAGCACAACTTAGTGCAGGTGTTGCATAACCTACCCGCTGGCAACTGGAGTGCCGGCGATCGCGGTATCGGCTGTCATCCCGATCGCGTGACCGAGTTTCAAGACGGTGTTGGTATGGCCATCGACTACGCCACCGCCCTCGGGTGCAAACAAGTAAATTGTCTTGCAGGTATCGCGCCAGCTGGTGTGCCAACCGAGAGGCTACATGAGACACTGGTAACCAATCTCAAGTTTGCGGCAGAGAAGTTGGGCGCTGTCAGTGTCGCCTTGCTGATAGAACCGATCAACACCATCGACATCCCTGGATTCTTTCTGAGTCATTCTGAACAGGCGCTTAAGATTATTGACGAGGTCGGATCGAAAAACCTTCAGTTGCAATATGACATCTATCATATGCAAATCATGGAAGGTGATCTCGCGCGAACACTCGAGACCAACATCAACGTCATCAGACACATGCAGCTTGCCGACAACCCGGGCCGCCATGAACCGGGAACTGGTGAGATCAACTATGGCTTCGTCTTTAAGCACTTGGACAGCATCGGTTATCAAGGTTGGATAGGATGCGAGTATAAACCACTCTCATCTACCGAAGCAGGATTGGATTGGGTGCGTCCGTATCTATAGAAAACTGGGAGGAACATCATCATGAGCAAAATCGGTTTCATTGGCGTCGGCATTATGGGTCGTCCCATGGCCGGTCATTTGCAGGCGGCCGGACACCAACTCTTTCTAGTCAAACATCGTTCGCCGCTACCCCAAGAATTATTGGACGGCGGTGCGGTGGAGTGTGGGAGCTGCCAAGAAGTTGTACAACAAGCCGAAATCATCATCACCATGGTGCCGGACACGCCTGATGTAGAACAAGCGTTGTTCGGACCTGACGGGGTAGCGGCTGGGCTGAGTGCCGGCAAAACGGTTGTAGATATGAGTTCTATCTCACCGATAGAGACCAAAAAGTTTGCATCTCGCATCAACGAGCTGGGTTGCGATTACTTGGATGCACCGGTATCGGGGGGCGAAGTTGGCGCCAAGAATGCGGCGTTGACGATTATGGTCGGCGGGCCGCAGGCCGTGTTCGACCGGGTCAAACCACTGTTCGAGCTCATGGGAAAAAACATAACGTTGGTTGGTGAAAACAGTACTGGTCAGACGTGTAAGGTCGCCAATCAAATCATCGTTGCCTTAACTATCGAGGCCGTCAGCGAAGCACTAGTGTTTGCATCGAAGGCTGGGGCCGATCCGGCCCGCGTCCGTGAGGCACTCATGGGTGGCTTCGCGGGATCGCGCATTCTAGAAGTGCATGGTGAACGCATGATCAAGCGGACGTTTGATCCGGGTTTCCGCATCGAACTCCATCAGAAGGACCTAAACTTGGCCCTTGATGGCGCGCGCGCGTTGAATATGAGCCTGCCCAATACCGCCAAGACACAAGATCTCTTTAATGACTGTGCCGACAAGGGCTGGGCCGATAAGGATCATGCGGTGCTGGTCAGAGCCTTAGAGCAGCTCGCGAACCACAAGGTAGCGTAGGCCCGAAGACCTTCCGAACGACCAGGCCTTGGCTGACGCAGCGATAACGCCCTCAAACTGGCGCAAGGATTTCTTTCATGCGTCGGTGACTGTTCTCATCGTAACTGCCATTTGCGTCTTAGCCGCGCGCTTTGTTCCCTTGGTTCAATTAGTAGAGAACTGGGTGTACGACTTGCGGGTTGCTTCATTGACGCGATCGATGCCGCAGTCCGACGGGATCATCATCGTAACCATCACAGAAGATACGCTCTCCACGCTACCCTATCGCTCGCCATTGGACCGACAATTTCTGAGTAATCTTCTCCATCATCTGGAACAAAAAGGTGCAAAACTGATAGGCGTAGACATCCTGTTCGATCAGCCCACGGAATCCGAAAAAGATGAAGCGCTGCGCAGAACGCTGCATGACCTTAATATTCCGGTAGTAGTGGCCTTCGTCGACGCGGACGCCAGCCTTACCGAACGCCAAACGGCCTTTATGAGGGACTACCTAGATGGGGTAGAGCGCGGTCTTGCCTATGTGGCCGAAGACACGATAGATGGCACCGTGCGATCTATATATATAAGGAATCGAGAAGGGGGGCGATCGACGCTCGGATTTGCCGCCGCTGTGGCCAAGGTCGCTGGTGTCGAGGTACCCGATGTTGATGTTGTTCCGCTCGACTATCGCGGCCGTCCTGACGTTGAAACCCCCCCATTTCGGACGTTTCCAGCACATGCAGTGCCGTTGCTCCCGTCTCCTTGGTTTTCAGGAAAAATCGTCTTGATCGGCGCCGACCTGCTGCTGAGCGACCGACATCGCACACCGTTCGCCGCCGGCGCAGGATCCAAGGCCGGCAGGATGCCCGGGGTAGTGATACATGCCCACGCCTTGGCACAACTGCTAGAGGGGCGCAGAGGACGTCGGCTCGACGCATGGGAAGACGGATTTATCATTTTTCTGTTGTCGGCAATCGGAATGATGCTCGCCGTGATCAACGCACCGGTCGGCGTGAGAAGCGGTGTGGGGGCTGTCTTGGTGGTTGCGGGCTGGATCGGGGGGTTTTTTCTCTACCAGCAGGGCGGCCCTCTGCTGCCGCTGGTTATGCCTACGATTGCCCTTGCAACATCTGCCGGCGTTGGCACCGCACATCTTTGGCGACAAGAGTGGATTCAGAAGCGGTTCATCCGCGATGCCTTCTCGAAATACTTGGCACCTGCGGTCATCGAACAGCTAGTGGCTGACCCTGCTCGCCTGGCTCTCGGTGGGGAAAAGCGTGAAGTGACTTTCTTATTTACCGACATTGCGGGCTTCACTTCGCTGACCGAGCAAACGGAACCAACAGTTCTGGTACAGCTGCTCAACGAGTATCTGGACGAGACCTGCAATATTGTGCTGCGCCACGGCGGCACCATCGACAAAATCGTCGGCGACGCGCTTCACGTCATGTTCAATGCACCGAGCGACCAGCGCGATCATGCTGAACGTGGTGTTACCTGTGCCATGGATCTCGATGCGTTCTGCCAATCCTATAGGTTGCGTCAAGCCAGCTGCGGTATTGAGCTCGGGGAAACTCGCATCGGCGTCAACACCGGATCGGCCGTAGTCGGTAACTTCGGTGGCGACAATCGGTTCGACTACACAGCCCACGGTGACGCGGTTAACACCGCGGCACGCTTGGAAAGCGCGAACAGGCTTCTTGGTACACGTATTTGCGCCAGTCGGACGACTGTCGAGAAATGTGAGCACCTTCATTTTCGACCCGTTGGCCGGTTGCTGCTAGCGGGCAAAACCGAGGGCATCGACGTATTCGAGCCCCTATCTGAGGCCGAGGCGGCCTCAGAGAAGACCGCCGACTACGTGCTCGCATACCGTCTTATGAAGCAGGGGGATCGCGAGGCGGCCGACGCTTTTCGCAGCCTGACAAACAAGTACCCGGATGACACGCTGATTGCCTTCCATACGCGGCGTCTCGCGGCCGGGGAAGGTGGGAACACGATTGTAGTGGAGAAGAAGTGAGTTGTATGTGCTGCGGGTGCCGGCCGTACGCCTCCCGAGGCCAAACAGTTAAAAATGGCGCCCGTCCTATGTTTTTGCAATCGTGACAAATGTCACATCGAGCCTGTACAAAACATCGACTTTTGGGGATAGAAGCGATATGAATGATATAAATGGGAAGAACGATTTGGCTGAGCAGTATCCGGATGATACCCTAACCGCGTTCCATGCCAGACGCTTGCCATCCAGGCCATGCCGAAACACTGTTGTGATAAGAGAGAAATGAGAATGTTTATCTTGCGGCTCCTTATGGTGATGGCTCTGAGTGTCGGTTTGTGGGACGCAGCCAAGGCCGCCCAGCTAGTTGTAATCACTTCGACGGCGCCAGCGTTCAAACTTGGGGCGATCATTGACGGCGCGAAATCAATCACCCTCCCGCCTGGTTCAGATGTCACACTCGTGTCAGCCAATGGCAAGACCATTAAGCTCAAGGGGCCCTACGAGGGCCGACCGAACCCGTCGCCTGAGGGAACGGCCGGAGATCTTCTCGGCTCTTTGTCCGAGATGGTGACCGCCACATCGAAGGACGGCACAGCGCTTGCGGTTTTTCGTTCGGCAAGTATACGTACTCGGCCAGATGTGTGGTCGGTTAACATCGGTCGGTCTGGCGTTTATTGCTTGCGTTCAGACGAGCCAGTCATGCTCTGGCGTCCCAGGGCAAAGGCAAAAACCGTGCTCTGGCTCACGCAGATTGGTGGCAGACAGGGCAAGATACGGAAAGAATGGCCGCGTGGCGAGCAGACAATCGTGTGGCCTGCCGAGTTGCCACTTTCAGACGGCGCTTCATATGTGGCGCGCCTCAAGGGCATGGCTGAGGAGGAAGTCAGGGTTCTCTTCATCCCCGAGGACTTGCCAAGCGACGCCCATCGGGCTGCATGGATGGCAGGACACGGTTGTGACCCACAAGCTCTACGTGTCGTAGAGAACCTCGGCCCAAGCGCGCAGTAACACTTTCCTTGCGAACGTGCACGGCGCTGCGATGAATAGCGACCACTATCAGCGCGGCACGTTTTTTTATTTCATTACCTTCGCCTGCAAGGGTTTCGCGTTAGGTCTCTCCGCCGCCAATGCGTTCCACTGCCGCTGCGCTGCGTCGCGCAGGTCGAGCTCGTCGAGCAAGGTGGCGAACAATAGACGTTCGGAAAAAGGCGCGTTGGCGGCGGGACGGAGTTTGTTGATCTGGTCGCGCTCACTCTTCTCCAGCAGGCTGAACTCCGCCGAACTCAAATACACGACACCGGATGCAAGTCGCGCCTCGACCTGCCAGGTGTAGATCACGCCTTCCTCGAGCCACAACTCGGGCGGCGCTTGAAAACTTGTATCGTTCACCAGCGTTTCCATCACAGTACGCCCAGACTCATCCGCCAACACGAAACGGTACTGGACGCCGTCCTCCAACGGCTCCCACCGAAACACCGGATGTGCGTCCAGAACTTTGGTATCTCTGGGGTCTATCAGCCGGATCTTCTTCTTTTTCTTCCCCGTGCTCCGCAGGACAAGCGCAACCTGCGTGTAACCGTGTCTCGCGGACGGTAACAAGCCGGTCTCCCCGACAAGTGCAAGGTTACGGGATTGCGGGTTAGTGCCCGATAGGACCTGCGGCTCCTTTGGATTGATCCTAATATGGGCTTTGCCAGAAAAGGCGTATTCCTGGGCGGATTGGAAGTACACCAACGATAAATTGGTACCCTCGTTTATCCGCACTTCCGCGCCTGGAGGCAGATAGGCGAGGATTTCGCACGGCTTTTGCTCGCCGTTTTCGGTGATGACACCCGTGCCGACGATATCCGTGACCATCGCAACCGCCTCGGCGGCATACGAGTCGATTGGGTGACTCGTCAGGCTGATGCCCACAAAAAGCATCCCGAACAAATAGCGTAACGCGAAGGTGCGCTTGGCGATCTTGCTGTCTGGCATCGCAAGTTACCTCTACCAAGTGAATAAAGCTGTTTGATTATGAGCCGCAATCTTGGCGAAATCCAGCGGATAACTGCCAACCTTAGCGACAGACTCACGCTGGACATTCCCGCGGGTCGCGTGCATTTCACCCGAAGCAACTGGGGCCTGCACAGCAGCAACGGTATGAGGACTATCGGAGACGATGCTGTTAGTCACGTCCAGACAGCACGCTGCGGACTTTTTGATCCGTGATAGGCTCGCCCGGCAACGGCGGCAAGCCTGAGGTCTATAACAAGAATGCGACAGCGTTTTATGCTGTCCATTTCAAGACGCATCATCACTCGCCCGTCGTGGAGATAGCATGCTGGCCGCCTCGTTAACACGGGCGCCAGCCGAAGACTGAAACCGCTGCATGGCCCTTGATGGATTGTTTATCTAGGGCATCCAGTTCGCGTGTGTCGTCCAGAGCCTTGGCGACATCTGCGCTGCACACTATGGGGTACCCCAATTCCTTCGTGAGCCCCTCAAGCCTGGCCGCGACGTTGACGGTATCGCCAATTACGGTGTACTCATACCTCGATTCAGACCCGACGTGTCCCACGATGACCTCGCCCACATGGAGGCCTACCCCGATCTCGATCGGTTCGATTCCCTGAGTTACGAGCGTTCTGTTCATTCCACTGAGTTTCTCGAGCATCTCCCGAGCAACATTGAAGCCGTGCTGCGCCGGATTATCCTGAACGTTTGGGGCACCAAAAAAAGCCATTAGCCCATCGCCGATGAACTTGTCGATGGTGCCGCCGTGGCGATGAATAACATCGGTCATCTCATCGAAGTAGCGGTTGAGCAGGAAAACAATGGCTTCTGGTGCCTGGGTTTCACTGCGCTTAGTAAAATCGCGAATATCGGAGAACAGCACGCACACCCGGGCCCGGTGACCGCCCATTCCCGGTGCGATCCTGCCGGCTAAGATCTCGCGCAGCACATTGGGACTAACGTAACGCCCGAACGACTGCGTCAGTCGACGTCTTTCTCGAAAGGCGAGCACGCCTTCTAGGCCCATGCGGCCAAAGCACGCTAACGATCCAGCGAACGTGATGCCGGAGACGGGCCAGAAAACGCCCGCTGCAAGTGCGAAGCTCGAGTAACCCCATAACAGAGCCACCCCGGCCGCAAAGATGGACAGGTCCCAGTAAGGCCTGTCCCCCAGCCACCAGAGCAGGCTTGCGATTACGGTGAGCGAGACGATGAGCAGCCGCGAAGCCGGGTGGATCAAACCCGCGTGCCGGAATGATCTTAGGGCCTGGGCATGGATGAGGACACCGGGAGTGCGGCGGTTTTCGGGCTCCCACCCAGTCAGTGGAATCGGCGTCACGCGCCGGTCGATAAAAGGGAGCACACTACCGAGGAGCACGGGCTTGCCGCCGAATGCCTGCTCCAATAGGCCGTACTCGCTTTTTTCATACCACTCGATGACCTGCTGGAGCGGAATGTAGTCAAACGGTCTCCCCGCACCATAGTCGATGATTCCGCTGTCCGCTTCTAAACCGAGATGATCCACAATCCGGCCGACCAGTGTGTACAACGTTCCCTGCTTTGTGTCTATGGCAGACTCAAACCGCCTGACAACGCCGTCGGCATCGGGCTTTGCAAGCACCAGCCCGACGCCGTCCCTGCCGATTATCGCCACGATGGGTGCAAAAAGAGATCGCAACTTACCCTGTGCATCAACGGTTTGTCCGAGGACAATCGACGTGCTGCGCTTAAGCTTTATCAGCCCTGCAAGCAGAGATCGATCATAACCTGGAAACAGGAAATCATAGGATCTGTCTGGAAACACAATATCGACACCCACCACCAACGGTCGTGCCTTGGCGAGAGCCTCGAAGAACTTCCCCAGGTGTGGATGCCATAAGGCCAGCGGTTCACGAAAACGCTTAAAGGTATCTTCATCAATGCCGACGATAACAACATCAGACTTCAGGGCTGTAGGCGAAACATGCCGCAAGATGCGGAACTGTTGATCCAGTATTTTGTTGTCCAGGTACTCAGCAAAGATGAACTGAAAAAGCAGGCCGCAGATTAGTACGGCTACGAAACCAATCGTAGTTGCGGGCGTGGGTCTTATGAGAACGATCATACTGTTGAATCCGCAGGGCGATGCAAGATTACCTCAGCCCCCCGGTACCACAAGCGGTATGCAGAATTCGGGGTGGGCAAATTCGGAATTGTCGTTGTTGTTCATCGACGCCAGCCCGCAAGGGGCAGCGCCTCGGAGCGACCCATTCTATCGCTTTCGACAACTGCTTAACATTGGCGGTAACGCCGATATCGTTTACAGAGGGACATGGGCCGGCTTTTCTGCTGAAAACGTAGTCTGCAAGCGATATTTTGTGGCACAGGCCTGTACTGTGCCGACGGTTTGGCCAAGGGCGGCCGAGTCGGGGCGCTTGAAGTAGCCGGAATTACTGTGCCACACTGCGATTTGCAACGCCGGGCCACCGAGCGACTTTGCAAGTTCCCGGAGCACCGTGGCTCCAATGCAAGACCCGGAGGGTGGGCGAAACTTGCACTAAACAGCACGAATTTACATCAATAAACAACAATAGGAGGAAGGAAGCATGACCACGCACAATAATGAAACGAGGGGTGCTGGCGGGTCTGCGGCATGCCCCATGTATCCTCACCTGCGGCCAACCGAATTGCTCCTGTCGAGCAGCACGACAAACACGCGACTCCGCAAATCGAAGAGCCGGTTCGGCCAACATCCAACGTATCTGCATGGAGTGCATATATCTGTTCTAGGCCTCGTGGCACTCGCGGTCGCCTCAAGCCCTGCGTGGGCAGTACTCGGGGGACGCCCCGGTCAAACG
>Ga0114948_10001226_pt1 | contig 10979 bp, 3 predicted proteins | sample CR04metaG_FD_83877 | JGI IMG/M metagenome (GOLD analysis project Ga0114948, IMG submission 83877) | Deep subsurface microbial communities from Mariana Trench to uncover new lineages of life (NeLLi) - CR04 metaG | ecosystem: Environmental > Aquatic > Marine > Ocean trench > Sediment | place...
ACCATCAACTCGGGCGAGATCCCGATGGTGAAGATCCCCCGCGTCGAAGGCATGTCGCTGCGCGAGGCTCGCAACCGGCTGCTGGCCCAGGGCCTGACGATTGAAGCCGAGTGGGCCGATTCGATCCCGTCGCCTTACAGCAACACCGTCACCCGGCAACACCCATCGGCCGGCAAGACGGTACCGGAGGAAACGGGCATCACGTTGTGGTACAGCAGAGGCCTGGGCGACCGCTACGTGGTCCTGCCCGACGTAACCGGGATGACCATTAGCGAAGCCCGCCGGGCGCTACTTCGAAAACGGCTACGCGCCGTCGTGCTGGACCGATCCGAAGAGGTGGAGGATCCGGTGGTCGTGCGGCAGAGCCGGGAGCCGGGTACGCGCGTGCGCGAAGGATTCGAACTGCGGTTGTTTACGAAAGAGGAATAGGTTTCGAGATTCGAATTTGGAAATTGGTTTTTTACCTATTCCTCAATATATACGACAAAGCCTTCGTCTACGTCGACGACGATGCGTTCTTTGTGCTTGGTGGGAAAGATGCGGCCCACATAGTCCGGCTGGATGGGATACTCGCGGTGACCCCGGTCGATGAGCACCACAAGCTGGATCGAGCGCGGCCGGCCGTACTGGATGATCGCGTCGAGGGCGGCGCGGGCCGTGCGCCCGGTATAGAGCACGTCGTCGACGAGGATCACGGCCCGGTCGGTGACATCGATGTCGCCATTGGGCCGGGGGGTCAGAGGCATCGAGCGGTCGCGGTCGTCGCGGTAGGGCCGCACGTCGAGCCCGTGCACGGCCAAACGACAGTCTTCGATGGCGCTGATGCGACGGGCGAGTGCCTGGGCCACAGCCGTCCCGCGTCGTTCAATCCCGAAGATCTCTATATCGGTTGCTCCCCGGTTGCGCTCGACGATCTCATAGGCGAGCCGGCTCAACGTCCGCTCCACCCGCTCCCGCGACATGATCAAGGTCCGAGACATGCGATTTTAGATTTTGGATTTCGGATAGGTAGCTTGACGATCCGCTAGAAGCAACCGAAAAAGCCACACCTTTTAGGACCAACCCCGCATTTTCCACAGGGCGCCAGGTCACAAATTAGAAAATCCAAAATCCCCAATCCAAAATCCAAAATAAAAAGTCCTCTCCCAATACGGTGGTGTGGACACCCTTCTGGACAAAGCGCAAACACACCCATACTGTTCGCGACGCACCTACTTGAAAAAATGTCGTGTACTCTGTATGTTAATAGTAACCAATGGTGCTAGTTTTGGGGGCCATTCTGGAGAATTCTCTATTCTCCCCTTCTATTTCCCTTGACGCTTCACTAACCCCTCTCTGACGCGTTGACCGGTAGCGGTACCAGACCATCCCTGGATTGAGGCCGTGTCAACACACCCTACAATGCACAAAACAGATTCATGAAAAAAACCGACATTTCCGCCCTATTAAGGAACCTCACCGGAAACCTGCAACCCGCTCAGGGAAGCAGTGAGGAACAACTCAATGAGTTGCGAACTGAAATTGTTCGAGCCCTAGCCAGCCAGACGGAAACACAGGAAGCAAGCTTCTTTTTTCAGGTTGAAAGGACCGATCAACTCGAAGAAGAATTATCAGAAACCCCAGCTCTGACGGGGGACCTGGAAGCATTTATCGAAGAAGCTCTGGCAGGAGAAAAATCTGAAGAGGAAGAGGAGTACCGGGTATTCCGCCGTAGCTCTCCTATCCGAAGTGCCCAGATTCCCGGATCTACCCCCTCATGGGGCAGGGGAGCCGAAGTAGCTTTTTCCAGAGGGCCTTTTCTTGATGCCAATGGCCTTTGGTTCTGGTTTGATTTTTTCAAAATCACCCGAATGGTAGCCATCCATTTTTCGAATTCCAGTGCTCCTGCTATTCTACTGCCTTTGAAGTTGTCTATATTTTTTTCTTCTCAAAAATCATCCTATTCCCTGGGGAAAGGAAGCATCTGGATCAGGTCTGACCTGTTTGCTCCTGGAACACCCCCCAACACCTATGTTGGGCTGAAGGTAAAAGGAGGTGAAATCAATTTTAGTCAGCCTGTTACTGTTGTGAATGACCAGGTAGTGGTGCCCCTTACAGCAAGCATGGACCTTGAATTGGAACTTGACCCTGTACAAGACACCTCTACCTACAACGAGAGTTCGGGATCTGACGTGCGAAATTCCAGTATCGAATTACCGTCTTCTTGTCAATTCGCAGTTACTGCTACCTCCCTTGTCGTCAATGAAATAGAAGGAGGCCAATGGAAGATCTACCATGACGCTCGGTCTTTTTCTTTTCAGAATGGGACCGCCGATTATTCGCCCCTCTTGGATCATATTCTGATAGACTTCGAGACCGATCTCAATAGTTTCACGGTGGAGGCAGCAGAGCTTGATTCCAAGATCATCAGCCTCGAGGGCGAAGCCCCTGTTATCCAGGCCGCCTGGGCCCTTCCTTTGACCACCCTTAGCAATCCCTCAGGCCCCGTTCCGGATGCTGCGGGTACAGGCGCATGGGCCTTGGAAATTGGACAGGGGATTTTTGCCCATTGGTTTGGACTCGACGAAGGACCGGTTGATCTGAGAGATAGTTGGATGGTGCTCGAGCCAGGTCAATTTGATTGGGTTTCACCAACGGCAGGAAATATATATGCCCAACAATCCTATGAGCTCTGGCCCAACGAGTCCACCCATTATTATGCAAAAGCACATCTGCAATACAGCAAGGAATTCCCTTTCCGATACCAGGCCATGAGTGAAGGGGCCGAATCCATTCTCACCACCTGTGATACAGATATACAGACGGACCGTCCGGTGAGGGTCCATGGCAGGCCCTTTGAAGTAACAGGCAAAGACAGCTTATTTCTATTATATGACATACAAGAGCTAAGAAGGATCTTGTTGTATGATCCAAACATTCTCCAGGATAACCTCGACAAAACAGCCGGACAAGCGGGACCCTATGAGTCTCATGCCATCGCCCTCAACAATGTCCTGCTGACCGTCTCTCAGGTTATGGCCTTTTTGCTCTCGGGTACGCTGGCCTCAGCAACTCAGTTGGAAAAAGGAAACCTACATCTTCTCCATGCTTTATTCCGATGGCTGCCTACCCTGCCAGATCCTTATGCTGCCAATGTAGGGCGCTTATTTAGGGAACAGGATAGACCCACTACCAACAGGCCCTCTTATCTATCACCCATCGCCTTTTTGTTAGCTTCTGTTTCCTGGCCTTATTTATCCATTCCGGAAGACCCCGTACAGGCCAGGGTTGACTATCAATTTTTTCCCTTCTTTCAGAAAAACCGTACCCATCTTGGCATTGAAGCGGTAGGCACAGCCCGCTTCCTGGCTACCGAGGCAGAAGCCCAACCCAGCGAGAGCGCCTCGATGGCAGCGATCAATGTGGCGGCAGCTACGGTAAGCAAGGAGTATAGGCCAGAGGACGTAGAAGGACCCTGGAGAGAATTGATCAGTAACTTCGGTCAGGACCTCTTTGCCCTGCTCGACGTCTCTACACGCGCTGACCTGATGGGCGTGATGTACGGTGGAATGAATGAGAGGTACATCTACAAGATCACCCATGTCCCCGCTGTCGATGGAGATGTAAAGCCTGTTCCCTTTCAAATCGATGGCCTGGACCTCAAAGCCTCCGGTAAATACGTCAAAGCCTTTACGGTGCCCCTGGTGTCCTGGGAACCTGTATTGAATACGTCCGGCATTGATGTTCTGGCTCCTCCGGCTGCGGATCCGCCAGCAGGGACGCCTCAGAATCCCACGCAATTAAGATTTCCCAATGATGGAGGGCCTACCCGAATCTTCAATACCAGCCTGAAAACGGTTACCCTGGCTCCTATTCCCTTGTCAGATTTTATTATCGAGGAATTTAAGGGGGATGATGAACCCCTGACCTTCAGTATTTTCACACTGCCCTATGGTATGCAGGCGGTGGCCCTGTTTGAAAAGAAAAATCCCTTTGGGGGGGATCTGGCTTCTGCCATCGACTTTAACCGTCCTGCATTTGAGGATGACGTCCAGGGAGGCATCCAGTTTAAGGCGACCGCTGCCGACAATCCCGATCAGGGTAACCGTACCTTCAGGGGCAATACCATTCAGCTTGCCAACCTGATTACCAGCAAACCCAACCAAACCAGTATTCTTGGAGAGACGGTCACAGAAATCTTCAATCGGGAGTTTAGTTCGGCCAATAAAGGCCCCCTGATTGATCGCGGGGTGCCTGTGGAGCGTATCGACATCAGTGGATACGGAAGTAGCATGTTTAGCAACTGGCTCAATGACAAGGCCAAGTTTGCTCAGACGAGTCAGGCCAAATTTGATGTCATCACAGGTCGAACGGCCCATGAAATCATTCAGGTTCGGAGCATCCTGTATCCCTGGGGTGTGGGCGTGGTCAGGACCATCGTCTTGTACCGTCCCTCAAGCGGATTTGTATATCGGGTAGATAGTGGATGGCGGGCCGATAGTGATGGCCTCTTTGATTTTAATGTCAATGTGAAGGTGAGCAATGCTGGTAGCCTTATCCCCAGAATTTGCTGCCATCAGTGGCTCCTTCCCAATCGACGGCGTCCAGTATAGAGCTATTACCCCTTACGAAATCCACCCTGGAATTATCAAGGGGGTGTATAATGTGAAAAATATTCAGGAGACCCTTGAGATCGACGCGTATACGAATACTTCTTCCTCCAATATTTCCCTGAACGGTCAAGGAGAGTTAGTTACGGGCAATATCGACCTTGACGTTAAGCTGGTCCCGGTATGGTTTACGGCTGATGTGGAGATGGAATTTGTCAAGCAAGGAAAAGTAAAAGGGAAGGTCCCCTCGAAAAAGATGTTGGGATTCGTTCAGATTGCTCCTGAAGGCGTTCCGATTCCTGCCGGTGATTTTGCAAGTCTGCTGGAACAATACCCTGCTATTGGCGGGGAGATCGACTGTGTCGTGGATATCGGAGATAGTGGACAGAAGATGCGTTTCAAGCGGGTCGAAATGGATCCTGCTTTCAGTGCCGGCAACCTGCCTATTTTTGTTGGAACGCCCAAAGGCAATCCTATCCTACCAGCCGATGGTTCCTGGTCCCTGGTTCAGCATGATGGAGGAACGGATGAAATAACGCCTGTCGCTGACACCAATGGCCTTCCCCTGATTCAGAAAGGGAAACTTGTATTTGACCCTGAGACGGGCAAAGGCGATGTGCCAAACCTGGATCCCAACCTCCGAATCGCCAATGCAAGGGAGTTGATAAACGCCGTTGATAATCAGTCGATCAATTTTGGTTTCCTCCAGAACACAGGGACCCAGAAGGTCTTGTTCCGCCGCCCGAATTTCGACACGGGTGTGACGCAGTTACTCTCAGAGATGCCCGACTATGCCGATGCGTACCATTTGTTAAATTCTAAAGGCATTTTCCCCAACCTGGGCGACATTTCGGAAAAGCTGGATCTCGCTGCCCAAAATATAGGGGTAGCGATTATTGAGAAGGGATACCAGTTGGTAGACAATGGCATGGCTGCCTTAGCCGCCCCCTTTAAACATGACATTCAAGGAGGAAATTGGTATTGGGTAGGGACCGCGACCGGAGATGAGCCGGTAAAGATCTATATAGCATACAGCCTGGAAAATACGGAAGACCCCGGAATTGAATCTGGCAACCTCAATTTCGAGTTGGATTCCCTGGCTGAAAAATGGACCTCGGATCTGAATGCAACCACCCTCAACGTAGATCTGGCAGGCATCAGCCCCTTGTTTGTGATCAAAGGAAACTTTGAGTCCAAGAAAGGCCTGGTACCTAATATCAATGAGCCTACCCTGGAGTTTGGACCTACGCTCAAGCCTATCGCAGACGTCCTTACCCTATTGGCAGAGATATCCCAGTTACCCAATGCAAATTATAGAGAGATCCTGAAAAAAGGGTTGGAAATCGCCGTGAGCAATGCTCCCGAAGTGTGGGAGTATAAGTTTAGCGCAAGGAAGGAAATACCTGTATTGCGATTCCCGCCCCCTGCCCTGGATGGCCCCACCTCTCCGCTAAGGATCGAGGCAAGCCTGGCCGTAGGATGTTATTTCAACGAATCCTTGTCGCTCACAACGGATCTAGATCAGTTGATTCCCTCGGCGGGGGCCTATGTCGAATTTTACGCTCAGCTTTCTGTGATGTGTGTCAGCATTGGCGTTGCAACGGTTTATGCCATCGGACAAACCAGGGTCACCATCTATGCAGATTTGGAAGAAGGTCCGGGGCTTAAAATGGAATTTGGCTTTGGGGTGGAACTGGCCGTAGGACTGCCGGTCATTGGCACCGTGGCCCTGACCTATCTGGTCGGCATTGCGATGGAGATTGATGCGTCAACCCTGCAAATAGATGCCTTCCTCCTCTTCAAAGGACGGGCAGAACTCCTGGCAGGGCTTGTTACGATTACCATCATGATTGAAGCCCGCGGCTCCATCAAAAGAGAGCTCGGTAGTGGAAGGACGGACATGATTGCGCAGGTAACCTTCGGCCTGGAAATCAGCATCTTCCTGGTCATTAACCTGAGCTTTGAAGAGTCCTGGCAGGAAAGAAGGCAAATCGCCTGATCGGTATTTCCTGTACTTGCTCAAAGGCTCTTTCCTTAATCTCACAACCAGGCCTATTATGGCAACGGAAGCCTTATTTAGCATCTTAACCCTGCCCCAATCCTATGAGGCAGATACGTTGACTTTCAACGTGGTCTTTCTTCCGAGGAATATTAGCCCCTTGGATGACCTGACGGCCTATACTTTTCCCCTGGTAGGCCCCTTTGCAGAAGCAGGGGCCGGGCTCAACCTGGCTTTCAAATACATCCCGGATTTGAATTTCCTGCCAGAAGATGGAAATGCCGCGATTCCAATCTCCATTGCAAACCTGGCCGTCCCAGGGACAGCGATCCCCATATACGAGTATTTTAAAAAGGCTTTCAACATCACCGATGTCCCCACTCCCCAACAAAAAGCACCTGCCCCTGTAGGGACCCGGTTCATCAAAAAATATTTGCCCCTGAGCTACAGAAATGCCTTTGCCTTTACCAATCCTCGTGTCGAAGAGGCCGTGGTCGATGATAGCTATCATTGTGCCTTTAAGGAAAAGGGCATTAACAATAGCTTCCAAACATCCTCCAATCAGATTTCATGGGGAAAAGTCTACGGCTATTGTCTCCGCAATCCTGAATTGGCCAAAAAAGCAGGGTTGATCTATGCCGAGCTGACCGTAAGTCTTCCTTCCAATGTCTTTGAAAATGGGGGATGGGTCTACGTCGATTTTGATAACACCGGATACTTTTCAGCCGAAGTACAGACCGATCAGGATTTGGCCAAACGATTTGCAGCCAGGATTCCTCCCATGGCTCCTGGAACCACCAGGTCCCTGTTTGCCCCTATCCTTTTCCCCGTAACCTATGGCATTGCCCTTCCGGGCATCTATGATGAGCAGCAAAGAGAGGCCGCTGACTATGATGATGGATTTGCGAAGATCCTCCATGGCTTCCAACCCATCAATACCAGTTTGCTCACCGAAGAGACCACCGAGGATAGCCTCCCGCCTGTCAAAGACATCGGGATTCGACTTTCCTGGGACGACGAACAAGTGCTTATCTGGCTCAACCGGCAGATGCGAACCGATCCCCAATCGGCAGAAATCTTTCCCATGGGGGTCATCAATTATCGCCTGGATGTACGCGAGGTAGCGGAACCCGGAGACCCTGACAATCCATGGACTTCGCTCAACCTGGTCAAAGCTAAAGGGGCCTTGGAGCTAGGGGAAGTCCTTATCATGGATGATAATCAAGAGGTTGAACTGGGGACCGATGTCTATCCCAATCAGATCGATGGAGATACCGGAAGGAATTACTGGCTGCCCTTGTATTTTACCCAATGGGCAGGAAAATCATTGGCCATTCCTGATAAGGAAGCGCAGGAAATCTACAGGCTCTCTGAGGAAATCAGGACTATTGATTCGGCAGGCGATGGCGTGATCGAAGTAGGGGGCGCGGGTGAACCTTTGGATACCCAACCCGGTGACAAATTTGAGGCGGTAAGTCCGTTTCCCTTGATTTATGGGGAGCAATATGAATTCAGGGTCAGGATGGGAGATATTAGCGGGGGGGGACCTACCGCCACGGATGACCGCTTGCATGAAGCTATTTCCCAGAACGATGTCATTGCTTTTAAGCGCTACGTTGCGCCCCATGCGGTCCGCATGCGGCATATGCCCGATGACAATGATCCGGAAACCCCGGATGTCTATGAGAACGATTCCCTTGAACTAAGACGCCCTCTATTGGAGTATCCCAATGTCGTCTTTACCAACAAATACCCGGACCCCGTACAGCTGATCAAAGATTATTCCTTCTGGATGGTAACAAACTTTGCCGACTACACGGCCTGGCAGGCAACGCGGAAAGCGGCAGGCATCGCCGAATCGCTGGGCTATGCCTTGCCCGATCCGGACGTCAATGAGGTCGAGATCATCGTAGAAGTGAAATCGCTTCAAATGGACAATGCACTCAGCGTCAATCGCAGGGATAATTATATCAAATTGTATGCAGTGACCCGTCCCTTGACAGCGCTTGACTTAAATGAAACGGTGGAAATAGCCGATCCCGAAAATACCCTGGACCCCTTCGAGCGCATTGAAGAACCCACAACGATTGCCCTTGAATACAGAGATGCGAACGTCCTGAATTTTGGAGATCCTGCAGATTTTGGAGACCTCAATACCACGCAGGCTATTCTGGACGATCCCACTACCCCCCTGATTCTTCCTACCGCCCGGGATATCCGAATGACCATACGACCCCTGGGCCAACAAGACGACGTATATTTTGGTAATCAGGCCTGGCGAAAGGGAAAGACCATCCAGTTTATGCTACGCAGGGCTTCCGATGACGAAACGAACCTTTTTGATCCTACCTTCTTAACGGACTGGCTCGAAGGGGTTTATCTCCAGCCCGACACCGAAAAGCGGGAAAAAAGCCAGACCCCTACCCAGGTCATTATGGGGGGAGGGACAACCGATGTCAAGCCCCCTACCATGATTCAGCGATTGGCTCACAGCCTGGATCTGTCCAACAAAAAGATTTCTCTTATCGGCGAAAATGGGAAAAGGCTTCAAGTCGGATGTTCGAGAGAAATCCGTCATTCCCTATCTCCTGATGGGACCTCGCTTACCTTTTCCACCAAGGTAGATATGCTGAATCATTGGCTGGTTACCTTGAATTTTCGCCTGGCGAGGGATTGGACATGGAACCCGATGCAACTCGAAGCCTTTGTCATCGACAGAAGATGGAAGTTTGGGTCCGACGCTGATTGGGGAAATAGAGAGTCGGTAGGCAAGATCGAATTGCACCGCGGGATTAATCTTCAGGCCCTTCAGAAACCGGACAGAAGCTTTACCCAGTTGGTATTTGTCGATGCGGTTGAACCTAAACCCGATCCGGCAAATACAGAATTCCCTGATATTATTGAACTGGAATATTTCGTTCAGCCACAGTTTAAGGCTGATGAAGTGCCCGCTGAACAAGATGCCGAATTGACCCTGGATGTCACGTTACCCGTGACGACCATTCCGGCTCAGATACCCAAACTGGCTTCTGCAGGGATGGCCCTTTCTCCCTACAAGCGAGATGAACGCTATGCCAACACAGAGCCTAGAGAAAGGCATTTGTGGATTGAATTGGAAGAAGCCATAGAAGACCCCAACGATGCCTTGTTTATCAGATTCCTGGCCTACTCGCCAGATCCCTTGTTGGTGGAAGGCAATCGGTTGGAGTCACTGATGGAAGCGCCTGAGGAACCGGTTCTCCCCATCGATCCGGAATTGATACGGGTGATTCGTCCGAATCAGGCAGATGATGGCGCGGGTTTGCAAGCGATGGTAGAAATGACGCCGGCCACGACCATTCCGGGAGAGAAGCCCATACACTTTCTGGTCCCTATTCCACCGGGTTTACATCGAGAGGCTGACGAACTATTCGGCTTTTTTACCTATGAACTTCGGGTTGGGCACAGGCACATCTGGTCCACCAGCCAGGGGAGATTTGGAAGGCCGCTAAGGGTAACGGGTGTCCAGCATCCTGCTCCCAGCTTGTTTTGTGTGACAAGCAGAGATTCCAAATTCATTACCGTGAGTGCTCCTTATGCCACAGCCGTTCATGAAGGGAAGAATATTACGGCTAATCCCCCCAATACGGAGATCTGGTGTTTGTTATATGCCCAGGTAAAACGGGCTGACAATCAGGATTACAGGAATATTTTGCTGGGCGAGCGAAAATTGGGTATTCGTCGGCAGCGAATAACGATAGATCTGGTGGGCGGATATATGCAACAACTGATGCTAAGCAATTTGGACAAACGACTCTTTGGGACAACGGTTTTTGCTCAACAAGAGGTAGTCTTTGCCCTTCAACGCTTAGGCTTACCAACCGATTTGCCTCTGAGTGTTCTTTGTGTAGAGTTATTGCCCACCAGGCCCTACCTTGATTTCCCTGAAAGGCCATCTGTGGATGTGAGCAGTCCAAATGTTTCCTCTGGAGCCAATGTTGATACGGATACGGTTTTCGTCGCGACCGCTTCGGTAAATGTTGGACTAGGTGCACAGCTTGGCATCCAGCCACTGTCCACGCATTTGGGACATTATCGAATCTTAAGGACTTCACCATTGACGGAAGTTTCTCAGATTTGTTAGGATATTCGAAAATCCAAAATAAAAAAGCCTCCCAGCAGCAGGACCGTGGAGGCTATCACGACGGTAAAAAAGGCGCCTCACTGAAACATGGCCTTGATACTGCCCCAGGTGCGGCGGATGGCCGTCGGTGTGTAGTTGATCTTTCGCTCGGCGATCTGCTGGCGGAGTCCATTGGTAAAGATTGCTTCGAGGCGATAGTCTACCTGCTCGGAGGCGGCCTTATACACCTGGTCGTCCTTGAACTGGTACTCCTTGCCTACCCCGTGGG
>Ga0114948_10001228_pt1 | contig 10971 bp, 7 predicted proteins | sample CR04metaG_FD_83877 | JGI IMG/M metagenome (GOLD analysis project Ga0114948, IMG submission 83877) | Deep subsurface microbial communities from Mariana Trench to uncover new lineages of life (NeLLi) - CR04 metaG | ecosystem: Environmental > Aquatic > Marine > Ocean trench > Sediment | place...
GCAGAAGCGCAGTTTACACGGAGTAAATGAGCAAAGCTGGCCCCAGCGTAGCTGCTTTGGGTCTTCGAGCACATTTTCAACGCGGCCAGGGGACACAAGACGACTTTTTACGACACCCTCTTTAGTCCTCGGTGAGGCGTGAATATTTCGATCGCCAGTAAACCTCTGACCCGCAATCCTGATGGGCTACTGAACGGGCGAGTATAAACAACAGATCAGACAGGCGATTGATATATTGCGCCGTAACCGGATTCAGGGCTTCGCTATGTTTTAGTGAAACCAGGGACCTTTCGACACGCCGGCAAATAGTTCGCGCCAGGTGTAAAAAAGCGACTGCCTGTGAACCACCCGGTAAGATAAATTCTTTCAGTGGTGGCAGGGTTTCGTTGAACTCGGCCGCGCTGGCTTCTATGGCATCCACATGCACTGCCTGAATCAGGTTTTTACCTGGCTGGCATAACTCCGCACCAATATCAAACAGGTCGTGTTGTACCGCGAATAATGCCTGTTGCTCGGGTATGTCTTCGAGAAAACTGAGTGCAATTCCGACTGCCGCATTGAGTTCGTCAACTTCACCCAGACAGACCACACGAATATCGTTTTTGGCCCGTCGACTGCCGTCAGCCATACCGGTAGTACCCTCATCTCCGGTTTTCGTAACGATTGCGGAAAGTCTATTAGCCATGTCTATTTACTCGATGAATTTGAAATCTTGACGATACTGAAATGCCTGGCGGGCGTCCAGTATTTCACCATCTAGATCAATAATTATAGGCCCTGGTCTTTACATTTATTCCGCATCGCATACAATTCTCCCCAGCTTATCAGGTGCATGTGTAATACATGATAATCGGGAAACCCGTGATAATCGGGTGCTGCCCCCGCAACGGTAATCATAGTTGCAATATACAATCCACTGCGAGTCTATCGTGGGAAGGGTGTATTGCTTATTCTTTGTAAGCCCGGAGACCGGCCTGATAGTTTTTTAACAGACCAGAATGGCGGGTGGCTATTCTCACAGTCCAGGGTGCCTGTCTGACATCATCTGTGCGTGTCTCCGGTCCCGAGAGACTCCAATGAAAAATCAAAAACTTTTACTTTTTTCAATACTCATTGCTGCGCCGGTTATCAGTTCTGCTGAATTAGGCCTGATTGTGGTAACACCGTTGATAGTGGAGGAGGAAAGGGAATTGTCGCCAACCCCGATCACCGTAATCGACCAGAATACCATTGCCAAATCCGGCGCCAAAAACCTGGCCGAACTATTGCGTGGCCAGGCCGGGCTGCACGTCAGCGATTTATTCGGCGATGGGAACCAGGCCGTCATCGATTTAAGAGGCTTTGGTCCAACCGCGGTAAGTAATACCCTGATCTTGATTAATGGCCGTCGGCTGAATAATTCCAGCGATATAGCGGCGCCCGATATCAGCACCATCAACCTCGCCGATGTTGAGCAAATCGAAATACTACAGGGCAGTGGCGGTGTTCTTTATGGTAACCAGGCAGTCGGTGGTGTGGTCAACATAATACTTAAAAAATATACCGACAATAAGGTAGACGTCGGCGTTGAACTGGGCAGTTACGATTCTTCCAGGGTCTGGACATCAATTTCTCAGACTGTCGGAAAGGTCCAGCTATCACTGCTCGCCTTCGACTCTTCATCGGATAACTACCGTGACCACAACAAGTCTGAGAAACGTAATGTTTCGTTTCGGGCGTCGCACCAGCACGAAATTATTAACAGTTATATTGAATTACAGACTACTGACAATTTTTTGCAAACTCCCGGGGCATTGTTGCAGAGCGAAGTCGATGACAATAGAAAACAATCTCTCAGCTTTTACTCGGATGACTTTTTCGATGCCGAAACAGATGTTTTGCAACTGGGCGTGAATAAGGAGATCGATGCGACCCAGTCATTCAATCTTGATTATTCGAAGCGACTCAACGAGGTTTCTTTTATCCAGACTTTTCGCCCATTTCAATGCACCCTGTTCCAGACTCTAGAGCAATGTACCTCAACCCAGGACAGGGATACCCAGATATTCTCGGGAAAGTACGTGTTTAAACCGGCAAACTCCAGGGGTTCCTCGGTAGGCATCGGCTTCAGCCTTGAAGATACCGACTATGTACTGGACTCCACCATTGGGCGCCAGGCGATGAATCAGACGATTAGTGATGTCTACGTAGCAGGCAACTGGTATACCTCAAAACAGGGAGTCGTTGCCGGGGGCTTCAGGTACAGCAGCCAGGATGCAGATATTGACGATTCATTCACCGGAATCAATGATTTTGACGATTCCGTTACCGTTTTTAGCCTCAGTTATACCCATCGTATCGATGACTGGAAGCTATATGCCCGTGCGGATCAGAACTACCGTTACCCAACGGTAGAGGAACATACCAACGTACCTTTTGGAGACCCGCCAGGCCTGAGAACACAGGAAGGTGTCTCTTTTGAACTGGGCGCCGAGTTTTTTGCCAACGCGAACCGCTATCGGGTAACCCTGTATTCAATTGACCTTGAAAATGAAATTGCTTTCGATTCGAGTGGTTTTGCGAACCTGAACCTCGACCCTACCAGCAGGGAGGGGCTCATACTCGAAGCCCTGAAACAGTGGACCACCCGGTTCTCAACTAACCTGGCCTTTACCCTGCTGAACGCTGAAATTACCAGCGGCCCATTTGCGGGTAATGATTTGCCACTGGTACCGGAGCAGACCCTGCGCCTCTCCGGTTTGTATCAATTCAATCACTCGCTGGACCTCAACCTGGAAATTATCGCGGTTGGCGAACAGGTTTTCGGTGGCGATTTTGAAAATGATCTGGGGAAACTGGACGCCCACCAGGTGGTCAACGTCAATCTTGGTTACGAAGTAAACAACTGGACATTGGGCGCCAGGATCAACAACCTGTTCGATCAGCAGTACAGTGAAAGCGGTAGTCAATTCACCGATTTTTCGGGTTTCCCAACCGTCGTCAACCTGGAATCCTTCTTTCCCTCGCCCGAGCGAAATTTCTGGGTATCGGCCATGTATCGATTTTAGTCCCGGCTCGGGGGCCGGGATGACGGGCTCGGGGGCCGGGATGACGGGCTCAGGGGCTGGGATGACGGGTTCGGGGCCGGTGAAAGCTGGTATCGGAGGCATACAACCGTCATGCCGGCGGAAGCCGGTATTGACAGGCATTTTTCTATAATTATTGAATAGTTTAGCACTCATTCTATAATTAGGCTGGATATGTCTTTCCAGCACTATTTTCATCTCTCGCTACCTGCCGGGTGTCGCCACAACCGTGTTTAGTCTCAAATCCAAGGCATGGCAGCTTGGCTTAACGGCCAGCTTACTCGTGCTTACATATCTTGGTAGCAGGATCAGTACAGTTTCATTGCTTGAGTATGAGCTGTATTTATACATAGTGAATTTGCTGCCCTCAGATCGTGAACTGGATGTTTTATCTTCGTTTACCGCGGCGCCGCAATGGGTCGTGATACTGGTCTATGGCGTGTTGTTGGCAAGCTATGTTCAAACCTACACCCGCGCCAGGACGACCGCTTTATCCTTCGTGTACATCAGTTTCCTGCTTTTCTTACTGCTGATGCTCGAAGTTCTGCTGGCGATTTTCAGTCAGATTTACCTTCCCCTGGTATTGCCGGGGCTGGTAATGATGCTGGCTTCCACAAGCTACTGGTTGAACGATCTGTACCGGCATTTTGCGGCAAGCATATTGCTCGATCGAAGAACCGTTTCGCTTGAAGATGTTCAGAAACTAATCGAGCGCAGAGAGCTGAAAACTGCCCTGCTGATGCTAAAGCAGTGTCCCTACAGCGACGAGCTGCTGGAAGTAGGTTACGAACTGGGTATGTTGCTCGAGTCCGGTAAACACTGGGCCGGTGCGTTGAATCTGTATCACTGGTTGTCGCAATTTGATCCTGGATTGAGTGACTATGTTACCCGGGTCGAAGAAATAAGACGTAATCGAAAGCCGGACCAACTGGTCATTAAACAGGACGAATCATTAAATATCGTTGGTCATTACGAATTAATCAAAAAAATAGCACAGGGAGCAACCGCGATCGTGTACGAAGCCTTTGATATGAGGACCAATAATCTGGTTGCACTCAAGGTGATGTCTTCGCAATTGGGTAAAAACATAGAACGCCAGCGCATCGATCAATGGTTACATGAAGCCGAAGTTGTATCACAGTTCGAACATAAAAACATTGTCAAAATTCATGATGCTGCGCGAGACAAGAACACCGCTTTTATCGCAATGGATTATATTTCCGGATATCCGTTGTCCGCGCGGCTGCGTAAACGCGAATACATTACCGTCGGTGAGTGTATTCGTATATCGAAATCGGTGCTCAGTGCACTCGTGGTAGCACACAAGCACGGCATCGTACATGGAGACATCAAACCGGCAAATATCATGTATGACGAAAAACTGGACACCTACATAGTGACGGATTTCGGCGCTGCTTATACCGGCAAAAAGAACAAGCGAGGCAACAATATAATTATCGGCACGCCCACCTACATGTCTCCCGAACAGCTGGAGGGAAAGAAACTGGATGGACGTTCCGATCTATTCTCTCTGGCGGTGACTCTATATCACCTGTTAACCGGGCACCAGCCTTTTACCGGCAAGAACCTGTTCGGGCTGAAGCGAAGCATCATCAATGACGAACCCGACTTGAGCCATTTGACCTTGCCCGTCGGGATAATGGAAGTGATTATCAAGGCATTGCAAAAAAAGACCTATATGCGTTTTGCCGATGCCCAGCAAATGCTCTCGGCAATGGAATATTGTGAAGCCCAGTTGCTGGAAAAATTGCAGAAAAAGAAATAACGGTCCTGCAATATGCGGGTTAACGATGGGTTAGTTCTTATCCGACAATATTTTTTGCAGTGGCCTCAGGTGCTGTTGGTACAATTTCCAGCGTCCAATCGCGGTTTTATACAGGGGCTGGCGAACCTGCCAGAGACTGGCTGTAGAGACAGGACGTTTATTCCTGCTGCTGTTTCCAGCGTTGAAATTCCTCGAATTCCTGCCATTGCTGGAACTTCTGGTATTCGGGTGAATTCTTTTCTCTGGCCTGTTTCCACTGTTCGTAAGCCTCAAAGTCGGTGATGGTTTTGGCGTCTGTCGAAGGGGTGTCGCTTTTTTTATCGTCGCTATTATAGACAGTATAGGCTTTACCATCGTCGGTAAGCAGTCGACCGATATCGACCGACTCATTAGAATTTTCAAATCCATCGTCGGCAGGCCCGGTCACCGTACAGGCAGTGGTCAGAAAAGATAATGCGATTATTATGGTAATTGACTTGTTACTCATAGTCGTTGACTCAAGGTTGTAGTAAACATTTAAAATATCTGACTCTCCTGGTCAGACAGTAACACGACATACACATTCACTGTTGTTATAAAAAAGAGCGGCCATAAAGGCCGCTCCTTGAAGTTGCTGTGCAGTTGGTAATTAAAACTTAACCCGTGATCCAAACGCAAAGATATCAATGGACTGCGCACCGACGACGTCCGAATCAAGCTGGCGGTAAGTCCCGAATACCTCTATGCCTTTATATACATGGGCAGCATAGGTGAGGCCAAAGGTATCGGCATCCTCGCTACCGGTGGTGCCCTCACCGAAATCGATGGCATAGGCGTGGATACCCCGTTTGTAACCCAGTTTGATGGTCTGTGCATCTCTTTCAAGACCGCCGGTCGGGTCCACATCTGAAAAGGCGATGGTAATATTAATCCCGCCTCCCAATAATAATGACGCCGAGCCCCCGATAATATCGGTATCGGTGCCTAGACCACCTAAATCCGCAGTATCTGCGACAAATGCGGCAGCTTTGAATTTGGTATCACCCCAGTTACCAGAATAACGGACGGCAAGCTCGGTTGCACTACCCTGGCCGATGCTGGCAGCGAAACTGAATCCACTATAGGCAGGGGTGTCATAACGTAGTCGGTTGGTGCGGCTTAGGGAATCCTGCATGGTAAATATACTGTCCCAGGTCTGGCCAGGGGTGATCCTGTAATTACCCCAGTTATCCTGGTGGTTGGAACTCGAACTCAGCGCGGTACCAGACAAATCAACCTCGGTGCCGCCGTTACCTGCGCCGTCGCCTTTACCTATCGCGACTTTACCGAAGCCTCCTGAAAACCAGATGTCCTGGTAGCGGTTGTCGGTATTGTCACCAGAATCTGTAACCTGATCGCCGCCAGAAGTATCACCAGACGAATTTTCGCGGAACTGCTGTTCAAGACGAAAGCCAGCCTTCATGCCGTTGTCGAGTTCCTGGGTACCGGTAAAACGGAAGCGTGATCCACTCCAGCCGATATCCTGGAACTGGATTTCATCGCCTACTGCATCGTCGGGCGCCACTATCATCCGACTAACCTGTCCGGAAGCTTTGAATTCGATAGCCTGGGCCAGACTCGCTGCCGTCACAAGGGCGGTGGTAGCCGCACACATGGTTACGTATTTCACCGCTGTCGCCAGCGGGGTTTGTTTTAATAAATTGCTCATTTAGGTAACCCTCATTTAGTTGTTAATATTTGTTTGCCCTGACTGATTAGCCTTGTTGGAAAAAAACCGTGTGTTGTTACCATACGACAGTATCAGGACAGGCACTCAGATATAAGCAATCGTCATGCCAAACCTCAGGTAGTTTTATTAAAATAAGTAAAAACAATGAGTTAAATTGATTCCAGGTAGTTAAAAGAGTATATGAAGTGGATTTCAAGACACGGTTTCCGTGGTTTGCCCGCGGTAACCGTGGGGGTATGAAAACAACAGCCTGTAGCCGTGGGTTCTAAAACAACAACCTGTTACCAAATCACGACACGCAATTGGTTGGAAAAAATGGAACTGTGGCGATTCAATTGCGTCTAAAAATCGGTTTCGCTACAAGATCACCCTGGAAAACTATGGGGCATCTAATAATGGGGGTATCCAACAATGCTGATTGATTCATTGAGTCAGATAGTCGGTGAGTCAGCGGCTAGTCCTGTCGAAGACTCGGACAGCGGAATGAGGAACTTCCCGGATGAAAATCCAAATCCTGTTATGCGCCTGTCGAGGCAGGGTCATTTGCTCTATGCCAACCGCGCCAGTGCACCACTGTTAAATACCTGGCAGCAACAGGCAGGTGGAAACATTCAGGGTGAAAGCCTGTCGATGCTGCTTGAAGCGGTGCAAAGCGCGAGTCTACGCCAGGCTGATTTTATCTGTGAGGACAAGGTGTTTACCGTGGTCTTTGCACCGGTGGCAGGCAGTGACTACCTGAATGTATATGCGCTCGATACCACTGAAATGAAAAAAGTGCAGCTGGCCTTGCAAGCCGCACTCGATGAAATCGGGCAACTCAAGAATCGGCTGCAGCAGGAAAACCGATACCTGCAGGATGAAATCAAACAGGTGCTCGGTGCCGATGCCATTATTGGCGAAAGTGATGCCCAGAAAAAATTACTACAAAAAGTAAGGCAGGTTACTAAAACCGATACCACGGTACTGATAACGGGTGAAACCGGCACCGGTAAAGAATTGATCGCCAGGGCTATCCATGCGGGAAGTGATCGTAAGGACCGCCCGCTGGTTAAGGTCAACTGTGCGGCCCTGCCCGTTGGTTTAATCGAAAGTGAATTATTCGGGCATGAAAAAGGGGCCTTTACCGGGGCCAGCTCGCGTAAAATTGGTCGTTTTGAACTAGCCGATGGCGGCACGATCTTTCTCGATGAAATTAGTGATTTACCACTGGAGTTGCAGTCTAAACTGTTGCGTGTACTCCAGGAGGGCGAGATTGAACGAGTCGGGGGAAATCGCACTATCGGGGTAGATGTCCGCGTCATCGCAGCGACTAATCGAATACTGGCGCAAAGCATTAGCGATGGAGAATTTCGTGAGGATTTGTTTTATCGCCTTAATGTATTTCCGATAATGTGTCCGCCGCTGAGAAACCGAAAAACAGACATCGCCATGTTGACGCATCATTTTCTGCAAAAATACGGCACAAAAATTGGCAAGCGGATCGATACGATTGATGCACCGATACTGGCTCGTCTGCAGGCTTACAATTGGCCCGGAAATGTCCGTGAGCTGGAAAATATAATCGAGCGATCGATCATTCTCTCCGAGGGAAATACCTTGCAACTGGATGAAGCCTTTGATTTGAATATAACACCGAATGCGCAGCCCGGTATACGAACCATCAAGGAAGTCGAACTCGAAATGATGCAATCTGCGCTCGAGGACTGTCAGTGGATAATTGAAGGGCATAGTGGCGCTGCAGAAAGGCTGGGTATTGCACCCAGCACCTTGAGAGAACGAATTAAGAAACATGACCTGCAAAGGAGCGGGTCCGATGCCTGCAAACGTCTGTCAGCCTGAGCGCAAGCTGCGCTATTCCGGCTATAGAGTGACTAAATTATCAGTTTAAAACGCATTCAGTCGTAGACTCAAACTGGTATTCCTCATACAATACGCTCTCAAGAAGATGCTGCTTCCGCGGTGTTTATGTCTTAATGGATTTGAAAATGGGAAGAACCGTCGGTTCCTCCCATTTTTGTGCGCGCACATTTTTTTGAGTGGAGGTAATGTGCCAAAATCAGCAATACTGGCCCTGCAGGACGGTACTATATTTGAAGGTAGCTCTATTGGAATTGACGGTATTACCTCTGGGGAGGTTGTTTTCAATACATCAATGACAGGTTACCAGGAGATTTTGACGGACCCATCCTATTGTCGACAAATAATCACCCTGACCTATCCCCATATTGGCAATACCGGCGTCAATGACGAAGACGAAGAAGCCACCAGCATACATGCCAGTGGATTGATCATACGGGATTTACCCTTACTCACCAGTAACTGGCGCAACCAGGGCAGCCTGAAGCAATACCTGGCCAGGCGAAATGTCATTGCGATCGCCGATATCGATACCCGTAAGCTGACGCGACTATTACGTGATCAGGGGGCCCAAAATGGCGCGATCATGGCTGGCGACGAATGCTCGGTCGAAAAGGCACTGGAGGCCGCTCGATCTTTTCCCGGCCTCGTGGGAATGGATTTGGCTAAAGTAGTTTCGACCCTAACTCCGTATGACTGGTCGTATTCCAGCTGGTCCCTGCAATCGGGTTATGTGCAAAAGAATAACGATTTATACCATATTGTCGCTTACGATTACGGGATCAAAAAAAATATACTCTGCATGCTGGTCGACCGAGGTGCGAGGGTAACCGTAGTGCCGGCACAGACCCCGGCGCAAGCGGTGCTGGATATGCGCCCGCAAGGGGTGTTTTTGTCGAATGGCCCCGGTGACCCGGAGCCCTGCGATTACGCGATAGAAGCGATTGCAAAAATCTTACAGACTGGCATTCCGATATTTGGTATCTGCCTCGGCTATCAGCTACTGGCATTGGCCTGTGGTGCAAAAACCATGAAAATGAAATTTGGCCACCACGGCGCTAATCACCCGGTGCAAAACCTTGACACGGGTGAAGTGATGATCACCAGCCAGAATCATGGGTTTGCGGTCGACCAGAAGAGCCTGCCTGCAAATCTGAGGGCTACGCACAAATCTCTGTTCGATGGCAGTTTGCAGGCAGTGCAACATAGCGAAAAGCCAGCCTTTGGTTTTCAGGGGCATCCGGAGGGGAGCCCCGGTCCGCACGATGTAGCCCACCTGTTCGACCACTTTATCGAGCTCGTCAAGGCAGCTACCGATACGGCTGTCCGCGTTGGAGAAGCTTGATGCCACGTAGAGATGATATCGAGTCTGTTCTCATTATTGGCGCCGGGCCGATAGTGATCGGTCAGGCCTGCGAATTTGACTATTCGGGGGTACAGGCATGCAAGGCTTTGAAGGAAGAGGGCTACAGAGTCATCTTGATCAATTCGAACCCCGCGACGATCATGACCGACCCCGAAACTGCGGATTCGGTTTATATCGAACCGATACACTGGAAAGTAGTCGAGAAGATTATCGAAAAAGAACGACCCGATGTGTTGCTGCCGACCATGGGCGGGCAGACGGCGCTCAATTGTGCGCTTGATCTCGATCGTGAGGGTATCCTAAAGAAATACGGTGTAGAAATGATCGGCGCCAGTCGACAGGCAATCGACATGGCAGAGGACCGCGAGCAGTTCCGAACCGCCATGTCGGAGATTGGCTTGAAGACACCGAAGGCATTTATTGCACATAGCCTGGAAGAAGCCTGGCAGGGTCAGGCGAAGATAGGGTTTCCGGTCATCATCCGTCCATCATTTACCATGGGTGGTAGTGGCGGGGGGATTGCCTATAACAAGGAAGAGTTTGAAGATATTATAAAACGCGGTCTTGAGTTATCGCCGACTAACGAGGTGCTGGTTGAAGTTTCAGTGCTGGGGTGGAAAGAGTACGAAATGGAGGTAGTGCGCGACAAAAAGGATAACTGTATCATTATCTGTTCGATCGAAAACCTCGACCCGATGGGCGTACATACGGGTGATTCGATAACCGTAGCACCCGCGCAGACGCTGACTGACAAGGAGTATCAGATTATGCGAAATGCCTCGCTGGCGGTACTGCGCAAGATTGGTGTCGAGACCGGCGGTTCCAATGTTCAGTTTGCCGTCAACCCTGCCGATGGCGAGATGATAATCATCGAAATGAACCCACGGGTTTCTCGATCGTCGGCACTGGCCTCCAAGGCCACCGGATTTCCGATCGCCAGGATAGCGGCAAAGCTCGCCGTGGGTTATACCCTGGATGAATTGAAAAATGATATTACCGGTGGATCGACGCCGGCATCCTTCGAGCCGACAATCGATTATGTAGTTACCAAAATCCCTCGCTTTACCTTCGAAAAGTTCCCCCAGGCCGACGATCGACTGTCGACGCAAATGAAATCGGTTGGCGAGGTGATGGCGATCGGTCGCAGTTTCCAGGAATCTTTCCAAAAAGCGCTACGCGGACTCGAAAC
>Ga0114948_10001232_pt1 | contig 10955 bp, 7 predicted proteins | sample CR04metaG_FD_83877 | JGI IMG/M metagenome (GOLD analysis project Ga0114948, IMG submission 83877) | Deep subsurface microbial communities from Mariana Trench to uncover new lineages of life (NeLLi) - CR04 metaG | ecosystem: Environmental > Aquatic > Marine > Ocean trench > Sediment | place...
CGACCACGGCGACCCGCTGATGGCCGTGGGCCGCGCGCGCCTGGAGCGCGCCGATGGCGACGTTGTTGAACACGCAAAAGCCCATCGGCCGCGCCGGCTCGGCGTGGTGTCCGGGCGGTCGTACCGCGCAGAAAGCGTTGCCGGCCTCGCCCGCCGCCACCGCGTCGACCGCGGCGCAGAGCGCGCCCGCAGCCCGGCGCGCCGCCTCGCCGGAGCCCGGCGAAACCGTGGTGTCGGCGTCGAGGCTGGCGTGGCCGGTCTGGGGAATCGCCTCGAAGACCGAATCCACATGGGCTTCCGGGTGCACCCGGACCAGCTGCTCGCGCCGGACCGGCGGCGCCTCGCGCCGCTCCAGCGCGGCGAACTCGGGCGCGGCGAGCGCATCCAGCACCGCAACCAGCCGGGCCGGGCGCTCCGGATGCATGGCACCGGGATCGTGCTCGCCGCAGGCCGGATGGCTGTACAGCAGGGTCGTCATGTCGCCTCCTGAAAGCGCAGATTTGCCGCAGTATTAGACCCTCGCCGCCGATCCGGCCACAAGGATTCGATGGCCGCCGGCTCACCGCGCGGTGGGAGCGGACGCGAGGATTGACTTATCAAAGGGATGCGACCACATCCCCAGTGGGATATACTGATCCGTTTTCCCAGGTAATTCGGTACGGCGGGAGGCGGCCCTGAACGTTCAGGCCTCAACAGTGATTCCCAGGTTCCTGCGCATCGTCGCGGCCACCACGGGCCCACGGGTGGGCCTGTGGGTGGGCCTGTTGGCCGCGCTGGCGGCGGGACCGGCCTTCGCCCAGGCCGACGCCATGCGGGTCCGGGTCGACACGGTCAAGCGGGTCCCGCTGTCCCAGACCGTGCCGGTGATCGGCCGCCTGGTCGCCCGCCAGGCCGGCGTGGTCGCGGCCCGGATCAACGGCCCGGTCGAAGCCTTCGAGGTCGAGATCGGCGACCGGGTCGAGGCCGGCCAGGTAATCGTCACGCTCGACGCCGCCGCGCTAGTTGCGCGGCGCGACTTCTACGCCGGCAAGGTGAGCGAAGCCAAGGCCGAACTCGCGATCAGGAAGGCGGAGTTGGCGCTCGCCCGCCAGAACTACAAGCGCCACGAAAAGCTCAAGAAGTCGGCCGCCTTCAGCCAGGCGCGCTTCGACGACGCTAAGCAGAACGTCGTCATCGCCCGGGCGGAGGCGGGCCAGGCGGGAACCACGATCGCGGCCGCCAAGGCCGACCTGAGCCTGGCCGAGATCAACCTCTACGACGCCCAGGTCCGGGCGCCCTACCCGGGCGTGGTGACCGAGCGCCTGACCGAGGCCGGCGCCTATGTCCAGATCGGCGCGCCGGTGATCCGCATGATCGGCGACCGCAACCTGGAGATCGAGGCCGAGGTGCCGTTCCAGCACCTGGCCGGGATCGAGCCGGGCGTCGAGATGCGGCTGCAGCTCGACGACGGCACCGAACACAGCGCCGTGGTGCGCGCGCTGCTGCCTTCGGAGAACCCGCTGACCCGGACCCGGGTGGTGCGCTTCATCGCCAACATCGGCGCCACGCTCAGACCGCTCGCTCACGATCAGAGCGTGACCCTGGAGATCCCGATCGGACCCGAACGCCAGGTACTCACGGTGCACAAAGACGCGATCGTCACCCGCCAGGGCAAGGACATCGTGTTTGTCGCCAAGGGCGACGAGGTCCAGGCGCGGACGGTGCGGCTCGGCGTGGCAGTGGGCAGCCGCAGGGAGGTGCTCGACGGGTTGGACGAAGGCGAGCGCGTGGTGGTGCGCGGCAACGAGCGCCTGCGCCCGGGCGCCAAGATTCAGATCGTCGGGGAGTCCTGATGAACCTGATCCGGCTCGCCATCGAACGCCCGACCGCGGTCATCGCCGCGGTGCTGATGATCGTGATGTTCGGCCTGGTGGCGCTGCGGACCATCCCGATCCAGTTGTCGCCCGACGTCAACCGGCCGGTGATCACGGTCACCACCTCCTGGCCCGGCGCCGCCCCGGCCGAGGTCGAGCGCGAAATCCTCAACCGCCAAGAGGAGGAGATGGCGGGCCTGGAGGGCTTGCATTCGATCACCGGCCGCGCCCAGCCCGGGCGCAGCCGCCTGACGCTGGAGTTCAACGTCGACGCCAACATGGACCGCGCCCTGTTGCTGGTCTCCAACCGGCTCAACCGGGTCAACGGCTACCCGGACGAGGCCAGCGAGCCGACCCTCGACACCGCCGGCAGCGAGGACCACGCCATCGCCTGGTTCATCGTGACCCGCACCGAGGGCAACCAACGCCCGATCCACGAGTTCGGCGACTTCATCGAGGACGTGATCAAGGACCGCATCGAGCGCGTGCCCGGGGTCAGCCGGGTCAATGTCTACGGCGGCAGCAAGCGCGAGATCCAGATCACCACCGAGCCGCGCCTGCTGGCGCGCTACGGGCTTACGGTCAGCGCTGTGACCCGGGCCCTGCGCCAGGGCAACGCCTCGATGACCGCCGGCGACATCAACGAGGGCAAGCGCCGCTACGTGACCCGCATCGAGGGCCAGCTCAACACGCTCGACGCCATCCGCGCGGTGGTGCTGCGCTCCTACGAGGATCCGCGCAGCGGGCGCTTGGCGCGGGTCACCCTGAGCGACATCGCTCAGGTCGAATTCGGCTACAAGGACGCGACCTCGAGCATCCGCATGCTCGGCCAGCCCGCCATCGCCTTCAACGCCCTGCGCGAGACCGGCGCCAACGTGATCGAGATCATGAGGGGCATCGGCGAGGCGGTCGACGAGCTCAACGCGGCCGCGGTGCCGAACGCCGGCCTGAAGCTGCGCCAGGTCTACAAGGAGACGGTCTACATCAACGCCGCCATCGATCTGGTGCGGCAGAACATCTGGATCGGCGGCTCGCTCGCGATCGTGATCCTGCTGCTGTTCCTGCGCTCCCTGCGCGCCACCTTCATCATCTCGATCGCGATCCCGGTCTCGGTGATCGGCGCCTTCGTCGCCATGGCGGCGCTGGGGCGCTCGATCAACGTGATCTCACTGGCCGGCCTCGCCTTCGCGGTCGGCATGGTGGTCGACGCCGCCATCGTGGTGCTGGAGAACATCTACCGCCACCGCGAGGCCGGCCGCTCGGCCGGGGAGGCCGCCTATCTCGGTGCCAAGCAGGTCTGGGGCGCGGTGCTGGTCTCGGCGCTGACTACGGTCGTGGTGTTCATCCCGATTCTGGTCATGAAGCTGGAGGTTGGGCAGTTGTTCCGCGACATCGCGGTGGCGATTTCGGTCTCGGTGCTGCTGTCGCTGGTGGTCTCGATCACGGTAATCCCGGCGCTCTCCAGCCGGGTGTTCCGCGGCCAGCGCCAAGCCGACGGCAGCGAGGCCTTCAGCCGCCTGCCGCTGCCCGGCATCGACCAGCTGGCGCGCGGCTTCGTGCTCCTGGTCATGGCATCCATTCGCAGCATCGTCCGCAACCGATTCCTGTCGTTTTCCGTGGTCGCCGCGGTCACCGCGGCCGCGATTACCGGGGCCTGGCTCTACCTGCCCAAGCTGGAGTACCTGCCCGAGGGCAACCGCAACCTGGTGTTCGGCATCATCATTCCACCGCCGGGCTATAATCTCGCGACCACGACGGAGATCGCCAAGGACATCGAAGACGAGATCCGGCCCCACTGGGCCAACGTCTCGGGCCCGGAATCCGCGCCCGGCGAGCCGCCCAAGATCGATCGCTTCTTCTTCGTCGCACGGCCCTCCACCACCTTTCTGGGCGCGGTCTCGGTCGACCCGCAGCGTGCCGCCGAGCTGATTCCGTTGCTGCGCAAAGCGGTGTTCCGGGAACCGGGCACCTTCGGCTTCATCAGCCAACCCTCGATCTTCGGCCGCGGCATCGGCGGCGGGCGCAAGATCCAGCTCGATATCTCGGGCCAGGACCTGGACGACATCCTGAGTGTGGCCACCCGTGCCGCGGACAAAGTGATGAAGCACCTGCCGCTCAGCGAGGGCCACCAGTTCCGCCCCAACCCCGGGCTCGAGCTCGGTGCGCCGGAGGTTCGGATCATCCCCAACCGCCTGCGGCTCAGCGACAACGGCATCACCGCGCGCGAGCTCGGTGAAACGATTGACGCCTTCAACGACGGCCTGCGGGTCGCCGAGGTGACCGTGGGCAGCAAGCGCCTCGATCTGGTGCTTCGGGGCCCGAAGAAGAACGTGACCGAGACCCAGGGCATCGCCGCGCTGCCGGTGGTCACGTCCTCGGGCCGGATCGTGCTGGCGGGTTCGCTCGCCGATATCGTGATCACCGCGGGCCCGACCGAGATTCGCCACCGCGAGCGCTTCCGCACCGTGACCCTCGAGATCCGCCCCGCCGCCGGGGTGCCCTTGGAAGCGGCGCTCGATACCCTGCGCGACAACGTCATCGGACCGCTCCGGGCGGAGGGTCTGCCGCCCGGGATCAAGATCGGCCTCTCCGGCACTGCGGACAAGCTGACCCAGACCTGGCGCGCCATGCAGTGGCAGTTGGCGCTGTCGCTGGCGATCGTCTATCTGGTCATGGCGGTGCTGTTCGAGAGCTTCGTCTACCCGTTGATCATCCTGCTCTCGGTGCCGCTGGCCGCCGCCGGCGGGGTCGCCGGGCTGGTCGCGCTCAACAGCTATCAGTTCCAGCCGCTCGACATGTTGACCCTGCTCGGTTTCGTGATCCTGATCGGCATCGTGGTCAACAACGCGATCCTGCTGGTGCACCAGACCCTCTACCACCTGCGCGAGGAGGGCATGGCGGCGATCGAGGCGATCCTGGAGGCGACGCGCAACCGCATCCGACCGATCTTCATGTCGACCCTGACCAGCGTCTGCGGCATGCTGCCGCTGGTGGTCTCGCCGGGCGCCGGCTCCGAGCTCTACCGCGGGCTCGGTTCGGTGGTGGTCGGCGGGCTCGCGCTCTCGGCAGTGTTGACGCTGCTGGTGGTGCCGCCGATGCTGGCCATGCTGCTCGGCCCGATCGAGGGCCGCAAGCGCCGCGCCGCGGCGGCACACGACCCGGGCCGCCGCGGCCCACTCGACGTACCGCCGGAGCCGGCCGCCGGCGAGTGAGCTCGGGCCCATTATCCCAAGCCGCGCTGAACATACCGAGGCTTGCTGAAGTCGCTACGCTGGCCAAGAGACCCAAATGTTTGCCATAAAAAATGCGACCCAAGACGTGAATCGCCCACGATAGCCGAATGTGCTACCGTTTTTGGCCAGTTACAGGTGTTGTCTGGGGAATCTCGGTTTACATGGTTTCAATCCGGACCCGGCCGTGGCGCTTTCCGCTCGCCCTTGCGTTTGCGCAAAGCCTCGCGTCCGCGACCGTGCCCGCCGCCGAGCTCGGAGGGGAACGGATTGTCGATCTTGAACTCGTGCTCGCGATCGATGCCTCATCGAGCGTCTCCGGCATCGAGTTCGATCTGCAGATTCAGGGCCTCGCCGAGGCCTTCCGGCACCGCTCGGTCGCCCGCGCTATCCGCGCCGCCGGTGAGTTGGGGCTCACGGTCGCGCTGTTTCAATGGGCGGGCAACCAACAGCAGGTCCTCGCGATCGACTGGACGGTCGTGCACGACGCGCCGAGCGCTTCCCGCTTCGCCAAGGAGGTCGAAACGGTGATTCGTTCGATCACCGGCAACACCGCGATCGGCAGCGCAGTGGAGTTCGCGATCGGCCAACTCGACGGCAACGGCTTCGACGGCCGGCGCAAGGTCATCGATGTCTCCGGCGACGGACCCAACAATCGCGGCACGGCGGCCTGGCTGGCGCGCAATCTGGCGGTGGCGCGCGGGATTACGGTCAACGGACTGGCCATTCTCAACGAGGACCCGAGGCTGGACCGGTATTACGTCACCAACGTGATCGGCGGACCCGGGGCCTTCGTCATGACCGCGAACGACTATGACGCGTACCGTCTGGCCATCGTGGCCAAGCTGATCAAGGAAATCTCAGGCGCACCCATCGCCGCCCGCCCAAGCCGGCTCGGCGCAAGCCTCGCGCTGGCGCCACGGTGAGCCACCGGCGCGGGCGGCGCGGACGAGGGCACCCGCGTCAAGCGATCGGCCGAAGCGCCGGGGCTTGAATTCCGGCCGCACAATAGGTGCATCCCGTTTTATCGCATTCGGTTCCGGGTATGGCCGCAACCGGCCTATCGGAGCCTCTGAGACGATTCGCCGCTTGTGGCTAGGAAGCCACATTCAGGGCATGTCCGAGGCAGGTCCGGTCTACCCCCGACTTTGGACATTCCTTCAGCGATGTCCGCTTTTTACCCCATTGCTTGCGCTTTACCTGCGACTCCGGATGTGATCGGGGCGCGCCATGATCGGTGAGTTTTGACCCGCAGCCGACATTCTCAGACCACCATCTTCCCTCCGTCAGGGTTGGTGCCAGACCGTTGTGCCGTCAACTCAATATGATCCCCAAAGTCACAAAAATGGCAAAAGTGCCCAAAAGCCAGACCATAGCAGGTATCTTTTTAAGTACATTCATCGTAGTTTCCTTTTGTTTGATTTCGACTTCGGTCAGCGATGTTTGGCTACGCCGTTGTTAATTGCCGCCACCGATCCGTCCACTTTCTTTGTTAATCCAATCCAAGATAGCCACACTCCAGTGCCTATGCCGATCAACCGTGCGGGACGATCGTTCAGGTGAAGAAATCTGGTCAGTTGAAGAAATCTGGTAGGAGAACCCCAAATATACCAGAGGGCTAGGCCTCACCCCAGCCCGAGCCGCGTTCGATACCCGAAAGTGGGCACCTTTGCAATGGTTTATCACAAAAATCTGAGCCGCACAAAATATGGGTTCGTCACTTTACTTCATACTCGAGAGTTTAAAACAAAGTGACGTCCCCGGGTCACCCTGCGCGCGGGCCGCAGCGATGGCCCCGGCCCGCACGAGAATTTGACCCAACGCGCGCCGCCAGGGCGCTAGAGTAGCCCCGTGTTCGACGGGACTCGCGAGCCCTGCACTCGGCGATCGCGGCATCGAGGAACGCCATGGACCACGAACGGCACTATCTACTTTCGACCCTCTGCCTGGCGCTCGCACTGGCCGCCGGGCCGATCGGCCCACCGGCCCGGGCCGAGGTGACGGGCCCGCCCCGGGTCATCGATGGCGACACCCTCGCCGTCCAGGGTACGGTGGTCCGCCTCTACGGCATCGACGCCCCGGAGCTCGGCCAGGCCTGCCGGATCGGGGCGCGCACCTACGACTGCGGCCGGATCGCGCGCACGGCGCTGCTCGACCTCACCGCCGGGGTCACGGTGAGCTGCAAGCTGGCGCCCGCCAGCCCCGAAGACCCCCGCCCCGAAGCCGACCCGGAAGACGGTGCGGACGGCCGCATCGGCCGCTGCAGCGCAGATGGCTACGACCTCTCGGAGGGCATGGCCTACACCGGCTGGGCGCTGGCGTTGCGCCGGGTCTCGGAACGCTACGTCGCCTTCGAGGACCGCGCCCGGGCGGCCCGCCGCGGCCTGTGGAAGGGCCAGTTCATCGCCCCCTGGGACTGGCGCGCGGGCGCGCGCCTGCCGTAATGGGGCGCGGCCGTGAGCCGAAGCCCCTCGACGGATCGTTCTCCGCCTTGCCCGCCGCCACCGCCGCGCCGTAGATAGGGGGTGGCGGCGGGAGAACGACGAAAAACCATGGCCAGAAACGACCCCTTCACGCCGGACGAGCTGGCGGGCCCGGCCGAATTGGCCGGGGCGCTGGCGCGCCTGGGCGCGGAGCCCGCGGTGTCCCTGCCGCTCTTGGGCACGCGCATCCGGCGGCGCCTGATCGGGGCCACCACCCGCCTGCCCTACCGTTCGGCGATCCCGGTGGTCGGCGCGGGCGCGAACGCGGTCCGTCAGGACTTCGAGCTGTGCATGGCGATTCCCGCGCGTAGCCTGCTGCGCGCCTTCGCCGCCACCCTCGAGGCGTTGTTGAACGCGGCGCTGGACCGCCTGGAGCCCCAGCCGCTGGCCCGGCCGCTCGACCACCCCTTGCGCCTCAACGACGTGATCGTGCAGCGCTATCCCAAGGGCTCCTTCGGCATCACGGCGCACCGCGACCACGTTCGCTACCAGGACCTGGTGGCGCTGGTGACCCTGAGCGGGGCGGCGCGTTTCTGCCTGTGCGAGGATCGCGCCGGCCGGGGCGCACGCGAACTCCCCTGCCCGCCTGGCCATCTCCTGCTCCTGCGCGCGCCGGGCTTCGGCGGCCGGCGCGACCGGCCGTTCCATTTTCTCGACCGGATCGCTCGACCCCGGCTTTCCCTCGGCCTGCGCCACGACGCGAGGGCCACGTGACACCGCCCCGGCGCTCCCTCGGCCTGCAAACCGACGACTTCGACTTCGAGCTGCCGCGCGCGGCGATCGCCCAGCACCCGGTCCGCCCGCGCGACGCCGCGCGGCTCTTGGTGGTCGGCGAATCTATGGAGGACCAGGGCGTGGCCGACCTGCCCGGCCTGCTGCGCCCGGGCGACGTGCTGGTGGTCAACGATACCCGGGTGATCCCGGCGCGGCTGTTCGGCCGCCACGGCCAAGCCAAGGTCGAGGTGACCCTGACCGCGCCCGAGGCCACAGAACCAGAGGGTGGCGCCCGCTGGCGCGCCCTCGCGAGGCCGGCCAAACGCCTCAAGCCCGGCGCCCGCATCGACTTCGGCGCCGGGCTCGCGGCGCGGGTCACGGACCAGGGCGCGCGCGGCGAGGTCGGCCTGGCCTTCGAGCTGGGCGGGGCCGCGTTCGCCGCCGCGCTCAACCGCGCCGGGGCCATGCCGCTGCCGCCCTACATCAAGCGCGCGGCCGGCGGCGCGCCCCGCGACCGGGACGACTACCAGACCATCTTCGCCACCCGCGCGGGCGCCGTGGCCGCGCCGACCGCCGGCCTGCACTTCACGCCCGAGCTGCTCGCGGCGCTCGAGGACCGGGGGGTCGCACGGGTCGAGGTGACGCTCCACGTCGGCGCCGGCACCTTCCTGCCGGTCACCGCCGAGGACCCCCGGGACCACCGCATGCACGCCGAATGGGGCGAGATCACGCAAGATGCCGCCGCGGCCATCGACGCGGCGCGCGCGGCCGGCGGGCGGGTGGTCGCGGTCGGCTCGACCGCGCTGCGGCTGCTGGAGGCGGCGGCGCGGGACGGCGGCCGTCTCGCCGCCTTTTCGGGAGAGACCGATATCTTTATCCTGCCCGGCTACCGCTTCAAGGCCGTCGATCTCATGCTGACCAACTTCCACCTGCCGCGCTCGACGCTGTTCATGCTGGTCTGCGCCTTCGCCGGCACGGCGCGCATGAAACGCGCCTATGGTCACGCGATCTCGCAAGGGTATCGCTTCTTCTCCTACGGCGACGCCTGCCTGTTGCAGCGGGAAGATGGCGATGGCTGAGCCGGCGGCGATCGATCCGGGCGTGGGCTTCGAGGTCCTGGCGCGCGACGGCGCGGCGCGGCGCGGCCGGCTCAGCACCGCGCATGGGGCCATCAACACCCCGGCCTTCATGGCGGTCGGCACCGCGGCCACGGTCAAGGGCCTGACGCCCGAGGAGATCGCGGCCAGCGGCACCGAGATCCTGCTCGGCAACACCTATCACCTGATGTTGAGGCCCGGCGCGGAGCGGGTCGCGCGCCTGGGCGGCTTGCACGCCTTCATGTCCTGGCCCGGGCCGATCCTGACCGATTCCGGCGGCTACCAGGTGATGTCGCTCGCGGACCTGCGCGAGATCACCGAGGCCGGCGTCACCTTCAAGTCGCACCTCGACGGCGCCCGCCATGAGCTGACCCCCGAGCGCGCGGTCGAGATCCAGCGCCTGCTCGATGCCGACATCACCATGGTGCTCGACGAATGCACCCCCTTCCCCGCCGATGAAATGACCGTGGCCGAGTCCATGCGCCGTTCGCTGCGCTGGGCCGCGCGCTGCCGCAAAGCCTTCGAGCCCAAGCCGGGCACCGGCATCTTCGGCATCGTCCAAGGCGGCATGGTTCCGGCGCTGCGCCGGGAATCGGCGGCCGGTCTGGTCGAGATCGGCTTCGACGGCTACGCGCTCGGCGGCCTGGCGGTCGGCGAGGGCCAGCAGGTCATGTACCGCACCATCGAGGAGACCGTGCCGGCGCTGCCCGAGGGCCGGCCCCGCTATCTGATGGGGGTCGGCAAGCCGGCCGACATGGTCGGCGCGGTGGCGCGCGGCATCGACATGTTCGACTGCGTGCTGCCGACCCGCTCGGGCCGCACCGGCCAGGCCTTCACCCGGCGCGGCGCGCTCAATCTGCGCAACGCCCGCCACCAGGAGGACCCGCGCGCGCTCGACCCGGACTGCGGCTGCGCCACCTGCCGGGGCCACCCCCGCGCTTACCTGCACCACCTGTTCCGCGCCGAAGAAATGCTCGGCCCTATCCTGTTGACCCGGCACAACCTGTATTACTATCAGGAGCTGATGGCGGCCCTGCGCGGCGCCATCGAGGCCGGCAAGCTGGCCGAATTCATCGCCGCCTTCGAGGCCCGACAGGCGGCCGGCGATCTGGAGCCGATATGACCGAACCCAAGACCGAGACCAAGACCGGGACCCTGACCCAGTTGGGCGCCAAGGCCGAACTGCCGGCCTCGCCCGAGGACGCGGTGATCGAGACCGTGCCCAACCCGCAGCCGGACGCGCAATATCTGGTGCGCTTTACTTGCCCGGAGTTCACCTCGCTCTGCCCCATGACCGGCCAGCCGGACTTCGCCCACCTGGTGATCGACTACGTGCCGGACAAGCTCCTGGTCGAGAGCAAGTCGCTCAAGCTTTACCTGGGTTCATTCCGCAACCACGGCGCCTTCCACGAGGACTGCACGGTGGCCATCGCCCAGCGCCTGATCGCCGAGCTCGAACCCCAGTGGCTGCGCATCGGCGGCTACTGGTACCCGCGCGGCGGCATGCCGATCGACGTGTTCTACCAGTCCGGCCCGCCCCCCCAGGGCCTGTGGCTGCCCGACCAGGGCGTGCCGCCG
>Ga0114948_10001233_pt1 | contig 10955 bp, 9 predicted proteins | sample CR04metaG_FD_83877 | JGI IMG/M metagenome (GOLD analysis project Ga0114948, IMG submission 83877) | Deep subsurface microbial communities from Mariana Trench to uncover new lineages of life (NeLLi) - CR04 metaG | ecosystem: Environmental > Aquatic > Marine > Ocean trench > Sediment | place...
CCTCGACGCTCGGCCGACTTCCTGAAGAAAGCTCTTCGGCTTCCTGGCCTGCCGGTCTGGTCTCGGAATAGTGGGTAAGGCCGTTTTCGTCCACCCACTTGTAGGTGCGGGACACCACGGCAGGAGCGGCCACCAGAAGAGCCGCGCAGCAAAACCATGGGATGAATTTGCGGAATAGCGTTGCCAATATCATTAGCGCCCCATGTCGTCCCGGCATCAGTCTACCCCACTCCACCCTCTCCGCTGCGATGCCGGTGAGGCACAGCGTTAACCCGCTGGCTGCTTCGACTTTGCAGCCAGCCCGGTGCAGTATGCGGGACAAGGTTGATGAGCACAGACCGCTTGGCGCACCTGGCATTGAGCACCTACTTGACGCGTCATCGTAGCGAACGCGGCCCGCGTTGGGCGGCGGACGGTCACTATCTGTCCGAGAGCACCAGCCTGTCGACGCTGCTCGAAGAACCGGCTGCCAGCCTGGCGGCAACCATCGCGGCGGCGCGAAGCCCGCTCGCGGCCGACGGTGAGCTGCTGGCCCCGGTCGACGATGGCCAGGAAGTGTGGGCGGCCGGCGTCACCTATTTGCGCAGTCGCGAGGCGCGGGTGGAGGAATCCCAGAGCAAAGATCTCTACCAGAAAGTTTACGACGCGGACCGGGTGGAGGTTTTTTTCAAGGCCAACGGCTGGCGGGTCGTGGGGCACGGCCAGGCGGTGCGCATCCGCCGCGACAGCCATTGGAACGTACCGGAGCCGGAGCTCACACTGGTGATCAACCGCGACGGTGAGATCGTCGGCTACACCGCCGGCAACGACATGTCATCCCGGGACATCGAGGGCGAGAACCCACTGTATCTGCCCCAGGCGAAGATCTACGACGGCGCTTGCGCCCTAGGGCCCGGTATCGTCCTGAACGACCCGGCGGCCCTGGAGAATCTGCCCATCACTATGAGCATCTGGCGCGACGGCACCACCCTGTTCCAGGGCGACACCAGCAGCGCACGGTTGAAACGCGCCCTCGGCGAGATGGTGGGTTGGTTGACCCGCGAGCTGGCCATTCCCCACGGCGCGCTGCTCATGACCGGCACCGGCATCGTGCCGCCGGATGATTTTACCCTGGCGGTAGGCGACGTGGTACGCATCGAGGTGGGTGAGCTGGCGCTGGAAAATATCGTGGGGAGCTAGAGGCGTGTACGATAAGCTAGGATATACTGACCGACAGGCCGAAAAGATCAACGATTTCTCAGACAATGAATGATTTACAGGCCACAGCAAAGCAGTTTCATCTGATCCTGATCAAACCGTCCCATTACGATGACGACGGCTACGTGATCCAATGGGCCCGTTCCGCGGTGCCATCCAACACCATGGCCGCCATCTATGGATTGGCACTGGACAGTATGGAGCGTCGCGTGTTGGGAGATGACGTCACAATCGAAGTGACGGCGCTGGATGAGACCAATACCCGCATCCGGGTCGACAAGCTCACGCAGATGGTGAAGCAATCCGGTGGCCTGGGAATGGTGGCGCTCGTAGGGGTGCAGACCAATCAATTTCCCCGCGCCGTGGATCTGGCCCGCAAATTCATGGCCGGGGGCGTGCAAGCCTGCATCGGCGGCTTTCATGTCAGTGGTTGCCTGGCCATGTTGCCCGACACACCCCCTGACCTCGAGGCCGCCATGGACGATGGTATCTCATTGTTCGCCGGCGAGTTGGAAGGGCGCCTGGATCAGGTTCTCGAGGACGCTTACGCCGGCCGGCTCGAGCCGCTGTACAACTTCATGAATGATCTACCGGGACTCGAGAATCAGCCGGTGCCCTATCTGCCCGCTCACGTGATCCACCGCATGTCTTCGTCCCGCACTAGCTTTGATGCCGGGCGCGGTTGCCCGTATCTGTGCAGTTTCTGCACCATCATCAACGTACAGGGGCGCAAATCACGCTACCGCACCGCTGACGACGTGGAAAAGATCGTTCGCTCGAACGTGGACCAGGGTATCCACAAATTCTTCATCACCGACGACAACTTCGCCAGAAACAAGGTCTGGGAGGCGCTGTTCGATCGGTTGATCAAGCTTCGCGAAGAAGACGGAATCGATCTGAGGCTCACCATCCAGGTGGACACCTTGTGTCACAAAATCAAGAACTTTATCGAGAAGGCGGGTAGGGCCGGGGTGGAGAAGGTGTTTATCGGCCTGGAGAGCATCAATCCGGAATCCCTGAACGGATCCCGTAAGACCCAGAACAACATCACCGAGTATCGGCAGATGCTGCACGCCTGGCACGATGCCGGTGCCGTGACCTGTGCCGGTTACATCCTTGGTTTTCCCGCCGACACCCGCGAGAGCATCCTGCGGGATATCAAGATCATCCAACGGGAGCTGCCGGTGGATTGCCTGGAGTTCTTCATCCTGATACCGCTGCCGGGGTGCCAGGATCACAAAGAGCTCTGGGAACAAGGTATCGCCATGGACCCGGATATGAACAACTACGATTCCGTTCATGTCCTCACGGCTCATGAGCGGATGTCCGATGAAGAATGGCTGAGCATTTACCACCAAGCGTGGGAGGCCTACTACACGCCGGAGCATGTTGAAACGGTCATGCGCCGGGCCAGACAGTGGGGTAATCGGTATCTGGTGGACAAGGTGAAATGGGTGATGTTGTCGTTCCACAGCACGGCCCGGATCGAGCGTTTGCACCCTTTGGACGGCGGACTGCTGCGGCGCAAGGTGCGGACAGACCGCCGCAGTGGCATGCCTTTGGAAAATCCCATCGTCTTCCATACCCGCTATGCCTGGGAGGTCCTGTCCAAGAGCGTGCGGCTCGTGGCGATGTATCTCTTCTATCAACGCCGGTATAGACGGGTGATGGCCGGCCGTTCCGTTGCTCGAGAGCCCGATGTGGCCATGGAGCCCGTCGAGAAAAGCGAATTGGATTCCCTGGAGCTGTTCAATGTGACCGAGGCGGCACGCTCCGTCGTGGTAAAGATGAAGAAGAAAGCCGAGAGAAAGGAGGGACGGCGGCCTGCCGTTTCGAATCGCGAGCAACCCGCCCCGGCGCCTGGCGACTGAGGCGCTATCGACTCTCCATCGACTCACACATGACCCACGCCCGGAACATCCCACGCATCCATTCCACCTGCCCCCACGACTGCCCGAGCACCTGCGCGCTGGAAGTGGAGCGAATCGATGAGCACACCATCGGTCGGATATACGGGGCCAGAGACAACGACTATACGGCGGGGGTAATCTGCGCCAAGGTGGCGCGCTATGCCGAGCGCGTCCACCACCCGGACCGCCTGCGCCAACCTTTGCGCCGCACCGGCCCCAAGGGCGTGGGCATCTCGGCTTTCGAGCCGCTTTCCTGGGACGACGCTTTGGATGAGGTGGCCGAGGGGCTTGCGCGTGCCGCCGAGCGCGACGGCGCGGAAGCGGTGTGGCCTTACTACTACGCGGGCACCATGGGGCTGGTGCAGCGCGACGGCATCGAGCGCCTTCGCCACGTCATGGGTTACTCGCGCCAACACTCCACCTTCTGCACTACCCTGGTGGACGCCGGCTGGATCGCCGGCACCGGGGCCAAGCGCGGCCTGGATCCGCGCGAGATGGCCGACAGCGATCTGATTGTCGTGTGGGGGGCGAACCCTGTCAGCACCCAAGTCAACGTCATGCAGCACATTGCCCGGGCCAAGCGTGAGCGGGGCGCGAAACTCGTGGTGGTGGATCCCTACCGCACCGGCACCGCCGAGAAAGCCCATATTCACCTGATGCCGCGGCCGGGCACCGACGGCGCGCTGGCCTGCGGCATCATGCACACATTGTTTGCCGAGGGCTTTGCCGATCGCGAGTATCTTGCGCAATTCACCGACGCAGCCGACGCGCTCGAGGCCCATCTAGCGACGCGCACGCCGGAGTGGGCATCCGGTATATCCGGCGTACCGGCGCGCGAGATCGTCGACTTTGCGCGACTCTACGGGCGCACTGAGCGTTCTTTTTTGCGACTGGGCTACGGATTGTCGCGATCGCGAAACGGTGCCGCCAACGTGCACGCGGTCAGCTGCCTGCCGGCCATTACCGGTGCCTGGCGTCACAAGGGCGGCGGCGCGCTGTACAACAACTCGGCCATCTACGCCATCGATCAAACCATCATCATGGGCCTGGACGTTCGCGACACGAGCATCAGGGTGCTGGATCAATCGCGTATCGGGCCGGTGCTCTGCGCTGACCTGGACGACCTGCAGGGCGGCCCGCCGATAACGGCGTTGTTCATCCAGAATACCAATCCGATGGTGGTCGCGCCCCAATCGCTGCAGGTGCGTGAAGGATTCTCACGATCCGATCTGTTCGTGTGCGTGCACGAGCAGTTCATGACGGAAACTGCGGCCATGGCCGACATTGTTCTGCCTGCGACGACCTTTCTGGAGCATGACGATGTGTATCAGGGCGGCGGTCATACCTATTTGCAGGTGGCACGCAAAGTGATCGAACCCTTTGCCCAGTGTCACTCCAACCACTGGGTGCTGTGCCAATTGGCAAAACGTCTTGGCGCGCAGCATCCGGGGTTCGAGATGAGCGAATGGGAGCTCATCGAGGATGCGTTACGCCGCTCCGGCCAGCCCGACGCCGCGACCATTTACGAGAATCACTGGCACGACTGCACGTTGGGCTTCGAGACCATGCACTACCTGGACGGTTTTGCCCACGAGGACGGGCGTTTCCATTTCAAACCGGACTGGAAGGCCTTAGGGCGCGACCACGGATCCATGACGACGCTTCCCGATCACCTTGCCAACATCGACGCGGCCGACGACGAGCAGCCCTATCGAATGGTGACCGCACCGGCACGCAACTACCTCAATACGAGCTTCACCGAAACGCCCACGTCGATTGCCAGTGAGAAACGCCCGACGGTGCTCGTGCACCCGCAAGACATGGCCGACATCGGCATCGAGACCGGTGATCGGGTGCGGGTCGGCAATCGCCAGGCTGACGTCGTGGTGCACGCAAAATCTTTCGACGGCCTGCAGCAGGGCGTGGTGGTGGTGGAGAGCATCTGGCCGAATGGCGCGTTCGAGGAAGGCGTGGGCATCAACGCATTGGTGAGCGCCGAGCCCGGTGCTCCCAACGGCGGCGCGGTGTATCACGACACCGCAGTCTGGTTGCGGCCAGCCTAGCCAGGTCTTCCTGGCTGCTCCGCGGCGTTCTTAGTGGGGACGATTAAATAGATCTGTCCCCATTTAGTCTGCTACCAGGATCACGTGCAACCTTCGCGGCCCGTGGGCGCCTTCCTGGATGGTTTGCTCCACATCGGCGGTCTTCGACGGTCCGGTGATGAAGTTGACGGTGCGCGGCATGGCCTGTTTGTCCCTGCGCATACGCACCCACACATCCTCGATGTGCGGCACGATCTGTGACTCGTGTAAAACGATCAGGTGATCGTCGGGCAGGAAGTTCAACGTCGTCGGGCTTTCGGGACTCGACAAGAGCACCAGGCTGCCGGTCTCGGCCACCGCGGCGTAGGCGCCGGTGACACTCAAGCGGTCGCCGCCGGCGGCGGCGCGGCGCTCGACGCGCAGACGGTTCGACCAGGGGATCCCCTGCAGGGCCGGATCCGGCGCCACCACCAGAGCGTCTCCCAGATCGAAGCGCTCGAGATGCCGGGCGACCACAGCGGCGACCTCGTCGATGCTCGCGACCCGTGTGACCTTGCCGGATACCGACTCCAGCTTTTCGATGAAATACGCGGTGAGGTCGTCACCGATGGCCGGCTTGAGATTGGCACGCGGCCGGCTGAGCCGCCCCTGCAGGCTTCTGGCAATGCTGTCCGGTAGCGGACCCTCACGATTCAAGGCCCCACGGATGTTGGCGAGCACTTGCTCCCTGGCATCGCTCATGACTGATTGCCCTGGCGGCGCTTGCGCCACTGGTTCTGAAAGCTGGCGCCCTGGGGGGCGGGCAGATCCCGTGCGCAGGTCCAGCCGCCGGCAAACAGCATATGCCGGAAGCGGCCGCGTCCGCGTACCCGTGCGAGCCACGCGAGGCTCGCGACCGCAGCCCCCAGGACGCGGCGATAGAGCCGCGGGCGCCGGGCCAGGAAGGACCAGGCCGCCAATGCCATTCGCGACACCGCCGAGGTCTGGCGATTCTGATACTGCCGGCGGCGCAGTTGGCGCAGCATCGCCGGTAGCTCGATACCCATGGGGCAGACTTCCTGACAACGGCCGTTGAGGGTGCAGGCATTGGGCAAGTCACCGGCCTGGTCGAGGCCCACCATCAGCGGCGTCAACACCGCTCCCATGGGCCCCACGTAGACCCAGCCGTAGGCGTGACCGCCGATGCCCTGGTAAACGGGGCAGTGGTTCATGCACGCGCCGCAGCGGATGCAGCGCAACATCGCGTGGAACTCGTTGCCAAGCATTTGCGATCGCCCGTTGTCCAGCAACACCACGTGGAACTCCGTGGGGCCGTCCAGATCGTTTTGCCTGCGCGGTCCGGTGGAAAAAGTCGTGTAGACGGACATCTCCTGGCCCGTGGCGCTGCGCGCGAGCACCCGCAGCAAGGTGCTCACATCCTCCCGGGTAGGTACGACCTTCTCGATCCCCGCGGTCACGATGTGCACCGGCGGCAGCGTATTGGTCAGATCGCCGTTGCCCTCGTTGGTAACGATGACCGTCGAGCCGGTTTCCGCGACCAGGAAATTCGCGCCGGTGATACCCACGTCGGCGCTGAGGAATTTTCCGCGCAACACCTGGCGCGCTTCGTCCACCAGCCCTGGCACCTCGGTTTGACGCTCGGTGTAGCCGTAGCGGGCATGATGCTTGTGGAAGAGCTCCGTGATCTGGCTCTTGGTCTTGTGCACGGCGGGCGCGATGATGTGGCTGGGGGGCTCTTCGGCGAGCTGGATGATGTATTCGCCGAGATCCGTCTCGATGGCTTCGAAACCAGCGCCCTCCAGCGCCTCGTTGATGGCGATCTCTTCGCCCACCATGGATTTGCCCTTGGTGACGCGCTTGGCGCCTGCGCGCCGGCAGATACCGAGGACGATGTCGCAAGCTTGCTGCGGCGTGTTCGCCCAGTGGACTTGGCCGCCGTTGGCGATTACACGCTCCTCGAACGCTTCCAGATAAAAGTCCAGATTCTGCAGCGTGTGCTCTTTGATTCCGCGTGCCGAGCGTCGCAACGCATCGAATTCCGGCAATCGCTCCACCGCGGCGCGGCGCTTCTCGACGAAGCCAGTCTTGATAAAACCCATGGCCCGCTGCAGATCCGGGTCGACCAACGCCACACGCGCGCTTTTCTTGAACTGGCTCGAGGTGGGTTTCATGTCGCGCCATCCGGCAGTTCCGCGTCACCAATCGCCGGCACATCGGTCATGCCAGCGAGCACTTCCGCCACGTGGTACACCTTGGTGGCACGGCCTTCGCGTTTGATGCGTCCCGCAATATTGAGCAGACAACCCAAGTCGCCGCCGAGCAATGTGTCCGCGCCAGTATCGGCGATGTCGGCAACTTTGTTCGACACCAGATGCTCGGAGATCTTCGGATACTTGATGCAGAAAGTGCCGCCGAATCCGCAACACACGTTACTGTCCGTCATCTCCCGCAGCTCGAGCCCGGAAATCTTGCCGAGCAACGCGCGTGGCTGTCCGTGGATGCCGAGCTCGCGCAGGCCCGAGCAGGAATCGTGATAGGTGACGCTGCCCGTGCGGGCAACGCCCAGCTCGGCCACGCCGCGCACATCGTGGAGGAAGCTCACCAGCTCGTAGGAACGACCGGCAAGCTGCTGGGCCCGATTGCGCCAACCGGCATCGGTGGCGAACAGCTGCGGGTAGTGCTCTTTGATCATGCCGGCGCAGGACCCGGACGGTGCCACCAGATAATCGTATGGCTCGAAGGCGGCGATGACCTGCCGGGCGATGCGTTGGCTGTCGCTGAAATCGCCGCTGTTGTAGGCCGGCTGTCCACAGCAGCTCTGGAGCTCCGGCACCTCCACCCGGCAACCGGCGTTCTCGAGAAGCTTGACGGCAGCGAATCCCACATTGGGGCGCATCAGGTCCACCAGGCAGGTGACGAACAGACCGACACGGATGGAAGGCGTGTCGTTGCGGGAAGATGAAGTGGCGTCGCTGGTCACGGATTTGGCGCTGATTCTCAGGCTGCGCAGCGCGCTATGCTATACCACACCGGGGCGGATCACATTCCCGCAGGGCAGTTTATGCGCGCGTCGGATACCGGTATCCTACACGCCCTTCGCAAATCAGTCTGAGGCACGGCATGTCGGCACGGCAAGCGGCGGTCAAACGCGATACGCGGGAAACCCAGATTTCCGTGTCGCTGGTTCTCGACGGCACCGGCAAGGGGAGCTTCCAGACCGGTCTGCCCTTCCTCGAGCACATGCTCGACCAGGTGGCGCGTCACGGGCTCTTCGATATCCAGGTGCAGGCCAGCGGCGATCTGGACATCGACGCCCACCACACGGTGGAGGACATCGGTATCGTCCTTGGCCAGGCATTCGCCCAGGCGCTTGGCGACAAGCAGGGCATCACCCGTTACGGCCACGCTTACGTCCCTCTGGACGAGGCCTTGTCGCGGGTGGTGATCGACTTCTCCGGCCGACCCGGTCTCGAGTACCGGGTCAAGTATCCCCGCGCCCGCATCGGCGACTTCGACGTGGATCTGGTGCACGAGTTCTTCCAGGGCTTCGTCAATGCCGCCCATGTGACGCTGCACATCGACAATCTGCACGGCATCAACGCCCACCACATCGCCGAGACGGTTTTCAAAGCCTTCGGCCGGGCGGCGCGCATGGCCGTGTCCCTGGATCCGCGCGTGGGCGACAGCGTACCGTCCACCAAAGGCCGTCTCTGAGCGCGTCTTGGCGATGCAACGAATCGCCGTGGTGGACTACGGCATGGGAAACCTGCGTTCGGTGGCCAAGGCCCTGGATCGGGTGTCGGCGGAGAACCAGGAAATCATCGTCACCGCGGACGCCGGCATCATCGCCGACGCGGAGCGCGTGGTTTTTCCGGGTCAGGGCGCCATTCGCGATTGCATGCGGGAACTGGAACGGCTGGAGCTGGCGCCGGTGTTGCGCCAGTCGATTGGCGAGAAGCCCTTCCTCGGTATCTGCTTGGGGCTGCAGGCACTGATGGAATCCAGCCAGGAGCACGCCGAGACCCGCGGACTCGGCATTCTTGCCGGTGACGTGCGGCGATTTCCCGGCGACGCCAGGGACCCGGTCAGCGGCGAGCGCCTGAAAGTGCCGCACATGGGATGGAACACGGTCACACCGGTGGGCGATCACCCACTCTGGCACGGCATCGGGCCCGATGAGCGTTTCTATTTCGTGCACAGCTACTATGTGGTGCCGGAGGACCAGGATGTGGTGGCGGCGCGCACGCGCTACGGCGTCGAGTTCTGTTGCGCGGCGGCTTTCGGCAGCACCTTCGCCGTGCAGTTTCATCCAGAAAAGAGTCAGCGCCCGGGCCTGGCGCTGCTTTCGAACTTCTGCGCCTGGAATGGGGAAGTTTAATGGGGACAGATGAAATGGGGACAGATCTATTTATTGCGGGGGGCACGTGTGCCCCCCGCAATAAATAGATCTGTCCCCATTTCATCTGTCCCCATTAAGTTCCCTCTAGTTCCCTCGCAACCGCCCGGTATCCGATGTCCGATCGGCAGTAGGCATTGTTCCAGCTGATGGCACGCGCCCGTGCATAGGCGGCCGACTGTGCTTGCGCGGTGGTTGCGCCCAGCGCGCATACGCACAGAACGCGGCCGCCGGCAGTCACCACCTTGCCATCGATCTCCGCAGTACCGGCATGGAACACCTTGGTATCCGGGGGTTCCTGGTCGAGGCCGCGGATGACGTCGCCCTTATCGTAAGCGTCTGGATAGCCGCCTGCGGTCATCACCACGCCGAGCGCCACTCTTGGATCCCAGTCGGTGCCCATGTCAGCCAGGCTCCCGTCCAGGGCCGCGCCACACAAGGCCACCAGATCCGAGCGCATTCGCAGCATGATGGGTTGCGTCTCCGGGTCGCCGCCGCGGCAATTGTACTCGAGCACCCGGGGCACACCATCGGGCCCAATCATGACGCCTGCGTACAGAAAGCCGGTGTAAGGATGACCCTCTTGCGCCATGCCGTGCACCGTGGGCTCGATGATCCGCGTCATGATGCGTGCATGCATGGCGTCATCCACCACCGGTGCCGGTGAATAGGCGCCCATTCCGCCAGTGTTCGGTCCACGGTCGCCGTCGTCACGGGCCTTGTGATCCTGGCTGGTCGCCAATGGAACGATGGCGCCTCCGCCGACAATGGCGATGAAGCTTGCCTCCTCGCCTTGCAGAAACTCCTCGACGACGATTCGGTGGCCTGCAGCGCCGAAGCGGTCCTCGGCGAGCATCTGGTCCACAGCGGTGTTCGCTTCCTGCAGGCTATGGGCGATGATGACGCCCTTGCCGGCGGCAAGACCATCGGCTTTCACCACCAGGGGCGGTTTCCGCGAAGCGATGTAGGCCTTGGCGCCCGCCGCATCCGTGAAGCTCTGGTAATCGGCGCTGGGAATATCGTGCCTGGCCAGGAAGTCCTTGGTGAAAGCCTTGGAGCCCTCGAGCTGGGCGGCGCCTGCATTCGGTCCGAAGATGGCGAGTCCCCGCTCGTTGAATCGATCGACGACGCCGGCCACCAGCGGCGCCTCGGGGCCGACGATGGTGAGATCCACGCTCCGTGCCAGAGCAAAGGCCAACAAGCCGTCGATATCCTCGGCGCCAATAGGGACGTTCTCGACCCCGGGCTCGCGAGCGGTGCCGGCATTGCCCGGGGCCACGAACACCCGATCAACCCCCCGGGACTGCGCCGACTTCCAAGCCAGCGCATGCTCGCGTCCACCGCCGCCGATAACGAGAACCTTCATGGGGACAGTTAAATGGGGACAGATCTATTTATCGAAGCGGTCGC
>Ga0114948_10001235_pt1 | contig 10933 bp, 11 predicted proteins | sample CR04metaG_FD_83877 | JGI IMG/M metagenome (GOLD analysis project Ga0114948, IMG submission 83877) | Deep subsurface microbial communities from Mariana Trench to uncover new lineages of life (NeLLi) - CR04 metaG | ecosystem: Environmental > Aquatic > Marine > Ocean trench > Sediment | place...
TCCAGTGTCTCACCACGGCCCTGTTCCTGCATGGTTGCGGCATGCGCTCGAATCAGACGTGCGAGTTCGTCCCATTCACTATTCTTAATACATAGCTGCGTTGCATCTTCAATGTTGCCGGCTTGCTCGAGTAAAACCGCTGCACGGTTGTCCAGAAGCACACGCTCTTTTATGGAAAGGGATTCTTGTGCACGGTTTAACAGAAAGTCCCGTAACAGGGGATGGTATTGGTAGACGACCTCATCACCCCCGCGATTTGCACTGATCAGGTAATCGTGGCTACTGAGGAATTCGAGTGTTGTCGCCGCGTCCTCGTAGCTGTAATCGGTCAACTGCGTGGCCATGCTCGCGGTAACCTGGGGTAGCATTGCGGTGTGCATCAGGAAGTCCTGATTGATGTCATCCAGGGTACGGAATATCTCCCCGGCGAGGTAGTCGAATACCAGGTGCGGGGTAAAATTTTCCGGAATCTCAACTGGTGTACCTTCCCGGCGCATGGCCTCGAGCATCAACACCAGGCCCGCTGCCCAACCCTGTGTTCTTGCATAAAGTTGTTGCTTGTCAAGATCGGTAAATTTATAGTCGCGCAATTCGATGATAGCGTCCGACTCGTCGCGGGTTAGCTGAAGATCATTCCAACCCAGTAGTAGCATTTGACCATTGGCTATAAAACGTGCGGTGAAAGCGGGTGGATCGGCACGGCTGATAAAAATGACACAACCATGATCAGGAACCTCATCCAGGGCACATTGCATCACCTCGTGTAATCGTGATTGCGCAGCGACTTCATGGTAATTGTCGAATACCATCACAAACGGTGCATCCAGGTTACTGTAGATTTCACGAAAATATCCACGGCTAAATACGGTAAGATCGCCCAGATATTGAGGCGTGAAGGCAGGAAGATGAAAAGATGGACCGCGTTTCGGGGTCGAGACTGCCTGATGCAAGTAGTGAAAGCAGGTAGCGACATCGTTATCACCCTGGTCTAACTGATACCAGATAGTATCTTTCGAAAAGGTTTCTATATATTGTGCAACCAGGGTTGTTTTACCTGCTCCGGGTGGGCCAGTTACCCAGACAATGGAGTTTTCACGGCCCTTGTCCAGCAACATATGCAACCGATTGCGCGAAACCAGGTCGTGCAGGTGGGGGCGGCTGAATTTGGCAAGTCTTGGGGATGCTTTTTTCATCATTACTTACCATACTTGATAATCTGGATCATTCAACCCGAATCAAGAAACTGACGACGAATAATCAACAGTTTCACTCCTGTGCCGCTCCAGCTTTATACAACACTCGCCACTAACTGATTCGTAGTGTTTCCAAATTCTGCGGTTGGCCGCCCGGCATGAATCAATTCCGGACAGTACATGTTAGCGGTACAGGATGTATTGGCGCCAGACAGTAACAGGATTGAACTGGCAACTTCGAGAAACCCACGATCGCCTGCGCTGATGGGACAGGTATCTTTCCCCATGTCGTCGTAGGCTATCTTGTTTAGTTTAAGACCGGTATTGGTTGAAAACTGTTCAGCCCGGATACTGTCTGTAGCGGCCAGTCTTTTTGCAGAAAATGCCCAGTCCCAGATCGCATTGAATCTTGAGTTCAGACCGTGTTGATAAACCCGAAAAAGCACTATGGCCACCTTTCGCCTGTCTATTTGTTCATGCTGGTATCCACGCTCCAGAAGAACCTGCCGCAATGGTGGAATAGTAAGGTCCTTACCATTAAAACCACTGTCTATTTCAGCAGGTGTTAATACACGAGTCACCTGGCCCGGCCAGACGATACCTTCTGGTGCTTTACCCTGGAGCAGGCTGCTATCGAGACTGTGTGTATTCGCACAGCCATTGACCGCAATAATGAAATCAATTGTGGGTAAAGGTTTGTGTAATCTCGCTGAGTTGGTAATCGTATTATTAGAATATTTCATGCTTTCCCCCGAATGCCCCGGCTGGAATGACTTTGCTATTGCAGGCAATTCTAGAGTCTTCCAGCATCAATACAGATCAACCTGTTAGTACTGATCTTAAGGCGCAGACCGTTACAACTGACTTACAAGCGACTTACAACTGAGTTACAGCTTGTCCCAACGGCGGTGAATTTTGGTGGAGGATGAGCCATCGTCGGAGAAACATTTTTCTGTTAAGCGGGGTTTTTGTAACAAAGTAGTAAGCCGGCTGTAAGATAACTGTAGGCATCTAACAGGATGCTGCGCAATGGTATCCGGGTATATTCTTACCCCGGCATGACGCATGTTAAAGCCGCGGTATATGATGGTTGGGCATGCATGGGATCGGCTAATTTTGATAAGTTGAGCCTGCAGGCCAACCAGGAAATCAACCTCGGGACCTCGCATCCGGAAGCCGTCAATCGGCTGTTGAATCGAGTATTCATTCCGGATTTCGCTGCCTCGACCGAGTTGTTCGAGTATGTACCGGTGCGCTGGACCCACTATCTCGCCGAGTTCATCTCGGACGAAGTGCTCTAAGATGAGGCCAGTGGTGTTACTGAACTCGGAGGCCTGGACGGATTTTGACTGGATGGCATTCAACGCCCTCCCGATACATCGATAAAGGTCCCTGTTGTGTAGGAAGCCTGATCTGACAATAGCCAGAGAATAGCCTGGGCAACTTCAATCGCCTGGCCCCCGCGTTGCATGGGTACCCCTGCTTTAAGGCGGTCGACCCGAGCGGCCTCGCCACCGCTGGCGTGCATATCAGTATAGATTAATCCCGGCCTTACGGCGTTGACACGGATGCCCTGGTCACCCAGTTCATGCGCGAGACCCGTGGTCATGGCATCGATGGCGCCCTTGGATGCAGCATAGTCGATATATTCATGTGCGGCACCGAGCACGGCCGCCCGTGATGATAAATTGACGATTGATCCGCCACCGCCGCCATGTTTTGTTGACATGCGTTTGATCGCTTCACGCGCGCATAAAAAACTGCCTTCTACGTTGATTCGGAACACGCGTTGCAGGCGCGCCAGGGAGATATTTTCAAAATTGGACTGTCGTTCGAGAATTCCCGCGTTATTTACCAGAGCGGTGAGCGTCCCGAGTTTGCTATCGATGGTTGCGAAAAGTCGACCGACTTCGGCTTCGCCAGAAATATCGGCTTTGACTGCAATAGCTTTATGACCCGCGGACTGTATCGATTCGAGTAGTTGTTGCGCTTTAGTTTCGCTATGATGGAAGTTGATACAAACCGAGTAACCCGATGCCGCGGCCAGTCGCGCGGTTTCCGCGCCGATGCCACGGCTGGCGCCAGTGATCAGCAGTACTTTATTCATGGCGTCTCCATAGTGATAAATCTGGTCAGTTGCTGGCTGGAAATCTACTGGTAATTCAGCTCCAGGGTTTGTTGCCGGGTTGCACTCTTGCGTATGGCATGCAGGCCGAGTACCCCTTTGGTGTCCTGTTTGATTTCAATATAAATCTGCTTAGCCGGAAGCTGTAATTGATTGACCAGTTCGATCGCCTCCCGGTGCTGGTTGTATACAATGATGGACTCCGGGTTTTTCTCTAACTGGTCGAGCAAGTGGTGTTCATCCTCACAGGGATCGCAGTCTTCCGCGCCGGGACGCAGTATTGCGATCAATGGCTGGCCTTCGAGCATCAGCGCGCGAGTTATGATTTTATTCGTACAGGTACGCTTAATCGTTAACATCTAGAGCTTGGTTTTTTACGAGGCGCCCTTGAGTTTGTCTCTTAGCCTCTGATTAACCTGTCCTGGATTCGCCTTGCCTTTTGACTGTTTCATAATCTGGCCGACGAAAAATCCAAGTACCTTCTCTTTGCCGGCGCGAAACTGTCCAACCTGATCCGGGTTGGCAGCGATGACCTCGTCGATCAGGCTTTCAATAGCGCCACTATCGGTGATTTGTTTCAAACCACGCGCCTCGATGATCTCATCGGCGCTGCCTTCGCCTCGCCACATGGCTTCGAACACCTGTTTGGCGATCTTACCCGATATCGTGTTATCGGCAATACGCAGCAATAGTCCAGACAGCATCCCGGGGGTGACTGGCGAATCCTGAATTTCGAGGTCGGACCTGTTCAGGGCACCGGTGAGGTCGCCAACAATCCAATTGGCGAGATGGTGCGCGAGCTCAGGACCTTGCAACAGGGCCTGCTCAAAATACTCGGCGATCTCACGACTGCCGGTCAGTAGTTCGGCGATATAGTCGGACAGACCCAGACTGTCAATGTAGCGGCCGCGTTTTTGCTCGGGTAACTCTGGCAAAGAACGCCTGATGCGATCTATGTCATCATCGGTAATCTCGACTGGTAATAGATCAGGGTCGGGGAAATATCGATAGTCGTTGGCCTCTTCCTTGCTGCGCATCGAACGGGTTTCATTTTTATCGGCGTCGTAAAGGCGAGTTTCCAGGGTCACCTGGCCGCCGTCTTCAACCAGGTCTATCTGGCGTTCAATTTCATAGTTGATGGCACGCTCGAGGAATCGAAATGAATTAATGTTCTTCAATTCGGTGCGCGTGCCAAGTTCTACCTGTCCCAGCGGTCGGATCGAAACATTGGCATCGCAGCGAAACGAACCTTCCTGCATATTACCGTCGCAGATATCGAGAAAGCGCACCAGGCTATGTATCTTGCGCGCGTAGGTCACGGCTTCCCGGGCGCTGCGCAAATCCGGCTCGGATACAATTTCCAGCAATGGCGTGCCAGCACGGTTGAGGTCGATTCCGGTCTTTCCGGGGAATTCCTCGTGCAGCGATTTACCCGCATCTTCTTCGAGGTGAGCGCGAGTAATACCAATGGTCTTACTAACACCTTCTTCAGGGCTGATGCTAAGCTTTCCCCTGCCGACGATGGGTAGTTCAAACTGTGAGATCTGATAACCCTTGGGCAGGTCAGGATAAAAATAGTTTTTACGTGCGAATACCGATTTACGTGTAATTTCGGCGTTGATAGCAACACCGAACTTGACTGCCATAGTGACTGCTTCAGCATTGAGTACTGGTAATACTCCGGGAAGCCCGAGGTCAACCGCACAGGCCTGGGTATTGGCTTGCGCGCCGAATGCTGTCGATGCACCCGAGAAGATCTTGCTTGAGGTAGCGAGCTGGGCATGAATTTCCAGACCGATGACTGTTTCCCAGGTCGCCATTACTTCAGCTCCGGTACTTGTAAATGCCAGTCTGTTACCTGCTGATACTGATGCGCAAAATTAAGCAGACGTGACTCTTCGAAGTAGTTGGCAATCAATTGCAGGCCGACCGGCATGCCCTGTGAAAAACCTGCAGGAATCGACATGCCGGGTAAACCGGCGAGGTTGAGGGCAATGGTATAGATATCCTGCAAATACATACTGACTGGGTCGTCGGATTTGTCGCCGTGTTTAAACGCAACTTCCGGCGTCACCGGGCAAGCAATAACATCCACCTCGGCGAAGGCTTTTTCGTAGTCCTGTTTGATCAGCCGACGGAGTTGCTGGGCTTTCAGATAATAGGCATCGTAATAACCGGCGGACAGGGCATAGGTGCCTATCATGATGCGGCGCTTGACTTCATCGCCAAAACCCTCACCACGGGAGCGCTTGTACAGGTCTTCAAGATCGATCGGGTCGGCACAGCGATGACCAAAACGCACGCCATCGAAACGGGACAGGTTGGACGAACATTCGGCGCATGCGACGACATAATAGACCGGAATCGACAGCTTCAAATTCGGCAGTTTGATATCGACGATTTCAGCACCCAGTTTGCGGTATGCTTCAATCGCTGTGCCAATCACCCTGGCCACATCGGCATCGAGACCTTCGCCAAAGTATTCCTCGGGCAGGCCGATTTTCAAGCCCTTGATATCCTGATTGATGTGCGCGCTATAGTCAGGGACTGGCGTGTCTATAGAGGTGGAATCGCGCGCATCAAAACCAGCCATGGTCTGGAGTAAAATGGCACAGTCTTGCGCGCTTTGCGCCAACGCGCCACCTTGATCGAGGCTCGATGCGAAAGCGATCATGCCATAGCGCGAGACTCGACCGTAGGTAGGTTTTATACCCGAGATGCCGCAAAGCGCCGCGGGCTGTCTGATGGAGCCGCCGGTATCGGTTCCGGTCGCTGCCGGCGCAAGCCTGGCCGCTACCGCGGCGGCCGAGCCGCCCGAAGAACCACCGGGAACACGTTCGAAATCCCATGGGTTGGCAACCGGGCCATAGTAGCTATTTTCATTAGAAGAACCCATAGCGAATTCATCCATATTGGTTTTCCCCAGCATCACGGCGCCGGCCTGGTTGAATTTTTCGATCACGGTTGCGTCGTAGGGCGCAATAAAATTATCCAGTATTTTCGATGCGCAGGATGTTTTAACGCCGTCGGTACAGAAAATATCCTTATGTGCGAGTGGCACACCCGTCAATGGCCGGGCCTTTCCCGCGGCGATGATCGCGTCAGCGGCTTGAGCCTGCTGCAGGGCAAGTTCGTCGGTAATGGTGATAAAACAATTGATGGTGTCGTTGAAAGAACCGATTTTTGTCAGGTATTCCTGTGTTATTTCGACACTGGAAAATTGTCCATCTGCCAGGCCCTGTTGAATTTGTGTTATTGATCGCGTCATCGCTGGTATCACTCGATGACTCTGGGTACTCGGTAAAGCCCGTTTTTAACATCGGGGGCAATAGCCTGGAATTTGTCGCGTTGGTTGGTTTCGGTGACTTCATCAGGACGTAAGCGTTGAGTCGCATCCAGCGGGTGCGCCATCGGCGTGACATTGGTGGTATCAACCGCATTCATTTGTTCTGCCAGTGCTAGAATACTAGACAAATCTGTGGCGTATTGCTCAATGTCCGCGTCGTCAATCTGTAGGCGGGCAAGCTGTGCGATGTTTCGCACATCTTCGATTTTCAGGGTCATTGCGGAATTTTCCGGATATCGTGGTTGAAAAGCTCGCAAACTTAGCACAATTTCACATTTAGTATAAGCGAAAGGACTGTATTTTAACGTTTTCTTCCTTGCCCATTTAGGAACTCATTGTTAGAGTACGCCCCATCTGGGCCTGTTATGCGCTATATAAGGAATATCTGTGCAATTGCGCACTCACAACACATACTATTCGGGTTAAAAACAATATATGTTTTCCGCTATTCGGGGTTTGTTATCCAACGACTTATCGATCGATTTAGGCACCGCTAATACTCTAATATATTGCAAGGGCAAAGGCATTGTCCTGAATGAGCCGTCTGTAGTTGCCATCCGCCAGGACCGTGGTCCCGGCGGGCCAAAGACTATCGAGGCGGTGGGTACTGAAGCAAAGAAAATGTTAGGCCGTACACCGGATAACATCGATGCCATGCGACCCATGAAAGATGGTGTGATCGCCGATTTCACCTACACTGAAAAAATGTTGCAACACTTTATTCGCAAGGTTCATGAAAATCATTTCCTGCGACCGAGTCCACGCGTTCTGATTTGCGTACCCTGTGGTGCCACCCAGGTCGAGCGTCGGGCCATACGTGAGTCGGCACTAGGTGCCGGTGCCCGCAAAGTATTTCTGATAGAGGAACCGATGGCGGCAGCGATTGGAGCCGGTCTGCCGATAGACGAACCCCAGGGTTCGATGGTACTCGACGTCGGCGGTGGTACCTCCGAAGTTGCGGTTATGTCACTGAACGGAATCGTATACTCGGAGTCAGTGCGCATTGGCGGCGATCGTTTTGACGATGCTATCGTCAGTTATGTACGCCGCAACTACGGTATTTTGATCGGTGAACAAACCGCCGAAAGAATTAAGGTCGAGATCGCTTCAGCTTATCCGAGTAAAGATCTACATGAAATTGAAGTCAAAGGCAGAAATTTATCTGAAGGCGTGCCACGTAGCTTTACCTTAAACAGCAATGAAATACTCGAAGCCCTGCAAGACCCCCTTTACGGGATTGTCAGCGCGGTGAAAAATGCACTAGAGCAAACACCACCGGAACTTGGTTCTGACATTGCCGAACGCGGTATAGTGCTTACCGGTGGTGGCGCCCTGCTACGTGATCTGGATCGACTGATCATGGAAGAAACCGGCTTACCCGTGATCGTTGCCGAGGATCCGATGACCTGTGTCGCACGTGGCGGCGGTAGAGTACTGGAAATGATTGATGAACACGGGCTGAATTATCTCGCCGTCGAATAATCCAGTAAGTCAGACGTATCCCATTTATGGCGACCGGGCCTGACACTGATTTTTGGTTATGAATCAACTGCGATCCCAATCGCGTGGTACCACCGTCCAGGCAGTGTTGCTGGCGATTGTTAGCATCGTGCTGATGTTTGTCGATCAGCGATTCAATCACCTTGAAGTCGTTCGATCGAATATTTCTGTGGCTTTGACCCCGCTGCGTTACCTGGTCAGTTTGCCGGCGCATACCGGCAATTGGGCAGGCGAATGGTTTACCTCATTTCGTGATTTAGTAAATGAAAATTCGAATCTTAAAGCCGATAGCCGAATACTCAACGCCAGGCTACAAAAAATGCAGGTATTGCAGGCTGAAAACACCCGGCTGCGAAATTTATTAGGGTCTTCGGCTAAGGTTGCCGATGAGGTAATCGTCGCCGAATTACTCTCAGTCGATCAAAATCCCTACCGGCAGTTAATCGAAATCAACAAGGGCACGCTGGATGGCGTTGAAATCGGACAGGCTGTTATCGATGCTTATGGCGTCATGGGCCAGGTCATTCACGTCAATCAACACACCTCCACAACCATTCTCATTTCCGATCCGGAGCACGCGATTCCGGTGCAATTTATACGCAACGGTATGCGCTCTGTGGCATTCGGAAATGGTAGTTCCGATCAACTAGAATTGCGCTATCTTCCAGCCACAGCCGATATCAGGATAAACGATGAGCTTGTTACCTCAGGACTTGGCGGCCGATTTCCAGCCGATTATCCGGTAGCGACGGTTGTTGCAATTAATGAAGACCTGATTCATGGCTTTGTTTCGGTACTCGTAAAGCCGCAGGCGCGTCTGGATAGCAGCCGTGAAGTTTTGATAATTAAACCAAGAAACAGCCCGTCCCCGAGATGATAGCTAAGCTTCCAGGGCGACTTAGCCATGTTTAAACTGCGTTACTCCGTGATTTATCTGAGCCTGATCGCTGGGATCATCTTAATGATTCTGCCCTTACCCGAATCGGTAAAGACCTACCGCCCCGACTGGGTTGCATTGATACTGATCTACTGGAGCATGGCGCTGCCGAAACGCGTTGGACTGCTGGCAGCTTTTATTGCCGGTATCCTGGTCGATGTGTCGCAGGGAACTTTATTGGGTCAGCATGCTTTGGCCCTGGTCATCATTATTTTTATCAACCAGAATTTTTACCAGCGAATCCGGGTCCTGTCGCTGGTACAACAGGCTTTGTATGTATTTTTGCTGTTATTTATTAATCAAATTGTTACGGTTTGGGTAGAAGGCTTTTTAGGACGACCCACGCCTTTCCATGCTTTCCTGGGCGCGCCGGTTATCGGTATGCTGATCTGGCCCTGGGTGTTTGTGACGTTGCGCGACATACGACGAAAGGCGCATTTGAGTTAGTCATGACAAGTCTTAATATAGTAACACTAAGAAATCTTTGTGGATTGGGAGTTTTGGTCGTCATTCGACACGGTGTTTACGCCGTTATGGAAATTACGGGCTAAGCGTGGATTACCAGTATATTGAAACCAACCAGCAGTTGGTTGAGTTTTGCAGCAAGATTAAATCTGCCGGTTACTGCACGATTGATACCGAATTCGTGCGTGAAAAAACCTATTATCCAATACTTTCGCTGATCCAGATCGCGAGTGAGCAGCACATGGCCTGTATCGACCCGCTCGTGATCGAAGATTTCGACCCGCTGATTGCCCTGTTGCAGCAGCAAGATCTGGTTAAGGTTTTTCACTCTCCGAGCCAGGATCTGGAAATTTTATACCAGTATTTTTCCTGTATGCCGCAGCCGATATTTGATACCCAGCTAGCTGCAGCCGTACTCGGTTACGACCATCAGATTGGCTATGCAGAACTGGTTAATGCGATCACCGGCGTCAGGCTTGACAAAAAGCATACTCGTGCCAATTGGAATCGGCGTCCGTTGTCACAGGATGAGATTGACTATGCGATGGATGACGTGCGTTATTTGTTGCCGGTATACCAAACCTTAAAGAAGGAACTCGACACTAAAAATCGCGCGGCCTGGATCGAAAAGGATTTACTGGCGATGACCTCAGAGTCGACCTACCTGGTGGAAATGTCGGACTTATGGAAGCGCCTTAAGGGAGTACAAAAGCTAAAGGGTGTAGAATTGCAAATTGCGCGCTTGTTGTGCCAGTGGCGGGAACAGGTGGCGCAACAGAAAAACCTGCCGCGAAGATGGATAGTAAAGGATGATATTTTGATCGATATAGCGCGCCTGAAACCTTCGAGCCTGACCGATTTCGATTCTATTCGTTATCGTAGCAGCGCCCGCAGCGACGCCCGTAGTGATAAATTTATCGCCAAACACGCCGAGATACTTTTACAGCTAGCCCGCGATGGACAAAATTCGCCGGCAAGTGAATGGCCCAGTCACGAAGCAACAAACACCGTAACAATGCATCAACAGGCCCTCGGCGATTGTTTGATGGCCCTGTGCCGTCTGATTGCAGAAGAAAATCAAATTGCCCTTGCCACGCTCGCCACTCGCAAAGATATCGATGGCCTGATCACCAATAGAAAAAATAGCCGGCTCTCGCAGGGATGGCGCTTTACCATGGCTGGCGAGAAACTAATGGATTTTATCCATGGGCAGTCGGTACTGGGAGTGTGTGACGGTGCGATCGGGATCAAACCGGCGCCTTGATACCCGGACCGTAATAACCAATAATATTTCATGGTTTTTCTGTCGCGATTTCGTAGTAATCTTCATCAATTCAAATTATTTAATCAACAATGAACCCAGATAA